>Ga0102924_1005144_pt1 | contig 12828 bp, 10 predicted proteins | sample PaiPotPPM11metaG_FD_80116 | JGI IMG/M metagenome (GOLD analysis project Ga0102924, IMG submission 80116) | Iron sulfur acid spring bacterial and archeal communities from Banff, Canada, to study Microbial Dark Matter (Phase II) - Paint Pots PPM... ... | reverse complement strand
GTTCAAGCTCCGCGGAAGCATCAAAAGCAATCGAGCGCAACGCGTCGGCGCGCGCCTGGCGTTCGGTTGCTGCTGCTGGAATCGTGCCGAGCGGCTGCGCCGGAAGAACCGGAGGAACTTTTGCCAACACATCCGCGCTGGTAACTGGTCCAGCGCCAAGCGAGCGCATGCGCGCGACGGCTAAGCTTTGAAAATAATTCTGGGGATAGCGTTCCTGCAATTTAGCGTAGTACCCGCGTGCCAGCGCCGGATCTCCCCCTTCTTCCGCCAGCCGGCCAAGCCAATACAAAGCGTCGGAGGTGAACTGCGAGCCTGGAAACCGGCGAAGATGTTCTGTCAGCAGATCGCTCGCATTGGGCTCGCGCTTGAGCACGGCAACCCATGCCACGCGCCATTGCGATGGCTTGGCGTCTGCCATCATCGGAAAATTATCGGCCACGCGTTTGTATTAACCTGCCGCGCGGTCGCGGTCCATCTGAACCCAATAATAATTTCCGGCCAAATACAGAGCGGCCTCCGTCCATTCGCTGGCCGGCGCGCGCGACGCCGCTGATTCAACCGCGGTGGCCATTTCGGTGTCACGGTGTAGCGGGCGATACCACTGCGCCAGCGCGGAAAACCTTTCGGCGTCCACATCGGGGTCGGAAATCTGCGCATTTATTAGCGCAGTGGGTGCGCTGCCCAGTTCCATTTCGCATTCCAGCACGCGCAATGCGGCGCGCTCGCGTTCCGCGCCGGAAAGTTGCGACACCAGGTGCGAATACTCGTTGCGCGCTTCGCCCCACTGTTTCGCGCCGAAAAGTATCGCAGCGTGCGCGGCTTGCTGATCGAGTGGAATCGACGGAATTTGTTCGCCGGCCTTGCTACTGCGCAGAAAATTTAGTTTCTGGCCGGCCTCGCGAGCCTGTTCGCTCGTTGGATACTGCAGGAAAATTGCCTGATAGTCCTTCGCCGCTTCCGCCGGCTGCCCCGATTGCTCGCGCGCTTCGCCGCGCAAGAAAAGAAGCGCGGGACGCTGGCCGGTCAGCGCATACCCATCAAGGGCTGAGAGCGCTTCGGCGGGCTGGTTCAGAGCAAGCGCGGCGGTGCATATGCCCTGCAGCGCTTGTTCCGTCATCACCGAGTCAGGATATTTTTCGCGAAATTCCTTCAGCTGAGCCAGCGCATCCAGATCGTGGTTTAGCGCGATGTTGGTCTCCGCGCTCCAAAACAGCGCATAGTCGCCCAGTAACGCATCGCTTTTCGCGCGCGCCAGCCACTTGGCGGCGTCTTGGTAATGCGCTTTGTTGTAATCGTAATAGCCGAGCGCCAAAGCGGCGCGCGTCCCCAGTGCTCCGGAAGATTTCTGCATGGCCAACGCGCTAAGCCGCGCATAAGCCACAGTGGGATTTTTCTGTTTTAGGGCACGGGTCAATTGTTCGAGCTGTTTTTGGTCGGGAGCGGAAGCGGGAGCTTTTTTCTCCGCCGTCTTCGGTTTTGTAGTATCGGTAGGGGTCGCCGCGAAAAGGCCAGCAGAAAAAACCAGGCAGGCTATCGCCGCAACAACACTACGCACGGCGAATTTCATCCCAGCCTTCCTAGTGCCGCAGAACGGGCGAGGGATAAGGATATTCTCCGAGGGTTTTGATGTCACCCTCACCGAGGATTTCCACCATCCAGTGATGAAAGTAGTCCACCGGATGGTCCTGAATCGCGCGGAAGCGGCGGTCGTATTCTTTGCGGGCTTTATCGATTTCTCCACGCAATCTGTGACAGATATCTTTGTGCTCGCGGCCCAGTTTAACCTCTTTCGGGCGCAATAATTTGATGTCTTGCATGGAGACTTTGGCTGCACGATTCGCTCGGCGGTGCAATTCCTTCATTTCCGCCGAAAGGCTTGCCACGTCAAACGCGGCAACTTCCGGCTCGGCAACCACCGGCTCCAGTGGGATCTCGGTGGTTACGGACTCGGCTACCGTCTCTTCGAGCGGCACATCTTCGGGAACCATTGTGCCCGCAGGCATTTCAGCGGGTTCTTCGGCCCACTCGGACTCGTATTCGGGCTCTGCTTCTGGAACGTGCTTTATTGCGGCAACTTCTGCTTTTTCCTCTTTCGCAGGAGCTGGTGTGGAGGTTAGCTCTTCTTCTTCGACCTCTACGGTTGCTACTGCGACTGCGCCAGCCCGCGCGCCAGAACCAGCTTCTTCACGAGGATTTAGCGCCACCGCCACAAAATTCGAAAGTACGGAGAGCCCGGCAGCGAGTGCTGCTGCCGACGTTTGCGCGCGTAGCAGCGCAGGCAAGGCATTGCTTGGACGGCTCGAAGAGCATGCCGCAACCAGGTCGGCGTAGGCGTGGTGCAGATCGTCAGCCGTGCGCTGCAGCGGTGCCAGATTGTCGCGAAGAGCGCGCGAAACCGCCTCTTCCAGCGCTTGTTCGAGCGAATTTTTCCTGGCTGCCAAAGGATTTCTACCTCTTTCGATTATGGAAACGGTGGCACGGGGTGTCAACTGGCATTCCGCCAGCGCGTTCCTGAAGCAAAAAACCAACTCGGCAGGCCAACCGGCGTCAAGACCACTCGCATTTTCTGCACCGGTGCGGCAGCAATCAGCGGATTCTAGGCCACAACAGACCAGTCAATTTGCTGTGGTAGGATGCGCGGGAGCTTTCGAACCTCCTATGGCGCAATCCAGAGCATTCTGGAGAAATGTTCCGCGTAAATCGGCGGTCGTTTTCCTATTCGGGGTGTTCTCCACTTTTACCACCGTCGGATTTGCCGCCGACATTGGAGAAATGGGACGCGCGCCTATCTCGCGCTTGATTCTGATGGTTCTCATTTCAGGCGTATTCACTTCAATCTACGCCGCCGCCGGAGTCATTTTGCGCGGTCGGATGTGGAAAGTATTCATTCCAGTCTTTGCTGTCCACATGCTGTTGATTAATCTCCTTAATAAGCTGATGCCTTCCATGGCCCAGCCCGCAACCATGGACGCCGCCGGCATAGCGGCAGTGCAAAGCCGATTGAGCTTGGATGGCGGAGCGATAATAATTGCAGTTTTTTTGGGCTACTCATGCTTCCTTTACGTGTCAATCAGCGAGGCCAGGCGCTACTTCCGCGTCCACGCTGAAATGGAACTGGCCGCGGAGATTCACCACGTTCTCGTTCCGGCTATCGACACAAAAATCGGCGAATTCGAGTTCTACGGCCGCTCGATCCCCAGCGGCGAGGTTGGCGGTGACTTGATCGACGTATTTCAAAACGATCGCGGGTGGGTCGCGTACGTAGCCGACGTGTCGGGCCACGGAGTTGCGCCTGGAGTCGTAATGGCCATGGTAAAGAGCGCGGCTCGCATGCAACTTTCTTCCGGAGAAAAAAGCGCCAAGCTGCTTGTGCGCCTCAACTCCGTTCTGCTGCCCATCAAAAAGCCGGACATGTTCGCAACTTTCGCCTACCTGGCCTGGAACGGCGAGCGACTGGAATATTCGCTGGCGGGACATCCGGCCATCCTGCACTACCACGCCGCAACGAATGAAATCTCCGACGTTTCGTGCCTCAACATGCCATTGGGAATGTTTGACCAAGCAGAGTTCGATACCGCGTCCGTGGAGTGCGCACCGCACGACCTGTTTCTAATCCTCACCGACGGCTTACTAGAAGTGGCAAATGCAAAAGGGGAGGAATTCAGTTCGTCCGGCATAAAGCCTGTTTTGCTCGCCAACGCGGCGAGTCCCCTAAGCGCGATCTTCGACGCAATAGTAGCTGCGGCGCGACTCCACGGCCACGCCGCCGATGACCAATCCATGTTGCTAGTGCGCCGCCTGAGCGCCTGACTCGGTGACAAAACTGCGTGCATCGGAGTTCACTTATCCGATCTTGGGTCCCGCCGTTGGTTGGCAACGACAGTTATCCTTGGATTTTCGCGGCCAACTTGCGAGCGCGTCGGCGACGCCGGATAAAACGAACGAGGGCCCACACCAGGGCAATTACGGCTGCGAGTACAAGAGCGGCGAAGGCGATGAGTATACGTATCGTATTTTCCATCGTGAACTGGCCGCGCACAGTGTAGAAGCCATTGAAGCTGTGGACCGCCGCGGGCAGCGCGAGCACATCGTCCTTCGTCATTTGCAGGGCGTGCTCGTGCGGATGATATTGGGATTCCCACGCAAATAAGTTCCCGGCAGAGTCCATTTCGATATGGCCGCCAAGTACGAAACTGATCGGGCGATCCTTGACGAAAGCAGCGATCCGCTCCGCACTCGCAACATCCGCGCTGGTGTCGTCTATAAGAAGCCGGGCGGGCATCAGAAAGTCACCAGTAAACAACAGCCCGGTACTGCGGTCGTAAAATGAGACCTCCGTCTCGCTGTGTCCGGGCGTGGCGATCACATCAACTGTACGATCACCAAGATCGATTTGAGCGAGACCGTTGGGCCAATCACTGAACTTGTAGAAGTTCCGTGTGCTGTCGATATCAAATCCAACCACCTGAGCATTGGAAAAGCGCGCGAACTGTGGGTCACCGGCGCGATGATCGAGGTGCCGGTGGGTATGAACGACGAGCAAGGAAAGTTTTGCAGCGCCGTCCGCCGGAAGCAGGCCCATCACGGTCTCTGCTAGTGGAACCACGCTCGGATCTGCGATGTCGCCGGTGTCGATTAAAAGCGCCTTCGTGAATCCAACCAACAGGTACATGAAAGGCGCCTCGAAAGTGGTGCAAAGATTCTCTCGAAGAATAAACGTTCGCGCGTTGTACTGATGCACCTGAAGCGGCGGTTGCGGATTCTTGGCGCAATCAGGTGAACCTTCATTCCAATGAACGTCCATCGATCCAGGCACGAGTTGGGACCACGCGGGCGAGGAAGTAAGCGCTGCCGCCAGAGCCAGCAGGGCGAAGAAGGTAAGTCGGCTCGCTCCGGCGGGCAGGCTCGAGCGCCCCTTGTCAGTGACGTGGTTAGTTTCGCTTGCCATGTGTTACTAAACCTCCCTAAGTGTGGTGATCATCGAATTCACGCTGCGCAGCCACAATTCCACGCTTTCGTCCAGGCGCTTGCGGTCATGAGTGGTACAGAAATCAAGGATGAATCCGCGCAATCCAGCCAGCACGATGGTTGCGACAGCGCGCGCTTGCTTGCAGCGATACCGTTCACTTTCAAGCTCGGCGGTAATAGCTTGCAGCCAATCCTCAATCGTGTGGTGCAGGAACGCTTTGTAGAGCCGCGGGCGGCGCAGCGCTATGCCGTAAGCTTCAAAGAAGAGACGAAAGAGTGGTTCGGAATCGGGCGCGCTCATGCGCTTCCAGACCGTTAGGTAATCCTCGATAAAACTGGTTTCTTCAATCCGGCTGTAATCGACGCGCTGCCCCCGCCTGATCTGTGCCAGCACCTCGACGATCATCTTTTCCTTCGACCCGAAGTGGTAAAGCAGAACGCGAGGAGTACATCCAAGCGCTTTGGCTAACGGCCTGAGCGACAGACCATTCAAACCGTGCTTGATGAGATATTGGACAATGGCGCTCCGCAGTTCCCCCGGCCGCTTTTCATCGATAGGTCGACTCACAATCCGACCCTATCATAAATGACACAGTCGTTACAATAATTATAGCGAAGCCATTGAGGTCTCAAACGTAATGAACGACGAGCCGAGGGTTGCGTCGCCGCCAACTTGAAAGCTATCCGGAAAGGCGCTTGTGGGGACCTGAGTTGATGCCGGCATGCGACTGTCCTCTCGGTGCGTGCGATTCGCTTCTTGAGGATCGATTGGACGGTCTAGCGCGTGCTCTTCGGCGTCAATGAGACAGGAATTTTGTCGGCCATGCTTGCGGATGGTAGAATGGAGTCTCCCAAGGGGGCGACACGGTTTCGACGGAAGTTGTCGCGGCCCGAAGGCATGCCGGGACCCACCTACCCGTAATAGGGTGGAACAACACAACTGGCAACTCACAGTTGGCACTCGCAGCCTAACTTAAATTAGGCTACGCGCTTCCTCAGGCGTCACCTACGCGTTTGAGATGAGGCGTCACACAGTAGGCTGGTTGCCGCGTTTCGGTCCGTAATGCGGCGGCGAGATCATCGGACTAGTTGCAAACGCGTCTTGCCCGCTCTGAGCGTTTGCGACGAAAAAATCGGAACGGGCTAAGCATGTAGTCTTCGCGCAGCAAGGCTTCTCGGACGGGGGTTCGACTCCCCCCGCCTCCAAATTCTTCCTTCTTGATTTGAAAGCTGTTCTCTGCCCGTATATGCGCGCGAGTTCGACGAGATGTCCTACATTGAACAGTGTATTCCATGACCCATTAGCCGGGCGTAACTTGGGTAGGAGTTGAGGACAGCGTGGGCCGAAGCAAACCACGGCCTTTTTGTGTGGAGCGATCCGTCGCAGCAATTTGCGGGAATAGAGGCCTATATGTCCAAGCGAATTCTAGTCGCAGACGATAGTGACACCGTCCGCAAGGTCATCTGTACCTGTCTCCAGGAGCGAAATTTCCAAGTTTGCGGCGACGCCGTCGATGGCGAGGATGTTATCGAAAAGGCACGCCTGCTGAAGCCGGACTTAGTTCTCCTGGACTTAGCGATGCCCCGGACCAATGGCATCGTGGTGGCATCCGTGCTGAGAGAGATGATGCCCAATGTGCGTATAGTCCTGTTCACGATGTATTGCGAGGCCGTTCGCAGAACATTTAGCTCCAAAGGTATTGCTGTCGATGCGGTGATCGCAAAAGCGGACGGCATGCCAGGGCTTATAAACTGTATTCAAGACCTGCTGCCTTCATAGCTGCCTTCGTCCTATCGAAGAGACTTGAATGGCCAAGACAATCCTGGTAGCAGACGACAACCCGACAGTTCGCAAGGCGCTTTGTAAGATCTTCGAAGAAGAAAAGGACTTTGATCTTTGCGCCGAGGCGGTCGACGGAGCGCAAGCGATTGCGCTTGCCGCGCAATGCAGGCCGGATCTGATCATTCTCGATTTAAATATGCCGGTGATAAACGGAATGGAAACGGCTCGTAAGTTAAAACAATTAATGCCTCACGTTCCAATCATAGTGCTCACCATACACGCCGAGAGCGTGAAGAATTACCTGCTGGATATGAATTCGCCTTTCGATTTGGTGGTGTCAAAAACCGAGGCGGAGAATATCGTAAGCCACGTTCGATCTCTGATTCCTGTCAATTAAATGTCTCTTTGCAGCCGGACGGCGGATCGATCAATGGGATCGAGAAGTGCCTCAATAATCTCGACAATTGGAAACGAATCGGTCTTAGATACCACCGAGCGAATGCCGGCCTCCAGGGCATGTTTCTCCAGCTCGTTGCCGGCATGTTGGGTAAACATTATGATTGGGACCGCAGGCGCGACCGCCAGTAGGCGGCGCGCAGTGTCTATGCCGTTCATTCCCGGCATTTGAAAATCCACGATCACAAAGTTGGGGTGCAACTCTTTGAAAAGTTCCACTGCATCCGCGCCATTGGACGCCTCGCCGCATACTTCCCATTCGGGGTTTTCTTGCAAGACAATACGCAGACCTTGCCTGACAAGTTCGCTGTCGTCCACGATTAAAAAACGGGTGTGCGTCTGCGTCATCCTCTGATCCTCGCGAACTTATTTAATTTAAGCCCTTACGTTCAGATGCGCTGAATAAATCGAACTACCGGTTGATTTCAATCGCTGGCTGTCTCGGCGCTGGTCACCGGAATCACTGCTAACACCGTGGTTCCGCTCCCATTCGAATGAATGTCGAGCGTGCCCCCAAGCTCCCTCACGCGCTCGCGCATGCCGCTGAGCCCTACGCCGTCACTTTTTCCTTGGGACATGGAAACACGGCGCTCCGACGGTATTCCTTTTCCTTGATCGCATACTTGAAGAGAGAGCATTTTGTCATCGGAAGGCCATATTTTGATCGACGCTGTCTTGCTTTCCGAATGGCGATAGACATTTGTCAAACATTCCTGCACGATTCGAAAAATCGAAATTTCAACCTTGGGTGTTAGCCGGTCTATGTCCGGGGAAAAGTCCACGTCGACCTTTATGCTGCTGCGTTCGGCAAAACCGTCTGCAAACATTTTGATTGCGGGCAACAAACCGATTTCGTCCAGAAGCGGCGGGTGAAGCAAGTGCGAAATGGTGCGTATCTCCTTGGAAAGCTGTTGCACCAGCGCGGTATTCTGGCGCAGGGCGTTGCCGGCCGTAGGGGTCAGCTTATCGGCTTGCATCAACGCCAATCCGTTATTCATCGAAAACGTCGCAACCAATTGGCCGACGCTGTCATGCAATTCGCGAGCGATGCGTCGTCGCTCCTCATCCTGCGCTGCCATCAAACGCGCTGAGAGGTGGCGTAACTGGTGATTCAGCATTTCCATCTGCCGCGTCTTGCGATGCAAATCCGCGAAGACCGTCACTTTAGCGCGCAACAACTCTGGAACGATGGGAACGGAAATGTAGTCTACCGCGCCTCGTTGATAAGCCTTGAGCTGGTCTAAGTCGGTGAGGTGCACTGCAGAAATGAAGATGATGGCGGTTTTCTGAAACCGAGGATGCTGCCGAATCATGTCCGCGAGCTCGAAACCGTCAAGTTCCGGCATGCTGACATCCATTAGTACAACCGCGATGTCGTTTCTCAGCAGTTGGTCCAATGCTTCCTTGCCGGAATGGGCCTTGAGCAGGTCTTCGTTTAGTTCCTTGAGAATGACTTCATAGCTGAGCAGCTTGGCCGGCTGATCATCTACCATCAGAATCTTGACCTTCTCTTGCTCGTTCACCATTCTCTAGCCACCTCAAGTGACAGCCGACCGAAACCTAACGCCTCGATGCGAAGAATTGTTTTATCTGTGAAACCACATCCGAAGCGCTGAGAGGAGCTGTTCGGTATTTACAGGTTTTGCCAAATACTCCGACGCTCCCGCTTCCAGACATTTTTCACGATCGCCTTTCATAGCTTTGGCCGTCAACGCCACGATTGGCAAGCGGCGAAACGAAGGATTTTGCCGAATGACCTGCATGGTCTCGTACCCATCCATCTCCGGCATCATGATATCCATCAATACAATGGCTACGTCCGGAGTTGACTCAAGCGTCGCGATCGCTTCGCGGCCGGTTCCCGCAGTCAGCACGAACATCCCGCGGCGTTCCAGCACGCTGCTGAGCGCGAAGAGATTTCGCACATCGTCGTCCACTACCAGAACCTTCTTGCCCACCAGCGCTTCATCTGAATGGTGCAAGCGCTCGAGCATTTTCTGTTTCGCCGGCGGAAGATCCGTGACTACGCGATGCAGGAACAATGCCGTTTCATCCAGAAGCCGTTCCGGCGACTCCACGCCTTTCACCACCACGCTGCGAGCAAGCACGTGCAGCCGAGCGTCTTCCTCTGGAGACAAATCTTTGCCCGTAAATACAACTACCGGTAAGTTATTGAGCGAGGGGATATCGCGGAAGCGCTCTAGGACGTCGAAGCCAGACATGTCCGGTAGGCGCAAATCGAGCACCACACAGTCGAAGGGCACTTGCGTAACGACTTCGAGCGCTTCAGAGCCGGTAGCTGCAATTTGGACATCGATATCGTCGTGGCCGAGAAGTTCTTGGATACTGAGCTGCTCGCCGGGGTCATCTTCCACCACCAACAGCCGCTTCCGGCGCGGCGCCGTATATTCCTTGATACGAGCAAACGCAGCGTCTAGCTCGTCCGGCGTGGTTGGCTTGTTCACGTACGCAAATGCACCGCTTGACAAGCCGTGCTGCCGGTCTTCATCTAGGGTCAACATTTGCACTGGGATATGGCGCATGGTCGGATCTTGCTTCAAATGGTTTAGAACGGTCCACCCGAGCATGTCCGGCAAGAAAACGTCGAGCGAAATTGCCGTTGGGTGGAACTCCCGGGCCAACTCCAGCGCTTCCGCTCCGCGCATCGCCACTAATACCTTAAAACCTTTATCGCGGGATAAATCTCGCACCAGACGGGCGTAGTGGGGGTCGTCCTCGACTATCAAAAGGATAGGATCATCCTCTTTCAAACTTTCCCGGTCGTCCGGAATCTGTTCATTTGAACGCTCCGGTGCAGGTGCGTCGAACGGTCGCCGAGGCGTCACAGCCGTTGAAGTCTTGGCATCGGCACTGGTAATGCCGATCGATGGGCCAACGTACGTTTGTGGCAGGTACAGCGTGAATGTGCTCCCTTTATCAAGCGCGCTGCGCAGTTGAATTTCTCCGCCGAGCAAGCCGGCGAGCTCGCGACTAATCGCGAGTCCCAGGCCGGTGCCGCCATATTTTCGACTGGTGCCGGCGTCGGCTTGTTGAAAAGCCTCAAAGATAAGCCGCTGCTTCTCAGCTGGTATGCCAATGCCGGTATCGGTGACTTCGAAAGCCACCACTGAGGCCAACTTTCCGAGGACCGGATGATCTTCACTCCACCCTTTTTCGGCATTGAATACCCTCAAGGACACGCTCCCATGTTCGGTAAATTTAAACGCGTTCGACAGAAGATTCTTCAGCACTTGCTGCAAACGCTTTGAGTCGGTCACCATACTTCGCGTCAGACTTGGGTCGGTCTGAACTTCAAAGTTAAGCCGACGGCCCTCAGCTTCGTGCCGGAAGGGACGTGCGATCATGTCCAGCAGGCTTGCGAAGAAGACTTCTTCGGCCTGCACTGAAACCGTTCCGGATTCAATTTTCGAGAGATCCAAGATATCCGTAATCAGGTTCAGCAAATCCGTTCCGGCGCCGTGAATCGTGCGCGCGAATTCCACTTGCTTGGGTGTCAAATTGCCGTCGGGGTTGTCGTTAAGCTGTTGCCCCAGGACCAAAATGCTGTTGAGCGGTGTGCGTAGTTCGTGTGACATGTTAGCCAAGAACTCTGACTTATACTTGGACGTGAGAGCGAGTTCTTTGGCTTTCTCTTCCACCGCGCGGCGTGCCTGCTCGATTTCCTGGTTCTTGCGCTCCACTTCCACGTTCTGCTCCGCAAGCTGCTGAGCTTTTTGCGCAAGTTGCTCGTTGGTCTGCTGCAATTCTGTCTGTTGCGTTTGAAGTTCGGCGGCTAATTGCTGAGACTGCTTTAGTAAACCTTCGGTTTGCATGGTGGCTTCAATGCTGTTGAGCACGATGCCGATGCTGGAGGTTAATTGTTCCAGAAACGCCAGATGCGAAGCCGTGAAGGAGCTCAGCGTCGCCAACTCGATCACTGCTTTCACACGGTCTTCGAAAAGAACGGGCAGCACGATTACGTTTCTCGGAACTGCTTCGAACAATCCGGAGCGGATTGGAGTGGCGTGTGACGGAACATCAGTAATAAGCATGCGCCTCTTCTCGGAGGCACACTGTCCCACCAGGCCGTGACCCACGCGCAATCGATCCGGATGCCCGTCTTCCCCACCGGTCGCGAACGCCGAGAGCAAGACCATGTTCCCGGATTCTTCTCCCTCCATCTGATAGATCACACCTTGTTGGGCGTTGACCAGCGGAGCCAATTCGGACAATAGCATTCGACCGACAGTGGCAAGATCGCGCTGTCCCTGCAACATACCCGTGAAGCGCGCGAGGTTTGTCTTCAGCCAATCTTGTTCGTTGTTGCGGTCGGTAGTGAGCCGGAGGTTGTCGATCATGGTGTTGATGTAATCTTTCAGCTCGGCCACTTCGCCGCTCGCCTCCACCTGAATCGAACGCGTCAAGTCGCCCTTTGTAACCGCCGTAGTCACTTCCGCAATAGCTCGGACTTGATTGGTAAGGTTGTCAGCAAGCAAGTTCACGTTACCTGTAAGGTCTTTCCACGTGCCGGCCGCGCCGGGAACGTTTGCTTGCCCGCCGAGCCGGCCTTCCACACCCACTTCGCGCGCGACCGTAGTTACCTGATCGGCGAATGTGGCCAAAGTATCGGTCATGTTGTTGATGGTATCGGCCAGCGCGGCGACTTCACCTTTGGCTTGCACGGTAAGTTTTTTCGTTAGCTCACCGTTGGCCACTGCAGTCACTACTTTCACAATTCCGCGGACCTGCTCGGTGAGGTTTGCCGCCATTACGTTGACGTTGTCTGTCAGGTCTTTCCACGTACCCGCAACACCCGGCACCTGCGCCTGGCCGCCCAGCTTGCCGTCGGTTCCCACCTCACGTGCCACGCGCGTGACTTCGGCGGCGAACGCGTTGAGCTGGTCCACCATCGTATTGATGGTGTTTTTCAACTCCAAAATTTCGCCCTTCACGTCCACCGTGATTTTCCGCGACAAGTCTCCGCGGGCCACCGCCGTGGTCACCTCGGCAATGTTGCGCACTTGGCCCGTCAGGTTTCCGGCCATCGCGTTAACCGAGTCTGTAAGGTCTTTCCAGGTTCCCGCCACGCCGGTGACGTTCGCCTGGCCGCCCAGACGCCCTTCGCTGCCGACCTCGCGCGCCACGCGCGTTACCTCGGCGGCGAACGAGCGCAACTGTTCCACCATCGTGTTTAGCGTTTCCTTGAGCTGTAGGATTTCGCCGCGCACGTCCACCGTGATTTTGCGCGAAAGATCCCCGCTCGCAATGGCGGTGGCCACTTCCGCGATGTTGCGCACCTGGCCCGTCAGGTTGCTGGCCATGAAATTTACGTTGTCTGTTAAGTCTTTCCACGTGCCGCCCACGCCGGGCACCTGTGCTTGGCCCCCCAACTTTCCTTCCGTACCCACTTCTCGCGCCACACGCGTTACTTCGCCGGCAAACGCGTTGAGCTGGTCCACCATCGTGTTGATGGTGTTTTTCAGTTCAAGAATTTCCCCCTTCACGTCCACCGTGATTTTTCGCGACAGGTCGCCGCGCGCCACCGCCGTGGTCACCTCGGCGATATTGCGCACCTGGCCGGTCAGGTTTCCGGCCATCGAGTTGACCGAGTCCGTTAAGTC
>Ga0102924_1005142_pt1 | contig 12831 bp, 11 predicted proteins | sample PaiPotPPM11metaG_FD_80116 | JGI IMG/M metagenome (GOLD analysis project Ga0102924, IMG submission 80116) | Iron sulfur acid spring bacterial and archeal communities from Banff, Canada, to study Microbial Dark Matter (Phase II) - Paint Pots PPM... ... | reverse complement strand
CTTCACGATCGTCGCCCGGAACTTCGGTGACCCCGGCACGGCGTTCCGCGACCACGCCGAGTTCAACATGACGGTGTACGAGCAGGACCGGCCCATTGTGGAATCACAGCGGCCGGAGGACCTGCCCGAGGACCTCTCGATGGAACTGCACGTCAAAGGGGTCGACAGCTACGCGGTGGAGTACCGCCGGTGGCTGGCCGAGCTGACCAGGGCGCTGGCGGCGGGATGACCATCGACGAGACCGGTGAGCACGCGGCGATGAGGATCGACGCGGCGACGGAGCTGGAGCACGACCTGGGCGCCATCGAGCCCGGCAACCTGCTGGCCGACCGTGCCTACGAGCGCATCCGGGACGCCATCCTGGACAACCGGCTCCCGCCCGGCACCCAGCTCAGCGTGCCCGAGCTGGCCCGGCAGATGAACATCAGCCGCAGCCCGGTACGGGAGGCGGTGCAGCGCCTCATCTACGAGGGCCTGGCCATGCACGTCCCCTACCGGGGAGCGGAGGTCATCCCCGTGCAGGTCGAGGACCTGCGCCAGCTCTACGTCGTGCGCGAGGTGCTGGAGGGGCTGGCCGCCCGGCTGGCCACCGAGCGGATGACCGGAGCCGGGCTGGATGAGCTGCGGTCCGTCATCGCCGCCCACGAGGCGGTGGTGACCTCGGGCGACGAGCGGGCCCACATCGAGCTGGACATGGGCTACCACCGGCTCATCCGCGAGACCGCGGGCAACCAGCACCTGAGCCTGGTCCTCGACCGCATCCAGGGGAAGGCGCATCTGGCCCAGCACCATCTGTGGCGGGGTCCGGAGAGCCGGCGGCTGGCGCTGGAGGAGCACAAGCGGGTGCTCGAAGCGATGGCCGCCGGAGACGCCGAGGGCGCCCAGCGGGCGGCCGAGGCGCACATCGCCCGCCTCCGCGTCCGGCTGGCGCAGCACCAGGGGGACCCGACCGCGGCTCCGCCCGACGGTGGCGTGGCGTGACCGCACCGGCGGCCCCCTCCCCGGCGGCGCCCACGACGGCCGCGACCGTCGTCGGGGGCCAACTCGACGGCGTCGGGGAGAGCGCCCACCGGCCCGACGGCGTGCCCAAGGTGCGCGGCGACTTCGCCTACTCGTCCGACCTCCATCCCGAGGGCGTGCTCTGGGGGGCGACGCTCCGCAGCCCCCACCCGCACGCGCGCATCCGCGGCATCGACACGATCGGCGCCCTGGCCACGCCGGGCGTCCTGGCCGTGCTCACCCACGAGGACGTCCCGGGCCGCAAGGTCTACGGCATGAAGGTCGCCGACCAGCCCGTCCTGGCGTGGGACGAGGTGCGCTACGAGGGCGAGCCGGTGGCAATCGTCGCCGCCGACCATCCCGAGACCGCCCGGAGGGCCCTCTCGCGGATCTCGGTGGACTACCGCGTGCTGCCCCCCCTCACCGAGCCGGAGGTGGCGCTCGCCGACCCCGGAGGCGGTCACCTCCTGCGCCACGTCAAGATCCGCCACGGCGACGTCGACCGGGCGATGGAGGAGGCCGACGTCGTCGTGGCGGGCGAGTACCGAGTGGGCATGCAGGATCCCGCCTTCCTCGGGCCGGAGTCCGGGCTGGCGGTGCCGTCCGACGACGGAAGCGTGGACCTGTTCGTCGCGTCCCAGCACCTGCACGAGGACCGGGACCAGATCGCCGCCAGCCTCGGACTCGACGCAGACGACGTGCGGGTGACCCTCGGCGGCGTGGGCGGTGCCTTCGGCGGCCGGGAGGATCTGTCCGTGCACATCCACACCTGCCTCCTGGCGTTGCGCACGCGTCGCCCGGTGAAAATGTCCTACGGGCGGGAGGAGTCGTTCTTTGGGCACGTCCACCGCCATCCGGCGTGGATCCGCATCGAGCACGGCGCCCGGTGGGACGGCACGATCGTCGGGGTCCGGGCCCGGCTGCTCCTCGACGGCGGGGCGTACACCTCCACCTCCCACATCGTCATCGCCAATGCCAGCTACTTCGCGGCCGGCGCCTACGACGTGCCCAACGTCAGCATCGACGGGTACGCGGTCAGCACCAACAACCCCCCGTGCGGTGCCATGCGGGGCTTCGGCGCCGTGCAGGCCTGCTACGCCGTGGAGTCCAACATCGACAAGCTGGCGCGGGCCCTGGGGGCCGACCCCGTCGACCTGCGGGTGCGCAACGCCCTGCGCGTCGGCACGATCCTGCCCACCGGTCAGGCGGTCGACGGCCCGGCGCCGGTGCGCGAGCTCCTGGAGCACCTCCGTCATCTTCCCCTCCCCCCCGAGCCCGGCGGGACCGACCTGCGCATGCTCCCCGGCGGCCTCGGGAACGTGACCCACGGTGAGGGTGTCCGGCGGGGCGTCGGCTACGCGGTGGGGATGAAGGCGATCGGGTTCTCCGGCGGGATCGACGACAGCTCAACGGCGAGGGTCACCCTGGCGGTGGTCGCCGGGGAGCCGATGGTGGAGGTGCGCACGGCGGCCGCCGAGTGCGGCCAGGGCATCGTCACGATCCAGGCCCAGATCGCCCGCACCGAGCTCGGCGTGGACCGGGTGGCCGTGGCCCAGGCGGACACGTCGATGGCCGACGCCGGCTCCTCCTCCGCGTCACGACAGACGTGGATGACGGGAGGAGCGGTCAAGGGGGCGTGCGACGCGGTGCGGGCGGAGGTGCTGCGCCGGGCGGCCCATCGGATCGAGGCGCCGCTCGAGGACCTGACCATGGCCGGCGGGGCGGTGGTGCGCCGGTCGAGCGGCCAGGTGGGGGTCACCCTGCACGAGCTGCTCGGCACGGATGCCGTCGAGGCGAGCTTCGAGTACCACCACCGGAAGACCGTTGCCATCGACCCGGAATCGGGGCAGGGGGATGCCCACATCGCCTTCGCCTACGCGGCCCACCGCGCCGTGGTCGACGTCGACACCGAGCTCGGGCTGGTCCGGGTGGTGGAGATGGCGACCGCCCAGGACGTCGGGAAGGCCCTGAACCCCGTCGCCGTGGAGGGCCAGATCGAGGGGGGGACGGCGCAGGGCCTCGGGCTGGCCCTCCTGGAGGAGGTACAAGTCGTCGACGGCCACGTCCGCAACCCGTCGTTCACCGACTACCTCATCCCGACCATCCTCGACATGCCGCCGATGCGGGTGCAGCTGTTCGAGCTCCCGCACCCCGATTCGCCGTACGGGCTCAACGGCGTCGGGGAACCCCCCACCCTCTCGTCGACGCCCGCCATCGTCAACGCCCTGCGCCACGCCACCGGCCTCGACCTGCCCCGCGTGCCCGTCCGACCCGAAGACCTCATCGCGCTCACCCAAGGAGGAAGCACACCATGATCATCGACACCCACCTGCACCCGACCAACCTGGTGGACGAGGCGTGGCGCCACGACGGCACCCCGTTCAACGGCGAGCGCATGCTCGACATGATGAACGGGCCCTTCATGGTCAATGGCAAGCCCCGCCGGATCGATTACGGGCTGATCCAACCGCCGCCGGGCAACACCGTGTACCGCGAGGGCGGCCGCACCGGGCGGGAGGGCATCCGCGACTACATGGCGTACGTGACGGAGCTGGTCCAGCGCTACCCGGACCGGTTCATCGGCAACTTCACCTACAACCCCCGCTTCGGGCCGGAGAACGGGGCGGCGGAGCTGGAGTTCCACGTCAAGGAGTACGGCTACAAGATGATGAAGCTGCACGCCAACATGCACGCCTACCGCCCCGACCGCGCCCTCGACTGGCTGCGCCCGGCGCTGCGCAAGTGTGACGAGCTGGGTGTGGTCGTCCTCATCCACACGGGAGACGGCCCGTACAGCATCCCGACGCAGTTCTACAAGATCATCCGCGAGTTCCCCAACGTGCGCTTCATCATCGGCCACTTCGGGATCCAGACCGGCGGGGTGTACTGCTTCGAGGCGTTCTGGATGGCGATGGACACCCCCAACGTGTGGGTCGAATCGGGGTGGTGCCTCCAGTCGCGGATCGTCGAGTTCGCCAACGACCTCCCGAAGCACAAGATCGTCTTCGGGACCGACTCCCCACCCAACGAGCCGGGGATGTGGATGCGCGAGCTCGAGGTGCTCTGCTCCCCGCCGCCGCAGGGGATGAACCTGAGCGAGGAGGACCTGGAGGGCTATCTGGGCAACAACACGGCCGACCTCCTCGGCCTCGAGCCCACGCCGCCACCCCGGACCGTCGAGGAGGCGCAGGCCCGCCTGTCCGATGCCACCGCCGCCGCCAGCCCGGCCTGAGGTCCCGGTGCCGTGGACGCCGGGGCCCGCCGGCCCCCCATGCTGCCCGCCCTGGGCGTCCCCGGCCGGGCCGGAGCGGCGGTGACCACGCGCCCTCGCCTGGTGATCGGGATCACCGGCTCGAGCGCGCCCCACTACGGCATCGGCCTGCTGCGCACGCTGCGGGAGCTCGGCTCGGTGGAGACCCACCTGGTGCTCTCCGGGGGTGCCCGGCGGACCATCGAGATCGAGACCGAGGTGAGCCCCCGGGAGGTGTGCGAGCTGGCCGACGTCGTCCACGCCCCCGAGGACCTCGCCGCGCCGATCGCCTCGGGGTCGTTCCTCACCATGGGCACGGTGGTCGTGCCCTGCTCCATGAAGACGCTCGCTGCCGTGGCCCACGGCTATAGCCCCGACCTGCTCACGCGGGCCTGCGACGTGGCCCTCAAGGAGCGCCGCAGGGTGGTGCTGGTGGCGCGGGAGACGCCCCTCAGCCTCGTCCACCTGCGCAACATGGTCACGGTGACCGAGGCTGGCGCCACCGTCCTGCCCCCCATGCCGGCCTTCTACCACCGGCCCCGGACGATCGACGATCTCATCCAGCAGACGGTCGGCAAGGTCCTCGACCAGTTCGGCATCGAGCACGACACGTTCCGCCGGTGGGATGGCGCGGCCGACGAGCAGCCGAGATGACCACCCAGGACCTCCACGCCTTCCTGGCCGGCTACCGGTCCGAGCACCCCGAGGACGTCTGGGTGGTCGATGGGGAGGTCGACGCCGACCAGGATGTCACCGCCCTCGTGTGGGGGCTGGCCGCCGCCGAGCGGGACGAGCTGGTCGTCTGCCCCCGGGTGCGGGGGCTGGGCATGGAGCTGGTCACCAACATGTTCGCGTCACGCCGGCGGGTGGCCCGCATCCTGGGCGCAGAGCCCGCCGGGCTGCACGCCGCCTACCAGCGCCACGCCCGCCGGGCGGTGGCGCCCCGGATCGTCGGTACCGGCCCCGTCCTGGACCGGGTCGAGACAGGCGGCGACGTCGACCTCGGCACGGTGCCCATGATCACCCACTTCGCCTCCGACCGGGCGCCCTACATCACCAGCGGGATCGTGGTCGCCGAGGACCCCGAGACCGGCAGCGGCAACCTGAGCTACCACCGGGCGATGGTGCACTCCCGCACCGAGCTGGCGACCAGCCTCCACTCCCGAGGCCACCTGTGGCGTCTGCTCCAGTTCGCCCGCCAGCGCGGGGAGGCGCTACCCGTCGCCATGGTGATCGGCGGGCACCCACTGTTCATGCTGGCGGCGTCGGCGCGGGTGGGGGCGGACGTGGACGAGCGGTGGATCGCCGGCGGACTGTTCGGCGAGCCCTTGGAGGTGATCCGCACGCCGCTCCACGGGCTGGGGGTGCCCGCCACCGCGGACCTGGTCCTGGAGGGGGTGATCGACCCCGGCGCCAGCGCCGAGGAGGGCCCCTTCGGGGAGTTCACCGGGTACTCCTCGCACCGCTCGACCAACAACGTGCTGCGGGTGGAGGCCGTCCTGCGCCGCCGCGACGCGCTGCTGCTCGACGTGGTCGGGGGCAACTCGGCCGAGCACCTCAACCTCGCCCGGATCCCCCGGGAGTCGGAGATGGCGGAGAAGCTCGTGGATCGCTTCCCCAACGTGACCGCCATTCACTACCCGAGCTCCGGCACTCACTTCCACTGCTACGTGGCCCTCCGGCCAGGTCGGGTGGGCGAGGCCCGTCAGGTGATGCTCGGCCTGCTGGGCTGGGACCCCTACCTGAAGACGGAGATCGCCGTCGACGACGACGTCGACCTCACCGACGACGGCCAGGTCCTGTGGGCGATGGCGACCCACTTCCAACCACACGAGGACCTGTTCACCGTCGACGGCCTCCCCGGCAGCCCCCTCGACCCGTCCTCGTCGCCGGCCGGGACCACCTCCCGCCTGGCGATCGACGCCACCCGCGGCCCGGGGTTCGAGGGCCAACGGGTCGAGCTGTCACCGGCGGCGGTGGCCCGGGCCACGGCGCTGCTCGGGCGCCTTGCGTGACGCCTTCCGCCTGCGACCTGCTGGTCACCGGGGGTTGTGTGCTCACCGTCGACGACGACCGCTCCGTGCTCGACCCGGGAGCGGTCGCCATCACCGGCGACCGGATCACCGCAGTCGGGCCGGCCGACGACTTCGCCGGGTGGCGGGCGGCTCGCGTCATCGATGCCCGGCGCCGGGCCGTGATCCCCGGGTTGGTCGACTGCCACAACCACCTCTTCCAGGCCCTGGCCCGCGGCCTCGGCGAGGGGCTGTCGATCTGGCCGTGGCTGTGCGAGTTCATGTGGCCGTACTCGATCGCCATGACGCCCGAGGATGCGCGCGTGGCGGCCACCCTCGGTGCCATCGAGGCGGTCCGGGCCGGCACCACCGCCGTGATCGACAACCACTACGCCCCGACGGACGCGGCGACGACCCTGGCGGTGGCCGACGCCATCGAGGGGGTGGGCCTGCGGGGGGCGCTGGCGCGCGGCATCGTCGGGGCCAAGACGGAGGTCGCCGCCCGCCGTGCCCTGCCCGACGCCCTCTTCCGGTACCACCCGGACGAGGAGATCGAGATCACCCGGGCGTGCATGGTGGAGCGGCCACCGGGCTCCACGGTGAGCGTGTGGCCGGCCCCGCTCAACCTGGCCTATGTCGACCAGGACCTCGTGCGCCGGGCGGTCGCTCTGGCCCGTGAGCTCGGGAGCCACTGGCACACCCACTGCTCGGAGGGGCAGAAGGACCCCGCCAGCTACCTGGAGGCCTATGGCATCCGGCCAGTCGAGTGGCTCCATCGGGAGGGGCTGCTCGACGAGCGGGCCACCCTCGCTCACGCCATCTGGATAGACGACCGGGAGGTGCGCCTCATCGGCGAAGCCGGCGCCGGCACCGCCCACAACCCCACCTCCAACGCCTACCTGGCGTCGGGGCACATGCGGCTGCGGGAGCTTCGCGACGCCGGCGGGGTCGTGGGCCTGGGGACCGACGGGCCGAGCTGCGGGCATCGCCAGGACCTGTTCGAGTGCATGAAGCAGACGATGTCCATCCAGCGCCTCCATGCCCTGGACCCCTCGGTGGTGCGCTGCGAGGAGGTCCTGGAGCTCGCCACCCGGGAGGGGGCCCGGTTGGCGGGCATCGACGCAGGGGTGCTGGCCGCCGGCAAGCTGGCGGACCTGGTGGTGGTGCGTCTCGACCGCCCGCACCTGCAGCCGCTGCACCGGGCGGTGGCCGCGGTGGTGTACTCGGCGGCGCCCGGGGACGTGGAGTACACGGTGTGCGGCGGCCGGGTGGCGTTCGAGAACGGCCGCTGCACGCTCGTCGACGAGGACGCGGCCATTGAGGCCGCACAGGACCGTGCCGCCGGCCTGGTCGACCGGGCCGGGTTCGGCCCCCTGTGCTCCCCGTGGTCTCGGGGGCCCGCTCCTGAGGGGCACGGGACCCGCCCCGATTAGGCTCACGATGTGGGCATCCGCCTCGAGTACACGGTCGAGCCCTTCGTCGAAGGCGCCCCCGGCCCCCACGTGCGGGCCGCCCTCGATGCCGCCTCCCAGGCGGGCCTCGACGTCGACTTCGGGCCCTTCGGGACGACGGTCGCGGGCGACGACGACGCCGTGCTGGCCGCCACCGACCGCATCCTGCGGGCCGCGATCGAGGCCGGCGCCAGCCGCGTGTCGCTCCAGCTTGTCCGGGGTTGACGAAAACAAAAAGTTCCCGCCCCCAGCATTGACAAATTGTTGACGCGAGGGACACGCTCGGGGGGTGACGGTGATGGTGCCCACCCGGCTGGATGACGCCCTGCGCATGCTGGCCGAGCTCCCCGAAGCCGAGATCCTGGCGGGCGGGACCGACCTCATGAACGAAGTCAACCACGGCAGCCGCCGTCCTCCGGCGGTGGTGGCGGTGAACCGGGTGGCCGAGATGCGGGGGTGGTCCCTCGACGACGGCGACCGGCTCCACATCGGCGCCGGCACCACCTACACCGACCTGCTCGAACCCGCCTTCGCCCGCCGGTGCCCGGCCCTGACCGCGGCCTCCCGCACCGTCGGCTCCCCCCAGATCCGCAACGCAGGGACGGTGGGAGGCAACCTCGGCACCGCCTCCCCGGCGGGCGACACCCTCCCGGTGCTCGCCGCCCTCGACGCCGAGATCGTCGTGGCGTCGGCGCACCGGACGCGGCGCCTGCCGATCGCCGAGTTCATCACCGGGGTGAAGCGCACCGCCCTGGTGCCCGGCGAGCTCGTCGTCGAGGTCGTGATCGCCGCGGCCGGCCCCGGCGACGTCCAGGAGTACCTCAAGGTGGGCACCCGCAACGCCATGGTGATCTCGGTGGCGGGACTGGCCCTGGTGGTCGGCGACGGTGCGGTGCGGGTGGCGCTGGGGTCGGTGGGACCCATGCCGATCCGGGCCACCGAGGCGGAGGCGTGGGCGGCTGAGCACGTCGACTGGCGGCGCCGCACCGCCGACCTCGCCCACTTCGGCGCCCTCGTGGCCGGCGCCGCCCGCCCCATCGACGACCACCGATCGACCGCCGACTACCGGCGCCACGCCATCGGCGTGCTCGCCGCCCGGGCCCTGCGCCGGGCGCTGGCCACGGGGGCGTCAGCGGCGTGACCGAGGTGCAGGAGCACTACACGTTGCGGGTCAACGGGCGGGACCACGCCGTGGAGGACGCCTGGCTGGGCGAGAGCCTGCTGTACGTGCTGCGCGAGCGGCTCGGCCTGCCCGGCTCGAAGTCGGGCTGCGAGCAGGGCGAGTGCGGCTCGTGCTCGGTGACCGTGGACGGCGTCCTGGTGTGCGCGTGTCTGGTCCTCGCCGCCAGCGCAGTCGAGACCGAGATCCTCACCATCGAGGGGCTGGCCGGGCCCGACGACCCCATGACGGTCGTGCAGGAGGCGTTCGTCACCGAGGGCGGGGTGCAGTGCGGGTTCTGCACGCCGGGGCTGGTGATGGCCGTCCACGACCTGCTCGAGCGCATCCCCGAGCCGAGCGATCTCGAGGTGCGAGAGGCCATCTCCGGCAACCTGTGCCGCTGTACGGGGTACGGCCGCGTCCTCGCCGCCGTGCAACAGGCGGTCGCCCGCGGGGTGCGGGGGTGACCGACACCGCCACGCGCGCGCCGGCCCGCGACGGCATCGGCGCCAGCGCTGTCCGTCCCGACGGGGTGGCCAAGACCAAGGGGGCCTTCGCCTTCACCTCCGACCTGTTCGCCGAGGGGCTGCTGTGGGGCCGCACGCTGCGCTCGCCGCACGCCAGCGCCCGCATCCGCTCGGTGGACACCGAGGCGGCGCGGGCGATCCCCGGCGTGGCGGCCGTGGTGACCGCCCTCGACGTGCCCGGCCTGCCCACCTACGGCCTGGACGAGGCCGACCAACCGGTCTTCGCCATCGACGTGGTCCGCTACGCCGGCGAGCCCATCGCCGCCGTAGCCGCCGACCACCCCGAGACCGCCCGGCGGGCGCTGGAGGCGATCGTCGTCCACTACGAGGTGACCGACGGGGTGTACGACCCCGAGGAGGCCTTCGACGCGCCGCCCATCCACCCCAACGGCAACGTGTTCCGCCACGTGCCCATCCGCAAGGGCGATCCCGATGCCACCGGGGAGGTGGTCGTCGAGGGCATGTACGAGGTGGGGATGCAGGACCAGGCGTTCATGGGCCCCGAGTCGGGGCTGGCCATCCCCGCCGAGGACGGGGGGGTGGAGCTGTACATCTCCACCCAGTGGCTGCACGTCGACCGCGACCAGGTGGCCGCCTGCCTCGACCTGCCCCCCGAGAAGGTGCGGCTGACCCTCGGCGGGGTCGGCGGGGCGTTCGGGGCGCGCGAGGACGTCAGCCTCCAGGTCCACGTGTGCCTCCTCGCTCTGCGCACGGGCCGCCCGGTGCGGATGGTCTACAGCCGGGAGGAGTCGTTCCACGGCCACGTCCACCGCCATCCGGCGCGCATCTGGATGCGCCACCACGCCGGCGCCGACGGCCGCATCGTCAAGCTCGAGGCCCGTCTGCTGCTGGACGGCGGCGCCTACCAGTCGACCAGCACCCACGTCATCAGCAACGCCGCCTGCTTCGCGTCGGGGCCCTACGTGGTGCCCAACGCCGTGATCGACGGGTACTCGGTGCGCACCAACAACCCCCCGTGCGGCGCCATGCGCGGGTTCGGCGCCGTCCAGGCGTGCTTCGCCCACGAGGGGCAGATGGACAAGCTGGCCGCCGCCTGCGGGCTCGAACCCGTGGAGGTGCGGCTCCGCAACGCCATGGCCCACGGCGACACACTCGTCACCGGCCAGGTGGTGGCCGGAACGCTCCCGACCCGGGAGTGCATCGAGGCGGCCGCCGCCCTTCCCCTCCCACCGGACCCGGCGGACGACTGGCTGGCGCGCCCGGGCGGGACCGGGCGCACCACGGATCGGTCGGACGTGCAGCGGGGCCTCGGCTGGGCGGTCGGGCTCAAGAACCTGATGTACGCCGAGGGGGCCGACGACTACTCGACGGCCTCCTGCCGGCTCGAGGGAGGGTTCGCGGTCATCACCAGCGCGGCGGCCGAGGTGGGGCAGGGGTTCGTGACCCTCGCCGCCCAGATCGGCCGGACGGTGCTGGGGATCGACGACGTGACCCTCGGTCCCGCCCAGACGGCCACCATCGGATCGGCCGGGAGCACCAGCGCCAGCCGCCAGACGTGGATGTCGGGAGGGGCGGTGGAAGCGGCGTGCGTGGCCGTCCGCGCCCAGGTGCTGGCCCACGTGGCTGCGTCCCGCGGCGTCCCGGTGGCCGAGCTGGCCCTGGTCGACGGGCGCATCGCCAGCGCCGACGGGTCGGTGGACGTGGCCGTCGCCGAGGCGGCGCCGGGGGTGGTGTTCGAGGCCACCGAGGAGTTCCACCACCACCGCACCCACCCGCTCGACGCCGGCGGTCAGGGCCAGGCCCACGTGGCCTTCGCCGTGGCCTGCCACCGGGCGGTCGTGGACGTCGACGCCGAGCTGGGGTTGGTGCGGGTCGTGCAGATCGCCACCGGGCAGGACGTCGGCAAGGCGCTCAACCCCCTGGCCGTGCGGGGGCAGATCGAGGGCGGCATCGCCCAGGGGGTGGGGCTGGCGGTGCTCGAGGAGATCGTCCTCGACAAGGGCCGGATCCGGAACCCGAGCTTCACCGACTACCTCATCCCGACCGCCCTGGACATGCCCGAGGTGGTGGCGACGCTCATCGAGCAACCGGAGCCGGGGGCCCCGTTCGGCGCCAAGGGCGTGGGTGAGGCCCCGACGGTCAGCTCGCACGCCGCCGTCGTGGCGGCCATCCGGGCGGCGACCGGACTGGACCTGGCCCGGTGCCCGGTGCGGCCCCAAGACATCGCCCTGGCTCCCCGGGTGGCCGGCTGAGGGCTCGTCGTAGGGTGCACCCGTGCCCGCCGACATCACCCCGTTCCGGATCGAGATCCCCGAGGCCCAGCTCGACGACCTGCGCGACCGGCTGCGCCGGACGCGCTGGCCCGACCGGGAGACGGTGGACGACTGGTCGCAGGGCGTGCCCCTCGAGTACGCCCGGGAGCTGTGCCGCCACTGGGCGGAGGAGTACGACTGGCGGGAGCGGGAGGAGCGGCTCAACCGGTTCCCGCAGTTCCGCACCGAGATCGACGGGTTGGGCATCCACTTCATCCACGCCCGTTCGGCCCGCGCCGGCGCCCTGCCACTCATCATCACCCACGGCTGGCCGGGCTCGGTCGTCGAGTTCGACAGGGTCATCGAGCCGCTGACGGAGGACTACCACGTGGTGTGCCCGTCGCTGCCCGGCTACGGGTTCAGCGACAAGCCGGCGCGGACCGGGTGGGATGTGGGGCGCATCGCCCGGGCGTGGGCGGAGCTCATGGGCCGGCTGGGGTACGACCGCTACGGGGCCCAGGGCGGTGACTGGGGCGCCATGGTCACCACCATCCTGGGCCAGGTCGACACCGACCACCTCGCCGGCATCCACCTCAACATGCCGATCGCCCTTCCCGGCAAGGGCGACGAGATGACGGCGGCGGAGCAGGCGGCCGTGGCCGCCTTCGGCGAGCACCAGCGCTCCGGGATGGGCTACTCGACCCAGCAGTCCACCCGTCCCCAGACCCTCGGCTACGGCCTGGTCGACTCCCCGGCCGGGCAGTGCGCCTGGATCGCCGAGAAGTTCCGCGCCTGGACCGATCCCTCGAGCCAGATCGACCGCGACGCCCTGCTCGACAACGTGATGCTGTACTGGTTCAACGCCGCGGGGGCGTCGTCGGCCCGGCTGTACTGGGAGAGCTTCCGGGGGCTCAACCTCGATGACGTCCCCGCCCCCAGCGGCTGCTCGATCTTCCCCTACGAGATCATGCGCCCCTCCCGGCGCTGGGTGGAGCGGCGCTTCACGGATCTCCGCTACTGGAACGAGCTCGACCGCGGCGGCCACTTCGCCGCCTTCGAGCAGCCCGAGCTCTTCGTCGACGAGCTACGGGCGTTCTTCGGCCTGGTGGGCGGGTAGGACGTCGTCGAGCACCTCACCCTTCTCCAGCCGCTGGCGAAACTCGGCCGTCTTCGCCCGCAGCTCATCGTCGCTGAGCTTCTCGATCAGCGGCTCGAGCTCG
>Ga0102924_1005141_pt1 | contig 12831 bp, 8 predicted proteins | sample PaiPotPPM11metaG_FD_80116 | JGI IMG/M metagenome (GOLD analysis project Ga0102924, IMG submission 80116) | Iron sulfur acid spring bacterial and archeal communities from Banff, Canada, to study Microbial Dark Matter (Phase II) - Paint Pots PPM... ... | reverse complement strand
GGGACGAACTTCTCGCCGTGCAGAGCGCGGCCGACCAGGTCTACGGCGCGGGCCGTGGCCACCAGGCGACGGCCTTCGCTCTGGTAGGCGTCCAGCACCGCGGCCACGCCGCCCGGCGGCAGGTCCGGGCCCAGCTCCGTCCGGGCCGTGCGGTAGCCCTGCCGGGCTCCGGCCACGCAGGCGGCCAGGTGGTGGCGGGCCAGCGCGGCCAGCGCCAGCGGATGGCGGAGCAGCACCCCGTGCAGCCGGTAGTCGGGCGGTACCACGTCAAGCAGCCAGGTGACCGCGGTCTGCTCGAATCCGTCGCTATCGGGAGGATGAACCCCCGCAGGCCACCCTGAGGGTAGATAAGCTGCCATTACCGAAGCATACCTTCGCTCGAACAAAGATTCTAGATAACAAATCCTACCTGCTGGGTCCGACAAAAGGGGAGCGGCCATGGGGCGGACGACGGCGGGCCCGCGCGTGTGGCGGGCAGGCGTGATGCGGGGCCTAGACGGACGGCGGCGGCCCATACGGGCGTGGCGGGCGACAGTGACGGCGATGGTGGCCGCGCTGGCTCTGGCCGGGCCTGGGCTGGCCGGGACGGCGCAGGCGGCGTACCCGGGCCGGGACGGGCTGATCGCGTTCCTCCGCGACGGCAACGTCTACACCATCCAGCCGGACGGGTCCGGGCTGGCCAAGCTGACCAGCGACGGTCACGACTCCGGGCCGAGGTGGTCGCCGGACGGTCAGCAGATCGCGTACCTGGACCGGGGCAACTTGTGGATCATGTCGGCCAGCGGCGGTGGGAAGACGCGGCTGACCAGGGGCACGCGGTACGCCGACTCACGGCCGTCCTGGTCGCCCGACGGCCGCTACCTGGCCTTCGTGAAGACCAGGCGCGGCCGGGCGTACGGCTACCTGACCCGCTACAACCTGGCCACCCACGGCCTGGCCACGTTCAGCGTGCCTTACCACTCGGAGCAGCCGACGCGCCGGCAGGTCCAGGTCACGGCGCTTCCGGCGCCGGTGGCCTGGGGCTGGGCGGCCAACGGCACGGAGTTCGGTTCGTTCATCTTGTTCGAGGGGACCGGCCGGCCGTTCTGCCGGGCCCACTACTTCTGCCTGGACGCCTACGGGCGGCCGCATCAGGATCAGTACAGGAACGGGTTCCCGAGCTCGGAGTGGTCAGCCAGGGCACCGGTCCGCATCGCGGACCCGGACTGGTTCCCTGACCAGCCCCAGTTCGACACCGACGTGCTCACGAGCCAGGAACACTGCTCGGGCGCCACCTGCACGCACTCGGGGATCCACCTGCAGGTCCTGAGCTCCTTGATCGTGCCGGGGGCCTATGACGCGGTCTACTCACCGGTGGGCCGGAACATCGCCTACGTCCTGAACGTCCGCGGCCGGCCCGAGATCTACGTGGGGTTTAACGCGAGCTCGCCGGACGGAGCGCTGCTGACGGCCGGCAGCCAGCCGGACTGGCAGCCGCTGCCGCCGGGCTAGGGGTCGTCACCGGGCGGGCACCAAGGACGCCGGGCCGGCCGTCGGCGACGCGGCGCGCGCGCCGCGCGCGGCGTGCCTGGCGGGCACGCCGCGACGCGGCAGCACTGGCGAGTGCGTCCTGCCGCTGAGCGGCAGCAACGGCGGTTACGAGGCTCGGGTTCATGGCTAACCTCCTGGTCTGTCGGCCCGCGGGCGCGGCCCGACACCATTCAGGTTCGTCGTAAGACCCCTAGTCCCGCATCGGGAAGACGACCTATCTCGCGGTGCGCTTCGCCTTAGACCGCCTTAGAACCGTCTTAGGTGCCCCTGAACAGGGAAAACATGGCGGTCCAGGGCGTGGCCTAGGCTACCGCGCGGGCCGAATAGACTGGTAGTCAGGCCGCGCAACGGCGGCCTTCTTCTTCTGCTTCCTGCCGAATCCCGGAGCCTGCTCGCATGCCTGCCCCCGTTACCCAGCTGGTCACCCGCGATGACCTGCGCAACGTGGCCATCGTCGCGCACGTCGACCACGGCAAGACCACCCTGGTCGACGCGATGCTCTGGCAGTCCGGCGCGTTCCGGGCCGGGGCCCAGGTGGCCGATCGGGTGCTCGACTCCGGCGACCTGGAGCGGGAGAAGGGCATCACGATCCTGGCCAAGAACACCGCGGTCCAGCACGGGGGCATGACCATCAACATCGTGGACACCCCCGGCCACGCGGACTTCGGCGGCGAGGTGGAGCGCGGCCTGTCCATGGTGGACGGGGTGGTGCTGCTGGTGGATGCCAGCGAGGGCCCGCTGCCGCAGACCCGGTTCGTGCTGCGCAAGACGCTCGAGGCCGCGCTGCCGGTCATTCTGGTCATCAACAAGGTGGACCGGCCGGACGCCCGCATCGCCGAGGTGGTGGACGCCTGCTACGAGCTGTTCATCGACCTGGACGCCTCCGAGGAGCAGATCGAGTTCCCGATCGTCTACGCCTCGGCACGGGCCGGGCGGGCGTCGCTGAACCGGCCCGAGGACGGCGCGCTGCCGGACTCGGAGAACCTGGAGCCGCTGTTCGAGGTGATCCGCGGCAGCGTGCCCGCTCCTGCCTACGACCCTCAGGCGCCGCTGCGGGCTCAGGTCACCAACCTGGACGCCTCCTCCTACCTGGGCCGCATCGCGCTGTGCCGGGTGTTCAGCGGCGAGATCCGCAAGGGCCAGCAGGCGGCCTGGTGCCGCCGCGACGGCACCATCGTGCGGGTCAAGATCACCGAGCTGTTCCGGACCGAGGCGCTGGACCGAGTGCCGGCCGAGAAGGCCGGGCCGGGCGACATCATCGCCGTGGCCGGCATCGCCGAGATCATGATCGGCGAGACGCTGGCCGACCCCGACGACCCGCAGCCGCTGCCGCTGATCACGGTGGACGAGCCGGCCATCTCCATGACCATCGGGGTGAACACCTCACCGCTGGTCGGCCAGGAGAAGGGCACCAAGGTCACCGCGCGGATGGTGAAGGACCGGCTGGACCGCGAGCTGGTCGGCAACGTCTCGCTGGCCGTGCTGCCCACCGAGCGCCCCGACACCTGGGAGGTCCAGGGCCGCGGGGAGCTGGCGCTGGCCATCCTGGTCGAGACCATGCGCCGCGAGGGCTACGAGCTGACCGTGGGCCGCCCCAACGTGGTGACGAGGGAGATCGGCGGGCGGCTGCACGAGCCGGTGGAGCGGCTGACGGTGGACTGCCCCGAGGAGTACCTGGGCACGGTCACCTCGCTGCTGGCCGTGCGCAAGGGCCGGATGGAGAACATGACCAACCACGGCACCGGGTGGGTCCGGCTGGACTTCACCGTGCCGTCGCGCGGGCTGATCGGGTTCCGGACCCAGTTCCTGACCGAGACCAGGGGCACCGGGATCGCCCATCACGTGTTCGAGCGCTTCGAGCCGTGGTCGGGCGAGATGCGGGCCCGGCCGACCGGCTCGCTGGTCGCCGACCGGACCGGGACCGCTACCCCTTTCGCGATGTTCGCTCTCCAGGAGCGGGGCACGCTGTTCGTGGAGCCGGGCAGCGCGGTCTACGAGGGCATGATCGTGGGCGAGAACTCGCGCTCCGATGACATGGACGTGAACATCGCCAAGGAGAAGAAGCTCACCAACATGCGCCAGTCGACCGGGGAGGAGCTGGAGCGGCTGATCCCGCCCCGGCAGCTCAGCCTGGAGCAGGCGCTTGAGTTCTGCGCCACCGACGAGTGCACCGAGGTCACCCCCGGCGCGGTGCGGCTGCGCAAGTCGGTGCTTGACGCCAAGGAGCGGGGCCGCGAGCGGGCCCGGCGCTCCCGCGGCGAGCAGCGGCCCTGACTAGCTGTCCTGCACCTACTTGACGAAGCCCAGGTAGATCACGCAGGCCACCCCAGCCAGCACACAGTAGATCGCGAAGGGGGTCAGCGAGCGGGTCTGGAAGTACCGCACCAGGAACCGCACCGAGACGTAGGCGCCAATCCCGGACAGGATGCTGCCGGCCAGGATCTGGCCGTAGATGCCGTGTCCGTAGTGGATGAGGTCGCCGACCTTGAGCGCCCCCGCGGCCAGGATGACCGGCGTGGCCAGCAAGAACGCGAACCGCGCCGCGTCCTCGCGGGACAGCCCGCGGAACATGCCGGTGACCATGGTGACGCCGTCCCGGCTGATGCCCGCCAGCAGCGCCAGCACCTGGGCCGCGCCGATGATCGTGCCCTGCAGGTAGCCCATGGCCACCAGCCGCTGGTCGGACTCGGCCCCGGCGGCGATCTCCTGCTGGCGGACCGCCCGGTGGCCCGAGGCATGCGCGGCCGCGTGCGCCGCTGAGGGCTTCAGGGTGGTACTGCCCGGGTCAGGCGCGGCGGGGCTGCCCGGGCCGGCCGCGGCGCCGACTAGCTCGCGCTCCTGCGCCTGCTGGGCGTCAGCCTGCCGGGACTTGCGGGTCCTGAACCGCTCCCCGGCATACAGGATGATGCCGTTGATGATCAGGAAGACGGCGGCCCGGACCGGCTTGGCGAAGATGACCCGGAACTCGTGCTCGGCGAACAGCCCGACCACGCCGACCGGGATCGTGGCCAGAATGATCATCCAGGCCAGCTTCTGGTCCACGGTGGTGACATCGCGATCGCGGATGGAGCTGAAGAAGCCCCGGAAGATGCGTACCCAGTCCTTCCAGAAGTAGATCAGCAGCGCGATCGCGGTGGCCACGTGCAGGCCGACGATGAACGCCAGGTACGGCGACTCGGCCCTGGACACGTTCAGGTCATTGGCCCAGCTGCCGCCGATGATGGCCGGGAGCAGCACGTTGTGCCCGAGGCTGGACACCGGGAACAGCTCGGTGACACCCTGGATCAGCCCGACAATCATGGCCTCGGGATAGGTCATGTGCGGGGTCATGACGAGCCGCCCGCGGTCGGAGCTCCGGAAGAAAAAGCGAAAGCGCCTGGCTGCGGCGCATCATCGTGCGTAACTAGCAACGTCTGATGTCCCTGCGATGATCGGGCGGGCGAACGTGGGCCAGCCGGAGATAGCGGCCCGTACCGGTGGACCACGCTAGCAGAACCCGGCCAGTCCCCGGCCCATAGGAGAGACCGCCCGGGCCCCCATCCGAGACGCGCTGCTCACCCGGACTTCACGTCGGCGCGCGACAATGCCCCGATGGCGGCGGGGCAGACAGCGGGGCCCGACCAGCCCTACGCGGGCTGGCGCGGGCACGTGATCGTCTGCGGGCTGCACGGGGTCGGGCTGAGCATCGTGGAGGAGCTGAACCTGTCCGGCGTCCCGGCGGTGGTGGTGGACGACGACCCGGACCTGCGGCTGGCCCGCACCCTGCTGGGGTGGGGCGTGCCGCACATCCCGGCCAGCCCGCGCAGCCCGGAGACCCTGGCCGAGGCCGGGCTGGCGGGCGCGGCAGCGGTCATCTGCGCGCTGGAGCACGATCTGGCCACCCTGGAGACCGCCCTGCTGACCCGCGAGCTGCGGGCCGACGTGCGGGTCATCGTCCAGCTCGGCAACCCGGCCGTGGGCCGGGCCCTGACCGGAATCGCGATCTCGGTGCTGGACGTGGCCGGCCTGTCCGCGCCGGCCATCGTCGAGGCCTGCCTGCACACCCCGCAGGAGATCCGGCTGGCCGGGCAGGCCTTCTGCGCGGCCAGGACCGTCGCGCGCCGGGCCGGCCGCCTGCGCGAGCTCTACGGGGCGCTGGCGCCCGTGGCCGTCGCGCCCGCCGGTGGCGGCGAGGTGGTGGTCTGCCCCGGCCGCGACGAGCCTGTGGCGGCCGGGGATGAGGTGACGCTGTTCGGCACCGCCGAGGAACTGCGGGCGGCGGGCGTGACCGGCCGGGCCGAGCACGGGCCCACCCGGCCCGAGCGGCGGGTCCGCTACCTCCGGCTGCTGGCCGCCGCCCTGGCCCAGGCCGCCGACCGCCGGCTGGCCATCGCCCTGGGCGCGCTGTTCGCGGTCCTGGCGGGCTCCACCATCGTGCTGCGGCTGGCCTACCACCTGCCCGGCTACCGCAGCTTCCCGCTGCTCGACGCGGCCTATTTCACCGTGGAGACGGTGACCACGGTCGGCTACGGCGACTTCTCGTTCCGGCACCAGTCGCCCTGGCTCATGGCCGGGGCCATCGCGCTGATGCTGGCCGGGGCGCTGTTCGTGGCGGTGTTCTTCGCGCTGCTGACCAACGCCCTGATCTCGCGGCGCATCGAGGAGTCGCTTGGCCGGCGGCGGTTCACCGGGCTCAGCGGTCACGTCCTGGTCATCGGCCTGGGCGCGGTGGGGATGACCGTGGTGCAGCGGCTGGTGGGCCAGGGCGCCGACGTCGTGGTGGTGGAGAAGAGCGAGGGCAACCGGCACCTGGCCGAGCTGCGCGGCCTGGGCGTGCCGGTGCTGATCGCCGACGGCACCCAGCCGCAGACGCTGGCCTCGGTCAGCCTGGCCAGCGCGGCTGCCGTGGCCATCCTGACCAGCGATGACCTGGCCAACCTGGAGACCGGGCTGGCGGTGCGCGACCAGCTGGGCGAGCGCTGGGGGAGCACCCCGGTGGTGCTGCGGATGTTCGACCCGCAGCTGGCCCGGACGGTCCGGTCCAGCTTCGGGTTCGGCTTCGTCCGGTCCACCGCGGCGCTGGCCGCGCCCTGGTTCGTCGGGGCGGCGCTGGGCCTGGAGGTGCTGAACACCTTCTACGCCGGCGACGAGCCGCTGCTGGTGGCCCGGCTCACGGTCACCCAGGACGGCGGGCTGGCCGGGCTGGCCATGCGCGACCTGGCCGCCCGGACCCGGGTGCTGGCCATCAGCCGGTCCAGCGACGACGGGTACCTGGAGTACCCGCCGCGCCGTGGCACCCGGTTCCGGGCCGGCGACCGGGCCTACCTGATCGGCCCCTACGAGGAGCTGCTGGCCGTGCTGCGCCGGGACCGGCCCGCGCCAGGGGCGGCGGACCAGACCCGGCCCACCGGGAGGACTGACTAGCCCTCCCCGGTGGCGGCCTCGGGCGTCAGGACTTCTTGCCGGGGATGGCCGGGGTGCCGGTGCCGCGGGGGCGGCGGCCGATCTTGTCTCCCAGCCACACCAGCGGGTCGTACTTGCGGCCCGCCACCCGCTCCTTCATCGGGATCAGCGCGTTGTCGGTGATCTTGATGCCCTCGGGGCAGACCTCGGTGCAGCACTTGGTGATGTTGCAGTAGCCGAGCCCGAAGTCGTCCTGGGCGATGTTGCGCCGGTCGGCCTCATCGGCCGGGTGCATCTCCAGCTCCGCCACCCGCATGAGGAACCGGGGGCCCGCGAACGGCCGCTCGTTCTCCGGGTGGTCCCGGATCACGTGGCAGGTGTTCTGGCACAGGAAGCACTCAATGCACTTGCGGAACTCCTGCGACCGGTTGACATCCACCTGCTGCATCCGGAACTCGCCCGGCTTGACCGCCGGGTCCGGGGTGAACGACGGGACCTCACGGGCCTTCTCGTAGTTGAACGACACGTCCGTGACCAGGTCCCGGATCACCGGGAACGTGCGCATCGGGGTGACCGTCAGGACCTCGTCCGGCTCGAAGATCGACATCCGGGTCATGCAGGCCAGCCGCGGCCGCCCGTTGATTTCCATGGAGCAGGAGCCGCACTTGCCGGCCTTGCAGTTCCACCGGATGGCCAGGTCGCCCGCCTGGGTGGCCTGCAGCCGGTGCAGGACGTCGAGGACGACCTCGCCGTCGTTGACCTCGACCGAGTAGTCGGTGAGCTGACCGGCGCCGTCATCACCGCGCCAGACCTTGAGAGCTGCCTTGTAGCTCATGAGTTAGTGCGCCTCTTCCTTGTCGGCCGCGGGGGGCTCCGCGGGCAGCGCGGCCAGCTCCTCGTCGGTCAGGTACTTCTTCAGCTCGGAGCGGTCGAACAGCGCGATCAGGTCGTCGCGCATCTTCGGCAGCGGCTGCCGGGTCAGGGTTATCCGGTCCCCGTCCAGCGCGCAGACCAGGTTGATCTTGCGCCATTCCGGGTTCATGCCAGGGAAGTCGTCGCGGGTGTGCCCGCCGCGGCTCTCCTGACGCTCCAGCGCGGACTGGGCCACGCACTCGGCGATCAGCATGATGTTGCGCATGTCCAGGGCCAGGTGCCAGCCCGGGTTGTAGGCGCTGCCGCCGGCCGCGCCGACCCTGGCCGACCGCTCGCGCAGCTTCTCCAGCTCCGACAGCGCCGACTTGATCTCGTCCTCGGTCCTGATGATGCCGACCAGCGTGCTCATGGTGTCCTGGACCTCGCCGTGCACCGTGTACGGGTTCTCCCCGTCCGGCCGGTCCAGCGGGGCCAGCGCCTCGGCCGCGGCCGCGGCGATCTGACCCTCGTCCGGCACCGGCCGCTTGGCCAGCCGGCCGGTGTACTCGGCGGCGCCCATCCCGGCCCGGCGGCCGAACACCAGCAGGTCGGACAGCGAGTTGCCGCCCAGCCGGTTGGAGCCGTGCATGCCGCCGGACACCTCGCCCGCCGCGAACAGCCCCGGCACTGAGGACTCGCCGGTGTCCGGGTCGACCTCCACGCCGCCCATCACGTAGTGCTGGGCCGGGCCGACCTCCATCGGCTCCTTGGTGATGTCCACGTCGGCCAGCTCCTTGAACTGGTGGTACATGGACGGCAGCCGGCGCAGGATCTCCTCCGCCGGGCGGCGGGAGGCGATGTCCAGGAACACCCCGCCGTGCGGCGAGCCGCGGCCCGCCTTCACCTCAGCGTTGTTGGCCCGTGCCACCTCATCGCGGGGCAGCAGCTCGGGCGGGCGCCGGTTGTGGTCGGGGTCGGTGTACCAGCGGTCGGCCTCTTCCTCGGTCTCCGCGTACTGGGCACGGAACACGTCAGGCACGTAGTTGAACATGAACCGCTTGCCCTCGGAGTTCTTCAGCACGCCGCCGTCGCCGCGCACCGACTCGGTGACCAGCAGGCCGCGCACCGAGATCGGCCAGACCATGTGGGTCGGGTGGAACTGGACGAACTCCATGTTCAGCAGCCTGGCCCCGGCCAGCAGGGCCAGGGCATGCCCGTCGCCGGTGTACTCCCAGGAGTTCGAGGTGACCTTGAACGTCTTGCCGATGCCGCCGGTGGCCAGCACCACCGCGGGCGCCTCGAACAGCACGAACTGCCCGGTCTCGCGGATGTAGCCGAACGCGCCCGCGATCTGGTCGCCGTCCTTTACCAGCCGGGTGACCGTGGTCTCGGCGTAGACCTTGATCATGGCCTCGGGGTCACCGAGCTCGATGGCGTCCTGCTGCTGGAGGGCCACGACCTTCTGCTGCAGGGTGCGGATCATCTCCAGGCCGGTCCGGTCGCCCACGTGGGCCAGCCGCGGGTACTCATGGCCGCCGAAGTTGCGCTGGCTGATCTTGCCGTCGGGGGTGCGGTCGAACAGCGCGCCCCACGCCTCCAGCTCCCAGACCCGGTCCGGGGCCTCCTTGGCGTGCAGCTCGGCCATCCGGGGGTTGTTCATGAACTTGCCGCCGCGCATGGTGTCGCGGAAGTGCACCATCCAGTTGTCGTTGGGGTTGGCGTTCCCCATCGCCGCCGCGCAGCCGCCCTCGGCCATCACCGTGTGCGCCTTGCCGAACAGCGACTTGGAGATGACCGCCGTCTTCTTACCGGCCAAGCGCGCCTCGATCGCCGCGCGCAGCCCGGAGCCGCCCGCCCCTACGACAACGACGTCGTAGGGAAGCCGCTCGATGCTTTCGGGTGCGATGCCTGCCATTTCGATGCCTGCCTGTCAGTTGAAGATGCGCGGGTCGTTGAACACGCCCGCCGCCAGCAGCCAGATGTACAGGTCGGTCAGCATCAGGGTGCCGAGCGTGATCCAGGCCAGCTGCATGTGCTTGGCGTTCAGCTTGGAGACCTGCGTCCAAATCCAGTAGCGGAACGGGTGCTTGGAGAAGTTCTTCAGCCTCCCGCCGGTGATGTGCCGGCAGGAATGGCAGGACAGCGAGTACGCCCAGAGCATGACCACGTTGCCCAGCATGATGAGCGAGCCCAGCCCGATGCCGAAGTCGCCGTTGGGGCCGCGGAAGGCCTGGGTCACGTCGTAGGTGTTCAGCACCGAGATCAGCAGCACCATGTAGAAGAAGTAGCGGTGCAGGTTCTGCATGATCAGCGGGAACCGGGTCTCGCCGGTGTAGGTGGCGTGCGGCTCGCGGACCGCGCAGGCGGCGGGGGCCCGCCAGAACGCCCGGTAGTAGGCGCGCCGGTAGTAGTAGCAGGTCAGCCGGAAGCCCAGCACGAACGGCAGCGAGACGAAGGCGTAGGGGATGATCGGCGGGACGTGGCCGATCCAGGTCCCCAGGCTGGCCGAGCCGGGCACGCACTCGCCGCTCACGCATGGCGAGTAGAACGGCGTCAGGTAGTGAAACTTGGCCACGTAGTAGTAGTGGCCGATGAACACGTGGACCGTGGCGTAGGTCACCCAGATGGTGAGGGCCGCGGCGACGATGGCCGGCGACCGCCACCAGGGGTCCTTGCGCAGCGTCTTTTCCGTTATCTGCGCGCGGGTCTTTGCCGGCGCCACCAAGCCTTGCGTCATTGTCAGACGTCTCCGCCCTGGGAAAGATTCAGCCGCGCCAGCACGGGCAAGGCGCCGCGGGCCGGCGCGGGCGTCGCGTCAGCCGCGAGCTCGAACGAAACCTTATTCCCTTGGATATCACTCCGGGGCACCACCCGGTGCGTCTGGGCGTGTGACTCTTACTACAATGCGCCGCTCGTCCCTCCATCCGCGCATCCACCTGCGCTTCTGACCGGCGCGCCGGGCGGGGTGCCAGCCCCGGCGGCGGCCGGGCTGGAGGACGGGCGGCCGCCCGAACCGAGCCCTGTTGCTCGATGGTCTTTAAGTAACCGCCTGCGGAACGCAACATTTGCCCCCTTCCGGACATCAACCATGTGTCCAGCTTTCCCTGCGCCATTGGAGGTTGCGTGCCTCAGCATCTGTTCGGGCGGTTCGCGCGGGCCTGGAGTCCGGCCGCGCGGTTCGTCAGCCTCGCCGCGGCGGCGGTCACCCTGGCCGCGGCGATCAGCGCGCCGGCGTCGGCCGGGCCGGCCGGCCTGCGGGCCGCATGCCGGGCGGCCCGGCCCGGCTACATGCGCTGCCTGGCCCTGTACCGGACCGACGGCTCTAAGCCGGCCGGCCTGACTCCGCGGCAGATCGAGGCCGCCTACCGGCTGCCGGTCAGCCAGGGCGGGGCCGGGCAGACGGTGGCGGTCTCGATCGCGTATAACGCTCCGCACCTGGCTGCCTACCTGGCGCATTACCGGTCTTACTTCGGGCTGCCTGCCTGCACGGTGGCCAGCGGCTGCCTGCGGATCGTCAACCAGCGGGGCCAGGCCAGCCCGCTGCCCGCCTCGGGGGTGCCCACGGGCTGGGCGGTGGAGGAGACCCTGGACGTGTCGATGATCTCGGTGGCCTGCCCGCACTGCCACATCCTGGTTGTCGAGGGGAAGAACCCGTCGACGGCGAACCTGGCCGCCACCGAGGACACGGCGGCCCGGCTGGGCGCGCAGGTGATCTCCAACAGCTACGGCCAGCGGGAGAACGGCGCCGCGCTGGCCGACGCGGCGGCCTACGACCATCCGGGGCACGTGGTGGTGGTCGCGACCGGGGACCTGGGCTACACGGCGGCCAACTTCCCGGCCGACCTGGGCACGGTGACCGCGGTCGGCGGCACCGAGCTGACCCGGGCGGCCGGCACGGCCCGCGGCTGGTCCGAGCAGGTCTGGCACGTGCCCTTCGGGGCGGGCGGCAGCGGCTGCTCGGCGTACGTGGCCAAGCCGGCCTGGCAGCACGACCGGAACTGCCCGGGGCGGACGGTCGCCGACGTGTCGGCGGTGGCGGCCGACGTGCCGGTCTACAACAAGGACTTCGGCGGCTGGATCACCGTCGGCGGGACCAGCGTGGCCGCGCCGCTGATCGCCGGGATCTACGGCCTGGCCGGCAACGCGACGAAGATCCCGCTCGGCTACGCCTACCAGCACCCGCACGCGCTGTTCGACATCACCAGGGGCAACAACTCGGTCTTCGTCACCGCCAGGCAGGCCTGCGGCCTCGACTACCTGTGCGTGGCCAAGCGCGGCTACGACGCCCCGACCGGCCTGGGCACTCCGGACGGCACCGGTGCCTTCTAGAAACGCCAGGGAGTATTCGTGAGTTTTTTCAACAAGACGGGCTGGATCGCCGCCATTTCTGGCGGAGCAGCCACGGCACTCGTCGCTACCGCAGCCCAGGCGGCTCCGTCCGCGCTGGCGGCCCACTCGGCCCCGCTGGCCACGGCCGCCTCGCGGTCGGTGCTGCTGATCAACGGAGACCGGCTGGTACTGCGGACCGGGACCACCGGGACCTTGGTGCCCGTGCCGGGGGCAGCCGCGGCCGGCGCCGGGGCAGTGGTCTCGGTCGGGCGCGGGGCGCAGGCCCTGTACCTGCCGGTGTACGCGCTGCCTTACCTGGGCCGGGGGCTGGCACCGGGCCTGTTCAGCCCGGCCAGCCTGAGCCGGGCCGAGAGCGGCGGGCGGCTGCGGGTGCAGGTCTCGTTCACCGGCCGGCGCCCGCACCTGCCCGGCATCACGATCACCAGCTGGGCGGCGGGGACCGCGCGGGGCTACCTGAACCCCCGTGCCTTCGGCGCGGCCCTGGCCCGGCAGTTCCTGGCCGATCACGGCCGCGCCAGCTACGGCACGGACGGCATGTTCGCGGGCGGCGTGAGTATCGCGCCGGCGGGAGCCGCGTCCGTGGCGCGGGCCCGTCCCGACTACCCCATGCATGAGCTGACCGTCACCGGCACCAATGAGGCCGGGCGGCCGGACACCGGCGACGAGGTGGTGGTGGTGAACGCGGCCAACTGGCACACGTTCGGCGATCCCATCGAG
>Ga0102924_1005140_pt1 | contig 12832 bp, 11 predicted proteins | sample PaiPotPPM11metaG_FD_80116 | JGI IMG/M metagenome (GOLD analysis project Ga0102924, IMG submission 80116) | Iron sulfur acid spring bacterial and archeal communities from Banff, Canada, to study Microbial Dark Matter (Phase II) - Paint Pots PPM... ... | reverse complement strand
GCCGCGGAGAACGCTGTGGCGAAGGTTCTCGACGCCAACGGGCTGGACGAGAGTGACGATGGCTCGCTGATTGTGCGGCGCGAGATTGCGTCTGGTGGCAAGGGACGGGTGTTTGTGAACAATCAGCCGGCTACTGTGTCGGTTCTGAGGCTGCTGGCGCCCCATCTGGCAGTCATTCACGCGCAGAACGAATCCATTTTGCTATTTGATGGCCCGGCGCGGCTGGAATTGCTCGATGCTTTTGCGGGCAGCGATCTGGAGCCGGTGACAGGGGCATTCACCGCGTGGAAAGAGGTCCGCACCCGGATCGATGAACTTGAGCGCGGCGAGCAGGACCGGTTGCGGCTCGTGGATCTCTGGATTTTTCAGAAGCGCGAAATCGAAGAAGGGCGATTGCAGAGTGGCGAGGACGAAAAGCTGGAAGCCGAGAAGCGCGTGCTCGCCAATGCCGAGAAGATTTACAACGCCGCGATGAATGCCTTTGATCTGCTATACGAAGGCAGTGGGTCGACGGCATCGTCTCTGCGGGCTGCACAGAAGCAAGTCGAGGAACTCGCCCGCTACGAGCCGAAATTTCAGGAAGCTCTCACTGCCCTGCAAACAGCGCGCATCAGCGTGGAAGACGTGGGAGCCACTTTGCGCGACTATGCCGGAGGAATTCAGGCCTCGCCTGAGCATCTGGCGCAGGTGGAAGACCGGCTGGCACTGCTCGACCGTTTGAAGCGCAAGTACGGACCTTCTCTGGAAGAAGTGATTCAATTCGGGGCAGAGGTTTCGCGAAAACTTTCGGAAGTCGAGAACAAAGACGAGATTCTGAAGCAACTGCGCAGTGAGTTGGGCAAGGCTGCCGAGGAGTATCTGCGCCTGGCCCGCGGACTGTCGAAGAAGCGCTCCGACGCAGCGCGCCGGCTGGAGAAGCTGGTTGAAGGCGAGATTAATGACCTCGCGATGAAATCGGCTTTTCGCATCGAGAAAACTCAGTCGGAAGAAGAGCGGGATTGGAGCGCCGCGGGGGTCGATCAAGTGGTGTACATGATTTCGACCAATCCCGGCGAGCCGATGCGGCAGCTCGAGCACATTGCCTCGGGTGGCGAGCTTTCACGGGTGATGCTCGCTCTGAAGGCCAGCGTGGAGGCGGGAACCAGTACCGCTTCCCGCAAAGGACGCGAAAAATCGGGCATCCAGAAGACCCTTGTCTTCGACGAGATCGACACCGGCATTGGAGGCCGCGCCGCCGAAGCGGTCGGCAAGAAGCTGAAGACACTGTCGCGATCCCACCAGGTGCTTTGCGTGACCCATCTCCCGCAGATTGCAACCTTTGGCGATCAGCATTATGTGATCGAGAAAAAAGAATCCGGCGGGCGGACGCGGACCAGTATTCGTCCGGTAACGGGAGACGAACGCACCGAAGAAGTGGCGCGCATGCTGAGTGGGGCAAAGTTGACGGAGACTTCCCGCAAGCATGCCGAGCAGATGATCAAGTCGAACGCCTGAGGGTGAAGTCTAGCGGGTGATGATGAGGTTGTTGGAAGCGCGGATTTCGGCCAGCGTGGTTTTCGCGGAGTTATCCGCCACCTTGATGCTGAAGTTGACCGTGATCGTAGCTTTGGACTCGACGGCCTGACCGTTCTGCACAATGGGTTTGAAGCGCCACTCGCGCACTGCCTGCTCGGCTGCGGAGGCCAGAATGGCTGGCCCGCTTAGGACCCGAAGATTCTCGATCTCGCCGTCGGACCCCACCAGAGCCTGCAGCACAACTGCTCCTTGTACGTTCATGTGCTGCGCCAGTTGCGGAAGTTGAGGCGTCTCAACCACCGGCTCAGTCTGAGCCGCATTGGTAGCTGGGGCCTGAGCCTGCGCGGACTGTCCCTGCGCCGGCGGATTGGGAATCTCCAGCTTCGTGGCATTGCTTCCGGGATGGAGCTTGTGGTGCGTGGCGCCAGCGACGACTTCCACATCCAGCGGAGGCAGCACGGTGCGACGGGTGGTCACGGCCGGTGCATCGGAAGGAACCGGTTCGCTAGGGATATTGGCATTGCGCGTAATCTGCTTCTTCGCGGGATGAGTGGGAACGGCTGGCGGCGGTACTACCGCGGGCCTGGCAGCCGGCTGAGCCGCGACTGGAGTCTGGGGTACATCGATCTCAACGATGGAAGATTCGGAGCCGAACCAGAAATCGCGGTCCTTGATCAGAACGGCAACCAACGCCATCAAGAGAAGGCCGAGGGCGAGCAGGAGCCTGCGAGTTTGCTGGCTTCCCACGTTGATCGTGGCCTGAGGGACTGCGTTCCGTCTTTGGCTGTATTCCAACATTATCTTGCTGCCGAACCTGGGCTTTTGAAGACGGCAACATAGTGCAGCAGTTTGCGCACAACAACAATGGCACGGGGTGGGGAGATGGGGGCACGACCGGGCCATTCTGCCAGATTGTGCTCTGGACCTCGCGGGCATGTGATTGCGCTCACAGCGGGGGCGCAGGGTGGGACCTACATTCAGCAAATGAGCACATCGAACGGGAGACCGAATAAAGACCGCGCCGCTTGGATTCAGGGGCCGTCGGCCCAGTGCGAAACCTCCCCTGAAGGCGCATTGCTACCCTGGAGGCTCGTACTGATGGGAGCGCCCGGGGTGGGCAAAGGTACGCAAGCGGATCTGCTGAACCGGCGCCTGCGAGCATGCCATCTCTCCACGGGGGATGTGTTCCGCGGGGCGGGCGAGGGTTGCGAGCTGAGTCCGGCGATGAAAGAGGCTGTAGGCTACATGCGTCGTGGCGAACTTGTGCCCGATTCGACCGTCTGGGAGATGGTGCGCGAGCGCAAAGCTTGCCTGCATTGCGGGGGTGGATTCATTCTGGACGGGTTCCCGCGCACAATAGGGCAGGCAGAATCATTGAAGAAATTTATGGACGGCGAAGGCCTGGCGCTCAGCGCCGTGGTGAACTACGAGCTGCCCTTTGCGGAAATTGTGGCGCGACTGAGCGGGCGCAGGACTTGTGAAAAGTGTAAAGCGGTATACCACGTGAGCGAGCGGCCTCCGCAGATTGAAGGGAAGTGCGATCGCTGCGACGGGAAGTTGCTCGTGCGGGAAGATGACCGGCCGGAATCGATCAGGGTGCGCCTCGACGCCTATGAACGGTGTACCGCACCGCTGATAGAGTTTTATCAGAACTCCGGATTACTTGTCAGCGTCGAGGCGAAGGGATCTCCCGATGAAATCTTTGAGACCACCTTCACCCAGCTAGAGGATCGACGCGTACGCCAAGTCGCTCAGATGGCTTGGGTCTCCCTCGAGGATCATTGCTGATCGGCCCTTGCCGATCGGACCAGGTTCCTGCGGAACTTCAATCATTCCGTCGACTATTCGACCAGATGGAAGGTGTATGCCTTTCCCGTCGAACCGCTGGCCGATGATCCCGTCAGACCGGGCGCCAGAAAGGCATATTCGCCGGCAGGGGCGGTGTCGGGGAGAGAGATCGTGTAAGTCCTTTTGGCGATGCGAGTCTGCTGAAAGGGAATCGCATCTCTTGTCGAACCGCCGGAGGAGTGGATTACTCCGCCCGTGACCGTTCGAAATTCCCGCGCGTCGCTCTTGGCGTGCAAGTGCACCAGCTGAAAGTCAGTGGCTTCGATTCCGTCAGGCGTCTTGATGAGAAACTCTAACGGAGTATTCATTTTTGTTGCGCTGGTAGGGCCTTGCAGTCGCCCGTTGATATCGCCTTTGACGATTCCCTGTGTGGCGAAGGTTTTAAGAACTCCGCCCGACTTCCAGTTCACCGGTTCGGTGGCGATCAGCGTCCAAACGTCCTTCACCTTGTGGTAAACACCGACGTCCAAATCCTCGTACTCGTCTTTCCCCTTGTCGGCAGTTGCAGCGGCTGGAGCCGCGTTCTTGGCGGCCATGGCGGCGAGCACCTTGTCCGAGACGCCATCTTTTTTCAACGCCACCAGCGTGTCGGGGTTGACGTCGTAGTGACCGGGCTGACTTTGAATCATCGAAACGATCACATCGTCGCCAAGACCAGCTTTAGCCATCTTCTGGATCGAATCATTGGTTAATGGCTGCTGTTGCTGGGCAGTTGCGATTGCACTGAGACAAACAAAGAGGGTTGCAAACAGAACACAAGTCCGCATGGTTGGAGCCTCGCCTGAAGGTTGAAATTCGGTGGAACGCTGGGACCCGGAAGGCAGAAGAATATCGGCTCAGAAGGAGGGCGTCAACAGTGGTTTCAAAACCGAGCGAAGACACCGTTACCGCTTAATGCAGATTTTCCACGGATCGCTGCTAATTCCAGCTATTTCTTTGGCTTACATTGACCATCCCGGTACTTTTCAGTAGTTTATGTGTATCGTGACAATGCGGATCGTGTACCCTAAAGGTACAGATTTTCATGGGTGAGCCCGCGTCAGGGAATGAGATTCCCCGCTGCGCTCGGAATGACAAACGAGATTCTTGGGGGACGGTTTATATCGTGAGCGGAATTTTAAGCAACACGAATGGAAAGACCTTGCTTTTGCTCAAACCGCGCGGATTCTGCGCGGGCGTGGTGCGCGCAATCGATGTTGTGCGCATTGCATTAGAGGCATTTGGGCCGCCGATTTATGTCCGCAAGGAGATCGTCCACAACAGCTTTGTGGTGGAAGAGCTGCGCGGCAAAGGCGCGATCTTTGTCGACAGTGAAGACGAAGTTCCCAACGGGGAACGCATCATTTATAGCGCGCACGGAGTTTCTCCGGATGTCCGCGAGCACAGCGCCAAGCGGGGCTTGCGAGTGATTGATGCGACCTGTCCACTGGTGACCAAGGTGCACGTCGAGGCGGTCAAGTTCGCCAAGGAAGGGTATTCGCTGATCCTGATCGGCCACAAGGATCATGATGAGGTAATCGGGACGCTCGGAGAGGCTCCGATGGTGACGCAGGTCGTGGGATCGCCCGAGCAGGTGGCGTCGTTGGAAGTGCCGGATCCGAATCGCGTGGCTTATCTTACGCAGACGACGCTGAGCCTGGACGAAACGAAAGATATTATCGCGGCCCTGAAGAAAAAGTTCCCGAACATTAAAGGACCAGCCGCGCAGGATATCTGCTACGCGACGGAAAACCGGCAGGTTGCGGTGAAACAAGTCGCTTCGGAAGCGGACTTGCTGTTGGTGGTGGGCTCGGAAAACAGCTCGAATTCGAACCGGCTGGTCGAAGTCGCGCGAAATTTGGCTACCAAGGCGCATTTGATTGATAGCTGCAATGATATTGAGCCAGAGTGGCTGAAGGGCGTAAAGACGATTGCCCTGACAGCAGGAGCTTCGGCGCCAGAGCATCTGGTGGAAGAAACAGTGGCATTTTTGCGGCAAAAGGGATTCGGTAACTTGCAGGAACTGGAAGTCATGCCAGAAAACGTCCGGTTCGGTCTACCGCCGGAAATTGTGGAGGCGATTGCCGCCGCCCCGGCCAGCGCGAATTAATGGAGCTGTTGCATGGATAAGAACTCCCCCGACGCTAATTTAGCTGCTGCACCTCTAGGATCGAACCCACAAATCCGCTTCGGAAAAATTGAGGAATTAGGCAAGCGCGTCAGCGCTTCGATTGCCGCGGCGCGCAAGTATCTTTTCTCGCAGCAGCACCCGGACGGGTACTGGTGCGGAGAACTCGAAGCCGACACCACGCTCGAGTCGGATTACATCCTGCTGCACACACTGCTTGGAACCGGCAACGCGGAGCGGTTTCAAAAAGCTGCGAACTGGATTCTTCGCCATCAGAATGAGGACGGCGGTTGGAGCATCTACGCCGGCGGTCCTTCGAATATCAGCGCCTCGGTGAAGGCTTACTTCGGTCTGAAACTGGCGGGCTACACGGCTGACCATCCTGCATTGGCGCGTGCCCGAAAAAAGATTCTGGAAATGGGCGGCGTGACCAAGGTCAATACATTTACCAAAATCTATCTGTGTTTCTTTGGGCAGTATGATTACGATGCCGTTCCGGCCATTCCGCCTGAGATTGTCCTGTTTCCTAACTGGTTCTGGTTCAACATTTACGAAATTTCTTCGTGGTCGCGGGCCATTTTGGTCCCGCTGTCGATTTGCTACGCGAAGAAGCCGTTCAAGAAGATCCCGCGGGAGATGGGCGTCGAAGAGTTATTTGTCGGCGGCATGCACAAATCGCGGATGCACCTAAACTGGGCGAACCAGCTCATTTCGTGGCGAAATTTCTTTCTGGTCATCGATCGGGTCACGCACTGGTTCGAGCGCGTGCACGTCCGTCCGCTGCGTTCCGTCGCGCTCAAGAGCGCGGAGAAGTGGATGCTCGAGCGCTTTGAGATGAGCGATGGGCTGGGCGCGATTTATCCCTCGATGATGAACGCGATTATTGCCCTGCGCTGCCTGGGATACTCACTGGACGATCCGCAGGTGATTCGAGCGCTGGATGAGTTCGAAAAACTCGGAATCGAAGAAGAAGACACGTTCCGCATGCAACCCTGCATGTCTCCCGTGTGGGATACGGCATACGCGCTGTTCGCTTTGGGAGAGGCGGGCGTGCCGGCCAACGATCCGCGGATGGTGAAGTGCGCGGATTGGATTTTGCAAAAGCAAGTGCGAAACGTCGGCGACTGGAAGGTCAAGAACAAGAAGGGCCAGCCGGGCGGATGGTACTTCGAGTTTAACAATGAGTTTTATCCGGACGTGGACGATAGCGCGATGGTTTGTTTGGGACTGAGCCGCGTGGAGCATCCGAACGGGCGCTACCAGCGGGAGTCGGTGCAGCGCGCGATTGACTGGATACTTTCCATGCAGTGCAAAAACGGCGGCTGGGCATCGTTCGACAAAGATAATGACAAGATGGTGTTCCAGTACATCCCGTTTGCCGACCACAATGCCATGCTCGATCCGGCGACGGTCGACATCACCGGGCGCATCCTCGAGATGCTGGCGACGTACGGTTACGACAAGAATCATCCAGCCGTGAAGCGGGCGATTCAGTTTGTCCGCAACGAGCAGGAGCCGGACGGGAGCTGGTTCGGGCGATGGGGAGTCAACTATATCTACGGTACGGCGCTCGTGTTGCGCGGGCTGGAAGCGATTGGAATGGATTTGCACGAGCCGTGCATCCAGCAAGGCGCAGAATGGCTGCGCATGGTGCAGAACGCCGATGGCGGCTGGGGAGAGACGGTCGGCTCCTACGACGACCCGACTCTGCGTGGGCAAGGCGACAGCACACCCTCGCAGACCGCATGGGCGATTCTGGGCTTGCTGGCCGCTGGCGATACGCGCAGTGATTCCGTGGCGCGCGGTGTTGCCTATCTGATGCGAACGCAGAAAAGCGACGGATCATGGGACGAGGAATTCTTTACCGGCACTGGTTTCCCACGCGTGTTCTACCTGATGTATCACCTGTACCGCGAGTATTTCCCTCTGCTCGCGCTGACCACGTATGCGAAGGTGATGGAGAAAAACGGCAATTAGTTCTCAGCTCCCGTGATGGATACAGTTCTAAAGCGGTTCGAAGAGCCCGACGAAGTGCGAACGTTCGAGAAGGGAAAATTCGAACTGGTCCACATCGGGGGCATGACCATCGGCCGCGCCACATACGAGCCAGGATGGAAGTGGTCCCTGCATGTCGGGCCCGCTGTCGGCGTGTCACGCTGTAATGTCGAACACGTGGGGATCGTCCTCTCCGGCTGTGCGACGGCTGCGATGGAGGACGGCACCATTCACGAACTGCGCGCTGGAATGCTCTTCTATATCCCACCCGGGCCTCCTGGTCACGACAGCTGGGTGGTGGGTGACGAGCCATACGTTTCACTGCACTTCCTCGGTGCCGACCACTATGCAAACAAGTAGGCGAGAGAACTGAGACTGCGTTTGAAAGCTTTCGTCACAGGAGCCACCGGATTCCTGGGTTCCCACGTCGCGCGTGCTGTTGCTGATCAAGGCGCCGATCTGCGACTGTTGGTCCGTACCACCAGCAATCTCAAAAACCTTGAAGGGCTCAAGGCCGAAACGGCGATCGGGGATTTGCGCGACGGTGCTTCTCTCGACAAAGCTATGTCCGGGTGCGAGGTTGTGTTTCACGTTGCCGCGGATTACCGGCTGTGGGTGCGGGATCCGAACGAGATGTACCGGTCCAACGTCGAGGGTACGCGTGCGATTCTGGAAGCTGCGCGAAAGAACGGCGTGCGGCGCGTTGTGTATACCTCGAGCGTCGCGACCATGGGATTCACCAGCAATGGGAATCCCGCAGACGAAGATTCACCGGTCACGCTTGCCGACATGATCGGCCACTACAAGCGCTCGAAGTTCATGGCCGAGCAGGTGGCGCTGGAGGCCGGGCGCAGCGGAATGCAAGTGGTGACGGTGAATCCGACCACTCCCATTGGAGAGCAGGATGTGAAGCCAACTCCTACCGGACGGATCGTTGTCGATTTCCTGAAGCGCAAGTTTCCCGCATATGTCGAGACCGGGCTGAACCTTGTGGACGTGCGAGAGTGCGCCCGTGGGCATGTGGCAGCGCTCGAAAAGGGGAAGTCAGGTGAGCGTTACATTCTTGGCGGTGAGAATCTGACGCTGAAGCAGATTCTCGACAAGCTCGGCGAGATTACCGGGCTGCCTTCACCGACGATCAAGCTCCCCTACGTTTTCGCATTTGCAACGGGCGTGGTTGGTGAAATCACTGGCCGGATGTTCAAGGGCGATCCGCGAGCCACACTCGACACGGTACGCATGGGGAAGAAGATGATGTTCGCCAGTTCCGCCAAAGCCGCGCGTGAGTTGGGATGGAAGATCGTGCCTGTGGAAGATGCATTGCGGCGAGCGGTGGATTGGTTTCGGGCCAATGGATATGCCTGAGCTGGCGAAAAAAAGGATCGCCATCGTGTGCGCGTTGGAGCGCGAAGTGCGTCCGCTGGTGAAGGATTGGGGGGGGAGCCAGCGGGAACACGAGGGACGTCAATTCAAATTCTTCGAGAATGGCGATGTCGTGCTTGTCTGCGGGGGAATCGGCGCCGCAGCCGCTCGGCGTGGTGCCGAGGCGGTCATCGCCCTGTTCGAGCCGACAATCATTTACTCCGCGGGATTCGCCGGCGCGCTCAACTCGAAGTTAATGGTCGGCGACGTTATGCTTCCACGGCTGGTAGTGAATGCCGCCGACTGCAGCAGAGTCGAGATCGCCGGTGGTGAGGAAACATTAGTGAGCTTCGGATCCGTGGCGAGTCCCGCACAAAAGGCAAAACTTCGAGAGTCGTTCGGAGCCCAGGCTGTGGATATGGAAGCGGCTGCAGTCGCTCGCGCCGCCGAGGCGAGAGGAATCGCGTTTGCTGCTGTGAAGGCGATTTCCGACGAGGTCGGCTTCCATTTTCCTTCAACCGAGCAGTTCGTCGATGCGGAAGGAAGATTCTCTGAAGGGCGATTTGCACTATTTGCGGCTCTGCGCCCCTGGCTTTGGCCGCGAGTTGTACATCTCGCTCGCGATAGTAACCGGGCTTCGCGCGCGCTGTGCCGGGCGCTTTCCGAACTGAGCGCACCCAATTCATCGAAAAAGAGCAATGCGCGCGAGGATAACAGGGCTGAAAACTGATTGCAGCAGCGCAAATATTTCATTGCCGGATTGGGTTCGTGTGGGAAAGTCACTGGCCTGATTCATCTATAATCGCAAAAGGCGTTCTCCAAACAAACAATGCAATTTTTTCCCTTGCTGGTAGTGTTCGTCGGCGGCGAAATCGTCGACATGTTGTCCAATACTGGCGCAGTCGCGAAGCTGGTGTTGCTTTGCCTGCTGATCTTCAGTCTGATTTCCTGGGCAATCATCCTGACCAAGTGGAACCTGCTGCGTCGGGCAAAGATGCAGAGCGGCCGCTTTGTTCGCGCATTCCGCAAAGCGCAACGATTGCAAGACGTCGCTGCCGTCGCAGACCAATTCAAGCCAAGCCCGCTGGTGGGCGTGTTTGAAGGCGGATACGAAGAGTACCGGCGGCAAGCTGCTGTTTCCGGGACGTTGCGCAATCTGGTATCGATTCAGCGCGGCATGCAGATCGGGGCGTCGGAAGAGATCACGCGTCTCGAGCGCAACCTGCCGTGGCTGGCGATTACCGCGGCGGTCAGCCCGTTTGTCGGGCTGTTCGGCACCGTGTGGGGCATCATCGACGCATTCCACGGATTGGGAACCGCGGGGGCGGCAACGCTGCGTGCGGTAGCTCCGGGAATTTCCGAAGCTTTGATCACGACGGCTGCGGGCCTGGCGGCGGCGATTCCCGCAGTCATTGCCTATAACCTGATTGGGTCGTCGATCCGGGAATTTGCGGCGCGGAGCGATGATTTCGCGCTGGAAGTGCTCAACGCGGTGGAGCACAGCCAGGCGCAGAACGCGGCCCCGGTCGCAGCGGACATGAGGCGCTGATGGCGTTTACAGCTTCCAACGGGCGCACCCAGACCGCTCTCGCCGATATCAACATCACCCCGCTGGTCGACGTGGTGCTGGTGTTGCTGATTATCTTTATGGTGACGGCTCCGGTGCTGCAGTCCGGAATCGACGTCAGCGTTCCGAAAACGAAGACGGTCAAGCAGATCACGGAAGAGCGACTGGTGATCACCATCAACAAGGATCAGCGCGTCTTTCTGGGCAACGACTCGGTGAATATCAACGAGATCGGAAGTAAGTTGCGGCAGAAGATTAGGGATCCGCGCAATCAGTTCATTTTCGTACGCGCTGACGAAAACGTTCCCTTCGGCGCATTCGCAACCGTGATGGACGCGGTGAAGCAGGCGGGATTTGCCAACGTCAGCATTGTTACGCAGCCTTTAGAGCAAAATGGCAACCGGCACTGAAATCTATTTTGAGCACGACCGCTGGGGACGCGCCATTGCGTGGTCGGTGGGATTGCACGTCGGCATCACCGCTCTCTTGCTCGTCTATACGGCGCTGGTGAGTCGGAGCAGCGGCGACACATGGGGCGCCGGCGGCGGCGGTGAGGCGATTGGCGCCACGCTCGTGAGCAGCGTGCCCCTTCCGGCAAATCCGGCGCAAACGCAGAATGTGCTGGCCAACCAATCGAAAGGCCTCACGCAATCGCAGCCCAAAATTGAAGAGAAGGCGCCGGACGCCATCGAAATCCAGGGAAAGAACGCAAAGATCAAGCCAAACAAGAAACAAGAGACGGCCTCGAAGGAGAAGCCACAGGCCGCGCCCGAACCCGAGGAAAATCGGGTTGCGTTTGGAGAGGGTGGGCCCGTAAGCGGGCCGTACGGAACCTTCAGCGCGAATGGCGCCAAAGGGGGATTTGGAATCACGGGCGGGGGCGGGGATTTTGGCACGAAATACGCGTGGTATGTCCACGTGATCCAGCAGAAAGTTTCAGAAAACTGGATGAAGTACGAAGTCGATTCGAGAATCACCGCGGCGCAGCGGGTTTACATCACGTTCGACGTAGCGCGCGACGGACATCCCACGAACGTTCAGGTCGAGCAATCGAGCGGCGTGCCCTCGCTGGATATTTCGGCGGTGCGTGCGTTGCAGCGAATCGACACGTTTGGTCCGCTGCCTCCCGATTACTCGGGAAGCAAGATCTCCGTTGAGTACTGGTTCGACTACAAAAAGTGATGCCGGCGTGTACCTCTAATTCGTTATCAATCGGGTACATGCTGACTGTGCGGGCGAAAAACGGGTGCAGAATAGGGAATCTGGCGAATGATACGTACTGAGCGAGCAGGGAATTTGTTGCAAAGCGAATCCTATCGGAATACGATATTGTCACACAAAGAAACAACTTTTTTCTTACGAATGGACGAGGCCGCGAGATCAGTCTCTGGGCAATGGGCATGTAGCTGCAATCACATTGCACGCGCGCTAGTTCTACTCTTCGCGGGCTGCTTATTCTCGAGTAATCTTCTGGCCCAGGACTGGGTCAAGACGGGGACAAGCCTTGGCGTCGACAAAGTCCGCCTCGCAGTTGCGGACTTCAAGCCTTCCAACGCCGATCCGCAAAATACCGCTCTGCTGAAAACGTTCAACGACACACTATGGAATGATCTCGATGTTTCGGGCGTGGTCGAGTTGGTGTCAAAAAGCTTTTATCCCTTGCAGGCGCCGGCGCAACCGCCGGAAGTGAATTTCATGGCGTGGAATGCTCCGCCGCCAAATGCGGCGATGCTCGCTTTCGGGAACCTGGGAGTGGCGGGCGGAAAGCTTACTGTGCAGGGCTGGCTGTACGACGTAAAGAACGTGCAGTCCCCGCAAATTCTTGGCAAACAGTATTCGGATACGTCGAGCGACTCGGCGGCGAGGATGATGGCGCATAAGTTCGCTGATGAAATCATTTTCCGGCTGGGTGGCGGCATCCAGGGAATCGCAGAGACCCAGCTTTACTTTGTGAGCGATCGCACTGGCCACAAAGAAATCTGGGCTATGGATTACGACGGCTCGAATCAGCACCAGATCACGCATCTCGGTTCGATCGCTTTATCTCCTCGAATTTCGCCGGATGGATCGCGGATCGCTTTCAGCGCACTGACGAAAAGCGGCTGGGAGATTATGATGTACTCCCTGGAAATAAACAGGATGGTGAGTTTCCCGCACATGGGTGGGACGAACCTTTCGCCAGCATGGTCGGGGGACGGAACGAAGCTGGCGTTTTCGTCGTCGCGGGCGGGCGATCCGGAAATCTATGTCGCCGATGCATCCGGCGGCAATCTGCATCGCATGACGACCGACAAAGGTCCCGATGTTTCGCCGGTGTGGAATCGAAAGACGAATGGGCAGATCGCATTTGTGAGCGGACGAACGGGGCTGCCGCAAATCTATACGATGGAATCCGATGGCACGAACCAGCAGCGTATGACCGATCAGGGATACGCGGT
>Ga0102924_1005139_pt1 | contig 12833 bp, 12 predicted proteins | sample PaiPotPPM11metaG_FD_80116 | JGI IMG/M metagenome (GOLD analysis project Ga0102924, IMG submission 80116) | Iron sulfur acid spring bacterial and archeal communities from Banff, Canada, to study Microbial Dark Matter (Phase II) - Paint Pots PPM... ... | reverse complement strand
TCCGACCCAGCGCTTCCTGCTCGAGGTCGCCAACAGCGCGGAGAATGCCGAGCCGCGCTTGCGGCAAGCGTGCGCCGAGTATCACACGCCGGTCGACTATGGGTTGGTGCGGTTCGGACTAGACAAGGTGGCAGCGCTGATTGCTGCCGGCTTCCCCACGCGCATCTACTATGTGGCTTTTCGCAACAATGCCTTCGACACCCACGTGCAGCAGGCCGATGTTCATGCCCGTCTGCTGACCTATACGTCGGACCACATCGCGGCGTTTCTACATGACATGGACCGCATCGGTCGCGCCGATGACGTGTGCGTGATGGCATTCAGCGAATTCGGACGAAGGGTCGCGGAGAACGCCAATCTGGGTACCGATCATGGGACTGCCGGTCCTGTGTTCATTGCCGGCAAGCGGGTCAAGGGTGGTCACTATGGCAGGATGCCAAGCCTCGTCGATCTCGACGACGGCAACATGCGTCACACGACCGATTTCCGGCGGGTCTATGCAACGCTCATCCGCGAATGGATGAATCATGCCGATGTCAATGCAGTGCTCGGCAGCAACTTCGAGACGCTTGGAGTGTTCGGCTGACATCCCTTGCACATTTGGGGGGCAGCCATCGCAACGCGCAAGGAGGATGAGATGCGCACCCCTCGCTCACGGCGTCAAATTCTAGGCAGCGCCCTCGCGTCAGGCAGCCTGCTGTCGTTGGTGGATCCCCTTTCGGCCTTCGCGGAAAACGCGACCCCTACGCCTCAATGTCACGACAATCACGAGACGACCATCCGGCAAACGGAAGGGCCGTACTTCAAGCCGAGTTCACCGGAACGCGCTGATCTCGTGGAGCCGGAAACGACGGGGCGACCGGTCGAGATCACGGTCAAGTCACGACGCGCTCTTGCCGGCCGGTGGCGCGGGCCCTCGTCGATTTGTGGCATGCCGATGAGAACGGCGAATACGACAATTCCGGCTTCCGCTATCGCGGACACCTCTTGACGGACGCCGCGGGTCGTTATCGTTTCCGAACCATCGTGCCCGCCCTTTATCCGGGCCGCACCCGTCACTATCACTTCAAAGTGCAGGCTCCCGAGCAGGCGCTACTCACGACCCAACTCTATTTTCCGGACGAACCCGCCAATCGCCGCGACGTGCTATTCCGCCGCGATTTGGTGATGCGCGTGGCGGAAGCGCCGGAAGGCCTCAAAGCGCGCTTCGATTTTGTCCTCAACATGCGGTGGTGAATTCGCAACGCGACAAAGGGATGGGGCGCCTTATTCCCGGACGGCGAAATCGGTTCGATCTTGCAGATACGCGGTGGAACACTGAGCCTCGGCGCGGCGGACTATTGACTGGCGCGAAACTATCTGGCCGACCTCCCCGCGAATCAGCATAATCCTGCTTGGGTTGGACTCGGATCGGCCCGCCAGTCAGCGGCCTCCCTAGCATCGATTCGCTCTGTTTCGGCGCGCACTTAAGGAACGGGGATATCATGCGGGTAAGATATTTGCTGACCGCGACGTTGTCTCTCTCGCTGTTCGTCGCGGCCCCGTTCCACGCGCAGGCGCTGGAGGACAGGCCGGTACCGCCACTGCCGATACCGAACGTGGCAAACACAACGGTTCACCCGCCGGCGGTATCTTCGCCACCGCAGTCACGGCCGCGGCCGCGGGACCATGCGCAACGCAAGGCCGCACCGCCGGCTGGCGAAAAGTCCGCCATCAAGGCCGGTCAGGCATCCGCTCTCAAGTCAGGTGAGGCGTCCGATCTCAGCACCGGCTCAACAGTTTCCAAGCGCTCACGCGCCCTCGCTTCCCCGGGCAAGGGGCCGGCGCCTGTTCCGATAAACGACTGATTCAATCCGCGATCGTCGTGCCGCCGCAGCTTCGGGTGTGGCCAAAGCCCTCCGGTAAACGCAGGCGCCGCACTTTGGCCATCCCCACCGGCAGAGCCTAAGCCCTCACCATTGCTGTGTGTAAGGCCGCGGCACCACGTAGTAACCCTGAGGCGCGTAGTAGCCACCTGAGCGCCCGGCTATAGCGGGCTGCGTCCGCAGCTGGGCAGCATACCCTTGGGTAGCGTACCCATACTCGTACGCGCCGGGCGCCGGCTGATAGTAACGGGCAGCACTCGCTGGTCCGGCACCCCTGTACTCGCCGCCTGGCGTAACGCCGCTCAACACCACGTGCGTGTTCTCCAAGCCGCTCTTTCCCACCAGTGCATAAAGTGTTGTGGCATTCTCAGGTGAGATGCGCACGCAGCCGTGCGAAGCGGGCTTGCCGAGATTCTTTACGTCATTGCTGCCGTGGATCGCGTGCCCATCCTTCATAAAGAAAACGGAATGCGGCATCGGAGCGTTGTCCCACTGTCTGCTGTACCAGATCTCGTTCATGGACGTGGCTGTATAGTTTCCCGATGGAGTTGAATATCCCGCTCGACCGGTCGACACCGGCCAATCAAACGTTTCTACCCCATCCACAGACACTGTCATTCTTTGTTTGCTCTTGTCGATGTTGATAAGGATGACAGGCTTCGTGTTTTCGGGAATGGGTGTCGCTGCGAGCGACGACTTGAGCTCAGGTCCGACGTTCGTGGCAACGGCCTCTATGCGCGGGACGCTCGCAGGAACGGCCTCTGCGCGCGGGACGCTCGTGGCAACGGCCTCTACGCGCGCAACGCTCACAGCCGCAGCTTCTTTGCGCGGGGCGTTCGTAGCAGCGGCCTCTGTGCGTGGGATATTCGCAACAACGGCCTCTGGCCGCTGGACGCTCGTGGCCCCGGCATCTGTGCGCGCGACGCTCACAGCCGCAGCTTCTTTGCGCGGGGCGTTCGTAGCAGCGGCCTCTGTGCGTGGGATATTCGCAACAACGGCCTCTGGGCGCGGGACGCTCGCGGCCCCGGCATCTGTGCGCGCGGCGCTCGCGGCGACGGGCTCTACATGCGAGCCGTTGGCAGCGACGGCTTCTGGGCGCGGCACACTGGCAGCAACAGGCTCCGGGCGTGCGTCGCTCGCAGCGGCGGGCTCTGCGCGCGGAACGCTCATTGCAACGGCATCCGGGCGAGCAGTGGCCGCATTGGACTCAGTTTTGGGGGCAACCGTTAAAAGCCGGATCTTCCAAGCGCCGGCCTCGCGCACTTCCACTTGCGTCCAGTGGCCCTCCACCCTCAACAGACCGCCTTGGCCGCGCCCAGTCGTCTGATATCTGCCAATTGTGACAGCTGCATCCGTTCCGAGTGGCGAAACCTGATCAACGATCAAGTCTATATGATTGAACCCGAGCTTGAACTGTGTCTTGAAGCTCTCCACGATCGCTTGCGGTCCGGTGCTGGCGGCGCCATCAGTCGATGAAACGCGCACGGCATCTTTCACAAACATGGTGGCGAGACCGGCAGCATCCTGCTTGTTGTAACGCTCGCTGAATGTCGCCGTCATTTGCTCGACCTGCTTGCGCATATCGAGGGGGGATTGTTGGGCGAATGACGATGCCGCGGGAAAAACCGTCAGAATCGCCGCAACAATCCAATGTGAGCGCATGGCTTCCTCTCAGTCTCCCAAAGCTACCGTGTTCAATCGTCGCTCAGAACCCGCCGAAGCTCCCTGCCGTTTCGGCAACGCATTTCCGGAAAGTGGAGCCGACCGCACGCAATTGCCGCGGGTTTACCCGCGCTGAAAAGCTCAGTCCGATCCACAGGTCCGAAACCATCGCCGTCACCCGCCGGCGCCTCGGAGACATAGGTGCTGGAGTACCGCAGTAACGTGTCAACTTTAGCGCTAGGTCAGCGCGTAGAGCCCCCAGCGTAAAAAAAGAGCTACACTGAGTCGGTTTCGCCCCCAACTCCCGCAATATTAGAACACATTGGTTACGGGCACTACTCCACCTCCCTTCAATATTGAGCGTCCCGTCATGAGTCCCGGGCGGTGGTGGCCGACGCTGCACACCCTGCCATCGCGATCGCTTCGCCACTCCTGGCGATCAGCGGCCGGCAGAGCGTCGTTTTTCGACGACCTTGGAAATTCGCGGGGTGTGTGCGCTGCCCGGCGGGCCGAAGGCCAAGCGAATGCGGCCCGGTTTTCCGCGAACGCCTATTCTGGACTCAAGGCTGTCCCGCAAGCCGGGTAGCGAACAAGGCAACAGTTTTCGCATACACCTCGGATTCGTTCCACTTCAGCAGCACGGCGAAGTTGGCCGAGCCCGGGGTCCATGGCTGATCCGCCACCCAGCCGTAGCTCTTGAGGTAGTTTGCCGTCGAGGCGAGCGCATTGGGCGTGCTGTGGATCAGGTCGCGGCGGCCAAGCTGGTCGAAGTCGACGGCAAACTTCAAATATGATGACGGCAGGAATTGCGTCTGGCCGATCTCGCCGGCCCAGGCCCCGATCATCTGGCTCGAACTCAAGTCACCACGCTCGACGATGCGGAGCGCATCAAGCAGTTCGGCGCGAAACTTCTCCGAGCGCCGACAATCATAGGCGAGCGTTGCGAGCGCTCGGAGCGTCGAGAACTTGCCCTGGTTGACGCCGAAGTCGGTCTCCAGCCCCCAGATCGCCACGAGCACCGGCCCGGGTACACCGTAGCGCTGCTCGATCCGATCAAGGATCGACCCATAGCGCTTGAGCATGTTTTCGCCCTTGCGCAGCCGGTCGCGCGAGACCATGCGGCCAGAGAACTGCTCGAAGCTCTGCTGGAATACGGTTTGGGAGTGATCACGGTCGATGACCGCCTGATCGAAGGCGACGCCGCTGAGTGCAGAATCGATCGTCTTGGCAGAAATGCCCTGGGTGGCAGCTTCCTGCTTGAAGTGTCCGAGCCAGGTCTCGAAGTCGCCGTGCTGGCACTCGGCGGCAAACGCTGGGCCGAGCGCCCATACGACCGCCAATGCGCATGCCACGCGGATCGTCAGCAGGCGCACATTTCCTCCACGCGTTCCTGGTTCTCCATGCATCACTGGCCGCCTCCCACCCTGCATGACTACCCCTGGTCCACTCTAGCCGCTAACTCGGCCGCTACGAAGCCGCTTCGGCCGCTGCCGTAACATGCTGGCAAAGGGGGCATTTTTCGTCACCTGCCGCGCGGCCCACTGCTTCCAAAATCCGCCGCAATCGCTCGGCACATTTCCTGACGGGACGCCCGCAATCTTCTGCGGGCCAGTTGGGGGTGCGCTTTGCGCAGGGTGTACGTGCGGCCGGTCGGCCGCCGAACGGGGCTATCAAGTCTACCGTCTTCTGGGTCCACGGGCACCGGCGTTCGCTATGCCGGGAGTGGTGCTGCACAAGTGCGCGCGCGCGCACGTGGACGTAGCGTCGTGCTGCCGACGGTGTTCGGCGGCGCGGCCTTCCTCGCTTTGGCGTTGGCAACCGCCTTGACCGTTGGCAACGTTCGCACCGCCGACCGCGAAAGCGAGGGTCAGGCGCAGCAATCCGTTTCTTCGGTGACCGACACCCGGCGAATGAGCCTTTCGGCGGCCTATGCCGAGCTGTCGGCTGCCTTGAAGAACGCCGCCTACGAGAGGCTCGCCGCCGCTCTGAACGGCCATGTCACCCGGCTTAGCGCCTCGGGCGGCTACAATCTTCTCTTCGATACCCGCTATTTGGGTGCTTCCCCCGGCATTTTTGCAAAGACCGTAGCGCTTGATGCCGACGACGAGCCGCCAGCGTCGCCATCGACCGTGTCCGCCATTCCGGAAGCAACTGAAGACCCCTCCCCCGCCGCAGCGAAGGACCGTCAGGCTGCGCGGGCAGCGGCGTCCCCAACCCCGCCGGTTCAATCGCTGCAAGTGCAGAGCGCGTCGGTGCGCGGCAACGCCGCCGCGAGCAGCACCCCCGCGAGCAGCACCACCGCAGCCGCGCCGGCGCAAACGCCGGGCATCTTCGAAAGGTTCATCGTCAAGCCTTACCGAATGGCGCTTGCCTACGCGGCAACGGGAGATGCCAGCGTTGACGAAGGGCCGAGCATCGCACCGGGGGCGAGCATCCCATCGGGCCGCTACGATCGCTGGACCGCCGTGTACGATATTTCCGCCCATACGGTTTACATGCCGGACGGCACCCGACTGGAGGCGCATTCCGGCCTCGGCAGCAGGCTCGACGATCCGCGTCACGTTGACGAGAGAATGCACGGCGCTACGCCCCCCGCCGTGTATGAGCTTGAACCGCGGGAAGCGTTGTTCCACGGCGTGCGCGCTCTGCGGCTTAAACCCGTCGACAATGACAAAGTGTACGGCAGAGCTGGTCTACTTGCGCACAACTACTTGCTGGGCCCGAACGGCGACTCCAATGGGTGTGTGTCCTTCAGGAACTACAATGCGTTCCTGCAGGCCTACGCGAATCACAAGGTCAAGCGGCTGGCGGTGGTGGCGCACCTAGACTGAGCGAGGGCTGCCGCATCGCGCTGTGTTCTGCGGCTCAATCAGCCCGGCCGGCAGCTTGCCGTGCAGCGTAAGCAGCGGCCCCGCCGCGAAGAAGATGAAATAGAGAACGAGCAGCTTCCGGTACGGCACGCGATCGTTGCGCCGCCGCTACCATCGCAGCAGCTTTCGTCCTGCGACCGCGCCGACGAAGCTCACAGTCACGATGGCCAGGCTGTACCAGACGGCGACGAAGAGCGGGGAATCATCAGTACAATTGACGGCGTAAAGGGCGCCGGCAAGACCGCTCGCCATCATCCCGGCCACGGCTCCCGCGATCCCCGGATGCGTTGGCGCACCGTAGCGCAGCGCCCACAATAGCGCCGCGATCACCGGCAGCGACAGCAGCGGAATCAGGCTGATGCACTTATACCAGTTGTGACCGACCAGCACTCCGAGCCACTGCGATTGGGGCAGGGTCGCAAGCTCGGCCATCACCGCACCGGCAAGGGCCGCCGGAATGAGTGCTAGCCCGAGCAGGGGCGCCGCATCGCCGGGTCGGATGAGCCGCCGCAGTTGCAAGCCGGCAATCACGGCGAGCGCCACCATGAGCAAGGGCTTGAACAAAAAGCGCGCGCTCGTGACCGCCTGGGCGACATCGTCGCGCGGCCCTAGCGCGGCGGCAAAAGCAATTGCCGACACGGCAAAGCCGGCCGCAGCGGCAATGACGAGCATCCGGATAGGCGTCGGCGCCGTTGCGGGGCGGTCCGCAGCAAGGGCGCGGATCAGCTCATCGGTTCTCATGATTTTTCGGATCGCTTCGCGAGAGCCGCAAGCCCGCGATGCAGGGCGACGCGCACCGCTCCCTCGCTGATGCCAAGCCGCGCCGCTGCTTCCGCGACAGACGCGCCATCGAGCGCTATGCTTTGCAGCACCTCGCGCTGACGAGCGGGCAACGGGTCGAGCGAATGCGCGATGTCGGGTCCGGCGTCGACCCTGGCCTCTTCCGCGGGGAGCAACTCGGCAAAATCCTCGATCGGCAGGTGCAACCATGGGCCGCTGCGGCGCAACGCATCGATGAGCTTGTAGCGGGCAATCGCGGCGACCCAGGGGGTGATCGGCCGCGTTTCATCCCAGGTGTGCTGCTTCAAGTGCACGGCCAAGAGAATTTCCTGCACCACGTCCTCTACATAATCATCGGCGCGTCTCATGCGTGCAAGGCCGCGCCGCACGAACGACCGCAGAACCCCGGTCATGTCCCGCAAGCAGCGATCATAGGCCGCCGCGTCCCCTGCCCTTGCCGCACGCATCAAGGCAGCCCATTCGAGTTCGCGGCTTTTCAAGTGTCCGCACTCACCATTTCGCACCAGGCGGGGCCGTCGTTACGGGCAAGGAGGCAGAATGACGCAGAATAATGCGGTGCGCGCGCATCCCTTCATCAACACAAACGCGTGAGCACGTAACGTCGCCCCCTCCGCCCGCGAAATAGAAAGTGTGGGTGCGAAAACCCGCGCAAAACGTGCTCGCCTGCCGAATTCATGCACAACCCGAAAGGACATGCGATGACCACCAAATTCACTGCTGCCGCGCTCGCCGGTGCGCTCGCCATCGTCGTCTCTGCGGCGGCCGCCACCGTGGCGTTCGATTTCGCCGCGACCCCCGCCTTCGCCATGGACAAGAAGGACACGATGGGCAAGGACACCATGAGCAAGGACGGAATGAAAAAGGACGACATGAAGAAGTAGCGCGCGAAGTGGGCCTGAGGGCTTCCGCGGGCCCGCAACAATCCGGCCGCTTTGATCCTTAAGGACTTCGGCAAGTCATAGCGGTTCACGCAGCCCTGCAGCCGGCGTCGCGCGCGAACGGTTCGCGCCGACGGCGCTGCGGCGGCAACAGGGCGACTGCGCCGAACAGGAAATTCGCGGGAGCTCCGGCGTCGGCTCGCTCATCGAACCCACTTGGTCTCGCGCGGAAATCATTTCGCGTGCCCCTGATCTCATGCCACCTCGGCAACCAGCTTGCGCCGCAGTGCCCCCGCGAAGCTCGCGATATCGTCCGGGTTTTCGACCGGCTCGATAAAGCTGCCGCTGCCGCCGATGACCTCCGCCGCATAGTACTCGAGCAGACTCTTGTATCGGGGAAGGGGCTCGGCCACGCCAAGGATCGGCATGCCGTTGATGATGATCCCGCGGGCAACAATAGAGTCGCGGATTTGCGGGAGCGGCACCACCCTGTCGCCAATAACGATCGGCTGGTTGTCATGACCGTCGCCCGATATATCGATGACCGCGCGTTCGGCCCGGTACGGAGCCTCATCCAGATAGTTGGCGCAATAGCGCAGCGCCGCCCCGATGCCGGTGTTGCTGCTAAACTGTCGTTCCATCCCCTTAAGAAGGAAGGAAAAGACCCCGATCATCTCGCGGCTGTCGAGATAGGTCCACGGGACCACATGCTCTTGCTGATCGTACGATGACCATTGGACAAGGCACAGGCCGATGGCACCGCGAGCGCCGGAGAGCAGCGCTTTCTGGACGTCCTCGTTGGCAAAAGCCGCGGCATACCCGCTGCGCTGCACTTCCCAGCGTTCCTTGATGACGCTGTTCGAGACGTCCGTCGCAAGCACGAGGAGCATATCGACGTCCCGCACTGATGCGTTTTGCCGCATCGCCTTGGTCGTGAACCTCGGTGGGCCGTCGGCAGCGAAGGCCTTCACAACGCCAGCGGCGCCGCCGCCTCCGACCACACGGCGCGTGAGCGCGCGCATGTTCACACTCCAGTTTTTGAAGGGTCGCCCCTTCGAGAATGTCCGCTCAGGGCCGCTCTCAGGTCAATACCGCATCTTGATCGCCTGCCCCTCGAAGATTGGCTCATTCTCTCCTTGATATGTTGACTTCGCCGCCGATTTCGCCATCACGTCTGCAAGCAGCGACGCAGGCCTAACGCGGCCGAATCGCTGCAACGACGATTCTCTATCGGTCAAGGTCGGAGCACGTGTCGTGGTGTGGAAGCTGTACATGGAACATGCGGTCAAGCCACCAGTGCAGTTTTATGAGACAAAGCCTCATCCGAACAAGGCAAGCGCTCTGAAGAGGGCCCTGGCAATCTATAGGAATCCCGCTTGGGGCCTGAAGGTTCTCTTTATTGAGGGATCAAACGGCGAGCGCATGGAAGCTGCGGAGATCAAGACCTGGTGCGAGCGCGCCGCCAAGGACCGATAGAGCCGAGCCTCGCGAATGGAGATGAGCCACTTCCTGCCGCTCTGGACCGTGTGGTCAAGGAGGGATAGCTTCGGCCTCATCGTGAGGGATTGTGACGAAGGCACGCGCCGGCCCATGTCTGTTTCGAAATGAGCCGGGCAAAAGGGCGACAACGAAGCTGCCCAGTGCTACTCACGAGGAACTCCCGGATGAAAAGGAGATCATATTATGGCGTCTGCAATCGGGCTTCCCGTGCTGACCATCGTCGCTCTTGCGGGTCTCGGCCTTGCCGCTCCGGCGCAAGCGCAGCAGGCTACAATGTCGTTCTTCGTCACCAGCGTGGGTGAGGACAAGGGCGCGGACCTCGGTGGGCTTGCTGGCGCCGATGCGCACTGTCAGGCCCTCGCCAAGGCAGCAGGGTCGACTGAAACCAACTGGCATGCCTATCTGAGCACGACAGAACCGGGCGGTGTCGCCGGCGTCAACGCGCGTGACCGCATCGGCAAGGGCCCATGGCAGAACGCCAAGGGCGTGGTCGTGGCGAAGGACGTGGAGGATCTCCACTCAAATTCCAGCAACATCAACAAGCAGACGGCTCTGACCGAAAAGGGTGAAACCGTCAGCGGCCGCGGCGACGCCGTCAACATGCATGATGTTCTGACCGGCTCGGATCCGCAGGGCCTCTATTCTACGGCCGGCGGCGATACCACCTGTGGAAACTGGACAAAGAGCAGCGCCGACGGATCGGCCATTGTCGGCCATCATGACCGTACCGGCCTCAAGGATACCAGGCACATGAATTCCTGGAATTCCGCCCATGGGTCGCGCGGCTGCGGTCAGGACAATCTAAAGAGTACGGGAGGCGCCGGCCTGTTCTACTGCTTCCTGGCCAACTGAAACCGCCTCGCGCTCGTTTCGCCGATTGCAGTCCGCTACATCAGGCGGGAGCGCCCGCCCGAAACCGGGCAGATCGCACTGCCCCTTGCATCGATGTTGCGCGGGGCGCTTCAGCGGTCACGGTCGCGATCGTCCTCGCCGGGCTTGGCCGGTTTGTCCTTTACGCCCTTCTTGCCGTCGCGCGTTAAGGCGGCAATGTCCTTGGCATCGCGAAGCACTTCAGTCATGCGCCCGAGGCTGCCGCCTTCGATGCCGATCTCGCGCATCAGATTGTCGATCATCGGCGCCTGGACGCGGTAGCGCAAAGCCGAATCGATCACCTCGTCGGTGACATTGCGGCGGGAACTACCGCCGCTGGCGCCGTCGACGTGGAGGATCTTGATACCCTCGATCTTCTCCAGCGGGCGCACGCTTTCGCGCACGATCCCCTCGATGCGCTCCAGCAGTTTCTCGCGCAGGCGGCCGGCGCGGGCCTCCTGGCTCAGCACGTTCTCCGCCTCGTTGATCTGCCGGGCGCCGGCGGCGTCGACCTGATAGCGCTCGGCGGCGGCGAGCGCGCGGATCTTCTCCGCTTCCGCCGCGGCTGTGGCGGCGATTTTCTGCGCCTCAGCAAAACTTCTCGCCGCCTTCATGTCGGCCTCGGCCTTGGCGGTGATGCGCAGCGCCTCGCGTTCGGCCTCGCGCCGCGCGGCGATCATGTCGGTCAGCTTGCGCCGTTCGGCGATCTCCCGCTCGCGGGTCGTGATCGCCTGCTCCTCGGCCTCGATGACCTTGGCGCGCACCGCCTCGGACGCAGCGAGCGCGGCGGAACGCTCCGCGCCCTTCTTCGCCAGCTCGATGGCCTTGGCCATCTCCGCGATCTCGACGAGCTTGTCGCGCTCGGTCGCGAGCGTGCGGATGTCGCGATCCTTGGCGATGCGCGCTTCTTCGATGCCGCGCTCGGTGGCGATGCGGGCGCGCTCGACCTCCTCCGCCGCCGCGATCTCGGCCTCCTCGAACGCCTGGCGCTTGGCGATCTGCAGCCCCTCGAGATGGCGCTCGCGCTCGAGCCGCACCTGGTCGAGCGCGCGGTCCTGGGCAATGCGCTCGGCCTCGGTATGCTGGTTCTCGACGATCTCGGTGCGGCGCTTCTCGGCCTCGGCCTTGATCACCGACAGGGTCTTTTCGGAGAGAGCGATCTGCCGGTCGAGCTCCAGGATTTCGAGCGCCTTCTGCCGGGTGATCTCCAGCTCGCGCTGCTCGCGCTCACGCGCGATGCGCGCCGTTTCGAGCTGCAGCTCGACGTTGATCTGCTCGCGCTCGGTCTGCTCGCGGGTCTTGAGCTCGGCTTCGTCGAGCGCCCGGCGGCGGGCGATTTCGCGGCGCTGCGTATCCTCTTCATGCCTGATGCGCTCCTCGGTGATCGCGCGCTGCTGGGCCAGCCGCGCCTTCTCGACCGACTCGCGCGAGGAGAGCTGCGCCTCCTCAGCCTCCTGCTCGCGCAGCGCCCGCTCCCGGGTCAGCTCGGAACGCTGGACCGCGCGGCGGAACTCGACCTCCCGCTCCTGCTCAAGCCGCGCGTATTCGGTCTCCCGGTCGATCTCGAAGACCTTCTTCTGCGCCTCCAGGTTCTGGCTGCGGATTTCGACCAGGGTGCGCTGCTCGATCTCGTTGCGCATCTTGCGCCGCGTTTCGATCGATTCGGTGAGCTGGGTCAGACCTTCGGCGTCGAAGGCGTTCGACGGATCGAAATATTCGAGGCTGGTCTGGTCGAGGTCGACGATGGCGACGTTCTCCAGCTCCAGGCCATTGGCGGCGAGCGCCTCGGAGGCAAGGTCGCGGACCTGGTTGGCGTAGTCGCGGCGCTGCTCGTGCATTTCCTCGAGTGTCATCTGTGCCGCCACCATGCGCATCGACGAGGCAAATTTGCCTTCGAGCAGGCTGCGGATGCCGTCCTCCTGCAGCGTGCGCCGGCCGAGCGTCTGCGCGGCTGCAGCGACCGCCGCGCGCGACGCGCCGACGCGCACGAAGAACTCGGCGATGATGTCGACGCGCATGCGGTTGCGCGTGATCAGCGCGCCGTTGTCGCGGCGCACCACCTCGATGCGCATCACGTTCATGTTGACCGGGGCGATCTCGTGCAGCACCGGGATGACGAAGGCGCCGCCGTTGACCACGACCTTCTCGCCGAGGAAACCGGTGCGCACGAACGCCGTTTCCTTGGTCGAGCGGCGGTAGAGCCAGCGCATGATGTAGACGAGTATGACGATGGCGACCGCCAGGCCGATCAGGGAGAGCAGCACGGTCTCAAAGATGTTCGCACTCATGTTACCCCTCCACACACGACGCCCTGATGTTCATGTCCGCGTCGCCGCTCACGCCCTCTTGCGGACCGACGGCGATATGGAGCCGAAGGCCTCGACCAC
>Ga0102924_1005138_pt1 | contig 12836 bp, 9 predicted proteins | sample PaiPotPPM11metaG_FD_80116 | JGI IMG/M metagenome (GOLD analysis project Ga0102924, IMG submission 80116) | Iron sulfur acid spring bacterial and archeal communities from Banff, Canada, to study Microbial Dark Matter (Phase II) - Paint Pots PPM... ... | reverse complement strand
GTCGGGGTCGGGGTCGGGGTCGCGGTCGAGGTCGATTCGGCGGTCGCAGGCGGCGTCGGCGACGTAGACGCGCACGACGTAGCCACGGCGGCAAGCAGAACGAGGATTCGCATCGGGATCATTTGCCTTTAAAGCGCGGGGCGCGCTTCTCCGCGAACGCAGCGAGCGCCTCGCGGCGGTCCTCGCTGACCAGGGTCTTGTCGTAGCTCACCTTCTCGAGCTCCAGGCCCAGTTCGAGGGTCGTGTCGAGCGCACGATCGATCGCCTCGAGCGCGGCCGTCTGAGCCAGCGGCGCGCCGTCGGCGATCGGGCGAACCCACTCGAGCACGTCGTCGACGACGTTCTTCTCCGGGGGACACACGCGGTTGACCAGCCCCCACGCGAGCGCTTCAGCGGCCGACAAGCGACGCCCGAGGAGGATCATCTCTTTCGCGCGCGCCTCCCCCACGATGCGCGGCAGGCGCTGCGTGCCCCCCGCACCCGGGATGATTCCGAGCGACGTCTCGGGCAGCCCCAGCTGGGCGTGCGCCGCGGCCACGCGCAGGTCGCAGCACAGCGCGAGCTCGAGCCCGCCGCCGAGCGCAGCCCCGTTGATGGCCGCGACGACCGGCTTCGGACACCGGTCGAGCGGCCCGAGCTCGCTACGGTAGAGGGCCACCTGCACCCGGACGTCGTCGTCCGTCATCCCCTGGCGCTCCTTCAGATCCGCGCCGGCGCAGAAGGCCTTGTCGCCGTCGCCGGTGACGACGACGACGCGCACCGAGTCGTTCGTCGCCGCCTCGCGCGCCAGCTTGCCGAACGCGAGGAGCGTGGCCCTCGAGAGCGCGTTCATGCGCGGAGCGCGGTCGATCTTCCAGACTACCGCGCTCCCGCGCTGCTCAACCCGGACCGGGAAATCCTCGCTCATTTGCGGGCCCGCTTCTTCGCGGCGACCTTGGCGCTCGCGCCCGGCGGGGACTCCTTCGGCTTGGGTGCCCCTGCTTGCCCCTCGAGCCGTGCCTCGAGCTTGGCCATGCGCGTCCTGAGCTCCGCGTGCTCGCTTTGCAGCTTTTCGAGCTCGTCGCGCAGCGGCTCGGCCGCGCGACGCGGTTCGCCGAGGTCGCGGATCACCTCCCGGATGCGTCGCCGGACGCGAGCGTCCAGGTCGGTCTCCAGGCGGTCCCGGAGCGCGGGCCGCGCCTTCGCGTCCCCGAGCTCGCCGAGCGCCCGGACCACGTCGATGCGAAGGAGGGGATCGCTGTCCTCGAGGAGCTGCTCGAGAGCCTCGCGCGCCTTCCGATCGCTGGCCAGCTTGGGAAGCGCCATCGCGGCCGCGCGCCGCGCGCGGGGCGGGTGCCCGTAACGCACGCGGGCGCTCACGTGAGGCACCGCACGGTCGTCGCGCAGCGCGGCGAGCCCGTCGATGGCGCCGGCGCGCACGACGTCGAACCAGCTGGGTCTCTCGAGCAGGTCGACGAGAACGTCGAAGGCCGCCGGCTGCCGCGTCCGCCCCAGCGCGCGCGCGGCCTCGCTCTCCACCAGGTAACTGTCGTCGCGCAGCGCGTACGGCTTGATCGCCTCCATCGCGTCGGTCGTGCGGAAGTTGCCCAGCGCATCGACGACCGCGCGCCGTACCTTTGCGTGCGCGATGGAACGCGCGCCCTTCAGCGCCTCGAAGCTCTCGAGTCCGCGGTTCTTCCCCAGCGCGGCCGCGCACTCCGCGCGAACCCCCCAGAACTCGCGATCGTCGCCGAGCGCTCGCGCGAGCGCCGCGATCGATGGCAGGTCGTCCACCTTGGCCAGCGCCTGCGCGGCCAGCCACCGACCGCGACCGCTGGGCGCCTTCGCCAGTTGCTCGCGGAGCATGTCCCCGGGGATCTTCGGGCGCACCTCGCCGAGGATTCGCGCCTCGGGGTCGACCACGACGAAGGCCGGCCTCCCCGGCGCCGCGACGGCAAAGGTCTGCTGCTTCTCGGTCACGCGCAGGAGGCGACGCACGACCCGGCCGTCGCTGTCCCCGAGGTCGATCGCGAGCGCGAGCTCGAAGCACCCGGGCACGCCGTCGCTCGTCGACTGCGTCTGCTTGGCGGCGACGGTGAGGATCCCCTTCTCCCACGAGATCTCGATATCCATCTCGGGGTGCCCGGGCTTGTAGAGCCATTGCTCGAAGAGGCGGCCCAGCCCGCGGCCGCTGACCTCCTCGAACGCGCGCTGAAGATCGCGCGTGTCGACGACGCCCCGCGCATGACGCGAGAGGTACGCACGCACCCCCTGCCAGAACGCGCGGTCGCCGAGCTCGACGCGGAGCGCGTGGAGAACGAGCGCACCTTTTTCGTAGAGGTGGCGGTCGAAGAGATCGAGCGGCGCGTCGTAGTCCTGGCACACCACCGGACGCCGGTAGCGCGAGTGCGCCTCGCCGAGGTACCCGTCGAGGTCGACTTTCAGTCCGAAGTCGTATTCGTCGCGACCCAGGTGCTTCTCCCGCCAGACGTGCTCGAAGAAGGTCGCGAACCCTTCGTTCAGCCAGCCTTCGTACCAGGCGCGGCACGTGACGTAGTCGCCGAACCACTGGTGGGCCAGCTCGTGCGCGACCAGATCGTCGGAGGTCACGTCGATCGCCGCACGTTCGTCGAGCAGGATGTGCTCGTACATCGTGGTGGCCGTCGTGTTCTCCATCCCTCCGAAGATGAAATCCGACACGACGACCTGCGCGTACTTGTTCCACGGGTACGGGACCCCGGTCACCTCGCTGAAGTGCTGAATCATCTCCGGCGTTCGGCCGAACGCGCGGCGCGCGTCGTCCTCGCGGCCCTTCGGCACGAGGTACGTGACCGGCACCTCGCGGCCTCCGACGCGCACCTTGTCGGCGATCTCGGCGAACTCTCCGGCCACGAGCGTGACGAGGTAGCTCGAGTGCGGCTCGGGCATCTTCCAGTGGTAAGTGAAGTCGCCGACTTTGGGCTTGTCGCTCGCCGCAAGCACCCCGTTCGAGAGGGCGTACCAACCGGCGGGAACGTGCACGGTGAGCTCCGTCGTCATCTTCAAGTGCGGGCTGTCGTGGCACGGAAACCAGTGGCGTGCGTCCTCCTCCTGACACTGCGACCACACCTGGCGCGGGCGGGTGGGATAGTGCTCGTCGGGCTCGAGGAAGTAGAGCCCCCGTCGCGGCGTCGCCCCGTAGCGGACCGCGAGGCGCGCCTTCGTCCGGCCGACGTCGATCTCCACGCGCAGCGCGTTCCCGTCGTACCGCCACGAGGCCGGCTCGCCGTCGAGCGTCACTTCGCGCACCTCGAAACCGACCGCGTCGAGCACCAGCTCGTCTGCGGAAGGATCCACGCGGCGCACATCGAGCGCCGCGCCGGCGACGATGCTCTTCTTGGATACATCGAGGACCACATCGAGCGCGAGGTGCTCGATCGCGAAGGGGCGATCCCGCTCGAAATGATGCGCGCTACCGGGCAGGGCGAACGGGCGAGCGGACGCCGCGGCGTAGCTGGACGAACCGACGGACGCGCAACCGCACCGCGCGTGAAAGCGATGCTCTATGGCCATGGGGCGGAACGCGAGCTTCACACGACGCGGCGCGGGAACGGAAGGGGTTTCCGCGCCGACAGCCGGTCGGGCCGAGCGGCGAGTTTTCGAGCCTCAATCGAGATGGCCGCAGGTCGTCTCCACGGCGTGCCGCAGGGACGAGACGGGCCCCATGTTCGCGCGCAGGCGCTCGACGGCCCCGAGGCCCAGGTGGGCGTCGCGGCACCGGCCCTCGCGCAACGCCTCGATCGTGAACTCGTCGCGCGCTTGCAGGTCCATCGCCGCGAACGGGTCCGTCCGATCGCGCACCGACACGAGCGCGATGCACCCGACGAGCACACCTGCGCACACCACCAGGATGGTCGTCGTCGCGCGCGCGGAGTACCGGTGGCCGAGCCTCCAGGTCATCGCGAGCAGGGCGCCGGCGACCGCGCCGCCGAGATGCGCCGCGTTGTCGACGAGCCTACCGCCGAGCCTCGACGAGAGAAGTCCGAGCGCCATGAAGAAGAGCAGCCACCTCGCCGTGGCCTGGGTCAGCGGCCCCCGCCAGCCTTCTTCGCGCCAGCCGAGCACGAACGCCGCCGCGAAGACCCCGGCGATCGCTCCGGAGGAGCCCACCGTCCAGGGAGACGTTCGCGCGAGCCAGCCGTTCGCGACCCCGAGGAGGTTCCCGAAGATCCCGGCGACCAGATACATGAGCGCGGTCCGCGCCGACCCCACGGCTCGCTCGATCAGCGGGCCAGACATCCAGAAGACGAGCACGTTCAGCCCGAGATGAAGGACGCCGTTGTGGAGGAAACACGCCGTGAGGAGCGTCTCCCAGCGGTGCTCGCCGATCGTCGCGAAGGGGTAGCTCGCCCCGAACGCCAGCGCCTCGCGCGCCGGCAAGCGCATCAGCGACGCGCCGTCGGTGAGGACGAGCTGCACCAGGAAGACGCTCACGTTGAGCGCGATGAGCGTGCGCGCGACCGGGGCCTTCTCGAGCCAATTGGGTGGAACGATGCGCCGGGCCTCTGCGGCCTCCGTGTCGGGAAATGCAGAGGGCGACGGCTGGGAGCTCACCGGGGCGTTCTAACAAGAGAAGGGCGGGGAGCCCAGTTGCAGCTTTCTTGGCCCTGCGGACACCGCTCCGATACGCGTGGGTCGAGCATGGAACCGCTCGTCCGCGCGTCGCTGGCGGTGCGTACGCTGCTGCGACGAGGGCACGGCATGCTCGGCGCGGCGGCGCTGGCGGCCTTCGTCGTCGACGGCGGCGCGACGGAACCCTTCGGTCCCACGCAGGCGATCGCCGCGGGCGTGTGCGCCCTCTTGCTCGCCGTCCGGGTGAACCGCAAGCTCCGCGAGCCGGGCGACACCCCCGTCCTCCTCGACCTCGAAATCGGCGCCCTCCTCTCGGTCGCCGTCGTAGCCGCTCTCGTCCGCTTCGACGGCGGCCTCGATGGCCGCTTCTCCCCCGCGCTTTACGTCACGATCGCCCTCGTCGCCGCCTTCGGGCGTCCACTCGCCAGCGTCGTCGTCCTCCTCTGGACGCTCGCCCTCGAAGCCGCCGTGCGCTGCGCCTCGACCGAGGACCCCCTCGGCGAGGGGTTCGCCCTGCATGCGGCGTTCGTCTGCGCCTTCGCGCTCCTGAACCTCACGCTCCTGCGCGCCGAGGTCGCGCGCATCCGCGCCAGCGCGCGGGCGCGCATCGAGGCGCAGCTCGTACGCATCAAGGAAGACGCGCGGAGCTATCGACTCCTCGGCAGCGGCGAGGCCACCGACCGCGACGAGGTACGCAGCGATCGCCTGGCCCGCTCGAGCGTCGAGGAGATCCACCAGTCGGTCCACTACGCGGTCGAGCTCCTGCGGCGGTCGCTCGACCTGCACACCGCGGTCCTCCTCTGGCTGAACGACGCAGGCACCCACCTGCGGGTGAGCGAGCTCACCACCGCCTCCGAAGACATCCACGACGCACCGTTCGCGGCGGGCGACGGCGTCCTCGGCGCTGTCCTGGCGCAGCGCCAGACCGTCTCTCTGCAGAAGCTCAAGCCCTCGTTCAAGGTGCCGTACTACGCCGGCCCGTGCCCGGTGCGGTCCCTCCTCGCCATCCCTGTCCTCGAGGGCGAGACGCTCCGCGGCGTCCTCGCGCTCGATCGTCTGGCCGACCTGGCCTTCGCACCGCACGAACAGGAGATGGCCGCCCAGGCCGCGCGCTTCTGCCTCCGCGCCATCCAGAACGAGCGCGTCTTTCTCCAGCTCGAGCGCGCGAAGGTGGAGCAGGGGAAGCTCTATCGCGCCGCCCAGGCCCTCGGCGCCGCCCTCAGCGAGCAGGACGTCGTCGAGGCCGGCGTGAAGGCTGCGCGCGAAATCGCGAGCTTCGACCTCGCGGCGGTCACCATCTTCGACGAGGCGACGCGCACCCACGAAGTCGTCGCGGCCAAGAGCGCGGGCGCGGAGATCGACGACCTCGTCGGCGTGCGCTTCGCCCACAACGCAGGCCTGGTCTCGATGGTCGTCCAGAACCGTTGCCCCCTCCCCTGGCGAGGCGACTACGAAACGGGACGCCAGTTCGTCCTCTCCAAGCGCCTGCCCTGGCCCAGCCACCCGAGCCTCCTCGTCTTGCCGCTTCTCATGCACGAGCGCGCGCTCGGCACGCTCATCCTCGGCGCGGAGCGCCGGCACGCCTTCGGCGACTCGGTCCGGCCCACCCTCGAGGTCCTCGCCAGTCACCTCGCCGTCAGCCTCTCGAACGCGCGCATGGTGCACAAGCTCGAGACGATGGCCACGACCGACGGCCTGACGGCCTTGCTCAACAAGCGGGCCATCCTCGAGGCCGGCGCGCAGAAGATCGCGGCGGCGGCGCGGTTCGACCGCAAGCTCTCCGTCTTGGTCGTCGACATCGACTTCTTCAAGAAGGTGAACGACACCCACGGGCACGACGTCGGCGACATGGTCATCCGCGGCCTCGGCGAGATCCTCAAGCGGCAGAAGCGCGCGACCGACCTCGTGGCGCGCTTCGGCGGCGAAGAGTTCGTCGCGGTCTGCGAGCAGACCGACGAGAAGGGAGCGATGCTGCTCGCCGAACGCATTCGCGAGGACCTCGGCAAGACGAGCTTCCGCGTCGCGACCGGCGTCCTGTCGGTCACCTGTTCGGTGGGCGTCTCGACGTTCCCCGAGGCGGGGTCCACGTGGGAGACGCTCTTCAAGGCCGCCGACGAGGCGCTCTACGTCTCGAAGCGTTCGGGCAGGAATCGCTGCACCGCCTGGCGCGCGCCGCGCAAGGCGGCCGGCCTCGCGCAGAAGCACGCGGGATAAGACGCGATATACTGACCGACGATGCTCGACCGCGCGGACCGCGAGTTCGGAGGAATCCTCGTCTCGCTGGCCGATTGGCCGATCGTGCTGACGGAATTCCCGGAGAAGCGCGTGGCGGACGAGGCGCTCCACGCCGTCCTCGATCACCTCGAGGCGCTGCTGAACGAGGCCGCGAGGATCCGACAAAAGCTCTTCTTTATCACCGACCTCACGCTCATGCGCGAGATCACTCCCGCCAGCCAGCGCCAATACACCGGGGACTGGACGAGGAAGGTCTCCGGCCTTTCGAAGGCGGCGAGCGTTGGAAGCTCGACGGTGACGCCCTCGCCGATCCTCCGCGGGATCATCACCGCCGTCTTCTGGATCCAGCCGCCGCCGACGCCGACGTCCTCCGTGTCCACGCGGCACGAGGCGATGCTCAATGGGATCGCGATGCTCAAGGCGGCGGACGCCCTGCTCCCCCCGCGTCTTCTCACGTACCGCGACGTGAAGAGGTCCGCCGGACCTTCGGCCAGCGGCGGCCGCTGACCGTACCGCTCGCGCGACGCGCTCACGGGGTGCGCGCGCCGGCGCGCGCGAGCTCCGCAGCCTCGACGAGAAGCCGCGCCGGGTCAACCGGCTTGCTCATGTGCTGCGTGAAGCCCGCGATGAGCGCGCGTCTCCGGTCGTCCTCTCGCGCGTACGCCGTCAGCGCAATCGCCGGCGTCCGGCCCCCCGCCTCCGGCGGGCGCGTCCGCAGCCGCCGTACGAACGTGTATCCGTCCTCTTCGGGCATCGCGATATCCGCGACGACCAGGTGCGGCCGCATCTCGGCGACCGCCTGCAACCCTTCGCTCGACGCCGCTGCCGTCCGGACCACCGCGCCGGCGCCCACGAGCATGGCCTCCATCACCGCGCGCGTGTCCGCGTCGTCGTCGACGACCACGATGCGCACGCCGTCGAGGGACGGCGGCGCGGCGGCGGAGAGCGCGGGCGCTGCGATGCGCAGGCCCTCGTCCCCGATCCGGTCCCGCGCAGTCCCGAGCGACTCCGTCGGAAAGCGCACGCGAAACGTCGCGCCCTGCCCTTCGCCCGGGCTCTCGACGGTCGCCCGGCCGCCGTGAAGCTCGGCGAGGTTCTTGACGATGGCGAGCCCCAGACCGAGCCCCCCGTAGCGGCGCGTCGTCGACGCGTCCTGCTGCCGGAACCGCTCGAAGACGTAAGGGAGGAACACCGGCGCGATGCCGCAGCCCGTGTCGCGCACGACGAGCTCGAAACCATCGGCGACCACGGCTAGGTCCACCGCCACGCGACCGCCGCGCGGAGTGAACTTCACGGCGTTGCTCAGCAAGTTCCACGCGATCTGCTGGACGCGCGTCGCGTCGATGCGCGCGAGGCCGATCCGCGGATCGAAGCCCACGTGCAGACTCACGCCGCGCAGCGACGCCGTCGGGCTAATGGCCTCCACCGCCAGCGCCACCGCAGACGCCGGGTCGACGAGCGCGAGATCGAGCCCGAGCTTTCCGCTGATGATGCGCCCGACGTCGAGCAGGTCCTCGACGAGGCGCGCCTGCGCCTCGGCGTTGCGCGCGATCGTCTCGAGCGCGGCCGCGAGCTTCGGCGGCTCCATCGTGCGCGACTTCAGGATGTGGCTCCACCCGAGGATGGCCGTGAGCGGCGTCCGGAGCTCGTGGCTCACGACGGCCAGAAACTCGTCCTTCATCCGGCTGGTCCGTTCGAGGTCGTTCAGCAGGTCGCGCACCTCGAGCTGGCGCCGGCGCGCGCGCAACGCGCTCTGAACGGCACTTGCCATCGCGCGCCGGCTCACCGGCCGCTCGAGCAACGTGACGTTCGCCGTGCGACCGAGCGCCGCCGCCAGCCCGAACCCCACGTGCCCCGGCTCCGTCTGAACCGTGCTCACGATGAGCGGAAAATCCGACCACGCGGGCTGCTTCTCGAGCGTTTGCGCGAGCAGGCGTGCCCCGGCGGACACGAGCGTCTCCTCCGCGATCACCGCCGCCCCTGCGCCTTCTTCGATGCGCCGGCACAGCGCGACGACGTCGTCGCAAATCTCCGCCGACACCTCGATGGACTCCAGGATGCGCGCCGTCTGCGTCGCGTCTCCGCCGAAGAGCGCGAGGACGAGGACGCGCTCCTCGCGCTGGTCGCCCGACTCAGCCACCGCTCCATTCCATCAGGGACTCGGACGCCCCCGTGTACGTGGGCACGCCCGCGAGGACGCCGTGGAAATCCGTCAGCGGCTTGCCCACGACGATTCCCGAAGGCCCGAGAGAGAACTCGCGGATCGTTCGCTCGTGACCGCCGGCGCGCCTCTTCATGGCCGAGATCGCGTTGCGCACGGCGCCGGCAGCTTCATAGTAGCGGAGCATCACGACGGTGTCCGCCAGGTAGCTCACGTCGATCGTCGCCGTCACGGCGCCGACGAGGCCGTGCTGCGTCGCCACCAAAATGGTCACGACGCCCTTCTGACTCAGGTACGCGAGGAGCTCGTGCAAATGGTTGAGGAGGAAGTTCTCCTCGGGCATCGCGTTCAGGTAGCCGTTCAAGCTGTCGATGACGAGGAGGCGCACGCCGTCGTGCTCGACGCATCGGCGGATCTCGTACGCGAACTGCCCGGGGGACATCTCGGCCGGGTCGATCTGCTGGAGGCGAATGCGCTTCGTCTCGACGTGCCGCGCGAGGGGCATCCCCAGCGCAGTCGCGCGCGCCAGCGCGGTCTCGTATCCCTCGTCGAACGTGAAGATGGCGCCCTTCTCGCCTCGCTCCGCTGCGTTGACGGCGTACTGCGCGGAGAGCGCCGATTTGCCCGACCCCGCCGGGCCGACGACGAGCGTCGCCGTGCCACGGTCGAGCCCTCCGCCGAGGAGGGCGTCGAGCGACGGGACGCCACTCGGCGACTGTCCGCGCTCGTAGTCGGGTGCGTGCTCTGCGGCGATGAGGCGCGGGAACACCTGGACGCCGCCGTGAGCGATCACGCAGTCGTGAAAGCCGTCGCGGAACGGGACTCCGCGGAGCTTGGCGACCTCGATGCGTCGCCGGGCGCTGCCGTACACCGGGGAGTGTCGTTCGAGCGAGAGCACGCCGTGGACGACGCTCTCGAGGTGCTCGTCTGCCTCTCCGGCGGTCATGTCGTCCAGCAAAAGGACGGTCGCCTGCCGCCCGGCAAACTTCTGCTTCATCGCCATGACCTGCCTGCGGTAGCGCAGGGGCCCGTGGGCGAGGAGGCGGATCTCCGAGAGCGAATCGATGACCAGGCGTTCGGGCCCGACGCGCTCGACCTCGGCCACGAGCGCTCCCATTGCCTGGGTCAGCTCCACCTCGGCCGGGTGGTACATCGTGTACTGCTCGTCGATGCCGGGTCCGGTCGAGGCCGACCCGAGCTCGAACAGCGAGAGGCCGTCGAGCGACCAACCGTGTGCGTCCGCCACCTGGCGGAGCTCGTCGATCGTCTCGGAGAGCGCGATGTACAGGCCCCGCTCGCCGCGCGTCGCGCCGCCGAGCAAAAACTGGAGGGCGAGCGTCGTCTTCCCCGTCCCCGGGCGGCCCTTCAGCAAGTAGATGCGACCGCGCGGCAAACCTCCGCGCAAGATGTCGTCCAGTCCCGGTACTTCGAAGGAAGCTTTTGCCCGATCTTCCATTTTCATGGCGGCTTCGTGCGTTCGGGGAGCGTGCGCTAGCGCGCCGCGGAGAGGGACAAGCATCAGCAGCTGTGGCGTACTGCGTCGGCCGGCGAAGTTTGCCCCGTGCATCTCCCCGGTAGCTGGCGTGCCGATCCTTGCTACAGGTGCCGTCTAACGGTGCAGCAAATCGCACGACAGCAAACGTCATGCCTGAGCGGACGCTGCAAACGCGCGGAGCCCCCGCTCCCCGGCCGGCGATTCTGGCAGCCGCCGCGCTTCGTTCTCGGCGAGCGCGAGAAGCCTTCGCCCGCTCTTGTTGCCCACCAGGCCGCTCCTTAAGAAAAAGGGTGCTGCCCATGCGTCTCGCGGATCTCTTGCGCGACCACCTGGACGAGATTGCCGGCGAATGGGCCCAGGAGGTGCGCGAGCTCGTCCCTTCGGACGCGCCCCTGCCCCCGCTCGTGCTCCTCGACCACGTCCCGGCCCTCCTTGCCGACCTCGTCGCGTGGCTCGACACGCAGGAGGACCCGAAGGGGTTCGTCGCGTGGCAAGCCCAGCGTCACGCCGCCGATCGGTTCGTCCGCGACTTCGATCTGCGCGAGGTCGTCAACGAGTACCGCGTCCTGCGGCGCGTCCTCATCCGCCGCGCGCTCTCGGCGCAGGCGGCGGCCGATGCCCTGGGCGACGTCTGGCGCCTCTCCGACGTCCTCGACGCGGTCATCGCCGAGGCCGCCGAGCAGTTCCTGCTCAACCGCGAGCGCCTGGCGCTCGCGCAGGCCGAGCGCATGCAGCTGGCGCTCGATGCGGCGGAGATCGGCACGTGGGAGTGGTTCCCCAAGACGGGGGTGATCATCTGGGACGAGGGCTGCCGCGCGCTCTTCGGGATGCAGCCGGGCGCGCCGGTCGACTACGGCATCTTCCTCGCGGCCGTGCACCCGGACGACCGCCGTTCGGTCGAAGCGCAGCTGCGGAAGAACCTGGCGAACGAAGACGTGTACCGGCTGACGTTCCGGACGCTCGGCGTCGTCGACGGCGTGCAGCGCTGGATCGCCGCGCGCGGCCGGGTGCTGGCCCGAGACGCGGGCGGCCGGGCGGAGCATTTCGTCGGAACCGCGGTCGACGTCACGCTGCGAGAGCAGGCCGCGGAGTTCCGCGAGCGCTTCCTCGGCATCGTCAGCCACGACCTGCGCAACCCCCTCAATGCGATCGGCATCGGCGCGGCCGCGATGCTCCGCCGCGAGGAGACGCCTCCCGGCGTGGCGCGCCTGGCCGGTCGCATCCTCGCGAGCGTCGATCGCATGGCGCGGATGATCTCCGACCTGCTCGACCTGACCCGCGGAAGGCTCGGCGGAGGCATCCCCATCTCGCCGCAGCCGGTCGATCTCCCCGCGGTCGCGAAGACGACGCTCGACACGTTGAAGGCCTCGTACCCCGAGCGGCAGATCGTGAACTGTACGCGCGGCGACCTGCACGGGGAGTGGGATCCGGACCGCCTCGGTCAGGTCATCGGCAACCTCGTGGGCAACGCCCTCGAGCACGGAGACCGGGGCGCGCCGGTGCAGATGGAGCTCGTCGACGCGGGCGAAGACGTGACCATCCGAGTGCACAACGCCGGCAAGGCCATACCGTCCGACGAGATCCCCCACGTCTTCGAGGCCTTCTGGCGCGGCGGGAACGAACCGAAGGCGAACGGGGGACTCGGGCTCGGCCTGTTCATCGCCAACCAGATCGTGCGATCGCACGGGGGCCGTATCGACGTCGAGTCCAGCGACCGCGAGGGGACGACGTTCCAGGTGACCTTGCCCCGCCACGCGGCGGCCCGGAGCGCGGCGCGACCAGGCTGAATCGCGCGCGAGGCTCTCCGCCTTTCCGGCGGCGAGCGCCCTTGCTCGACAGCGGACGGAATCGTGCGCATCTTTGCGGGTATGAGCGACGAGAAGCCGAATCCCTTCAGCGACGTCCGCCGGGGCCTGGGCCTCCTCTTCCGTGCGGCGAAGACCACGGTCGAGAAGCTTCCCCGGAAAGACCTCGAAGAGGTCGTCGTGACGAGCGCGCGCGAAGTCGGCCGTGCCCTCGAGAACGTCGGGCGCACGCTCGAGCGCGAGGTATTCGGCAAGAGCGAGTTTTTCGGGAAGAAGGCGGAGGAGCAAGGGCACGAGCCATCGTCGGGCTCGGGCAAGCGGGGGCCGCACCCCGTCGAGCACGAGGACCCGCCTCGCTCGAGCGAGCCGCCGGATGAGCCGAAGCCGCCGGACGCCGCCTGACGCTGCCCGGCGGACGAGTCGGCATCCGATCGTTGCGCTAAGAGCCGGTCCGAAAACGGAGTCACGCCTGATTGAGGGCGATGAGCGCACAAGCGAGGAGCAGGAGGGCCAGGTAGTTCGCTGCCTTGCGCTCCCATCGGACAAGGAG
>Ga0102924_1005135_pt1 | contig 12842 bp, 7 predicted proteins | sample PaiPotPPM11metaG_FD_80116 | JGI IMG/M metagenome (GOLD analysis project Ga0102924, IMG submission 80116) | Iron sulfur acid spring bacterial and archeal communities from Banff, Canada, to study Microbial Dark Matter (Phase II) - Paint Pots PPM... ... | reverse complement strand
GCGGGATGGCCCGGCGGCCCGCGGTGCGCGGCAGGCCGAGCGGGTTGGACCACAGCGCGGTGCTCAGGTGGTAGGGGGCCGACTCGAACGCGGCCGCCATGGCGTGCCGGACGGCGGGCTGGTGGGCGGGGGCGTTGGCCGCGTCCACCGGGGCCCCGACCACGATCCCGGTCTTCTCCGAGGACGCCGCGAGCTGACGACGGGCGGCCTGCGGGAGCACCTGGGCGTTGAAGCTGGCCAGCGCGGACAGCAGGGCGGCCGCGATCAGCACGGTGACCATGAAGGCACTAAGCAGCAACCAGGCCGATGACATGCGCCGGAGCAGGAATGGCGCCCGGACTCCCCGCATGATCCCCCACGCTAGGACGGCCGCCCCCCGATTACGACAAGCTAGGGCATATGGTTATGCGACCGTTGGTCTTTCGTTGCGTAATCATCAGCGAGGCACGCCGGCCAGTCAACCCCGGCGCCGGTAGAGCCGCAGGTCAGGCAGCCCGGGGACGCGGGTGAAGTGGGCACGGAAGTAGGCGGTCAGGGCCGGGTCCCAGGGGATCCGCTTGTAGGCGTGCACCGACAGCCAGACGAACTGGGCGTGGGTGAACGCCGACCGCCACACCGCGGCCACGGCCGGCACCCGGGCCGCGCCGGTCAGCGAGTTCAGGCCGTGGGACAGCGCGTAGTTGACCCCGGTGCCGTCGTCGATCTCCGCGCAGCCCGGCACCCGGGTCTCGAACCGGTCCGATAGCACCAGGTAGGACACCTCGTCGGCGAGCACGCAGGCGCCGGGCGGGATGACCTTGCGGGCCGCGGCCAGCTGGGCCGGGGACACGCTGGCCGACAGCGGCGCCTCGTAGCGGAACTGGACCACCCCGGCCGCGGCCAGGCCGAGCACGGCCAGCACGGCCGCCGCGGACCGGACAGAAAGCCCGGCCTGCACCAGCCGGGCCGTGGTCAGCCCGACCGCCATGGCCAGGAACGGCACCAGGAAGCCGACGAAGTGGTAGTGGAACTGCGGCGGCCACAGGAAGATCAGCGCCATCAGGCCGCCGGTCACCGCCACCCACCAGTCCAGGGCGGGCGGCGGCTGGTCCAGCCGGGCCCAGGCGCCCAGGCCGCCCAGGGCCACGAACCCGGCCACCAGCACCGTGAACAGCAGCACCACCAGGGCCGGAGGGTGCGGAATGTCCGACAGCCCGGCCATCAGCCGGATCCGGTACAGCGAGTACACGCTGGTGGCGTTGAGCCGGCTGCCGACCTGGGCGGTGATCACGCTGCGGTAGAAGCTGCCCGGCGCCAGGGCCAGGAACGGCAGCGTGGGGATGGCGAACCCGGCCGCCACCCCGGCCGCGAAGGCCAGCGCCCGCCTGGTGTTTGAAATGGCACGCGGGAAGCGGCTGCCGCGGCCTGCCGCGGAGGCCGCTTCCCGCGGCTGCCGGAGGGTCAGCGCGAGCAGTACCAGCACCGGCACGATGGCCCACGCCTCGACCACCCCGGCGAAGCCGAAGGCCACCCCGGCCCACACCACCCGCCGGCTGCCCGCTGGGGCCAGGCCATCGCCATTAAACAGGGCTAGCGCGCCGATCAGGCAGAACAGGACCAGCCACGGCTCCACCAGCACGGTATGGGCGGCGAAGACGGCATCCGGGTGCACCGCGCAGATGCCGCAGGCCACCAGCACGGCCAGCCGGCCGCGGTGGCGCACCAGCAGCCCGGTGAGCGTGACGCTGGCCGTCCCGGCCAGCATGGTCAGGATCCGGCCGATAGCCAGCCCCCAGGCCGTGCCGGTCACCTTGGCCAGCAGCGCCGCGGGCACCATCAGCAGCGTGATGCCGGGCGGCTGCACGAACACGAAGTCGCGGTACGGAAGCTGGCCCTGGACCAGCCGGATGGCGCTGCCGAAGTAGGAGCCGTCGTCGTACTCGGTGACCCCCAGCAGGTAGCCCGGCCGCAGCAGGAGGTACAGCCGCAGCCCGAGCCCGAGCGCGGACAGCGCCACGATCAGCACCGCCGGCGTGAGCCGCTCTGTCCGGGCCCGCGCGCCTACCCAGGCGCCCCGCAGCTCCGGCGTGACCTGCACACCGGTCATCCAGTCACTCCCCCGTAACTAGCTAATGACAGCTAGTAACGGTAGGGGCCGATCAGCGCCGGGGACCGGGGATTGACAACAGTTCCGGTGGTGTCACCGGGCTTCCCTTTCCGTCGGGAACGGCCGGGTAAGCCCGGGCGGAGCAGCCGCCGGCACCGCCGCGATGTCCGCGGGCTGCCGCTTGCGGGACCGGGTGCCGGCCAGGTAGGCCACGCAGCCGATCACCACCACCAGCATGGTCAGCTCGGTGGTGTGGATCCCGAGCAGCCGCGGCGAGTAGTCGATGCGCAGCACCTCGACCGTGAACCGGCCCGCCCCGTACAGCGCGCCGTAGACCGCGAACGCGCGGTCGCCGGTCAGCAGGAACCGCCGGATGGCGTAGGTCACCGCGGCCGCCACCAGCAGGTCCCACCCCGACTCGTACAGCACCAGCGGCTGGAAGGTGGCGAAGCTCTCGTAGCCGTTGGGCCGGTGCTCGGGTCCGATGGCCACCGCCCAGGGCAGCGCGGACGGCCCGCCGTACAGCCGCTGGCTGAACCAGTTGCCCCAGGTGGCGATGGCCTGGGCCACGGCCGCGGCGGGCGCGGCGGCCAGGGCCATGGGCCCGATCGCGTAGCCCGACCGGCGGCAGTAGATCCAGGCCCCGAACGCCCCGGCCACGATCATGCCGGTGCTGCCCAGGCCGCCGTCCCAGATGCGGAACACCGACACCCAGTCCCGGCCCCGGCCGAAGTAGGCCGAGTAGTCGGTGAGCACCGCGTACAGCCGGGCGCCGACGATCCCGGCCGGCACGGCCAGCGTGGCCACGTCCCAGATCATGCCGCGCGGGCCGCCCATGTGCCGGTACCGGCGGTCGGTCAGCCACAGCGCCACGACCACGCCCAGGATCGCGGTCAGCGCGTAGCCCCGGAGCGGCAGCGGGCCCAGGTGCCACACTCCGCGCGCGGGGCTCGGGAGGTAGGCCACCGGCATATCTCGTGACGTTACCCGCTGTTTAGCGCATAGGTACGGCAGTGGGCTCGATGGCGGCCGGCAGGGTCTGCCCGCCGCTCAGGTAGGCGTCCACCGCGGCCGCGGCCGACCGGCCCTCGGCGATGGCCCACACGATCAGCGACTGGCCGCGGCCCATGTCCCCGGCCACGAACACGCCGGGCACCGAGGTGGCGAAGCTGGCGTCGCGGGCCACGTTGCCCCGCGCGTCGAAGTCCACGCCCAGCTCGGTGAGCAGCCGGCCGCGCTGAGCCCCGGTGAACCCCATGGCCAGCAGGACCAGGTCGCAGGGCAGCTCGCGCTCGGTGCCAGGCACCGGCTCGAACGACCGGCCTTGCGGCGCCACCTCGACCAGCCGCAGCGCCCGCACCCGGCCCGCCTCGTCGCCCACGAACTCCGTGGTGGAGACCGCGTAGACGCGCTCGCCGCCCTCCTCGTGAGCGCTGGACACCCGGTAGATCATCGGGTACGTCGGCCAGGGCTGGCCCGAGGGCCGGCCCTCCGGCGGCCGGGGCATGATCTCCAGCTGGGTCACCGACGCCGCGTCCTGCCGCAGCGCGGTGCCCAGGCAGTCGGCGCCGGTGTCGCCGCCGCCGATGATGACCACGTCGCGGCCCCGTGCGCTGATGGCGGGCTCCCCCCCGGCCGGGTTGGCGGACAGGGCCCGGTTGGCCAGCGGCAGGAAGTCCATGGCCTGGTGCACCCCGGCCAGGTCGGCGCCGGGCACCGGCAGGCCGCGGGCCACCGTGGCTCCGCCGGCCAGCACGATGGCGTCGTGCCCGGCCCGCAGCTCGGCCGCGGTGACCTGGTCGCCGGCGCTGATCCCGCAGCGGAACTCGGTGCCCTCGGCCAGCATCTGCACCAGCCGCCGGTCCAGGTGGCTCTTCTCCATCTTGAACTCGGGGATGCCGTAGCGCAGCAGGCCGCCGGGCGCGTCGGCCCGCTCGAACACGGTGACGTGGTGCCCGGCCCTGGTCAGCTGCTGGGCCGCGGCCAGCCCGGCCGGCCCGGAGCCGATCACCGCGACCCGCCGCCCGGCCGCCACCGCCTGCAGCGAGGGCCGCCGCGGCGGCACCCAGCCCTCGGCCCAGGCCCGGTTGATGATCTCGACCTCGACCTGCTTGATGGCCACCGGGTCGGCGTTGATGCCCAGCACGCAGGCGCTCTCGCAGGGCGCCGGGCACAGCCGGCCGGTGAACTCCGGGAAGTTGTTGGTCGCGTGCAGCCGCTCGGCGGCGGCGCGCCAGTCCCCGGTGCGGACCAGGTCGTTCCACTCCGGGATCAGGTTGCCCAGCGGACAGCCCTGGTGGCAGAACGGGATGCCGCAGTCCATGCACCGCCCGGCCTGCCGCTCCAGCTGGTCGTGGCCGAAGTCGGTGTACACCTCGCGCCAGTCCCGGATGCGCACGTCCACCGGGCGCCGGGCCGGGGTCTGCCGCGGCGTGTTAAGAAAGCCCCTCGGGTCAGCCATGCCGGCTCCTCGCCTCCGCGCCTAGCCTCTGCGTCCTCAACCTTGCGCCGCCGCCATGACGGCCTCGTTGACGTCCAGCCCGTCCCGCTCGGCCCGCCGCTGCGCGGCCAGCACCCGCTGGTAGTCCCTGGGCATCACCCGGCTGAACCGGGCCAGGGCCGCGGGCCAGTCGGCCAGCAGCGCGGCGGCCACCGCCGACCCGGTCTCCGCGTAATGCCGGCGCACAAGATCCTCGATAACACGGCCGTCCTCGCCGGTCACCGCCTCCAGGTCGGCCATCTCCGTGTTGACCAGCCGGGGGTCGGCGTCGAGGAGGTAGGCGATGCCGCCCGACATCCCGGCCGCGAAGTTGCGCCCGGTCGGCCCGAGCACCACCACCCGGCCGCCGGTCATGTACTCGCAGCCGTGATCCCCGGTGCCCTCGGCGATCGCGGTGGCCCCGGAGTTGCGGACGCAGAACCGCTCCCCCACCACCCCGCGCAGGAAGATCTCCCCGCTGGTGGCGCCGTAGCCGATGACGTTGCCCGCGATCACGTGCTGCTCCGCGACGAGCCTGGAAGTGGCCGGCGGGGCGGCGATGATCCGCCCGCCGGACAGCCCCTTGCCCAGGTAGTCGTTGGCGTCGCCGCGCAGCCGCAGGGTCACGCCGCGGGGCAGGAACGCGCCCAGCGACTGCCCGGCCGAGCCGGTGAGCGTGATGTCGATGGTGTCGTCGGGCAGCCCGCTGCCGCCCCACCGCCGGGTGACCTCGCTGCCCAGCATGGTGCCCACGGTCCGGTTCACGTTGCGCACCGGCAGCTCCAGCCGGACCGGGGTGCCGTGCTCCAGCGCGCCCTCGGCCAGCAGGATCAGCGTGTTGTCCAGGGCCCGGTCCAGGCCGTGGTCCTGCTCGGTGACCCGGTGCCGGGCCGCGCCGGCAGGCAGCTCGGGCACGTGCAGCACCGGCCGCAGGTCCAGGCCTGAGGCCTTCCAGTGGGCCACCGCGGCCGCGGTGTCCAGCAGCTCGGCGTGGCCGACCGCCTCGTCGATCGAGCGGAACCCGAGCGCGGCCAGGTACTCGCGGACCTGCTCGGCCAGGTACTCGAAGAACCGGACCACGAACTCGGGCTTGCCCGCGAACCGGCGGCGCAGCTCGGGGTTCTGGGTGGCCACGCCGACCGGGCAGGTGTCCAGGTGACAGACCCGCATGAGCACGCAGCCCGCCACCACCAGCGGGGCGGTGGCGAAGCCGAACTCCTCGGCCCCGAGCAGGGTGGCGATGATCACGTCCCGGCCGGTCTTGAGCTGGCCGTCGACCTGGACCACGATGCGGTCCCGCAGGCCGTTGAGCAGCAGCGTCTGCTGGGTCTCGGCCAGGCCCAGCTCCCACGGCGCCCCGGCGTGCTTGATGCTGGTCAGCGGGGCGGCGCCGGTGCCGCCGTCGTGCCCGGAGATCAGCACCACGTCGGCGTGGGCCTTGGACACCCCGGCGGCCACGGTGCCCACGCCGGGCTCGGCCACCAGCTTGACGTGCACCCGCGCTCGCGGGTTGGCGTTCTTGAGGTCGTGGATCAGCTGGGCCAGGTCCTCGATGGAGTAGATGTCGTGGTGCGGCGGCGGCGAGATCAGCCCCACGCCGGGGGTGGAGTGCCGGGTGCGCGCGATCCACGGGTAGACCTTGTGGCCGGGCAGCTGGCCGCCCTCGCCTGGCTTGGCCCCCTGGGCCATCTTGATCTGCAGGTCGTCGGCGTTGACCAGGTACTCGCTGGTGACCCCGAACCGGCCGCTGGCCACCTGCTTGACCGCCGACCGGCGCAGGTCGCCGTTCTCGTCGGGCACGAACCGGCGGGCGTCCTCGCCGCCCTCGCCGGTGTTGGACCGGCCGCCGATCCGGTTCATGGCGATGGCCATGGTCTCGTGGGCCTCGGCCGAGATCGACCCGTAGGACATGGCCCCGGTGGCGAACCTGGTTATGATCGCCGCGGCCGGCTCGACCTCGTCCAGCGGGACCGGCGGGCGGCCTGGCCCGGCCTCGGCGTCGATGCCGCGGACGCGCAGCAGCCCGCGCAGGGTGAGCAGCTTGGCCGCCTGGTCGTCCACGATGCGGGTGTAGTCGCGGAAGATGTCCTGGCGGCCGCTGCGGGTGGCGTGCTGCAGCTTGAACACGGTCTCCGGGCTGAACAGGTGCGGCTCGCCCTCGCGCCGCCACTGGTACTCGCCGCCGGTCTCCAGCCGCCGGTGCGGCAGGCCGCTGCCGCGGGCCGGGAAGGCCCGCTCGTGGCGGCGGCCGATCTCGGCGGCCAGCTCGGTGAAGCCGACGCCGCCCAGCGGCGAGGAGGTGCCGGTGAAGCACTCGTCGACGACCTCGCGGCCCAGGCCGACGGCCTCGAAGATCTGCGCGCCGGTGTAGGAGGCCACGGTGGAGACGCCCATCTTGGACATGATCTTGAGCAGGCCCTTGCCCAGGGCCTTGATCAGCCGGGCCTGGGCCTGGGCCGGGGTGACGTCGCCGAGCACGCCGCGGGCGGCCTGCTCCTGCACGGTGTCGATGGCCAGGTACGGGCACACGGCGGCGGCGCCGTACCCGATGAGCAGGGCGATGTGGTGGCACTCGCGGGCGTCGCCTGATTCCACGATCAGCCCGACCCGGGTCCTGGTCCGCTCCCGGATTAGGTGGTGGTGCACCGCGCCGGTCAGCAGCAGGGACGGGATGGGCGCGAGGCCGTCGTCGTCTGCGACTTCGGGGGTTTCAGGCCGCCCCCCCAGGCCAGCACTGCAGCGGTCGGTCAGCACGATGAGCCGAGCGCCGTTTCGTATGGCGGTGGAGACCTCGCTGCGGATCTCGTCCAGCCGCCGGCGCAGTCCGGGGCCGCCCCTGGCCACGCGGTAGCGGCCGTCCACCACGTGGGCCGCGAAGCCGGGCAGGTCGCGGTCGTCGTTGATGTGCACGATCTTGGCCAGGTCGGTCTCGCTGATGACCGGGAAGGGCAGCCTGACCTGGCGGCAGGACGCCGGGCCGGGGGCGAACAGGTTGGTCTCGGGGCCGACGGTGGAGGCCAGCGAGGTGACCAGCTCCTCCCGGATGGCGTCCAGGGGCGGATTGGTGACCTGCGCGAACAGCTGGGTGAAGTAGTCGAACAGCAGCCGCGGCCGGTCGGAGAGCACGGCCAGCGGGGTGTCGGTGCCCATGGAGCCGATGGGCTCGGCGCCGGCGCGGGCCATCGGGGCCAGCACCACCCGCAGCTCCTCCTCGGTGTAGCCGAAGGCCTGCTGCTGGGTGACCAGCTCGCGGCTGTCGGGCAGCACGCGGGCCCGCTCGGGCAGCTCGTCGAGGTGCACGCGGCCGGCGTGCAGCCAGTCGGCGTAGGGGTGCTGCGCGGCCAGGCCGGCCTTGACCTCCTCGTCCTCGAGGATGCGCCCGGCGGCGGTGTCGGCCAGGAAGATCCGGCCGGGCTGGAGGCGGCCCTTGCGCACGATGGCGGCGGGGTCGATGTCCAGCACGCCGACCTCGCTGGCCAGCACGACCAGGCCGTCCTCGGTGACCCAGTAGCGGCCGGGCCGCAGGCCGTTGCGGTCGAGCACCGCGCCGACCACGGTGCCGTCGGTGAAGGCGACCAGCGCGGGCCCGTCCCAGGGCTCCATGAGCGAGCCGTGAAAGTCGTAGAAGGCCCGGCGGGCCGGGTCCATCTGGTCGTTGTTCTCCCACGGCTCGGGGATCATCATGAGCACCGCGTGCGGCAGCGACCGGCCGGTCAGGTGCAGCAGTTCCAGGCAGGCGTCGAAGCTGGCCGAGTCGCTGGCCGACTCGTCCAGGATGGGCAGCAGCCGCTCGAAGCCCAGGCCGCCGGCGTCGGGGCCGATCAGGTCGGTGGTGAGCAGCGCCTCGCGGGCCCGCATCCAGTTGCGGTTGCCGCGGATGGTGTTGATCTCGCCGTTGTGGGCCACGATCCGGTAGGGGTGGGCCAGCGGCCAGGACGGGAAGGTGTTGGTGGAGAACCGGGAGTGCACCACGGCCAGCGCGGACTCATAGCGCGGGTCGGCCAGGTCCGGGTAGAAGTTCTCAAGCTGGAGGGCGGTCAGCATGCCCTTGTACACGATGGTGGCGGCCGACAGGCTGGCGAAGTAGCAGTCGGCCTCGTGCTCGGCTCGCTTGCGCAGGCAGAACGCGCGGCGGTCGAGGTCCAGGCCGGACTCGCCGGCCGACCCGGCGACGAACAGCTGGGCCAGCTCCGGTGCCGCGGCGCGGGCGCCGGCGCCGCAGTGGCTGAGGTCGTGCGGGACGGACCGCCAGCCCAGGACGCGCAGGCCCTCGTCGGCGGCCAGGCGCTCGATCGCCTCGACCGCCTTGTCCTGATCCGGGCCATGGGGCAGGAACACCAGGCCCGCCGCGTACTGGCCGCGTTCGGGCAGCTCAAAAGGGCAAACAGCTCGAAACAGGTCGTGCGGGATCTGGGTCAGGATGCCGGCGCCGTCGCCGGTGTCCGGGTCACTGCCCTTGGCCCCGCGGTGATCGAGGTTGCGCAGCACGGTCAGCGCCCGGCTGACGGTGTCGTGGCGACGCTCGCCGGTGAGGTCAGCCACGAAGCCGACGCCGCAGGCGTCGTGCTCATAGCCGGGGTCGTACAGGCCCTGGCGGGGGGTGCCGTGGTTTTCGCGGCGCAGAGCAGAGGCCATCAACGCTCCAGTCGTCTCGTCCGCCGGAATGCGCGGGTGGAGGCGGGACGACGTTGGCCCTGCCGGATCTGTGGGTGCAGTGCTCGCGCGCCAGTGCGCGGCCTGCGGTCGTGCCTGAACTTACTGGCCCGGTGCTAGCCCCGTTACTAGCCGGTACGGACTGCGTTCCTGCTTATGGCTGGTCCGTCTGAACTAGCTACCCGAACTCTTGCTCAGTATAGCTAGCAGGGGTCCTTCTGTTAACGTGACATTTCCTACGCATGTCACGGCGCGGGTCGCGGTACGGATCGCACGCCGGCGGCCAGTTCCCCGGCCAGGCGGCGGACCTCGGCCAGGCCGGTGTCCAGGCTGTCGGCGGCGAGCAGCCGCTGGACGAAGGCCGAGCCGACGATGACGCCATCGGCGAACCCGGCCACCTCGGCCGCCTGGGCGCCGTCGCGGACGCCGAGGCCGACGGCGACGGGCAGGCTGGTGTGCTGGCGGACCCGGCCGACCAGGCCGGCCGCCTGGCTGCCGACCGACGCCCTGGTCCCGGTGGTGCCCATGAGCGAGGCGGCATACACGAAGCCGCGGCAGGCCTGCGTGATCAGGGCGATCCGGTGCTCGGACGAGCTGGGCGCGACGAGGAAGACCCGGTCCAGGTCGTGCTCCCGGGCCGCGGCCAGCCAGGGCCCGGCCTCCTCGGGCGTCAGGTCCGGGGTGATCAGCCCGCTGCCGCCGGCCGCGGCCAGGTCGCGGGCGAACGCGGCCACGCCGTAGTGGTCGACCGGGTTCCAGTAGGTCATGACCAGCACCGGGACCCCGGTCCCTGCCACCGCCTCGACGGTGGCCAGCACGTCGGTGACCCGCACCCCGCCGGTCAGCGCGCGGTGCACGGCGGCCTGGATGACCGGGCCGTCCATCAGCGGGTCGGAGTACGGCAGGCCGATCTCCAGCACGTCGGCGCCGGCCTGGGCCATGGCCACGGCGGCGGCGATGGCGCCGTCCACGGACGGGAACCCGGCCGGCAGGTAGCCGACCACGGCGGCCCGGCTCTCGGCGGCCGCCTTCTCGAACGCCTCGGCGACGGCGCTCACCCGGCCGCTCCCTCGGGTGCTGCCTCGGGTGCTGCCCCGGGCTGGTCCAGGTGGCCGAACCAGCGGGCGGCGATGTCCACGTCCTTGTCGCCGCGGCCGGACAGGTTGACCAGCAGGATGCTGCCCGGCCCCAGCTCGGGGCCGACCTGGAGCGCCCCGGCCAGCGCGTGGGCGGACTCGATGGCCGGGATGATGCCCTCGGTCCGGCACAGCACCGAGAACGCGTGCATGGCCTGGGCATCGGTGACCGGCCGGTAGGCGGCCCGGCCGGTGTCGTGCAGCCAGGAGTGCTCGGGGCCCACGCCGGGGTAGTCCAGCCCGGCCGAGATGGAGTGGGTCGGTCGCGTCTGGCCGTCGGAGTCCTGGAGCAGGAACGTGCGCATGCCGTGGATCACGCCCGGCGACCCGCCCGCCACGGTGGCCGCGTGCCGGCCGGTGGCCAGGCCGTCGCCGCCGGCCTCGCAGCCGATGAGGGCCACCGAGGCGTCGGGGATGAAGGCGTGAAAGACGCCGATGGCGTTGGAGCCGCCGCCCACGCAGGCGATCACCGCATCGGGCAGCCGCCCGGTCGCCTCCAGCACCTGCTGGCGGGCCTCGACCCCGATGACCCGCTGGAAGTCCCTGACCATCATCGGGAACGGGTGCGGGCCCATGACCGAGCCGATGCAGTAGTGGGTGCTGTCGACGGTGGTCACCCAGTCGCGGAAGGCCTCGTTGATGGCGTCCTTGAGGGTGCGGCTGCCGGTCGCCACCGGCACCACCTCGGCGCCCAGCATCCGCATCCGGGCCACGTTCAGGGCCTGGCGGCGGGTGTCCTCCTCGCCCATGTAGACCACGCAGTCCAGGCCGAGCAGGGCCGCGGCGGTGGCGGTGGCCACGCCGTGCTGGCCCGCACCGGTCTCGGCGATGAGCCGGGTCTTGCCCATCCGCCGGGTCAGCAGGGCCTGGCCGAGCACATTGTTGATCTTGTGGGAGCCGGTGTGGGCCAGGTCCTCGCGCTTGAGGAACACCCGCCCCTCGCCGGCCTCGGCGGCGAACCGCGGCACCTCGGTCAGCAGCGTCGGCCGCCCCGCGTAGCCGGTCAGCAGCCCGCGCAGCTCGGCCTGGAAGCCGGGGTCGGCCTTGGCCGCCGCGTACGCCTCGGTCAGCTCCTCCAGCGCCGACATCAGCGCCTCGGGGGCCAGCCGCCCGCCGAACGGGCCGAAGTGGCCGGCGTCGTCAGGCAGGCTGGCCGGGCCGGTGCCGACGGTGCTGGTCACGAGTCTTCCTGCTCCGGCTCGGGCGGCTCGGCGGCCGGGATGCCGCCGCGACGGCTCGTGCCGCCGCCCCGGTCGCCGCGCAGCGCCGGGTGCGCCCCGGCGGTGACCAGGTCGGCCACCGCGCTGCGCGGGTCGCGCCCGGTGACCAGGCTCTCCCCCACCAGCACCGCGTCGGCCCCGGCCGCGGCGTAGGCCAGCAGGTCGTGCGGGCCGCGCACGCCCGACTCGGCGATCTTGATGATGCCCTCGGGGATCTTCGGGGCCAGCCGGGCGAAGACCGTGCGGTCGACCTCCAGGGTGGCCAGGTTGCGGGCGTTGACCCCGAGCAGGGAGGGCCCGGCGGCCAGCGCCCGGTCCAGCTCGTCGTCGTCGTGCACCTCGACCAGCGGCACCAGGCCGATCGACTCGGCCCGCTCCACCAGCGAGACCAGCGCGTTCTGGTCCAGCGCGGCCACGATGAGCAGCACCAGGTCGGCCCCGTAGGCGCGGGCCTCCCACAGCTGATACGAGCTGACCACGAAGTCCTTGCGCAAAACCGGGCAGGTCACGGTGGCGCGGACGGCGGCCAGGTCCTCCAGGCTGCCGCCGAAGCGGCGCGGCTCGGTCAGCACGCTGATCACGCGGGCGCCGCCCGCCTCGTAGTCGCCGGCCAGCGCGGCCGGGTCCGCGATCGCGGCCAGCGCGCCCTTGGACGGGCTGGCCCGCTTCACCTCGGCGATCACCGACACCTCGTCGCCGCCCAGCGCGCCCCGCACGTCACGCGGGGAGGGGGCTCTGGCGGCCGCCTCCTTGAGACGGTCCAGTGGCGTCTGCCGCTGGCGCTCGGCCAGGTCGCTGCGCACACCCTTGAGGATGTCGTCGAGCACGCTCACGCGGTTCTGCTGCCCCCTAGGATGGGATGCCTTGCGACCAAATCGTAGCGAGAGCGCCGCAGCGCGCTCTGGTGCCCCCTCACGGAAGGCCGTCAGCCGGCACCGCCGCCGATGGCGCCGCCCGCGTTCTTCGCCAGGCACTGCTCGCTGACGACCACGTCACGCAGCCCCGGCTGACCCCGGCCAGCAGCCGGGGCGAAGGCCCGGCCGACCGCCGGATGGATCGCCGGCGCCCAGCGTCGCGATCGCCAAGAGGGTACCGCCCAGGTGGTCGCCGGTGGTGACCCGGACCAGCCCGAGCAGCGTCCGGAATGATCACGGTCAGTTCTCAGCTCATATCACTGAGAGCTGACCGTGATCATGATATCCGTCTCGGTGATCATGGTTACGTGGGGTCTTCGCCTCGGCTGAGGGACTCCCACATGCTGGCCGAGT
>Ga0102924_1005134_pt1 | contig 12843 bp, 12 predicted proteins | sample PaiPotPPM11metaG_FD_80116 | JGI IMG/M metagenome (GOLD analysis project Ga0102924, IMG submission 80116) | Iron sulfur acid spring bacterial and archeal communities from Banff, Canada, to study Microbial Dark Matter (Phase II) - Paint Pots PPM... ... | reverse complement strand
GTCGGGATCCCCTCCCCGGTGTCGGTCACCGTGACGTGGGCGCGCCCGTTTTGCCGGACCACCCCCACCGAGACCTCCCCGCCGGTCGGCGTGTGCGTCAGCGCGTTGTCGATCAGGATCAGCAGCAGCTGTCGGACCCGGACCAGGTCGGCGTCCACGCGCACGCCGCCGTTCAGGTCCGGGCGAAGGTGCACGCCCCGCTCATCGGCCAAGGGGGTGGCCTGCGTGATCAGGCCTCTGACCACCTCGTTGAGCTCGACCGGCCTTGAATCCAGGCGAAGCTGCTTGGCATCGGCCAGGGCCAGCGTCGTCAAATCGCCGACAATGCGATTGAGCTGTTCAACCTCCTGGACGATGCTCTGCGCGTAGGTTCTCGTCTGGCCGTTCGAGCGCCGCAGCCAGGCTTCCACGTTGGTCCGGATCAGGGTCAGTGGCGTGCGCAACTCGTGCGACGCATCGGCCACGAACTCGCGCTGGCGCTGGAAGGCCCGGCTGATCGGCCGTAGCGAGCGGGTCGCCATCAGCAGTGAGGCAAGGGCGCCGAGCATGATCGCGATCGCGGAGGCCAGCACCAACTGCCGAACCAGGCCCGACAGCGCGTCGCCAACCCACGAGATCGGCTGCGCCACCTGCATGACACCGACGACCTTTTTCGACTTCGGGTTGACGACGGCGCTGGTGTGAACCATATAGAGGTCGGTGCCGCTCGAGACTCGCGTGTCTGCGGATTGGCCCGCCTTGGCGCCGACGATCGGATCGGTCAGGCTCGGGCTGTTGAAGAGCTTTTTGAGCGCAGGCTGCGGCTGGCTGACTTCCTGGCCTTTGATGTCCAGCACACGAACGAAGGTGTCGGCGACGCTTGGGTCGAGCAGCCCCTGCGCATTGACGGAGACCGTATCGGTTGCCACCACCTCTTTGGCTGCCTGGCTGACCGCATGCGTCAGGTCGTTATCAGCCTTCGCCTGCAGCGACTCCGACACAGTGACGTAGACGATCAGGTCGAAGAATCCCAGGATCAGGACCAGCAGCATGAAGTACTGCGCGGCGAGGCGCACCAGCGCGCCCCGGAACATCATCCCGACAGCCGGTACCCGACCCCATACACCGTTTGGATGAGCTTCGGGGAGCGGCCCTCGTCGATCTTGTCGCGCAGATAGGAGATGTAAACCGCGACGCGGTTGGTGGTGCCTTCGAAGTTGTAGTCCCAGACGCGCTCCGCGATCTGCGCTTGCGTCAAGACCTGGTTGGGATGCCGCATCAGAAACTCCAGGAGGGCGAACTCTCGGGCGGTCAGCTCGATCGGCGTGTCGCCACGCCGGACCTGGTGCGTCTTCAAGTCGAGGACCAGATCGGCGACCTGCAACCGGTTGGCATGACCATTCTTCTGTTCGCGCCGCATCAACGCACGCAGTCGTGCCAGCAGCTCCTCGAAAGCGAAGGGCTTCGGCAGGTAGTCATCGGCGCCTGCGTCCAGCCCCGCGACCCGGTCGTGGATCTGGCTGCGTGCGGTCAGCATGATCACCGGCGTCTGGATGCGATTCTGGCGCAGCCAGCGGCAGACTTCCATGCCGTCCTTCTTGGGGATCATGAGGTCGAGGATGATCGCGTCATAGCGTGCCGTCTCAGCAAGCTCCTGGGCTCGCTCGCCGTCCGACGCGATGTCGACGGCGTAGCGTTCATCCTCCAGGAGCTGCTTGAGCAGCGTCGAGAGCTTGCGCTCGTCCTCGACGAGGAGGAGGTTCATTGACTTTACCGCCTCCAAGTCTAGCGGTGCCGACCAACTTTGGTAACGGCCAAAAGCCGGGTTAGATCGCGACGGCGGCGGTCGAACGGTGTTGAGCGGCCAGCTCAGGCCCGGTGAGCAGGTGGTTGCCCGAGATCCGTGAGCCGCTGTCCAGGAACTTCCCCAGGCTGTCGCGGGCGCGGCGCACGTTCCAGCCGAGGATGTCGCAGTACTCGACGAAGGTCTGGCCGGCAAAGAAGCGGTGAGCTTCCGGCTGGTAGGCCTCGACGCTAAGATCGGCGACCGCTTGCCAGATGACGCGCGTCAAGAGCGATTGGACCGCTTCCAGTGGGATATCCGGTTCCGTTGCGCCTTTTCTCATTCCCTTCCTCCGCAGCGAATGCCCCGCACGGCCGGTTTGCCGTGCAATTTGAATGATAGTTTCGCTACTTTAACAAGTGGTACCGATAATGTCAACCACGACGCGATTCATGAGGGCGGGGACCCGCGGTTGGATGCCCGAGCAGGCCGGCCGCCCGCACCTGGGGACCGAGCGGCGTCAGCCGCCGGGCGGCGGCCGCCGGGAGGAGTGGGACGTGTGGGATCCGCTCGAGGTGCTCCGCGATCGGCCATAGGTCCGCGGCGGTGGTCATCCAGCGCAGCCGGTCGAAACGGGTGAGATTGACCGGGCGGCCATAGCCGCGCAGCGTGCGCTCCCCCGCCAGGTTGAAGTATTGCTCGAAGTAGGACATCGCGAGCTCGCGCAGGGTTCGGTAGACCGGCTCTCGATAGCGCAGCCCGGTGAATTTGCTGGTCCCGATCGCGCCCCAGAGGGAGCGCCGGCGAAACACCGCGATCACGTGATCTTCGTCGTGAACGGCCGTGAGGTCCATGATCAGGGGCGGCTCGCCCTCGACGCGGAGCGCCGCGGCGGCCAGCACCGCGCCTTCGATGCAATTTGCGGTCCGATCGGCAAGCACCCGCCGGGGCGATCGGAAGGTTTCCCCGTCCGTTTCGGTGTTGTACGGAATCTCGTCCAGAAACCGTTGGATCTTCGCCGGGGTGTCCAGGCGCCGGCGAAAGACCGCCAACTCCCCCGCCGTCAGCTCAGCGAGCGCGCGGGCCATGGGCGGCTGTGGCAAAATCTGTAGTTCGACGCGGCTGTGGTGAAATCGGTAAACACGCCAGGTTCAGGGCCTGGTGAGCGCAAGCTCTTGAAGGTTCAAGTCCTTTCAGCCGCACTCCACTCCTTACACGCGCGCCTTTCCACGCCGGGGCGCGCTCATTTACACCCGCGCCTTTCCACGCCGGGGCGCGCTCATTTACACCCGCGCCTTTCCACGCCGGGGCGCGCTCATTTACAGTCACCGTCCCACTTCGTAGTACCAGTCGCTGACGTAGGCGTAGCGCTCCTCGGGCTCGACCGCCGAGTCGATACGGACCCCATGGAACCGGCGGCTGATCGCCATCACGTACCGGGGACTGTAAAGAAAGACGGCAGGAATTTCCTTGGCGAAGTCCTCCTGGAACGTCATGTAGGCCTTGGCCCGCGCCGTGAGATCGAGCGTGTTGCGGCCAGCCTCGAGGTCGCTGTCGATGAAGACATTCTTCTTCATGCCGGAGAAGTTGAATCCCCCCGTGTGCGACTGGGACGAATGCCAGAAGGTGTAGACATCGGGGTCCGGGCCGTTGTCGAAGGCGGTGAGCGTCATGTCAAAGGTCCGCGGGTTCAGGTAGTCGTGGATCAGCGATGCGGTCGTCACCGGCCGCACTTCGGCCACGATGCCGACCTGGGCTAGCTGGTCGGCCACCTTGGCCGCGACCCGCTCGTAGGGCGGTACGTCGCTCGAGACCGTGAGCCCGAAGCTGAGGGTCACCGTGCCTTTCGTGCGGATGCCGTTGACGAGCGCCCAGCCGGCGTCGTCGAGCAGCTTGCCGGCGGCGGAGGGATCATAGGCCGGCTGCTGGGCAGCGCTGTCGTAGGCCCAGCTGATGGAGCGAGGGATCGGCCCGTCATCCGGCACCGCCTGGCCACCGAGCACATCGCGAATGATGGCGGCACGGTCGACGGCTTTGGCGATCGCCTGGCGGACCTTGACGTCCTGGAAGTAAGGCTCATCGCTCTTCAGGTTGAAGAGCAGTTCGGCATATTGATAGGTCGAGGCGGTGAGCACGCTGACCTGTTTGTTGGCTTGCTCCTGGGCGGCGCCGGAAGGCGTGAGATTGGCGAGCCCGTCGATCTGGCCGCGATCGAGCGCGTCGAGCGCCGCCGCCTGCGATGGAAAGCTGCGGATCGTCATGGTGTCGAGCCAGGGTCGCCGCCAGGCGAACGGATTGCGTTCCAGCTGGATCCGATCCCCAAGGTTGGCCACCAGGCGGAAGGGACCAGTTCCGACCGGGTTGAGGTTGGGTGAGGCCGACGCGAGCTCCGCCATCGGCTTTCCGGCCAGGAGGTGCCCGGGCAGGATATCGAGGAGCTCCAAGTTGGCCAGGAACCCGGCGTTGTGGCCGGGCAGGGCGAAACGAACGTGATTCGAATCGATCGCGGTCGCAATGATGTCCTTCCAACTCTGATTGAGCACCGTGCCGGGAAACTGGGGGTCCTGGACGGTGCGGACGGTAAAGACGACGTCGTCGGCGGTTACGGCGGTCCCGTCTGACCAACGGGCGTTCGGCCGGATGGTGAAGGCGTAGGTCCGCCCGTCGGGGCTCACGTCCCAGTGCGACGCGAGCCGCCCCTGGATGTTGCCAGTGGGGAGGACCCGGACGAGGGGCTCGAAGAGCAGTGCATCGAGGTCGTTGGACCCCGCCGTCGCCGCCCCGAACAGCGGGTTGAGGGAGCCCAGCTGGCCGACCACGCCCTCCACAAAGGTGCCGCCGCTTCGGGGCGCCTCAGGCGCGAGGATCACGCCACGAAACACCAGCACGAGAACCGTTAGCAGAGCGAGGAGCGGCACGCCCACCGCGCCGGCGAGCAGCCCGCGCCGGATCAAACTCTGATGTAGACGACGGATACCACCACGAACAGGACGACCAGTCCGATCGTGGCATAGAAGAGGTTCTTCTCCAGCCCGCGCTTGGTGCGGTAGCCGCCGCCCGAATCGCCGCCGCCGCCGATGGTGCCACCGAGTCCGCTCGCCTTGGGGGTCTGCAGCAGCACGCCGAGCATGACGAGGAGCGCGAGCGTCAGTTCGACGATTCCGAGAAAGGCTTTCATCTTATTTAGGGCCGCTGAATTATACCGCCAAATTCGGCGCCGAATAGGTCGAAGCCCCTGCGCATTCTGGCGTTGACATATACACAAATTAGTAGTAATATACACGCCGTGTACGGCCCGGTCCACCGCCTCCGGTTGCCCCTCCTCCTCCTGGCGCTGCTGGCCGCCTCCTGTGCCCCGGGCCGTACCCCCTCCACCGTCGGTCTTGCGCTGCCGGCCGTTCCGGCGGTGCCGATCATCACCGGCGCCGACCAGCTGGTGCCGCTGCCGGACGGGTCGAGCGCGTTTTCGGCGATCATCGCTGAGCTGCGCCACGCGAGGTACACGATCGACCTCGAGCTCTACGAGTTTCAGCGGCCCGACCTGGCGGCGCTGTTACTCGACGCGCACGACCGCGGCGTGGTGGTCACCGCCATCAAGGACCCCTCGGAGCGCAGCAGCCGACCCATCTGGGCCGAGCTCGAGCAGGGGGGCGTCCGCGTCGTGGCATTTCCGCTGGAGCGGTTGACCATCGACCACGTCAAGCTCCTGATCGTCGACGGCGTCGAGGCGATCGTCGGCGGCATCAACTGGGGTACCCACTCACGCGTGAACCACGACTTCGATGTGCTGGCGGTGGGGCCGGTCGTGGACAACCTCGAACGGGTCTTTCGCCAGGCCCTGGCCCTCGCCGGCGACGTAGCCGTGATACCAGCCCCGGCGCGCGACCGGCAGGTCCAGGTGCTCGTCACCCACCCGGGCGAGGGCATCCGGGCCGGGGCGCTGGCCGCCATCCGGGCCGCGCAAGAATCGATCGACATCGAGATGTTCGTGCTCAGCGATCGCCTCGTGCTCGACGCGCTGATGTCCGCGGCCCGCCGCGGCGTTCGGGTTCGCGCGGTTCTCGACCCGACGCAGCCGCAGAATGCCGTCGCCATGGCGGAACTCGAGTCAGCGGGCGCCCAGGTGCGCGTGTACCGTCAGGTGGGCGACGAGTTGCTGCACGCCAAGCTGGGGATCTTCGACCGGCAAACCGTGCTCTTCGGGAGTTGCAACTGGTCGCGTTCGGGATTTACGCGCAACCATGAGCTCGACCTGCTGGTGCGCGACGCGACGCTGGCGCGGGTCTTTCTTAGCCGGCTCGAGCAGGACTGGGCGACGGCAGTGCCGTGAGGTCGTCGCCCGTCATCTCAGCCGACGGGGTCAACCCGACCACGCGCAACAACGTGGGCGCGACGTCACCCAGCTTGCCGCCGTCCCGGAGCGCCTTGACGCCGTCATCCCCGGCCAGGATGAACGGGACCGGGCTCGTCGTGTGAGCGGTTAGCGGCGCGCCGGTTGGGTCAACTTTCAGTTCGGCGTTGCCGTGATCGGCCGTGATCGCCAGGATGCCGTGGCCTGGAAGCACCGCGTCCGCGATCCGGCCGAGTATGGCATCGACGACCTCGACCGCCTTCACTGTCGCCGGGAAGACACCGGTGTGCCCGACCATGTCCGGATTGGCGAAGTTCACGACGATGAAGCGATAGCGGTCGCTGCGCACGCGATCGAGCAGCTCATCGGTGAGGGGGCGGGCGCTCATCTCGGGATGCGTGTCGTACGTCGGCACCCGGGGCGAAGGAACGAGCAGCCGATCCTCGCCGGGGAACGGCGCCTCGCGCCCGCCGTTGAGGAAATAGGTGACGTGCGCATACTTCTCCGTCTCAGCCGTGTGGAACTGTGGCCAGCCGGCAGCGGCAATGACCTCGGCCAACACCCCGGGCAGCGGCTCATCGGGAAAGGCGACCTCGGCCGGCAGGCCTTTCTCGTACTCGGTGAACGTCACGAAATGCGCGTGCCTGGGCCGGCGCCGGCGCTCGAAGTGGTCCCAGGTGTCATCGACGATGGCGTGGCTTAGCTGACGGGCGCGGTCCGGACGGAAGTTGAAGAAGATCAGGCTGTCGCCATCGCCGATCGGCGGCGGGGGTGACTGACCCGGCGGCACGATGCGGGTCGGCACCAGGAATTCATCGGTGACGCCATCCTCGTAGCTCTGTTTGATGAAGGCGACTGGGTCGGGCGCCGTCGGTCCGCTCGCCTCGACCACGGTCCGATAGGCGCGTTCGGTCCGGTCCCATCGCTTGTCGCGGTCCATCGCGTAGTAGCGGCCGCTGACCGAGGCAACCTGGCCGGCTCCGATGGAACCGATGTGCTCGACGAGCTCGCTCATGTAGCCGGCCGCGCTCGTCGGCGGCTCGTCGCGGCCATCGGTGAACGCATGCACAAAGACGCGGGGCACCGCCAGCGAACGGGCCATCTCGAGCAGCGCATACAGGTGTTGCGTCGAGCTGTGCACGCCGCCCGGGGAAACCAACCCCATCAGGTGTAACGAGTGGCCCCCGGCGGCCGACCGCATCGCGGCGCTCAGCACCGGGTTGCTGAAGAAGCTTCGGTCCTTGATGGCGCGGTTGATCCGGGTCAGGTCCTGGTAGACGATGCGGCCGGCGCCGATGTTGAGGTGCCCGACCTCGGAGTTGCCTTGCTGGCCCCTGGGCAGGCCGACCGGTTCACCCGCGGCGGCCAGCGTCGTATGCGGCCATCGCTGCCACAGTGCGTCCCAGTTCGGCGTCTTTGCCGCCGCAATGGCGTTGCCGACGCGGTCGCTGCGATATCCCCAGCCGTCGATGATCACCAGCACGAGAGGGCGCGCAGGCGCCGCGTTCACGCTCGCGCCGACTGGACGACCTCGGCCGTGGCCTGGACGATCGCGCTGAAGTCGGCGGCCTTCAGGCTGGCGCCGCCGACGAGCGCGCCGTCGATCTCCGGCTGTTCCATCAGGCTCCGCGCGTTCGCAGGGTTCACGCTGCCTCCGTAAAGAACGCGAATGTTGGACGCCAGCTGGCCGAACTTCCCCCCGAGCAACGTACGGATGAGGCCCATGGTCTCGTTGGCGTACTCGGGAGTGGCGGCGCGCCCGGTTCCGATTGCCCAAACCGGCTCGTATGCGATCGTCAATTCGGTGGCGCCTTTCACGTCGATGCCGTAGAGCGCGGCGCTGAGCTGACGCGTGATGACCTCCTCGGTCCGCCCGAGATCGTGCTCCTCGAGCGTTTCGCCCAGGGCGAGAATGACTTTCATGTTGTTGCGGAACGCCGCCTGCACCTTTCGGTTGAGCTGTTCGTCGGTCTCATTGAAGAGCTGGCGCCGCTCGGAGTGTCCGATCAGCAGGTAGTGGCACCACCCGGCGAGCATCCTGGGCGAAATCTCGCCGGTGAACGGTCCCTGGTCTTCCCAGGAGGCATTCTGCGCGCCCACCTCGATGGGGCAACCACGAAGCGCGTTCGCAATCTCCCACAGCATCACCGCCGGTGGGAGGATGACGAGGTCAACGGCGTTCGCGAACGCCTCGAGAGCATGCCGCAAGCGCAGCGCGTACTCCAGCCCCTCGGGAACGGTGAAGTGCATCTTCCAGTTGCCGGCGATCAGTGGCCTACGCATAGTTCTTGTCACGCAGCGCCGCGATCCCCGGGAGAATCTTGCCTTCGAGGAACTCCAGCGTCGCCCCGCCCCCGGTCGACACGAAGGACATTCGGTCGGCGAGATGCTGTTTCTGCAAGGCGGCCACCAGGTCGCCGCCCCCGATGATCGTTTCCGCGTCGCTGCCCGCCAGCCCCTCGGCCAGCGCATCGGTTCCCCGATTGAAGGGCGGCACCTCGTAGACGCCGAGCGGACCGTTCCAGACCACGGCGTGCGCGCCGTAACAGGTTTGCAGGAAACGCTCGACGGTCATCGGGCCCACGTCGAGGACCTTCATATCGGCCGGAACGGCGTCGATGGCAACGGTTTCGACCTTCACGCCCGGCCTGGCGTCGGCCGCGATCACCGCGTCGAGCGGCAACACCAGGGTGCCGCCGCCCTGACCGGCCGACGTAACAAGGGAGCGGGCGACGTCGAGCTGGTCCTCCTCGACCAGGGACCGGCCCATCTCCAGCCCTTTGGCCTTGAAGAACGTGCAGGCCATGGCGCCGCCGATGCACAGGCGATCGACGCGCTTTAAGAGGCTGCGCACGACCCCGATCTTGGTCGAGATCTTGGAGCCGCCGATGATGGCAACCAGCGGATGGGGCGGGTCGACCATGATCCGGCCAAGCGTCTTGATCTCGCGCTCCATCAAGAGACCCGCGACCGCCGGCAGGTATTGGGCGATTCGAGCGGTGGATGCGTGGGCACGGTGCGCGGCGCCGAAGGCGTCATTGACGTAGAGGTCGCCCAGGGACGCGAGTTGCTTGGCGAAGACCGGGTCATTTTTGGTCTCGCCCGGGTGGAAGCGGACATTCTCCAGCATCACGATGTCGCCGTCCTGCATGGCCCTGACGGCGGACTGCACCGCCGGACCGATGGAGTCGTCGAGATGACGGACGGGGCGCTCCAACAAGTGACTCAAGCGCTCCGCCAGCGGCCAGGTTCGGTACGCCTCGTCCACCTGGCCGTCCGGACGGCCGAGGTGTGTCATCAAGATGACCCGGGCGTTCCGGTCGACCAGGTCGATGATGGTCGGAAGCGCCGCGCGGATCCGGCTGTCGTCGACGATCCGACCCGCCTCCATCGGCACGTTGAAGTCGACCCGCACGAGCACGCGCTTACCGGCGACGTCGACATCGCGAATAATGGCTTTGTGCAGCGCGCTGCCGATCGTTGCGTCCGTTGTCAGTTCAGTCGGTCGCCCATGAACACGGTGAGGTCGACGACCCGGCACGAATATCCCCACTCGTTGTCGTACCAGGCAAACACCTTGGCGTGACGGTCACCGACCACCATCGTGAGCGGAGCGTCGACGACGGACGAGTTCGAGTTGCCCTTGAAGTCGCTGGACACGAGCTCCTCTTCGGTGACCGCGAGGATTCCCTTGAGATCGCTTGCGGCCGCCTCCCGAAGGGCCTCGTTGATGGTTTCGGCCGACACGGGGTCGCGGGTCATGACGGCGAGATCGACGAGCGAGACATTCGGCGTGGGAACCCGCAGCGAGATACCGTGGAACTTTCCTTTCAGCTCCGGCATGACCAGCGCCATCGCCTTGGCGGCACCCGTCGTGGTCGGGATCACGGAGAGGGCCGCGGCCCGAGCCCGACGCAGGTCGTTGTGAGGCGCGTCGAGCAAGCGCTGGTCGCTCGTGTACGAGTGCACGGTCGTCATCAGGCCCGCCTCGATGCCGAAGCTGTCGTGTAGCACCTTCGCCACCGGGGCGAGGCAGTTCGTGGTGCAGGAGGCGTTACTGACGACATGGTGGTGCCGCGGATCGTAGCGCTCGCCGTTGACGCCCAGGACGATCGTGATGTCCTCGTTCTTGGCCGGCGCCGAGATGATCACTTTCTTCGCGCCACCCTTGTCGATGTGGACCTTCGCCTTGGTGGCGTCGGTAAAGAGCCCCGTCGATTCGATGACGATGTCGATCCCGAGGTCGCGCCACGGGAGATTGCCGGGATCGCGCTCCGCAAAGACCTTCACCCGGGAACCATCAACCGTTAGATGATCGCCATCGGCGGCGACGCTACCAGCGTAGTTGCCGAGGATGGAGTCGTACTTGAGGAGGTGGGCCAGGGTCCCTGGGTCCGTGATGTCGTTGACCGCCACGATCTCAAGGTCGCGACGGCCGTGCGCGGCCCGGTAAACGTTGCGCCCGATGCGGCCAAACCCATTGATGCCAACCTTTACCGGCATTTTGTCCTCCTCCTTGTCAATCTATTAGACCATTTCGATTCGCCTGCACCACCAGTCGCCGCAGCCGGTTCGCGACCGCGGACTTGCTGACCTGCGCCAGCTCGGCGAGCTCTTTCAGTCCGGCCCGAGGATGCGCCCAACGGAGCTCGGCGATTTCACGGAGCGCGGGCGCAAGCGCGTGCAGCCGGGCATCGCGTGCCTTCAAGCGGCGAACGGCTTCGCGCTGCTGCAGCGCCGCACGCAGTCGCTTGTCGAGGTTCGCGGTCTCACCGTTGGCCCGCCGGTTCGCCTGGCTGCGCATGTCGCGCAGGATCCGATCGTTCTCGAAGCGCATCACGGCGCGGTTGGCCCCCATCAGGCCGAGGAGGCGGGAGATCGGCTCGGCGCCTTTCAGGTAATAGACGGTCCGGCCCCGACGTATGGTGCGCTTCAGGGGGATGCTGGTGCGGGCCGCGGCCGCGGAGACCAACGCCGCGGCGCTTTCGGGCAGCGCCAGCTCCAGGTGATAGGCGTCGGCCGGGTTGCCCATCAGCCCGCGGGCCAGAAAGGCCCCTCGCAGGATGGCACGAGCGCAGCAGGTGTCATCGGAACCACGTCCCACCGGCAGGGTCAGGCGCAACCGGTAGCTGGGTCGCTTCTCGGTGGCGCCCTTGCGCACCGTCTCCACCCGGCCGCCTGCAACTTTGGCCAGGTGGACGACCTTTCGCGCCACGGCATTGCGGGGGATCCGCAGGGTGACCGCCGCACTGTCGCTCGTTCCGGCCAGCGTCTCGGCCATGGCGGTCAGCTCCGCTTCCTGGCAGCAGGGACGCGCCGGCTGGACATTGGCGAGTTCCGCCTTGATCTCGTCGGTGAAGGACGTCCGGACCGCCATGCGCTCAGATTACCCTCGGGAAATCCCGAAACCCTGACCTCGTAAACTGGGGCGGTGCTGATTAAGATCGGGCTCGACCCCGTACTGGTCACGATCGGAGGTCTCAAGGTCCACTGGTACGGGATCATGATCGCGATTGGCCTCTATGTCGGCATCCAGGTGGCGCTGCGGGAGGCAACGCGCCGCGGCATCAACCGCGACCAATTGATGAATGTCGCCCTGCTGGCCGCCGTCCTGGGCATCATCGGCGGACGCCTTTACTACGTCGTCCAGAACAACCCGAGCTTCTACGTACATCACCCGGCTGAGATCATCGCCGTCTGGCAGGGCGGCATGGCCTTCTTCGGGGCGATGGCCGGCGGAGCGCTGGCGGTGGCGATCTCCTCCTGGCGCTGGCACATCCCGTTCTGGAGCTTGCTGGACGTCGGCGCGATTGGGATGACGATCGGTCAGGCGTTTGGCCGCATCGGCAACATCATCAACGGCGACATCGTGGGCTATAAGACGAACGGCTGGGGGTTCGAATACACCAACCCCAACACCTTCGGACCCCTCAACGTCCCCGTCCAGCCGGCCAGCCTGTACGAGCTCCTCATCAGCCTGGCGCTCTTCGTGCTGCTCTGGAACCTGCGCACCCGGGTCCACCCCGCGGGCATGCTGGCGATGATCTACATCGTCCTCTATTCCGTCAGCCAGTTCTTCATCTTCTTTCTGCGGGACAACATCGTCATCCTCGGTGGCCTCAAGCAGGCGCAAGTGACGTCGCTCGTGGTGATCGCGCTCACGCTCCCGGTGATCGCCTACTTGCTACGTACGGAACGCCAGGCGGGCCATCCCGACGTGCAACCGGCGGAAGCCCGACCGACCGCGGAGGAAGTCCCGGGCTAAGCGGCGCGCTTGCGGCGTTCGCCGCGCTTCAGCAGGAGTTCCAGGAACCGTTCGGGCTGGAATTCCGCCTTCTCGACGATCGACTCGACCTTGCCCTCCAGCCGCTGCCGGTCCTCGGGCGTGAGCGTCTTGGCCGTGTGAACCACGATCGGCACCCGGCTCATGTCCTTGTCGCGGCGCAAGGCGGCGATCACCTCGAAGCCGTCGACCCCGGGCATGACCAGGTCGAGAATGACGAGGTCAGGCTTGTTGCGCAGCGCCTGCTCGATCCCCGCCCGGGCGTTATCGACCGAGCTGACCCGGACGTTGTACGGCTTGAGGATGGCTTTGACCAGGCTGACCGCCTGGGCATCGTCGTCGATCACCAGCAGGTTGGCGGGCATTTTCTTGGCCAGCTTGCCATCCGCCATCAAATCGAACCGCACCATCAGCTGGACGAGCTGCTGGCGATCGACCGGCTTGACC
>Ga0102924_1005133_pt1 | contig 12844 bp, 9 predicted proteins | sample PaiPotPPM11metaG_FD_80116 | JGI IMG/M metagenome (GOLD analysis project Ga0102924, IMG submission 80116) | Iron sulfur acid spring bacterial and archeal communities from Banff, Canada, to study Microbial Dark Matter (Phase II) - Paint Pots PPM... ... | reverse complement strand
GGGGCCTACCAGGCTCATGCGACCCTGCAGAACGTTGAAGAGCTGCGGCAATTCATCAAGCGATGTGGCGCGCAGCATTCCGCCCAGCGGCGTGATTCTTGCATCCCGGCGGCGGGCCTGCGGCACGTGGTTGCCGTCCTCGCACACGGTCATGGTGCGGAACTTGTAAATGTAGATCGGCTCACCGTCCAGTCCATAGCGTCGTTGCTTGAACAGGACGGGCCCCGAAGACGTGAGCTTGATCGCGAGGGCAATGAGACCGAAGAGCGGCAGGCCGAGCAGAATGAAGGCGGTCGCCAGCGTCAGGTCGAGACTGCGCTTGACCAATGACTCGGACCCGTCCGCGGTTGGCTCAGCCAACGCCACCAGGGGAATTCCGCTCAGGAGCTCCAGCCGGGCATCGAGATGGCCGAACACGAACAGGTCCGGCACCAGGTAGACCCGGGTGGGAGAGTCGCGCAGCGAATACAGCAGCCCGGCAATTTGTGGTTCATCGCCGAGCGATAGTGCCACGTAGACGCGCTCGATCCGTTGCGCCTTAACATATGCGGCGACCTGCTCCGCGGTGCCGAGGTACGGAGGCCACTCGGAATCAGAGACCGGGAACGTGGGCTTGGGTCCCTCGTCGAAGTAACCGACGATGCGGACGCCAAGGGTGGGGTCGTTTTGCAGCAAGCGCACCAAACGACGGGCTGGCTCGCTGCCCCCGATGACGACCCCGGTCGCCAAGCTGTGCCCGCTGCGATGCCAGGCGCGGATGAAGGAGAGCAGCGCGAGATGGAGGGCGACCAGCAGCACCGGCGTCAACAACGCCCAAGCGAGCACGACCAGGCGAGAATAGATGGCGGAGATCTTGGCGGCATAGGCGAGGACTAGGAGCAGGGCCATCACCACGCCCCAGGCGATGATCAGGCGCTGGACATGATGATGACGCGGCACCTGAGTCCAGTGGCGATAGACGCCGAGCCCACTGAAGACTAAGGCGATGGCCAAGGCCTGGACCAAGGCCAGGGTCCAATAGGGTTCGGCGACGTCAATGTGATGCAGACGGCCGAGCAGAAGCAGCAGGACGCCGGGGGACACCGCGTCCAACACCTGAACCAGCGTGCGGGTGCGCGGCAGCAGTAATCCACGCAAACTACGCATAGACGAGTTGCTCCAACGCGATCTCGAACCGTTGCAGGATGGCATCGATGCCGAGGTGTTGCTCGGCATAAAGCCGGGCGCCGCGCCGGGCTTGCTCCCGACGGGTCGGGGCGTGCGCCATGTTGCGGATGGCCCGCGCGAATTCGGCGGGCTGATCCGGATGGACGGCGACCCCACCGGCGGCGGTGACCACCCGGTGCAGTTCGGTGCCCTCGGCCGCGGTCGCCACCACGGCGCCGCCGCAGGCCAGCATGCCGGAGAGCTTGGAGGGCAGCACCAGATCAGCCGCCTCGCCGCGCTGCGGCAACAAATGAATGTCGGCCATGTTGAGCAAGGCGTTCAGTCGTTCCGGCGGCTGGAGTGGGAGAAAACGGACCCGCGATAAACCCCGCATGGAGGACGTCAGTTTCTCACGTAAGGCGCCTTCTCCGCAAAGAACCACGTCGATCGGCTCGCCCTCCAGCGCGCGCACCACCTCGGGGAGAGTTTCCAGCCCCTGTTTCGCGCCCATGTTGCCGGAATAGAGCGCCAGCATTCGACCCGGGGAGATCCCCAATTCCTGGCGGAAAGCGTCGCCCGCAGCGCGATCGGGATAGATCGTCCGCAGATCGACCCAATTGGGCAGGTGAGCGGCATGCGCGTCTGGAACGCCCTTGTCACCCAGGTGTTGGAGCATGGTCTGGGAGATTGCCGAGACGCGATCAAAGCTACGTAGGGCGCGCGATTCCAGGTGCTGAACCCAGGACGGTACGGAACGATGTCGGAAGAGCGCAAAGGCGGCATCGATTTCGAAGTCCTGCACGTGCAACCACGTCCTGGCGCCGCTCAAACGTCCCAACAGAAGGGCGCCGGGAACACAGAGAAACGTCGGCACGATGACGAAGATGATCTGCGGCTGCCAGCGCGACTCCAAGAGGAGTGCCGGCAGGCTGGAGGCGGCAAAGCTGGCAAGGTGACACATCCGCCGCGCGCCACTCGGCCGGCGCGGCACCCACAGAGGGCAGCGACGAACGTGCACCCCGTCGCGGGCTTCAGACCGGTAGCTCCAAGCGCTATAACCCACCGCCACCCGCCAGGCCGGATAGTATGGCGGCGCCGTAACAGCGCGAACTTCATGGCCGCGCCGCGCAAGCCACGCCGCCATCTCGCCGGTGTATTTGCCAATGCCGGTCCATTCCGGCTGATAATTGAGACCGTAGATGAGAAGGCGCAGACGCCGGTCGTGCGCGCCTGCCAATCCGGAGTGCACATTAATCTCCTCAATACCCTTCGCAGGCGCGCGGCGCCGCCGGAAAACCACTCCATCGCCGAATCAGTCGCGAGCGGCCCCACATGACCAAACATTCCTCGTGCGCTGTATGGTTCGCGGGCACCGAATGCTGCGGGAAGCCGAGTCCTCTTACAGTCAAGCCCCCATCCCGGGAGCCCGAACGCCGCCCCCGCTTACGCTGTCTGTAGACGGCCAAGCCGCCACCTCGCCGAGTTTTTCCCGGCCGCCGTCCACGCCGGCGAGGAATCCAGACGCTACCGACGCAGAGCAGCGCGCCCATCACCCGAGGCGCCCGCCTGAAACATCCCTCGGAGATGCCCCAACAGGAGCAGCGCTATTGCTGCCTTAATCAAGCCAGCTCAAGCTCCTTCAAATGTGCAACAAATAGAGCGCGTTGTCCTCACAAAAAACTCGTCGGATGTCGTGGTTATTAGCTGTGTACCCCGGCGCTTCGGGCTGGGCGAGAACTCAATACGGCTGGGCGGAACTTAACGGCTGCGCTTAAATAGGTAATGGACATCGGGCAGAATCTCGCGGCCGCGAACTTTCATTGGCGGCAGCCCTTCAGGCAGCCGAAAGATCAGGCGATAGTCGGAGAGGGTGATGTTCAGGAACTCCCGTTCTGAGAAAAAAGTCCGAGGATACTCGACGACAGAGCTGGCCGACCCGGCCTGTGCCAAGGGGCCATTGGAGGAGAGGTCCGATCGCTGTATCGTCACTAGGCTTTCGGCTGTGGAGAGGTAAAGACGGCCCCACAGCATGATCTCCGGCTTATGACTCAGCAGGTCGCGCAGGCTCTGAGCAGGATCTGAGACATACGGAAGAGCGCTGAAGGAATGCAGCAGGTCCACACTTTCCAGCCAGTTGACCGCTTGGTCCGAAGAAGTAAAAAAGCGGAGTTCGTCGGTTTCCAGTTGGCCGGCTGCATCCACCATTGCGGAAGTCTCTACGATGGCCCACCGACAGCAGAAGCGGCCCAAGGCCTGTTGGGCCAGGAAATAAGTTACCCCCATACCGCCACCGAAGTCTAGAACCCGGACCGGGCGGCTCTTCCTGGAAGCAGCCAAGGAGACGGCGAGCAGCGCCACGGGAATTACGTTCCGGTTCATAACCTCAGTTAGATTCAGTTCCCTGGCCAGGAGAGTTTTTTTTAACACCGTCCTCGCGAGCTCGGGGTTTTGGTATCCACCGGCGAAAGAACAGGCCGCCTGCGCGTCAGCGTAGGTTGGGAAAATGCGCACTCTACGATTGCGCATCGTCCGGACAGCGTCCACCACCGCGGGGGGAATCCATTTCTTGTTCACCTGGGCACCTCCTCTACATTCTCCAAGTTCGTCGCGGCCCCGGTCTCCGATTGGTTCGGGCTGGGCCATCTGTACATGGTTGCGTTTGCGACCATTCTGTCCGCGGCCGAAGCCGTGTAACTGGCCAATGCCGGTTCCAGTCAGCCATTAGGGCCATAGATGTTGAAGTGCGATCGCGGGTGATGAGCGAATGTGGGGCGCGTGTGCACGTCAAGGGCGGCGCACTATACGGGAAGCGTTCGCCCCTTCGATGGGTCAGTCGCGAACGGCTCGGACGACCAGACAATCTCCGTGTCCGGTATGATTCGCCAGGCTGAGAACGGGAAAGGCGAAAAGACGGGTCAGCAAGGTTAGCCCTCCGACCCAGAAGGTCGAACGCAGCTGCCGCGTGGGGCGGCCGTGCCGAGCAAAAAGGGCGACAATAAGCGAACTGGCCACCCAGAGCGCCGGGGTTTCCTGACGGATGCGGACGTCGCGAAAGCCGCTGGCTCGCAAGATAGTCTGCAGCGTCCCGGGCGAGAAGTGCACGGTGTGGAAGGGGATATGCCAGTTCACCCAGCGGGTTCGGAAGAGCGGCCGCATCCAGCTGCGCGCGTTGGGACAACTGATCCAAACTTCGCCCCCGGGCAGCAGCAGGCGCCGCACGTGCGCGAGCATCGTCTGTGGTTCTTGGGAATGCTCCAGCACATTGGAGAGGATAATCACGTTGTAGCGATGTTCTGGCGTGAAGGATTCCAGGGCTTCGGTGGAAACGGTGAAGCCGCGTTGACGGGCCGCCGCCGCCGCCGCCGGATTGAGCTCCAAGCCTTCCGCCGCAAAGCCATTGTGACGATAAAAGAGCAGTCCGCGGCCTTCGTTGCACCCCACGTCGAGCAGCCGCCCCGAACCTTTCACATGGTGAAAGGAAATATCGCCGTCAAGAACGGTCCACAAAGCGTAGAACCGGGAGAACAGGAAGCGCTCCCGCCACTTGGAATACCTGACCGTTTTGGCTTCGCCGCCGAAATTGTAATATTGCTCGTAAAGCGCCTTCAGGTCGGCGTCGCTGAGCCGCGGGCACGTCTGCTGCAGGTCACAGACCGGACAGTAAGCATGAAAATAGCTCTGCTCGATTCCAAAGCGGGTGTCATGCAAGGGTTGGGTTCCGATACGAAGGGCGGCACCGCAATAGCGGCAAGCCTCCGATGCGTTGACCGGGTCGGGGCGTGGACCGGCGAAAGTTGCTGACATGGTGGATTCAAGGAAGCGCACTGCGCGTTCACCGCTGTTCGTATTCTGGGCTTCCCGAGGCTTCAGATTCCGAGTTCGCCAGAAAGGACGTCGCGTACTCGAACCGCGGCAGACCCGTCCCAACCGGGCGGCAGCGCCTGCCGCACTGGCGGCGGACCATGCAGCCATGCATGCCAGTAGCTCAGGATTACGTCAGGGTCCGAGGAGACCAAGCGGTTCGTTCCGCTGGTTATGGTCACCGGCCGCTCGGTGTTATCTCGCATAGTGAAGCATGGTACGTTCAGGTAGGTGGTCTCCTCCTGCAGTCCACCGGAGTCGGTGAATACCGCACGCGCTCCCTGAACCAACGCCAAGAACTCAATGTAGCCGAGCGGATCCAACAATTTCAGGCCATGGCGCTTCTCAGCGCAACCCAAGCGGTCGATGCATATCTTCGTTCTCGGGTGAACGGGAAAGACTACCGGGATTTCAGACGCAATCGTCGCAAGCATCGCACAGTACTTTCGCAGGCGGACCGCGTCATCGACATTACTGGGCCGATGAAGCGTTGCGATTACATATTCTGCCCGTTTCAGCCCAAGCTGCTCCCCAATGGACGAGTGATCGATCTTATGACGACACGCGACAAGGGTGTCGATCATGACGTTGCCTACCATGTACACCCTCTCCGTCGGCACCCCCTCGCTGGCAAGGTTTGCCACCGCCGCCGCCTCGGTGGCGAAAAGCCAGTCACTGATGGCATCGGTCACCAAGCGATTGATCTCCTCGGGCATCTGCCGATCAAAGCTACGAAGTCCCGCCTCAACGTGGGCGACGGGGAAGTGTTCCTTTTTTGCCACCAGCGCCGCGGCGAGTGTTGAGTTTACGTCGCCGACCACCAGGACCGCATCGGGACGGACCTGGAGCAGAACACCCTCGAAGCGGCGCATGATTTCAGCGGTTTGCGTTGCGTGGGATCCGGAGCCTACATTGAGGTTGAACGCCGCTGCTGGAATGTTCAAATCGGCAAAGAACCGATCCGACATGGAATCGGAGTAATGCTGCCCCGTGTTCACCAGTAGCGGGTCGAAACCATGTTCGGGCGCCAGCGCTGCCATAAGGGGCGCAATCTTCACAAAGTTTGGCCGAGCACCGGCAACCAGCAGGATCGTTTTCATCTGTTGTTAACCGAATCGCATGCCGTGGGGGCGGATTGCGCGCGGCATGCATAGGTCAGGGCTGCCTGGAGAGCGACCGCGAGTCCCGCGATGGTCGGCAGCTTCCCGGCAGTGGCAGCAGCATGATGCTTATAGTGCGGGTGCGCCAGCACCTCCCGAACCGCACTTGTAAGAGCTTCCAAGTCAGCCCGCTCAACCAGTCGGCCGTTGACTCCGTCGGCGATAAGGTCGAACTCCGTACCGTCGCCCCCCGTTGCGACGACCGGCACACCGTGGGCCAGGGCGTGATTGTAAACCAGTCCCCCCTCCCCCGGAACGACGCACACCTCGGCCCAACGCAGATATTTCGTCGCTGCCTCAAGGGAGACACCCCTCAACACCTTGCAATTGGGCAGGCCCTCCAACTCAATCTCCTGTTCCAGCCTCGGCCGTTCGGGCCCCGATCCAACGATTAGAAACACAACGTCGTTGTGGCCGGCAGCGTGAAACCGGCGAGCTACGTCAATAACGTCGCGAGGCCGCTTCGTGGCTACCAACCGACCGAGATATAACACCAGGCGTCGCCCGCGAAGAAGATCGGCAAGTTCCGTTCCCAGCCTTACCTCAGACATCCGCGTAGCGACATCGCCCAGCTCCAGCGCGTTGGCGGCAATGAACACCTTGGCCGGTTTTGCCCCGTTACTGGTGTAAAACCTAGCCCCGTAACTTGAGTAAGACACTATGGCATCCGCCTGGCGCCACAGGAACCTGATGAGGGGCCATGCAAGCCGCTTGTAGGGGCTGACCTTGCGACCCGGGATATTACCCAGACCCCACAGGACTAGTCGACAGCCGATGATACTCCGAAGCGCAACCAGGATGGCGTTATTGACAACGTTGCTTCCATCCTCGCTAAGGATCACCTGGGGACGAAAGCGGAGTAACTCCATAATCAGGCCGGGAGAAAAGTAAATGCCGATTTTGCGCTCATGGCGCCAGTTCCACCATAGACCTAAAGGGTTGCCGGCAATCACTTTTGAGGGAGCGTCGGCCGGGCAAGGCGGAAGGTCAAAACAAAACCGGACCTCCAGTCCCTCCATTCGCTCCAGCGCACGATAGACCGGCTGTCGGTACTCGGTCCATTGACGGTGAAAAAGGACAACTTTCACGAGGCCACCTTCCCCATCAACAACTTGTCGGTCGCCTGCCCATCTCCCTTCGAAAGGGCTCCATATCCCAGCAAGATTAGACCCGCCATCAACGCAAAGCCCAAAGCATCCGCAAAGGCCGACCGAACCAACCAATAACCCATCACAAATGACAGCGAGGAAACCGCGGAGTTGTTCGTTCCGGCATGGGCTAGCTGAAAGTGTCCAATCCACACCAAGGTGGCGGCCAGAAGGGGAAGCATAAGGAACCCGCCGATCCCAAAGTTCGCGTAGAACTCGGCGATGATGGTGGTCGGCATGCTCGACCCCTCCATCCGTGGCTCAAGAAGACGCGCTGCTGTCGTACTGAAGCTTTCTGTCTTGCTGGAATCGTAGGAGCGCGGCACCATGAGCTCGAGCACTCGGAACAGGGTGGCGCCGTGCAGATATTGCTTCGACACCCCGAATTCCCGAATGATCTGTAGCGCCGAAAGCAGGTCCGCGGACTCGGTGGCATCCATCGCCGCGCTGTAAAGCGGGCCGGACCGGGACTGCGGTTGATTAAGATACGAGGTCAGAGATACGGCAAGGCTCTGGTGTGTGCCGCGCAGCAATCCAAAAGCGCCGTTTAGAACCGCAATGCCTGGGAGGATCAATAGCAGCGCAAGGAGTGTACGGTATCGCGATAGTCGCACCGAGCCGTAAGCCAGAGCCACCAGAAAACTGGCTAGAAAGATTCTATTCTCTGTCATGAAGAGCTGGAGCGCCAACGCCCCAGCCGCAACAAGCATCCACCTCCAACGTGGTCTTTCGGATAGATAGTAAGCAGCGGCACAGGCACAGATAACAGCATTATTGGCTACGGAAGCATGCTCCAGAACATTATTTAAGAAGGACCAGCCTCCAAGATAGTTGATGGTCCGATCAGCAAACGGAATCGCAAGATATTTTGCGATGCCTCCGGCCGTCCAAACTCGCATACTCCAGTCCACCAGCCCTGCACCCAGCGCGAGGAGCATGATTGACTGCAGTTCTGTACGTCGATGAACCCGGAAATGCCCAATGTCGACTCTGGATAGACGGCTGACCAATCCGACTGTCACTGCGCACAAAGCTACGCCTATCGCCAAAATAGAAAATGGACGCAAAAGACCCGGATCAAGAACCGTGATGGTTGCCCACGGCCCCAACCTGGCGCCGTAAAGTCGAGACGGTGCGCGATAGTAACCAGTTAGTGCAAACAATACCATGGGAAGCACCAGAAAGTATGCCAACCCACAGACGAAGCCCCCCGCGACACCCGCGCCGAGCGCATTGTGGCGCAGGTTCCAAAGTACGGTGAACACGGTCACTGTCAGCAGCGCCGCAATCAGGAGATAGTTAAGGCTCATCGAGATGTTCGTCCCATCAGGCGCCAAAGTACCCGTGCTTCGCAATTCTGCGGAGCGGCGGCCTTCGCCTTCTCGGCCATCGCAACGACGTCGGTTCAAACAGGCGAAACGCGGAGCGTCCGACTGATACAGCCTTGAGGGCGGACATCTGGCTGTAATCGGGGCCCCTCTGGTAGACTATCGAGCTCGCTCCCTGCGGCAGGCGTCCCGCTCACGGAGCGACCGGCCCGAGGATTCGCGTTAAGGACGGACTTAACCAACCCGAGAAATTGGGCACGCACCGTGGACGACTCAAAGCAGTCGCGGATTACTTCACGGGCGCGTTTCCCCATTGCCTGGCGGTCACTGACAATCTGTTGAATCGCGGTCACCGCGCGAGCCTCGTCAAAGGCGATAACCGCCCCCGCGCCCCGATCCTCTACGTATGGAATATCCGCCTCGGTGGACACAAGGACCGGAGTTCCGGCACTCAGGGCCTCGAGGGAGGCCAACATGGTTTCCTCTTGGATCACAGGAAAGGCGCAAAAAATATCGGCCAGCCGGTAGAAGTCGAAGCGCTCCTCCTGCACTCCGGTGATGATGCGAATGGATTTATGGTACGGATGTTGATCGACCGCTTGGGTGAGACGGATCTGCCAACCATCGTCGCTGCCGACAAGCAACAGAATCCAATGGTGGGGCGATTCCGCCGCCAGGCGTGCAAACACATCTAGAAGGCGCTCTAGCCCTTTGGCGCGATTAAAACGTCCCAAGAATATGATAATGCGCGCGTCGGAGGGAATCCCGTGGCGCTCACGGAGAGCGAACCGTTGCTCACCACTCTTGTCCGGCACGCATTGTCGCCACTCGGAGGTGACATGGAGAGGCAAGTTTCGCGCCTTGCCTCGGGCGGCGCCATGACGCAACAGAAGGGTCTCATAGACCTCGAACTCGTGGCGGTTTTGAACCAAGGCAAGGTCGATGGAGCGACAAAACGTGGGCAAGAAAAGAAAGTCGTAGATGGAGCGCAGTGCACTGCCTTTGGGATGCAGCTGGCCGAAGGCAGAGTGAACGAGGTGCACGCGCGTGGGATAAAGGATTTTCAGCAGCAACGCAAGGAGAGGCACCAGCCCTCGAAGCTCCCAAAAGTGGACCACGACCTGGGTCTTGGCGGAACGAATTCGATGCAGCACCCGAACGAAATAGTAGGGCGACACGAGTTCAAATTTGGTGCCAATCCTCCTCGACTTGAAGCGGTGGATAGCGACTCCGGGCCGCTCGAAGTGTTCGGCTCCAAGATGGTTGTCCAGCGGTACGGATGTGTAAACCTCCACCGCGGCAAAGAGCTGGGACGCGGCTGCCCATTCGGCATAATCAACCATCAGCCGTATTGGCCCGCCAAGCCTCCACTCGGGAGCGTATCGGCTTGCAAGCTGGAGATAGAGGGGCCTCTCGGGCGAGCTGCTACGTGGAAGTTCGGAAGCTGAAATCTGGATCATGACAAGACGTCTGCCGGAGTGGTTGGCGTAAGGCGGCCAGCGCGGACAACGCCACGGTAAAACATCGCCATAGATGCAGTATATGTCGCGGCCGAGATTACTAAGCCCCAAGCCGCGCCGAGTTCTCCGTATCGGCTTATCATCCACGGGCCGATCGCGAGAGCCACGGCACCCGCGGCGAGATATGAGTAGAAGACAGCATCCGGCCGCAAGGCGACCTTGAGCGCGTCGTTGAGGGCGTTACCGAGGGCGGTGAGACATGGAACGACGGCCAACACGCGGAGCACCGAAGCAAGACCGTCATATCTACCGCCGTAGACCAAATGTAGCAGCTGGTCCCCGAACAGCATGAGCGGCACGGCTGCGGCAACGGAGACTGACAATCCGACGACTAGTAGCCGCCGGACGCGGGACCTGAATTGCGAAAGGTCCCCTTGGGCTATGGCATTGGAGAGTCCCGACAGCGCCAGCATGGCCGTGGCAGCAAGCAGCAAATCAGTCGGCCTAACGAGGTTGTGTGCCGCCTTCAGATTACCGACCGACGCCAGCGATCGAACGGCGGCCAAGCACCAATAGTAACCTTGGTTCATCAGTTGGAACACAAAGGCAGTGGCGAGGGTCCAGCGCGAGTACTTCCAATGGCCGCGCCAGTATTCATGTCGGTCCACATCAAATGTCTTGCTGGTCTTCCAGTCTGTGAGCTGCGGGACCAATGGTAGGGTGGCCAGCCATCCAGCCGCGAGGACTAGAAAGACACGGTTTGGGGTCAGGGCCTGCGCGCGGAACAAGAGGGCCATCCCGGCGCAGGCGACAATGGAAAACTGCAGCGTAAACCGGATCGCGAGCTCAGGACGCGACTGTGCATAGGCACAATAGCGCACCCAATTGCCGGAAAGGAGGAAAAACGTGGCGAGAGCGAGACCATACTCTTCAATGCGGAAATAGGGCGAGCCCAGTGCGCTAAGCAGGAACGCTGCGGATGCAAAAAGGATACCTATGGCGAACGCAAAGATCAGGTGGGCTCGGCTGATGTACCTGAAAAAGGTCGGGAATTGGTCCCGGTATCGGCCGCTTCCAAAGACCAGCATGGCTTCCAGGACGACGGCGTTGTGCAATCCAGAGAGAAAGACGTAGACGGAGTACAGAAGGGCAAAACTGCCATAATCGGCGCGCGAGACACTTCTTGCGAGCAGAAAGTTGGCCAAGAACGGAGTCCCGACTGTCAGAACCTGATCCGCGATTCCTTGGATGAGGCGCCGAATCCTTAATCCTCCCGGCGGAGGAGCCGACTGCCCACTCTCCATTTACGTGCCCCCGGTTGCGGCGGAGAGATTACGGAGGCGTTTCACCCGGAGTTCGGGAAGCAATCGGAAAGTAATCGGATGACCCAGGTAACGCTCTGCAAGCTCGGCGAATTTCTCGGACGAAGTAATGCGCCAACCACGAGGGCCATCATTACATGCGAGTTGAGTCAACAGCGGCCCCTCGGAGTGGGTCCTGATTTCAATTGTCATTGCTTGCAGGAACTTTCTTCAACCGAACGGCCCTCGAAGACAGCCGCAAACCGGAGCCCGCAGGCCAACGTTCCTTCCGGGTCGCCGGGCACCGCGAGCGTCAGTGTTTTAGAACGTCTTGGAGTGCTGATTTCGCCCATTGGCTCGTTGTGATATTTTTCGAGACGGAACTCTAAAGAGTTTGGTACTGCCCTCGGGTGCAGCTCGTCCGCTGTGCACCCGACGTCCCCGGCAGTACCCGAACTGCTCCGGGTGAAGCTTCGGGGTCAAAAAAGTTGGTCTTCAGGAACTCCAGGGTTCAGCGCCGCGGATCAGTGGACGACACCACAATCTCAAACCGCGCCTGCCATTCCTCACCCAGGTGAAGTTGCGGTCCCATGGGTAGACTAAGAACCTGCCCTGCCAGTGTTTCGGCAACCGCGACGCTGGAGGCGCGCCACAGCTCGGGACGGCGCGCGTAGGCCTCCTGCCGGTGGGGAGGAACCGGGTAGTGCAGCATGGTCCCAATGCCTTGCTCTTCCAGACGCTGGCGCAGCGCCTCGCGCTCCGGGGAGCGGACCACGTAAAGATGCCAGCAGCTTTCCACGCCCACCGGGTTGTTGGGAAGTTGGAGATATTCGCCCAGCCACTGTCGGTATCGCGCGACAACCCCATCCCGGCGGCGATTCCACTCATCCAGGTGACGCAACTTGACGCGAAGTACAGCCGCTTGGATCTCGTCCAGGCGGCTGTTGACGCCGATGATCTCGTTGTAGTATTTGCGTGCCGATCCGTAGTTGCGCAGCAGACGGATGCGTGCCGCCAAGTCGTCATCGTCGGTAGTGACCGCTCCGCCATCGCCGACGGCGCCGAGGTTCTTGCTGGGATAAAAGCTGAATCCGGCCGCATCGGCTAGCGCGCCGGCCCGCCGCCCGCGGTAGCGGGCGCCGTGGGCCTGCGCCGCGTCCTCAATCACTTTCAGGTCACGAGCGCGTGCCACTTCCCGGATCTCGTCCATCGCTGCCGGCAAGCCATAGAGGTGGACCGGCAGGATGGCACGTGTACGCGCGGTGATGGCCGCCTCGAGCAGCTTGGGATCCAGGTTGTGGGTGGCGGGATCGGGATCGACAAACACCACGGTCGCTCCCACCCGCGTGACCGCCAATGCCGTGGCGATGTAGGTGTTGGCGGGCACGATAACTTCATCGCCGGGGCCGATATGCATCGCTTCCAGGATCAGGATGAGTG
>Ga0102924_1005132_pt1 | contig 12845 bp, 14 predicted proteins | sample PaiPotPPM11metaG_FD_80116 | JGI IMG/M metagenome (GOLD analysis project Ga0102924, IMG submission 80116) | Iron sulfur acid spring bacterial and archeal communities from Banff, Canada, to study Microbial Dark Matter (Phase II) - Paint Pots PPM... ... | reverse complement strand
CGTAACGGCGCGAGCATCGCAAGCCTGCCGGTGCAGCGGGGGCGATGCCAGATCCGGGATTCGCATCCGTTTCCGGCGTCTCGAACCGGCGATGCGATGGGGCAGCAGGCGACATGCGCGGGAACCGGCAGCGGCCGGCCTCGCTGCCCTTGCACCGGCCTTCAACCGTGGCCAACTACTCCGGCTTGGCGGCAGCCTTTTTCCTGGAGCCGGCCGGACTTTCCACCTCGCGGATGCGGGCCGCCTTGCCGCGCAAGCCACGCAGGTAGTAGAGCTTGGCGCGGCGCACGCGTCCACTGCGCACCAGCTCGACGCGATCGATCACCCGCGAGTTGACCGGGAAGATGCGCTCCACGCCCTGGCCGAAGGAGATCTTGCGTACCGTGAACGAGCCGCGGTGGCCACGGTCGCTGCGCGCGATGCACACGCCCTCAAAGGCCTGCACGCGCTCCTTGTCGCCTTCCTTGATGCGCACATGCACCCGGACGGTATCGCCGGGGTTGAAGGCGGGCAACTTGGTCCCGGCCTGGCTGGACATGAACTTTTCCATCGCGCGAACTGCACTCATGACTCTTCTCCTGAACCCGTCCGCTGACAACGGCCTCCGCCGGGTGGGGACGCCGTCCGGGCAAAAACCCGCGCTCCGGACGCACTCGCTTCAACGGTTGAACGTTGCTGGGGATGTGAGGCGGCTTGAACCGCTGGTCTGCATTGTAACAAAGGCGGCCCCTAAAACCCAACCCGGCGCGCAACGCCGGCTCCGGTCAGCCCTTGAACTCAACCCTCGAACTCATCCTCGCCGAACCCCGTCGCGGCGGGTGCGGCCTCCTGCTCGATCTCGCGCAGCAACACCTGCCAGGCGGCGGGCATCGCGCTGTGCAGCAGGTCGGGACGCAGTCGGCGCGTCTTGCGCAGCGCTTCCTTGAGACGCCAGCGCCGAATGGCGGCATGGTTGCCCGCGCGCAACGGCTCGGGCACGTCCCACTGTTGAAACTGCACTGGCCGCGTGTAATGCGGGCAATCCAGGATGCCGGGGAGCGGCGGACCGGGCAGGTCGGGTGTCGCGGTCGCACCGCCGAACGATTCGTTACGGTTCGACTCCTGGTGGCCAAGCACCCCGGGAATGAGGCGCGCCACCGCATCCAGCACCACGGCGGCCGCCAGCTCGCCTCCGCTGAGGACGTAACTGCCGATGGAGAGTTCCTCGTCCGCCATGTGCTCCGCCACCCGTTCGTCCACGCCTTCGTAGCGCCCGCAGATCAGCACGATCTGGCGGTAGCCGGCCAAGCGCCAGGCATCGGCTTGGCGGAACAGGCGCCCCTGGGCGGAGAGCAGGATGACGCGCCCCGGCGCCGGTTGCTGCTGCCGGCGCTGCTCGCGCTCGGCACACCCCGTCACCTTCTGCAGACATTCCCAGATGGGCTCCGCTTTCATCACCATGCCTTCGCCGCCTCCGAAGGGCCGGTCGTCGGTGGTGCGGTGCAGGTCGTGCGTGAAATCGCGCAGTTGGTGCAGCTGGATGTTCAGCAGTCCCGACTGCCGCGCCCGCGCCACCACGCCGTGCGCGAGCGGGCCGTCAAAAAACTCCGGAAAGATGGTGAGCAGGTCGAATTGCATGCCGCCGTCCTCAATCCGAGCGGGGCGAGCGATTGACGTCCAGCAGGCCCTCCGGCAACTCCATGGTGATCCGCTTGGCGGCCACATCGACGCCGCGCAGGAAGGCGGCGGCAAAGGGGACCAGCACCTCGTTGCCGTCCGGCGCCAGCACATGAAACAGCGACGTCGCGCCGGCGATCTCCTCCACGCGGCGCACCTCACCCACCAGGGCGTCCCCGGACCACACCGCGCAGCCTTCCAGGTCGGCGACGAAGTACTCACCCGGCGCCAGCGGACGCCGTTCCGCCGCCGGGAGTTGCACCTCCGCGCCCACCCAGGCTTCGGCGGCGGTGAGGTCTTCAATCCCCTCGAGTTGCAGGACCACCAGGCCCTTGTGGGGCCAGTGACGCTGGATGCGGAACCCGCGGCGCGCGCCCTGCGGGCTCAACAAGAAGATGCGTTCCAGTCCCTCGAAGCGGTCGGGCACGTCGGTGAGCAAGCGCACCCCCAACTCGCCGCGCCGCCCCTGGGTCTTCACCACCCCGGCAATGGCCACGTAGTTGTTGTCCGGGCTGGGGGAGACGGGGGACATAAGGCGGCTGAATGCCGGGCTTGAGCTCAAGCCGCACCCGCGCCGCGACACCCGGTGCGCGGCGGCGTTTACTCGTCGATTTCCAGACGAAAGCGGGTGGGCAGGTTGCGGGCGGCGGCGGCCAAAAGCGTACGCAGGGAGCGCAGGGTGCGCCCATGCGTCCCCACCACGCGACCCAGGTCGGCGGCCGCCACGTGCACCTTGAGCACCGTCATGGGACCTTCGGCGACCTCGCTGACCGTCACCGCCTCCGGCGCCGCGACCATTCCGCGGACCACCCCTTCGATGAGTTGCTGCATGGCTCCCCCAATCTACCGCGGTGCGGGCGGGGCGCAGGCGCTGGGCCGCGTCCCCGCCGGTCTCATCCCCGTTCAGGCGGCGGGCGCCGCCTTGGCGGCCTCAGCCTGTCGCTGCTCGAAACGGCGCACCAGCTCGCTGATCGTCTTTGAGGGCTGGGCTCCCTTGCTGATCCAGTAGCGCACCCGCTCCATGTTGAGTTCGATGGGGGCGGGGTTGGGAATCGGGTTGTAGGTCCCCAGCAGTTCCAGCGAGCGCCCGTCGCGGGCCCCGCTCTTTTCCATCACCACCACGCGGTAAAACGGCTTCTTCTTGGTTCCAAAACGCGACAAACGGATGGCCAACATAGTCGATTCCTTTCGCGATCCTGTGCCTTGCGGTCTCAGCCGGGCGGCCGCACTCCCATCAACTTCTTGCGCAAAAACGAGGAGCCGGAAACCGACTTGAACATCTTGCGCATGTCCACGTACTGCTTCAAAACCTGGTTGACTTCCTGCACCGAGGTGCCGCTGCCGCGGGCGATCCGCTTGCGGCGACTCCCATTGATGATCTGGTGATGCTGCCGCTCCTCCTCGGTCATGGAACCGATGATGGCTTCCACCCGCCCCAGCTGTTTCTCGTCCACCTGGGTCGACGCTTTCTGCAACTGCTGGAAGGGTCCCACCCGCGGCAACATCTTCACCAGGCTTTCGAGCGACCCCAGCTTGCGGACCTGTTGCAGTTGGCCGCGGAAGTCGGCCAGCGTGAACCCGTCGCTGCGCAGCTTCCGTTCCAACTCCTCCTGCTGCTTGCGATCGATGGCCTGCTCCGCCCGTTCGATCAGCGACAGGATATCGCCCATGCCCAGGATGCGGCTCACGATGCGGTCGGGGTGAAACAGCTCCAAGCCGTCGGTGCGCTCGCTGGTGCCGATCAACTTGATGGGCTGGCCGGTGACGCGGCGAATGGAAAGCGCCGCCCCGCCCCGGCTGTCGCCGTCCATCTTGGTCAGCACCACGCCCGTGAGCTGCAACTGGCGATGGAACTCGGCCGCGGAGCGCACCGCGTCCTGCCCGGTCATGGCATCGGCCACGAACAGGATCTCGGTGGGGTTGAGCAGTTGCTTGAGCTGACGCATCTCGCCCATCAGCGCGTCGTCGATGTGCAGGCGCCCGGCGGTGTCCACGATCAGGACATCACAGCCGCGGTTGAAGGCGTCGCGGCGCGCCGCGCGGGCGATCTCGAGCACGGCCGGCGTGCCGGCCTCGCCGCCCGCCTTGGCCAGCGCCTCGTCGCCGCTGTGCAGCGGCGCCTTCAGTTCGGCCGCCAGGATCGCCAGTTGCTCGCGGGCCGCCGGCCGGTACAAGTCGACCGAAACCAGCATGGGGCGGTGGCCGTTCTGCCGCAGGAAATGCGCCAACTTGGCGCTGGTGGTGGTCTTGCCCGAGCCTTGCAGGCCGGCCATCAGCAGCGTCGCCGGCGGCTGCGAGGTCTTCAGGTTCAACCGCGCCGCATCGCCTCCCAGCAGCCGCAGCAGCTCATCGCGCAGCAGCTTGATCACCTGCTCGGCGGGCGACAGGGTGCTGAGCACCTCCTGCCCCAGCGCCTTGTCGCGCAACGCGGCCACCAGGTCGTCAGCCACCTGGACATTCACGTCGGCCTCCAGCAGCGCCGTGCGCACCGCCTGCAGCGTGGCGGCCACGTTCACCTCCGTCAGCCGGCCTTCGCCGCGCAGAGTCTTGAACACGCCTTGGAGACGATCTGAGAGGTTCTCAAACATACGACTACGTCGACCCAACCGACACGCCGGGACCCGGCCGGGCGTGATCTGCAAAAATGAGGGGCGTTTCCAAGTGCGGAGGGATGCCCCGCACACCGCGTCACCGTTGCCAGACCAGCGGCGTCTGCCGGGGGCTTGCTGGAAACCCCTTCATTCTACCGGTCGGCCCCGGACACGGTCAAGGCGCTATCCGGCCATCCCCCGCAACGCCCGGGCCCAGCCCGCGGCCGGGGCGGCACCGCACCGCCTTGCACCCATGCCAGACTGGGGCCATGCAGACGGTCAATCTGGACCAGAAGTTGGCGCAGTTTTCCGATCACTGGAACCCCAGAATCGTCGGGGAACTCAACGGCCAGCAGGTCAAGCTGGTGAAGTTCCTCGGCCCCTTCACCTGGCACCGGCATGCCTCCGAGGACGAGATGTTCCTGGTCCTTCACGGACGCTTTCGCATGGAGTTCCGTGAGCCGGACGTCAGGCCGCAGGCGTTGGCTGTCCCGGAAATGGTGGACTGGCGCGAAACGGCGGTCTGGGTGGAGCAGGGGGAGTTCCTGATCGTGCCGCGCGGCGTCTTGCACCGGCCGGTGGCGGAAAGCGAGGTTCAGGTGCTGCTCTTCGAACCGGCCACCACCTTGAACACCGGGGACGCGGGCGGTCCGCTGACCCGGGAGACGCTCGAACGCCTCTGACCGCCGGCGGCCGCCGGCTCGTCCGGCCGGAAGACGGCGTCCCATTCCACGGCAAACTCGTTCCTGACCCGGATGGTGCCGAGTCCGACGCGTGCCGGGGTGATGCCGAAATCGCTGAAGCGCAATCGCAATCGGCCGCGCACCCGCAGCGTCTCGCCCGTCTGGCTCCAGGCGAGCGGAACGCGCACCGGTCGGATCACACCGTGCAGGCGCAGCGTTCCCGCAAAGCTCCCGGTGCCGTCGACGCCGGCCAGCGCCGTGCCCAGCAACTCGATCGTCGGGTAGCGGACGATATCCAACTGCTCGCTCGACTGCAGGTGATGCGTGATCGCATCGCGTTTCACACGCGACGCCCCGGGATCAATGTCGACCACTTGGGCGGCCGGCAACGTGAGTCGGACCTGCCACACCACGGGGGGGTGTGGGGCCGCTTCGGCGTCCACCGTCCCCGCGCCGCCACCCGCCACGATCAGGTGTTCGTCGCCCAGCGCCGCCAACAGCCCGGTCTTGGCCAACTGCGCGGTAAAACGCGACTGGGAGGCCAGCAAGCGGTAGTGGCGCGGGGTGGGCGCCGCCATCAAGCCGGAAGCCAGCGCCAGCATGGCGAGCACGCGCATCATGTCAGGTCGCCTCACGTCGCGCCGCCTCGGCCACCGAGGCGATCCGCATGCGCGGCGCCCAGGCCGACAGGCCGGCACGCTCCAACTCCGCTTTGATCAGCGCCCGCAAGGCGCGCAGCACGTCGGCCTGCGCCCCCGGCACCGTGCGCACCTGCACCAGGTAGTCCACCTCGTCGCCGCTGACCCGTTCGATGCCGGCCACGCTGGGTTCGGCCAGCAGCCGGGCCGCGATGCCCGGTTCCTGATGCAGCCCGGCGGCGGCCCGGCGCAACACGCCCATGACCGCCTGGCTCGACTCCGGGTAGTCGACCGCCACGTTCAACGTGGCCAGTCCCCAATCCCGGGTCTGATTGCTCACCACTTTCAACTCGCTATTGGGAATGAAATGCACGGTGCCGTCCAGGTCCCGCAGCACGGTGCGGCGCAGGGTCAGGCGTTCCACCTTGCCCTGCACCCCGGCCGCCCGCACCGTGTCTCCCACTTGGAACTGGTCGTCGAGCAGGACAAAGAACCCGGTGAGCACGTCCTTGATCAGGCTCTGCGCGCCGAAGCCGACCGCCACCCCGATCACCCCGGCCCCTGCGATCAGTGGGCCGACCGAGATGCCGAGTTGCTGCAGGATCTGCAGCCCGGCCAAGGTGAAGATCATGGCCGTGATCGCCCCGTTGCTGACCGAAACCAAGGTGCGAAGCTGTTGCTCGCGGGCCGGGTCGCGGTGCCCTTCAGCGATGGCCAGCAATCGCCGTCCCAAGACCCGCAACAGCCACACCAGAAGAAAGGCCACCAGCACGATGGTCAGCACCCGGATGCCGTGGACGTGCAGCCAATCCAAAACCTCAGCCGAGTTGCCGAAGATCCGTTCCCAAGGGCTCATGCGATGGCGCTGATTATACCTGCCACGTCGCGCCGCTCGTGGTGGCCTCCACGGACAAGCTGCAGGAGCAGGCACGGCGCGGGTAAAAACTTGTAAAGTTAGAAATCGGAGGCGCTTCCCATGCCGTCATTTCTGCCACGCCCTTTACGTCGGACACGCCAGGGCGGCTGGAGTGTGCTGCTGCTGGCGGCCTTGGTGGCTTCCGCCCCGGTCCGCGGACAACAATCGCAGAACGGCAATAGCGCCGACACGCCCTGTGTGGGCTGCCCGGAACCGCAGGTGGACCCGCAACTGGCGCGCCGGCAGAAACGCGACCTCGCCCAGTTGCACAACAAGCAATTGAAGAAAGATGCCGACGAGCTGTTCAGCTTGGCGCAGGAGCTGAAGGCGGCAACGGATAAATCGAGCGCGGATGTGCTGTCGCTGCAGATCGTGGCCAAGGCGGGGCAGATCGAGAAACTGGCCAAACGGATCAAGGAGTCGATGCGCGACGGGCGCTGACCGGATCGTCGGCAAGCTCGCAGCCCTGTTACTGGTCGTGTTCCGCCTTCTCGCCCTGTTCGCCGCGCTCGACGATATCGCCGCGGGTAAACAGGATGGCCTGCAAGGCGGCCCGCCACTGCGGCTGCTGCCGCAGCAGGAACTCAAGGTCCATGCCGAAGTGCTTGAACTCCTCCTGCTGCGCATTGCGCATGATGGCCTTGGCCTGCCGGTCTTTTTCGACCGCCATGCGCTGCTCGTACCAGTTGATGGCCTGCGCCTCTTCGATGAGCGACTGGATCATGCGCGCAAACGTGCGTGTCTCCTGCGACAGCTCGTCCGGCGGTTCGTGGTACTGATCAAAGCCCATGGGCGCAGCCTGCACCCGTCGGCGACGGGCGATGCGGGTTGGATGCGCGCCCCCGCTTCCCCGTTGTCACCCCCGGCGCTTACAAAAACAGCGGCGCCATTACCAGCGTGATGGTGGCCAGCAGCTTGATCAGCACGTGCAGCGAGGGTCCGGCGGTGTCCTTGAAGGGATCGCCCACCGTGTCGCCGACCACGGCCGCCTTGTGGGCCTCCGACTTCTTGCCGCCGAAGTTGCCCATTTCGATGAACTTCTTGGCGTTGTCCCAGGCCCCGCCGCCGTTGTTCATCATGGTGGCGACCAGGATGCCGGTAATGGTACCCACCATCAGGAAGGCCGCCACCGCCTCGGCGCCGATCAGGTTGACCCCGCCGGTGGCCTGCAGTTCCGAGCCCCCGACGTTGAACCCGGTCAGGTAGCGGAAACTGATGCCCACCGCGATCGGCATGCCGACCGCCAGCAGGCCGGGCACCACCATCTCGCGCAAGGAGGCGCGGGTGACGATGTCCACGCAGGCGCGGTAGTCGGGCTTGCTGGTCCCCAACATGATGCCGGGGTTCTCCCGGAATTGCCGGCGCACGTCGCTGATGACGTACTGCGCCGCCTTGCCCACCGCCTTGATGGCGAAGGAGCTGAACAGGAACACCAGCATGGCGCCCAGCATGCCGCCCACGAAGACCGGGACGCTGGCCAGGTTGATGTTGTTGAACTCGAAGTTCAAGCCGGCGTGCGCCTTGTTGACCAGGGCGGCCACCTCGTCGAGGTAGGCCGAGAAGAGCAGGAAGGCGGCCAGCGCGGCGCTGCCGATGGCGTAGCCCTTGGTGAGCGCCTTGGTGGTGTTGCCGACCGCATCCAGGCGGTCGGTCTTGGCGCGGATCTCGTCCGGCTGGCCGGACATCTCGATGATGCCGCCGGCGTTGTCGGTGATGGGCCCGAAGGTGTCCATCGCCAGAATGTAGGCGGCGGTGGAGAGCATGCCCATGGTGGCCACGGCGGTGCCGTAGATCCCCGCCCCGTAGGGCTTGATCACGATGCCGGTGCCCATCACGGCTTCCTGCATGCCGCGCAGCCCCAGCCAGTAGGAGAGCAGGATCGCCACCCCGATCACCAGCACCGGCAGCGCGGGCGTCTCGAAACCAATGGCCAGCCCGGCGATGATGTTGGTCGCCGAACCGGTCCGCGAGGCCTCGGCGATCATCTTCACCGGCCGGTAACGATACTCGGTGTAGTACTGCGTGATGTACACGAAGGCGAAGGCGGCCAGGATGCCCACCACCCCGGCCATGAAAAACCAGTTGTTGGCCCGCAGCAGCTCGTGCACCGCCACCCAGAAGCCGGCAATGGCCAGCGCCGTGGTCAGGTAGTAGCCGCGGTTCAGCGCATCCATCGGGTCGCGGTCCTCGCGGGTGCGGACGATGAGGATGCCGCAGGTCGAGGCGATCAGGCCAAAGGCGCGCGCCACCAGCGGAAACAGGATGCCGCGCAGCCCGAAGACGGGGTAGAGCGTAATGCCCAGGATCATGGCCCCGACGTTCTCGGCCGCCGTCGACTCGAACAGGTCGGCGCCGCGACCGGCACAGTCGCCGACGTTGTCGCCCACCAGGTCGGCGATCACCGCCGCGTTGCGCGGGTCGTCCTCGGGAATCCCGGCCTCCACCTTGCCGACCAGGTCGGCGCCCACGTCCGCCGCCTTGGTGTAAATGCCGCCGCCCAACTGCGCGAACAGCGCCACGAAGCTGGCGCCAAATCCAAAGCCCACCACCTGGTAGGGCACCTGCTGCGGAAACTCCAGGCCGTGGAAGAGGTAGAACAGGCCCCCCACGCCGAGCAGCGACAACGACACCACCACCAGGCCGGTCACCGCTCCGCCCCGCAGCGCGATCTGCATGGCGCGGTTCAAGCTGGTCCGCGCCGCGCTCGCGGTGCGGATGTTGGTCCGGATCGAGACGTACATCCCGGTAAAGCCCGCCAACCCGGAGCAGAACGCCCCCAGCAGGAACGAGATGACGGTCTTCACCGCCAACGGGGCGTTGGCGTCCGAGGCGCGGTAGCCGAAGTAAATCAGCGCCGCCAGCACCAGGCTCATCAGGGCAATGGTGCGGTACTGCCGACTGAGAAACGCCTCGGCGCCTTCCCGGATGGCGTCCGAGATGGCGCGCATGCCCTCCGTGCCGGTATCAGCGCGTAACACCCACCACGCGAAGCCGGCCGCGACCATGAGGGCCAGCGCACTGATGACCAGCGCCACGCCCAGCCAGCCCCGGCCTTCGCTCAAGGACAGCGAGTCCTGCCACCAGGCGGCGCCCAGGCGCAGCGGTTCGAGAGCCGGCATCGTCAAACCCAGGGGGAACGTCATGCGATTTTTTTCTCCAGAAAAGCTGTGTGTAGCCGCGCCTGCAATCCCTTGCAGAGCAACTCCGGCCGTGACCCGCACGGCGGACACAGAAAGGCCCGGAATTCTCCGGGCAGGGGGAGTTTATAGCACACCGTTCCCAACCCGCCAAAACCAATCGGTCAGTGATCCGGAAAAGGGGCCGGAGGTGGGCACCGCTCCGGGCGGGGGTCGTCGCATGGCGGCGCAGCCGGCCGGCGCGGGGCGGGTCCCCACGCCGCTTACTGCTGCAACACCACCTGCTCGCCAACTTTCAACCCGTTGAGCACCTCGGCGCGGGCGCCGTTGGAGATGCCCAGCCGCACTGCGACGCTGCGCATCCCGGTGGGCTGGCTGGCGTCCGGTACCTGCACGCTGGCCTTGCGGTCCTTGTCGTAGATCACCGCGCCTTCCGGGATGGTCAGCACGCCTTTGTGCTCTTCCAGCACGATCTCCGCGTTGGCCGTCATGTTGGCCTTCAACAAGTCCTCGGGATTCTGAATCGAAACCCGGACCTCAAAGGTCGTGACGTTATCTTTCTCGACGCCCAAGGGGGCGAGCTTGGTGACCTGGCCCTGGAACTTCTTGCCGGGAAAGGCCTCCACCGTGATGCGGGCCGGCTGCCCCAACACGACCTTGCCGATATCGCTCTCGTCCACCTTCCCCTTCACGTAGACCTGGCGGATATCGCCCTCGGTCATGATCAGGGTCGCGGTGGAGCCGAGCACCAGGATGGAGCTGACCGCATCCCCCACCTCCACGTCGCGCGACAGGATCTCGCCGTCGATGGGCGCCAGGATGGTGGCGAAGTGCAACTCCTCGCGGGCATTGTCCAGCGCCGCCCCGGTCTCCGCCACCTGCGCCTGGGCCTGTAGAATCTGCGCCTGGGAGACCGCCAGGGCGGCATGGGCCACCGCCTGTCTGTTGTGCGCCAGCTCGTAATTTTTTTCCGCCTCGTCGAGAACCTGCTGCGCGATCAGGCCATCCTGGAACATGCGGCGCGAGCGCGCCAACTGGCGGCCAAGGAACGGGACATCCACGCCTTCGGCATCGACCCGGTTGCGGGCCAGCGTGGCCTGTGCGGCACGCACGTTGGCCTGGGCGCTGGCCAACTGCGCCTGGATCTCGCGCACCTTGGCTTCCAACTGATCGCGGTCCAGTTCGGCCAATACCTGGCCGGCGTGCACATGATCGCCGGTATCCACATACAGCTTGCGCAGGAGGCCGCTGGCCTTGCTCTTGATCTGCACCACCTCGGTGATCGGCTGCACCCGCCCAGTGGCCACCACCGAGCGTGCCAGGTCGTCGCGCGTCACTTTGCTCAAGCGGGTGGCATCGATCGGTGGGCCGCCTCGGCGCGCGTGGGTCACCGCCCAGCCGGCACCCACGACCATGACGCCCCCGATGGCCAGCCCGATTCGCACCCGTCGCTGTTGAGCGGTCAAATCTTCGTCCTCCCCGTGGCTCGCGGTCGCTTGGGCCGCGTGCTCGGCGGGAGATACGGAGGCGCGGGCTAGAATGTTCCATCGCGGGCTGGGGCCCGCGGGCAGCGCTCTACCCATGCCGCCCCATTCCATCCTCCCCGTGCTGGGATTCCTGCTGCTCTTGCTGGCCAACGGTTTCTTTGTGGCGGCCGAGTTCGCCCTGCTGACCCTGCGCCAGACCCAGGTGCAGCGCCTGGTGGAGCGGCAGCTGGCCGGGGCCCGCGCCATCCAGCGGTTGCAAGCCCAGATGGGCACCCTGTTGAGCGCCGTGCAACTGGGCGTGACGCTGTGCGCCCTGGGACTGGGCTGGGCCGTGGAGCCGGTGGTGCTGCGCCTGCTGCTGCCCCTGCTCGCCCTGGGGACCCTCACCGCCCGGGAGCTGTATTGGTTGCATGGGGTGCTGGCCGGGCTGGCCTTTGTGCTGGTTACGCTGCTTGACATCGTGCTGGCCGAACTGGTGCCCAAGGGACTGGCCCTGCGCCACAACGAACGCTTGGCGCTGGCCATCGCCCTGCCCATGGAGGGGTTCATTCGCCTCACCACGCCGCTGCACCGCCTCATCAGCAGCGCCGCCCGCGCCCTGCTGCGTCCCTTCGGCGCGGACGGCTCGTTGACCTGGGAACGCGCCCATTCCCCCGATGAGCTGAAAATGCTGGCGGTGGCCAGCGTGCACCTCGGCCACATCGGCCGACCCCAGGCCGACATGATCGAGCACGTGCTCGAACTGCATGAGCTCGCCGTGCGTGAAATCATGACCCCGCGTCACGACGTGCTGGCCCTGCCGGTCAACACCTCGCTGAGCGCGGCGCTGGCCTTCCTCGCCGCCCATCCGCGCTCCCGCATCCCGGTCTACGAGGGCAACCTCGATCACCTGGTGGGCGTGCTCTACGCCAAGGACCTGGTGCGCTGGGCGGACCCGGCACGGCAGCGCTCGCCGGAACCCCAGCACCTGCGCGGCCTGTTGCGCCGCCTCCCCATCCTGCCGGAGAGCAAACCGGTGGACCAGTTACTGCGCGAGTTCCAGACCGGTCACGCCCACATGGCCGCCGTGGTCGACGAGTTCGGCACCTTTGCCGGCCTGGTCACCGTGGAGGACGTTCTGGAACAGATCGTCGGCGAGGTGCGCGACGAGTACGACCTCGAGATCGAACGCGGGCACCCGGCGGCAGCGGCCCGCCCGCGCGAGATGCCCGCCGGGCAGGCCGTGGTTCTCGACGGCCTCACCAGCCTGCGCGACTTGGAGGAGTTGCACGGCGTCGAGCTGCCGCGCGATGAATCCTACGAGACGCTGGCCGGGTTTCTCCTGTTCCGCCTGGGCGACCTGCCCCGCGGTGGCGAGACGATCGAGGACCCGCCCTATCGGCTGACCGTCCTTTCCATGGCCGGGCACCGCGTCGGGCAAGTGCGGGTGGAGCGCCTGGCGGAACCTGCGGGCAACCGCGACTAGCCCATGGCGTCCCAAGCCGCGCGACATCGGACGGCCCGCTCGTGTGCGTCACCCCGTGGCGCCAGCCCGCATCTCACCTAAGCATGTCGTTTTTGGCTACAGTAACGCCCATGGAGCGCTTCCCCCGGTTTCTGTCGGCTTGGCGTCCGGTCTTGCTGGGCCTGGTGCTGGCGAGTTGCCCGGCGCCGACCTTGGCCGCGGGGCGCGCCACACCCTCGGCGGCCAACCCCGGCTTCGACCATTTCTACAACCTCGAATATGACGCGGCACTG
>Ga0102924_1005130_pt1 | contig 12849 bp, 8 predicted proteins | sample PaiPotPPM11metaG_FD_80116 | JGI IMG/M metagenome (GOLD analysis project Ga0102924, IMG submission 80116) | Iron sulfur acid spring bacterial and archeal communities from Banff, Canada, to study Microbial Dark Matter (Phase II) - Paint Pots PPM... ... | reverse complement strand
GCTGATCTGCTCCGCCTTATGCAGATAGGGCAGGGCGGCGCGCAGCACGCGATGATTTGCCATGTAGGTCGCGCCCGCAAACCACAGCGCCGGCCCGATCTCATAGCGCTTGGTCTCCGGATCGCGCCGAAGAAAATCCGCCTTGGTGAGCTGCGCAATGATCCGATGGACCGTCGCCCAGGAAAGCCTGAGGTCGTGCGTCACGTCGACTACACGCCCTGGACGAACCGCGAGATGCTCGATGATGGCGAGCGCGCGGGCCATGCCGCGCAGATCCTCGACGCCGTTTGCCTTCAACGGGGCCTGCTTGGGCTTGCGGCCGAGGCGCGCTGCTCTCGCGGCTGCGGACGGCGGAAACCTGTCGGGCAGCCCTCGTTGCATCGTCATCATCTCCCGTCCAGCGCCTCGTCAAGAGCGTATGAGTGACAGCGCCATTGTATCACGCGCCGGCTGCAGGCAGGACCGCTGATTGACAGTTCGTCCGTTATCTCGATATCGTATTCATCCCGTGGATACATGTCACGCGGGTAGGGGACCACGCAAGCATGAAGCCGCCGCTGTTCCGGTATCAGGCGCCGCGGACCCTGAAAGAAGCGGTAGTCGCCCTCGCCAGTGATCCCGACGCGATGGTGCTGGCGGGCGGCCAGAGCCTTCTTCCCGCGATGAACTTCCGCCTCGCGAATCCGTCGCTGCTCGTCGACATCCAACATGTCGCCGAGCTGAAAGGGATCGCGATCGAAGGCGGGCAGATCATCGTCAAGGCGATGACCCGCCACCGCGAACTCGAGCTCGATGAGCGGGTGCGCGCAGCCAATCCGCTCCTTAACGAAGCCATGGCGCACGTCGCCCACATCCCCATTCGCAACCGCGGCACCGTGGTGGGCAGCCTGTGCCATGCCGACGGTGCGGCGGAAGTGCCGTTGGTTCTGGTGCTGCTCGGCGGCAGCGTGCTGGTCGAAGGCCCGGCGGGCCGCCGCGAGATTGCGGCCGACGAATTCTTCCGTTTCCACCTGACGACTACCCGACGGCGCGACGAGATCGCCTTCGAGGCACGGTTTCCGGTTCTCAGGGCCGACAGCGGATCGGCCTTCGACGAGGTCACGCGCCGCCACGGCGATTACGCGATTGCCGGGGTCGGCGCCGTCGTGCGCATGAACGCTGACGGCCGCACCTCAGAAGTTCGCCTAGCGGCATGCGGCGTGACCTCGCGGCCCATTCGTCTGGCGGAAGCGGAGAAGCTGCTCACCGGAACGGCGCTGAGCGAAGCCGACCTCAAGGCCGCGGGCAGGGCGGCGGCCGAAGCCGTTACCGCGCCCGACGACATGCACGCGAGCAATGCCTACCGGCGCCGCGCGGTCGCGACTTTGGTGCGCCGTATGGCGGCAAAGGCCGCGACGCGTGCGCGGGAGAGGATCGGCCGATGACGCGCGGCAACCTGCAGCGGCAGTTGGCGCAAACGTCGGACGATCCGACGCTCAAAGTGTCGCTCACGGTCAACGGCGAACGCGTCGAACGAGTCGTCAGCGTGCGCATGCTGCTGTCCGATTTCCTCCGCCATGAGCTGCGGCTGACCGGAACTCACGTCGGCTGCGAGCACGGCATCTGCGGGTGCTGCACCGTGCTCATCGACGGCAAATCTGGGCGCTCCTGCCTCACGCTGGTCGCGCAGGCGCAGGGTGCCGAGGTGACGACCATAGAAGCGCTGGCCGCAGAGGATGGCCGGCTTCATGCCATCCAGCAGGCTTTCAAGGAATGCCATGCTCTGCAGTGCGGGTTTTGCACGCCGGGAATGATCATGAACATATTCGGGCGCTTCAACGAGCCGCAAGCGCTTGATCTTACCGACGACGGCATCCGCACGATGCTCTCGGGGAATCTTTGCCGCTGCACCGGATACGTCAACATCATCGCCGCGGTACGCCGGGCGGCGCAGCTTGCCGGCCGCGCCTGAGCCGAGGTTTTAGGATGTCAACCCGCCAATTCGGAGCACGCGTCGAGCGCAACATCGATCCCAAGCTGCTGCGCGGCGAAGGAGCGTTCGTTGACGACATCCCGCTGCCGCAGGCGCTGCACACCGCCTTTGTACGCAGTCCGTTTGCGCGCGCGCGCATCCGTGCGATCAATGCTGCCGCGGCGGAGCGGCATCCCGGCGTAGCGGTGGTCTATACCTGCGAGAATATCGGCGATCTCGATCTCGACATGCCGCTGCTCATCCCCCATCCCTCGATGAAGCATCCGCACACGCAGCGTCCGCTGGCCCGCGGGGACGTTTATTACGTCGGGCAGTGCGTCGCCATGGTGGTTGCTGTCGATCGTTACGTCGCCGAAGACGCTGCGGCGCTCATCGAGGTCGACTACGAGCCGCTCGACGTGGAGATGGACCTCGAGAAAGCGGTGCGTGACGGCGCGCCGCTGGTCCATGCGGACGCGACCAACAATCTCGCGGCGCATTTTGTCCAGGTCAGCGGCAATCCCGATGACGCGTTCGCCAAGGCCGAGCACATCACCAAGATCCGCGTCCAGATCGATCGCTCGACGGCGGCGCCGATGGAATGCCGGGCGATCGCGGCGAGCTGGGACCAGGTTTCAGAGGAGTTGACCGTCTGGGACGGCACCCAGGCGCCGATCTCGCTGCGCGGCGGGTTGTCGTCCATCCTCAAGCTCGACGAGGACAAGGTTCGCGTCATTGCGCCGAACGTCGGTGGCGGGTTCGGACAGAAGATCATGATGTTCCATCCCGACGAGCTCCTCGTCCCGATGGCGGCAATGAAGCTCGGTCGTCCGGTAAAGTACATCGAGGATCGGCGCGAGAACTTCATCGGCTCGTCACAGGAGCGCACGCAGATCCACTACGTCGAGCTTGCAGCAAAGAAAACCGGCGAGGTCATCGGGCTGCGCGACAGCTTCCTGCACGACACCGGCGCGTTCATTCCCTACGGCATTGCGGTCGCGCAGGTGGCGTCGACCTCGATCGCGGGTGCGTACCGCATCCCCAACATCTGGGTCGAGTTCAAGGCGGTCTACACGCCGGCGGTTCAGGTGACCCCGTACCGCGGATGCGGGCGGCCCCACGCCTGCTTCGCGATCGAGCGCGCGATGGACCAACTCGCGGAGGAACTGGGCCTCGACCGTTTTGAGATACGCCGGCGCAATTTCATTGGCGAGAATGAATTCCCCTATCCGCGCGAGGGTCTGTTGTTTGCCGATGGCCTCAGGGTCACGCTCGACAGCGGCCAGTACCACAAGGCCCTCGACATGATGGGTAAGGCGCTGGACGTGACGAACCTCGCAGCCGCGAAGAAGAGAGCCCGCCGGGACGGCAAATACCTTGGCCTCGGACTTGCTTTCTATGTCGAGGGCACCGGCCTCGGACCGTACGAGGGCGGCCACGTGCGCATCCACCCGATCACCGGGAAGGTGTACGTGAACACAGGGCTAACCTCGCAGGGACAGGGCCACGACACCGTGTTCGCGCAGATCGTCGCCGACCAGCTCGGCGTCAAGCCGCAGGACGTGATCGTGGTCGAGGGTGACACCAAGGCCTACGATTGGGGTGTGGCGACGTTTGCCAGCCGCGCCGCCGTTGTCAGCGGCAACGCCATCCACAAGACCGCGATGGTGGTGCGCGAGAAGACGCTGAAGGCGGCGGCGAACATGATGGAAGTCGATGTCACCGACATCGAGCTGCACGACGGCGCGGCCTGGGTGAAGGGTTCAAACCGCTTCGTGCCGCTCGCCGCCGTCGCGACGGCGACCAACCCGCTGCGCTATGCCTTCAATGAAGCGGCGCAGGCGGCGACCCAGTTCGCTCCCGCGAGCCGCCATGACGGACCGCCCTTGGCGGAGGGGCAGGCGCCCGGCCTTGAAAGCACCGACTATTACAGCCCGCCGCACGCGACCTGGGCTTACGGCGTCCACGGCGCCCTCGTCGAGGTCGACCCCGATCTGTGCACGGTCAAGATCCAAAAATACGTGTGCATCCACGACTGCGGCAACATGATCAACCCGATGATCGTGGAGGGACAGGTGCACGGCGGAATTGCCCAGGGGCTCGGCGGCGCGCTCTATGAGCGGCTCGAATACGAACCCAGCGGCAACTTGGCCAATGCGAATTTCGTCGATTTTCTCGTACCCTACGCGACCGAAATCCCGAACATCGAGGTGTTGCATCTGGAAACGCCGTCGCCGCTCAATCCGCTGGGAGTGAAAGGCGTCGGCGAAGCCGGCTGCATCGCGGTCGGCGCCGTCGTGGCGTCGGCCGTCGAGGAAGCGCTCAAGCCGCTCGGCGCCGGCAAATTCCATCATGTGCCGCTAACGCCAAGCATGATTCAGGCGGCGCTCGATCGCGCCGGCGCATAGCGTGAGAGCCGCGGCCGGGCGGCTTCGCGTGCGGGGAGTGTAACGCTTAGTAGTAGCCGCCGGCACGGGCCGTCGGTCGTAGCCAGAGGAGACGGACAGATGTTCAACAGGTTGGTGCTCATCGCCGGAGCGGCTGCGCTGGTTGCGGCCGGCTCCGCCTGGAGCGCGGACGGGTTCTCGCTCAAGGGCGAGCCCAAGATCGCGTTCCTCTATTTCAAAGCCAAGAACGACGGCGGCTGGACCCAGGCCTTCGACGAAGCCAAGCCCAAGATCGAAGCCACCATGAAACAGCAGATCCCCTATGTGGAAAACATCGCCGAGGATGCGGCGCAGATCACGCCGCCGGCGGAGAAATTCATCCAGCGCGGCTACAACGTCATTGTCGGCACGGCGTTCGGCTATTCCGACACTTTCAAGGAGCTTGCGGCCAAGCATCCGGAGGTTGCCTTCCTCAATGCGGCGGGCACCACCAACGGCACGAACCTGCAGTCGTTCTACGGCAGGACGTATGAGAGCCAATATCTCTGCGGCATGGTGGCCGGCGCCATGTCGAAATCCGGCAAGCTCGGCTTCGTCGGCGCCAATCCGTTCGGCATCGTCAACTGGACCGTCAATGCCTACGAGCTCGGCGCCAAAAAGACCAATCCGAAGGCGACGCTGACCGCGGTCTTCACCGGCGCGTGGAACGATCCGGTGAAGGAGCGCGCCGCCGCCGAAGCGCTCGCCGATCAGGGCGTCGACGTGATCGGGATGCATGTCGACACCCCGACGGTGCAGATCGTCGCTCAGGAGCGCGGCATCTACGGCACCGGACACCACCGCGATCTGCGCGAGTTCGCTCCCAAGGCGACGGTCTGCTCCTCGATCTGGGTGTGGGATCGTTATCTGGTCCCGGAGCTGAAGAAGGTCGCCGGCGGCAACTGGCAAACCAGTCCGTATGGCGATTTCATCGCCATCAAGGACGGCGGCACCGACATCGCCTGCTGCGGCCCCATGGTGCCGAAGGACGTGGTCGACAAGGTGATGGCGGAGCGGCAGGCGATCATCGGCGGCAAGCACGTCTACGCCGGCCCGCTCAAGGATCGCGACGGCAAGGAGCGCGTCGCTTCCGGGCAGGTGCTGGCGGACGGTGACCTGTGGAAAATGGACTGGTACGTTGACGGGGTCATTACTCAGAAGAAGTGACCCCGAGTGGGCGACGCGGCCGCGTTGATGGGCTCGGCCGCGTCCACGCCTGGAGCTTGGATCGAAATGGTCGCGGCCCTGAAACTCGTTGGGGTCAGGAAGTCTTTCGACGGATTTCTTGCCCTCGACGACGCCGATTTCGAGGCCAACACCGGCGAGGTCCATGCGCTCTTGGGCGAGAACGGCGCCGGCAAATCGTCGCTGATGAACGTGGCCGCCGGCCTCTACACCGCGGAGGCCGGGCGGCTCTTCGTTGACGGCCAAGAGGTCGTGCTCTCCGGCCCGCGCGATGCGATGGCTTGCCGCATCGGAATGGTGCACCAGGAATTCAAGCTGGTGAAGCCGTTCACCGTCGCCGAAAACGTGCTGCTCGCCAATTGGCGCGGGCGTTTCGCACCGGGTCTTCGCGAGGTCGAGCGACAGATCAAGACCCAAGCCGCCGAGCTCGGCTTTGCGATCGATCCCCGCAGCCGCGTCGACGAACTGTCGATTGCGGAGCGGCAGCGGGTCGAGATCATCAAGGTGCTGCTGGCGGGCGCCCGCATCCTCATCCTCGACGAGCCGACGGCGGTCCTCACCGACGAGGAGGCTGTGCGCCTTCTCACCACGGTGCGGACGCTCGCCGCCCGTGGCGCCGCCGTCGTGCTGGTGACCCACAAGCTTGGCGAGGTGACCGCGTTCACCGACCGGGTCACGGTGATGCGCAACGGGCGAGCCGTCGCGGTGCTCGATTCGCGCTCGACCACGGCCAACGAACTGACCCAGCTTGCGGTCGGCACGACTGTCGCTCAGCCGCGTCGCGCCTCGTCGCCTCCCGGCGCGCCGGTGATGACCGTCAAAGGCTTGCGGGCGGCGCGCGCCGACGGGCATGTGACGGTCACGGATGCGACCTTTCATGTCCGCGCCGGCGAGATCTACGGCATCGCCGGCGTTGGCGGCAACGGCCAGACGGAATTGGTGGAGGCGCTGACCGGCGTCCGGGCCCCGCTCGCCGGATCGGTCGAGCTCGACGGGACGGGAGACACGACCGGCTCGCCGGCCGAAGCGTTGCGCGATCTCGGCGTCGCCTCCATTCCCGCCGACCGTTTCGGCTATGGTCTCGCCGGCGGCTTGTCGGTTGCCGACAATTTCTGCGTCGGTCAGATGCACAACGGCTGCTACGGCACCTGGTTGCGCACCGACAGCGTGGCGATGCGCAAGGCGACCGGTCGGGCAGTGGGCGAGTTCGATGTCCAGGGCGTGCGCAATCTCCGCCAGAAGGCGGCGCTCCTCTCCGGCGGCAACGCGCAGAAGCTGATCATCGCCCGCGAGTTCAGCCGCGACCCCAAGGTCATCATTGCCCACAGTCCAAGCCGCGGCCTCGATGTCCGCGCTTGCGCCGCGGTGCAGGAGCGCCTGCTCAGCGCGCGCGCCGGCGGCGCCGCGATCGTGCTGATCAGCGACGACCTCGACGAAGTCCTCAATCTGTCGGACCGGATCGGCGTCATGACGCGAGGCCGCATTGCCGCCGAGTTCGCGGCGCCGGCGGACCGGCAGGCGGTCGGACGCGTGATGGTGCACCATGCTTGAGCAGGCCGCTCACCCGGCACCGCCGCCCCTGAGCCTGACAGGCCGTCCGCACGCGCTGCGTCTCGGCCGGATCAATCTCGAGGTTCGGCAGAGCATTCCGGCGTGGCGTCAGGCGCTCATTCTCGCCGGCGCCGTCATCGCCGGAATGGCGATATCGGCGGCGCTGCTGATTGCGGCCGGCGTGAAGCCGAGAGCTTTGCTCGATGAGTTCGTCGTCGAAACGCTGACCGATTCCGAGAATCTCCACTCCATCCTGTTTCAGGCGGCGCCGCTGATCTTCGTCGGCGTCGGCGCCGCCGTCGCCTTCCGCGTGCGCTTCTGGAATCTCGGCATCGAAGGCCAGATGATCTGGGGCGGCATCGCCGCCACCTTCATCGCGTTCTACGAGATCGGCCCGCCGGTCACGCGCCTTGCGCTGATGATGCTGTCAGCCGCCCTCGCCGGCATGGCCTGGATCATGATTCCCACCTGGCTGCGGCTGCGTCTGCGGGTCAACGAGATCATCACCACGCTGCTGCTCAACTACGTGGCGCTCAATTTCCTGCTCCATCTTGTCTACGGTCCGTGGCTCGATCCGAAAGACGCGTTTCCCCACTCGCCGCAGTTCCACTCCTACGAGCGGCTGCCGGAGATCGGTTGGGGGCTCAGCAGTGCGCTGGTCATGGCGCTCGTCTTCACCGCGCTCGCCGCCTGGCTGGTGCAGTCCACGCGGTTCGGCTTCTACACCCGGTTCGTGCACGACAATCCGCGCATGGCGCTGGCGGTCGGCGTGCCGATCAAGGCGGTGATGCTGATCTCGGTGCTGTTGTCGGGCGGCTTATCCGCGCTCGCCGGCTTCGTCATCGCCACGGCCCAGGAGGGACGGCTCACCCAGTCGTTCTTCGAGGGCTACGGCTTTTCCGGGATCCTCATCGCCTTTCTTGCCCGCAACAACCCGATCGCCGCCATGATCGTCGCCGTGCTGGTGGCGGTGCTGTTCGTCAGCGGCCGCAGCCTGCAGGTCTTCTACCAGATACCCTTCGCCATGGTTCAGCTGATCCAGGCGATCATCGTGATCTGCGTCGCCGCCTCGGAGTTCCTGATGCGGCATCGGCTCCACTGGGTGCGTTGAAGAGAGAAAAACGGGTGTTGCAGTTCATCGTCAACTGGTTGGCCGGTACGCCGAGCTTTGCCGCGCCCTATGCCCTGGCGGCACTCGGCCTGATCATCGGTGAGCGCGCCGGGGTTCTCTCGCTCGGTGCCGAAGGGTTCATGCTCGTTGGCGCGCTGGCCGGCGTCGCCGCCGACCTCGAGCTCGGCGGTTATCCGGCGGTCTCGCTTGCGGTCGCCATGCTGGCCGCGGCGGGGGTGTCGTTGCTGTTCGCGCTTCTCGTTGTGGTACTGCGCGTCAACCAGGTCATTGCCGGACTGGCGATCGTGTTCTTTTGCCAGGGCCTCACCAGCCTGGTCGGGATGCTCGCGGGCTGGACCAATCGCGCCATCGGCGGACTGCATGAGGTGGCGATCTGGCCGCTGTCGGACATTCCCATCGTCGGCCGCATTCTCTTCACCCAGAATCTCGTCGTCTACCTCACCATCCCGATCTTCTTTGCGGTCAACAACATCCTGTCGCGCTCGATGCTCGGGCTGCGGCTGCGATCGGTCGGGGAGAATCCGGAGGCCGCCGATGCCGTAGGCGTGAGCGTTCCGGCCTACCGGTTAGGCGCGGTGGTCGCCGGGTCGGCGCTGATCGGGCTTGCCGGCGGCTATCTCTCCGTCGTCGACGTCAAGATCTGGATCCCGGACATGACCGGCGGCCGCGGCTGGATCGCGATTGCTCTCGTCATCTTCGCCCGCTGGCAACCATGGCGCGCGCTGTTCGGGGCGCTGCTGTTCGGCTGCATTGAAGCGCTCATTCCGCGCATCGCCGCCGCGGGGATTCAGCTGCCGCAGTATTTCCTGCTGATGGCGCCGTATCTCGCCACCATCGCGGTGATGATCTGGGCCGGGTTGTCGAAGTTCGGCCGCTCCAACGAGCCGGCCGCGCTCGGGCAACCGCACGTGCGCGAGGAGCGGCGATAACGGAAGCGCTTGCGGCGGGAGGCGCTTTGCGTCCAATATATCGTATGCGGATATAGTATCCGCATGATGGACATGAACATGGGCTTGCGAATCGCGATCGATACCGGCGGGACGTTCACCGACGTCGTTGCGATCGATGAGGCGACCGGCGATATCGCCTCGACCAAGACGCCCTCCACGCCGGAGGACCTCAGCGTCGGCCTGATCGAGGGGGTACGAAAGGTGCTGGCGGCGGTCGGCGCCGGCCCGGTCGACGTGCACATGCTGCTGCATGGATCGACGGTCGCTACCAACGCGGTGCTCGAGCACAAGTTCGACGGATTGGGGCTGCTGGTCACCAAGGGCTTCCGCCACCTGATCGAGATCGCGCGCCAGTCGGTGCCCGACGGCTACGGCAATTCGTTCTTCTGGGTGAAGCCGCACCGCCTGGTGCCGCTGCACCTGGTACGCGAGGTGCCGGGTCGGATGCGCTTCGACGGCAGCGTGCTCGAACCGCTCGATGAGGCCGTGGTGATCGATGCCGTGCGCGAACTCGTCGAGGACGGTGTGCGCTGCATTGCCGTCTGCCTGCTGCACTCCTATGCGAATGACGCGCATGAGAAGCGCGTCGGCGAGATTGTCGCGCGGCACTTTCCCGAGGTGTTCGTGTCGCTGTCTTCGGTCGTGCTGCCGGAATATCGCGAGTACGAGCGGGCGATGACGACGCTCATCGATGTGCTGGTCAAGCCTTTCTGCCGGACCTACCTGCGGCGCGCGGCCGAGAAGATCACCGCCGCTTCCGGCGACATCCCGTTCCTGATTATGCAGTCGAACGGTGGCATCGTGAAGCACTCGACCGCTGGCGAGCGGCCGGTCACCATGCTGCTGTCCGGACCGGCCGCGGGCGTGCTCGGCTCGGTACATACCGCGCAGCTCGCCGGTTATCGCGACATCCTGACGATCGACGTCGGCGGAACCTCGACCGACGTCTCCATCATCGAGAACTACCAGCCGCGCTACACCTCGACCTCGATGGTCGAGAATTATCCGGTGAAGACGCCGATGCTTGACATCGTCACCGTCGGCGCCGGCGGCGGCTCGATCGTGTGGACCGACTCTTACGGCCAGCTCAAGGTCGGCCCGCAGAGCGCTGGCGCCAATCCCGGCCCGATCTGCTACGGCAAGGGCGGCACAAAGCCGACCGTTACCGATGCGGCCGTCATCCTCGGACGGCTGCCGGCCGCTCTTGTCGGCGGCGAAATCGAGCTCGACGCCTGCGCCGCGCGCCGCGCGTTCGTCGTGCTCGGCGAGGAAGTGGGCCTCGATCCGGACGAACTTGCGGCCGGCGCGCTCGAGGTCGCAGCCGCCAACCAGGTGTTCGGTATCCGCCAAGTGACGACCGTCCGCGGCCGCGAGCCCGGCGACTATGCGATGGTCGCGTTCGGCGGCGCCGGCGGTTTGTTTGCTACCGAAGTTGCCGACTTTCTCGGCATCAATACGGTGATCTCGCCGCCCGACCCGGGCAATCTGTGCGCGTTCGGTCTGCACGTCTGCGATGTCACCCGCGACTACATCCGCACCCTGGTTAGGCGGCAGAGTTCGGCCGACGCCGACGAGATCATTGCGGCCTGGCGTGAGCTCGAACGTCTCGGATTCGCCGACATCGAGGGCGAGGGGATCGGAACGGACGCGATCGCCGTGCACTTCATCGGCGACGTCCGCTATTTCGGCGAAGGCCACGAGGTCCAGGTCGAAATTCCGCGCGAATTGTCGGGCCGCGCCGCGCTGGATTTCATGTGGGAGGAGTTCCATCAGGTGCATGACCGCACCTTCGGTTTCAACTATCGCGGCCAGCAGGATGTCGAGCTTGTCAATCTGCGCGTGCGCGCTGTCGGCAGGCAGGATCGTCCGCAGCTCAAGGCTGCCGAGGACGCCCGTCCGCCTGCTGCTCCCTTCGCGCGGCGCAAGGTCTATTGGAGATCGACCGGCTGGATCGACGTGCCGCTGTTCCGCCGCGCCGAGCTTGCTTTGGACCAGCACATTGGCGGACCGGCGATCGTCGAGGAGTATGGCGCCACGACGGTGATGCCGCCCTCATGGTCGCTGCACACCGATCGATACCGCAATCTGATCCTGGTCAGTGGACGCTGAGAGGAACACGCGATGCTGCATGCACCGTCACCCCGCGTGCTCGGTCCGATCGAGCTTGAAGTCATCCACGGCACCATTCGGGCCGCCGAGCTTGAGATCGAGGCCGCGGTCGAGCGCACGTCGCGTTCGCCGATGATCCGCGACCAGCACGATTATCGCGTCGCGCTGTTCGACGCCAAAGGCCGCAAGCTCACCGGCCGCTCCTATTCGGCGATCGTCGAGCCGGTGTTCGAATATTTCGGCGCCGACGACATTCATCCCGGCGACGTGTTCTTCTGGAATGATCCCTATAATTCGAGCGGCGGCATCGGCCACGTGCCCGATCTTTGCACCACTGTCCCGATCTTCGTCGGCGAGCGTCTGATCGGCTTCAGTCAGGTATTCGGCCATCATGACGACGTCGGCGGCTCGGTACCCGGAAGCCTTCCCGTCCATGCCACCGACAGCTGGATGGAGGGCATGCTCATACCGCCAATCAAGCTGTACGAGAAAGGGAAGCGCAATGAAGCGGCCTTCCGCATCATCGTGCGCAATTCGCGGCTGTCTGAGCATCTCAAGGGCGATCTCGACGCCGAACAGGGTGCGGCCCGGCTCGGATGCCGGCGGATCGAGGCGCTGGCGCAACGCTATGGCGTCGATACGCTGGAGCAGGCCTTCGATCAGCTTCTGCAGAACACGGCGGCGATCTTCCGCCGCGAGATCCTGCCGAAGATCAAGGACGGTGTTTATCATTTCGAGGACTACATCGAGGCCGACGGCGTCGACGAACCGCGCTTGCACACCCTGCGCCTCACCATGACCAAGACGCAGGACAAGATCCTGCTGGACTTCACCGGCACCGATCCGGAGGCCAAGGGGCCGATCAACTGGGCGCTGGACGAGGCTGAGGGGCGCTACTTTCGCAAGTGGCTCGCGCCGACGTTGCGCTCGCTCGCCGCCAGTCCGGAACGGGCCGCCGAGATCGACTCGAATGAGGGCGTGCTCGAGGTGATCGAGGTGAAGTTTCCGCCCAAGGGCACGCTGATCACGCCGCATTTCGGGCGCCCGACGGGCATGCGCTTTTTCCTGATGCTGCGGTCGCTCGGCGCGTTCGCCGCATGTCTCTCGAAGGCGACCGGCGGCGCCATGCCCGCCGACCATGAGACCATTCGCATTTGGGGCCTCTCGGGTGGCAAGACGCAGGACGATTTCTTCCTGTTCCGCGAAGTTTTGGGCGGCGGCGGACCCGGCCGGCCGTGGGCCGACGGGTCCGACGTCGTCCACGTCGTGCCGAACTCGCGCAATCTGCCGGCCGAATTCGCCGAGACGCGCTACCCGGTGCTGGTCGAGCAATTGGGCCTCAAGGAGGATTCCGGCGGGCCCGGTTATCGTCGCGGCGGCTTCGGCTACGACAAACGCATTCGCGCCCTGAGCGAGGCGCGCCTCATCTCCAATGCCGACCGCTCGGTTCTCAGCTGCTACGGCGTCAATGGCGGCAGGGCGGGCAAGCCCTACGCGGTGGCGGTGACCTCGCCTGACGGCGTCACGGTCAGTCATCCCGGGATG
>Ga0102924_1005125_pt1 | contig 12858 bp, 7 predicted proteins | sample PaiPotPPM11metaG_FD_80116 | JGI IMG/M metagenome (GOLD analysis project Ga0102924, IMG submission 80116) | Iron sulfur acid spring bacterial and archeal communities from Banff, Canada, to study Microbial Dark Matter (Phase II) - Paint Pots PPM... ... | reverse complement strand
CCCCGGGTGCGATGTCTTGTTGAAAGTCCTTGGCCCAGTCGGCGATCCGGTCGGTGTCTTTGTGGTTCGGATCGAAGCCCGGGTAGCGAAAGCGCGACGTCGGCACGATGTGGGCCTGCAATGCCGGGCTCACCGCTTGGGCGTCGTTGGTCTGGTTGTGCCGGTAGAACTCGCCGTAGTCCCGGAAGTCGAGCCCGGCCTTGAGGGCGTTGTCGAGGAGGAAGTCGGCGGGCGACCAGTTGGTGCTGTCGTCGTTGCCGAGCTCGGGCCCCTGGCGGGGGGCGCCGCCCAGGTTGTAGGCCTGCGGGGTGATGCGCTGCAGCCAGTCGTTGGCCACGCCGCCCATCACCGCGGCGTGGCCGGTATCGCTGACCTCCTCGTCGGCGTAGAAGTTCTCGAGCAACGCCCCGAGACCGGTGGCCACCGCGTGGGTGTTGGGCGTCACCGGCTGCGGGTAGAGGGTGTTGTCGGCGAGCCCGCCCTGCGCAGGGCCCAGATCCCCGAGCTCCTCGTCGTAGGTCTTGTTTTCGCGGATGACGTAGACCACGTGGTTGATGCCGGCGAGATTCGCGGTCGGCCGGTGCCGCGCCGGGGGGGCCGGTGTGTTGGCGGCGCGCACGGTCGCGGTGTCCGCCGCCAAGGTGTGGGCATCGGGGAGGGCGATGGCCTCGATCGTCCCGCTCCCGCCGGCATCCACTCCGGGATTAACGAGATGGGCCCGGTCGGTTATGGGCGTCCCCGGAGGAGTACCGGCGGGGAGGCCAACGCCCTTCGCCGCGGTGACGAGCAGCTGGGGTCGCCCGCCGGCCCCCCCGCCGTCGTACACGACTGCGGTCGGATAGTCGGCGGTGGGGATCAGTCCGGCCACCATCCACGCGTCGCGACGGCGGTGGAGGACGGCCACCGCATTGTCCGCGCTGAGCGCAACGTAGGCGGTGGTGCCCGCCGAGTCGAGGGCGATGGCGGTCGGAGCCGAGCCGAGACCGGCCCCCGATCCCACCGGCGTCCGAGTCCTGACCTGCCAGGTGTCGGCGTCGAGGTCGACGATCTGGTCGTCGAGCGCGAGTGAGACCAACACGTTGCGACCGTCCGGGGTCGCGGCGAACGAGGACGGCTGGCGGCCGACCGCCACGATGCGCAGGAGGCGGGGACCGGCGCCGTTCGCGCCCGGGTCGATCACAGCCACGTCGCCGCTCTGGCGGTCGGCGACCAGAGCCGTCTCCCGGCGCACACCGTCCGCCCCGACCAGGTGGGTGTCGCTGACGGTGAACGGTTCGCGTCCGACAACGACCGGTCCTCCGATCACGTGGCCGGTCGCCGGGTCCACCTTGACCACGGCGTTGCCCTCGTCCCCGGACGGGCCGAGGCGCCCGAACGTCTCCGATACGAGCACTGCACCGTCGTCGGTGGCGGCGATGCCCCAGATGTCGGGCGCGCCGTCGACTGTGACTGTCCGCGTCGGTGCACTCGCCGGAGCGACGGATGCAGGGAACGTGTAGATGGCCGACGTCGCTGCGCCGGCCAGATACACCGCAGCACCGTCCCGCGACACCGTGAGCTGTCCGCTGTTGGCCGTCGGCTTTCCGCTGGTCGACGGGTTAGGCAGCGCAACGCCGGGAGTTGTCTTGGTCGTGGCCAGTCCGCCCGGGGTCACGGTCAGCACGTCACCGCTGCCCCTCCCGTTGTCAGCGACGAACAGCGTGCCGCCGGCCAGCACCTCGCCAGACGGAAAGTCACCCGCTGCGACGAGCGAGCCGGCGGGACGAAGGGTCCGGCCGTTGGGAAGCGGAGCCGGCTGACGGATGCCGACGGCATGCACCGGACCGGCGGCCAGCCCTCCGACGAGCGTGAGGCCAGCGAGCGTCGCCACGTAGGCGCGACGAGACAAGGCAAAGGGCATGGCCCTCCAATTCGATCGCTGCGCTCGGTCCTCCTGCCTGACCTCAAGAACGCCGGCCCCGGTCACCGAGAGTTCACGGGCACGTTCCCTGCTGGTCACCACCGGGTCATCGGTGCGGGCTACAAACGGAGGGCCCCATGCTCGACTCCCTCGCGCTCGCCGACCGCGCCGTGGTGTGGCTCTCCCGGCACTGGGATGAGGACGCGGCGATGCTGTGGAACCCGCCGGGATCCTTTGACCGCATCCTGGAGCCGCACAGCGCCCACCTTGTACCACCGACCGTCTGGTACGCCGTCGCCCTCGCGGTGCGGGGCGATTCGCAAAGGGCCGGACGCGCCATCCGGGCGGTCATCGATTGCCAGCTCGACGAACCTGGGGCGCCGTGGCACGGCACGTTCGCCCGGTTCAAGGAGTTCCCCGCGCCGCGGCCCGGGGCCCTCGAGTTTCTGGGCTACGACCCCAACTGGCGCCAGTTCGTCGGAGTGGGCTTAGCCCTGGCCGAGCTGGTTGCGCCCGGCGCTTTCGATGAGGCCACCCGACGGACCATGCTCGAGGCCATCGCTCTCGCGGTCGACGGCGAGCCGGCCGGGCGCGTCACGCCCACGTACACGAACATCGCCCTGCTCAAGGCCTGGCTGGACGTGTATGCCGGTTGCCACCTCGACCGCCCCGATCTGGTCGCCCAGGGCGAGGACCTCGCGGCGGCCGTGTCCGAACGATTCGACACCCACGGCGCGTTCGACGAGTGGAACAGCCCGACGTACTACGGCATCGACCTCCTCGCATTGGCGCTGTGGCGCCGCCATTCGGAATCGGGCGTCCTACGGACGGCTGGCGCCCGCATGGAAGCGGCGCTGTGGACCGAGATCGCCGCTTCGTACCACGCCCGCCTGCGCAACGTCGCTGGCCCCTACACGCGCGCGTATGGCATGGACATGACCCGGTACGTGGCCGGTGTCGGCGTGTGGATCCAGCACGTTCTCGGCGATGGACCCGGCCCGCTGCCCGATCTCGACCACCCGTTCGGTCACTCCCACGACCTCTCCCTCGCCCCGATCGCCGCCATCGTCGGCACCGAGGTGCCTGGCGCGGTACCGGCTGCGCTCCGGGCCTTCGAAGGTCCCCGGGCCAGCGAGAGAGTCGTGGCCGCCGACCGGATCGCCACCAGGTGGATGAACGAGGGGCTCATGATCGGCGCCGAGCGGGGCGATCGCCCGTGGAGCGGATGGGCCCAGTACCACCCGGCCACCGTGCACTGGGCCGAACCGTCCGGGCGGACGCGGTGGATCCGCCTGGTCCACGCCGGCCCGGTCGGGGCGCGGGCCGGTGTCGCGGAGTTGCACGCGGTGTGCCGACCCCATCCCCGGCGAGGGCGGCCCGACCCCACGTTCTTGGTGTCCGCCCCGGGCGCGTTCCGGGCGGAGCGCTGGGAGCTGCCGGGGTTGACCGTGGCGGTCCGGACCGATGCGCCGTTCGTGGGGGCGACCCGGTCGGGCGATCTCGACGAGGTCCGCTACCGGATGCCGCCGAGCGGAGACGCCACCTTCGAGCTGTCGTTCGCTCCCTGACCGATTTGCTCGAGGAACCGGGTTGCCCGGGCGTAGCTCTCGTCGATCAAGCGGGCGGTGTGCGCGAAGTTGGTGATCTCGATGCCGGCGGTCGAAGCCCCCGGGACGGTGATGACCCGTTGCCCGGCGCGAGCCAACGCGCTCGGCTCTGGCAGCCGGGCGTACCGGCTGATGGCGAAGCTGCGGAGGAGGACATCGAGGGCCGTCGCCGGTACCCGGGGCTCGATGTCGGGCCCGAACACCTCCCCGAGGACGTACACCTCGGCGACGTCGAGGTCGACTGCTCGCCCGACGGGCGCCGGCTCGAGCACGCCTCCGTCGACATGCCGGTGCCCGCCGAGCTCGGCCGGCGGGAAGAGACCCGGCAGGCAGGCGCTGGCGTAGAGAATCTCCTGCGCGGGGCCGGTCGACCACCAACGGGCCACGCCGTGGTCGAGATCGGTGGTTACGACGTGGACGGGGATGCGGGTCTCGCCGAGGTCGCCCACGGTGCAGAACGCGCTGATCAGCGTGCGAAGGGCGCGAGGGGTGTAGATGTGGTCGTGACGGCGGGCGAGACGGTAGACGGTGCCATAGCGGTTGCGCCCGAAGACATCGGCGCGTGTGATGCGCTTCCAGATCGCGGCCAGCTCCTCGATCCGGGCGACGGTGGGATCGATGGCGACGAACGCGGCGTTGAGTGCGCCGACCGACGACCCCACCACGACGCCGGGGAAAACGCCGGCCGCCAGGAGTGCGCGCAGGATGCCGACCTGCGCGGCGCCGCTGCTCCCACCGGACGGAAATACGAATGCCCGTTTAGGCGGCACGGCGCACCACGGTCAGGCGTTCGACCGGTTGACCGACAAGCGCGCTCAACGTGTGGTTGGGGGTGCGTTGGACGACGACTCCACCCAGGCGCTCGAGGGCCCGTGCCCGCTCCCCCACTCGGGCGTTGATCTCACCGAACCACCCGGCGAGCCCGGCCGCTGCGATTCGGTCGTCGATGTGGGCGGCGGCGAGGCGCCCGGCCCGTCCGGCCCGGGCGCCGGGGACCAGATTGACGTGAGCGTGCCCCAAACCCTTGACCACCGAGGGGGCCCGGCGGAGCGACCAACCGTCCCGAAGTCGCAGCCGGTAAAAGCGGGCCGCAGCCGGCGGGTATCGGCGGCTCACCAAGCCGGGCCCCACCCGCCCGACGAACCGAGCCGCGCCGCGTTGCGTCCACCTCCGGTGATCGGCGGGTGCCGTGCACACCAGCACGTAGCCGACGGCCTCTCCTTCATCTTCGATGATGGCGGCATCCTGGCGCCCGGCCCCGAGGTACCAGCCCAGACAGAGGTCGACGTACGGCGCGAGGTCGGCCGGGGTGATGGCGACCCGGTCGCCGAGGGCCAGCGTGGATCCGAAGATGCGGGCAATCACGGCGTCATCTCCCGGCGCCAGCGACCGCAAGATCATGCGAGGGTCCACGCCGGTAACTGGTGGACGGCGAGCATGCCCTCAATCGTGGCGGCCCACGGGTAGCGCTCGGCGCGACGACGGGCGGAGGCGCGCCGGTCCGACGCACCGAGGGCCGCGACCGCCCGTACCGCATCAGCCAGAGCCGGGCCCGTCGGTGCGGCGGCGCGCCCGCAGCGGTCGTTGATGAGCTCCGGCGCGCCGCCCGCGTCGGCGACGACGACGGGGATGCCGCAGGCCAGCGTCTCGAGCACACCAAGCCCGAACGCCTCGACCGGACACGGCGCCAGCCCAATGTCGGCGGAAGCGAGGAGCCCGGCGAGCAGGTCGCGGTCGTGAACGTGTCCGGTGAATGTGACCGGGAGCCAACTGGCCCGGGCCTCCAGCGCCGACCGAAGCGGACCGGACCCGATCATCGTCAGGCGGGCGTCCACCCCTTCGGCCCGGAGCACTTCGAGCGCATCGAGCGCCAGATCAGGTCGCTTCTCGGCCGAGAGCCGCCCGAGTGTCACCAACTCGATGCCGGGGTGCGGGCGGACAGGGAGTGGCGCGAGCTCGTCGAGGTCCACGCCGAGGGAGACCCGCTTCGTCCCGTGGCCGATGCGGTCGAACTCCTCAGCGCCGAACGCGGACGTGCAGACCACCGCGTCGAAGCGTGACGCGATCCGGCGGTTCCACCAGTCGGTGATGGTGGCCAGGGGGAAAAAGGCCGGAACGCGGCCGGCGAGGATAGCGTCGAGCCGTTCGTGGGACAACAGGATCGCGGGAACGCCGTGGCGGGCCCCCCATCCGCCGACCCACGTCAGCGACAGCTTGTCGGACACCTCGATGCGGTCTGGCAGCAGCGCCCGCAGCACGCTCTCGACTCGCCGGCGGTTGATGATCACCCGGTAGCCCCCGCCGCCCGGGAGCAGGGGGGACGCGATCGTGATGCGCCGTCCGTGGGCTGTCGCATCGTCGGCATCGGTCTGGCCGGGCACAATGAGGATGGTCTCGTGACCACACTGCCGGTACCCCTGTGAAAGCCGATGGACGACCGTGCGCAGCCCGCCCGACTCGGGGCCGTAGAAGTTGGCCAGCTGGACGATACGGCTCATGCCGCGACCGCAGGTCCGGCAACGACCTCCGCGTAGGTCCGCGGGACGCAGCCAGCGGCTAGCGCGTTGGCGATCGCCACGAACGACGCATCGCGCAGCCGAGGGCGCTCGAGATCATCGGGGTGAAGCGCGATGCGGACGTCGCAACCGAAGTGGGGAAGCCCACTGGCCGACGCATTCATCGTGTGCGCACCGACCCGCTCGAGGCCGCTTCCGGGTCGGTGCGAGAGCGCGAGGGCCCGGCGCCGGGCGCCGGTCACCAGATCGATCACTGCGGTGTGGGACGTCGTGTAACGGAAGCCGGCGGCCGCCATCGCCTCTCGCGCCGCCGGCGAGGCCAACCATCCCGGTGGCACGAACCCGCAAGGGTCGAATCCGGCGTCGCGGAGTACGTCGAGCCCCCAGCCGATGCGGGCCCCGGCCTCGTCGAGATCGAGGCCCCAGAACTCCTCACACCCGCGAGCCACGATCGATCCGACCGCCCGGCGGGCCCGGCCATCCACGCTCCCGGCCGCATGCACCCACCCGTGCTGAGCGATCTCATGGCCCCGCCCAGCGCACTCGTGCAGCCATCTCGCGAAGTCCGGGGAGCCGGCGAACGTCGCCCCGCGCCACGGTCCGGGGATCACGAGCAGGGTCGCAGGAACGCCCATGCGGTCGAGACCGCTTATCCAGCGCTCCGATGCGGCCCGGCTGGCGGGGGCAACGTCGTGCACGGACACCACCAGCCACGGGGAGGGCGTGCTCATGCCGCTCTCTGGCGGCGCACGCGGATGCCCGTCACGGCGCAGTAGTGACCGAGCAGCTCGTCGCCGAGATCGGACCAGCTCCGATGCTCTACAGAGGCCCGCGCCCGGGCTCCCATCGTGTGGCGCAGCCGGGGATCGCCGACAAGCTCCCGCACCGCACCGCGGAGCAGAGCTGAGTCGCCCGCCGGGTAGAGGTAGCCGTTCTCCCCGTGGCGCACGAGGTCCATCGGGCCGCCCGAGGCCGGCGCGACCACCGGGACCCCCGACGCCAGCGCCTCCTGGATCGCCTGGCAGAACGTCTCGTCCGCGCCGGTGTGCACGAACACATCGAGCGACGCCAGCGCTTGGCTGAGGGCCTCTCCGGTGAGGAAGCCGAGGAACGTCACTCCGGGCAGCCTGCGCTGGAGCTCCACCCGCGCCGGTCCGTCGCCGATGACGACGACCTGGGCTCCAGGGAGGGCTCGCAGGTGGGCGAGAAGGTGCACCTGCTTCTCGACCGCGAGCCGGCCCATGTAGCCCACGACGGTGCCGCCGCCATGACCGAGCCGCCGGTTGAGAAGCACATCGCGGTGCCCGGGGTGAAAGCGGGTGAGGTCCACCCCCCGGCCCCAGCGGGCGACGGGCGTGATGCCATGACCCTCGAGCTGCCAGGCCGACAACGTCGACGGCGCCAGCGTGAGAGCGGTCTGGTTGTGGACCCGGCGCAACCACGCCCACACCGCCGGGGACGCGACGCCCCAGCCGTAACGATGGGCGACGCCGGCCAGGTCGGTCTGGTACACCGACACCGCCGGCACGCCGATCGCCCGCGCCGCCCGGCCTCCCGCCGCCCCAAGCACCACCGGAGCGGCCAAGTGCACGACATCTGGCGAAAATGCGCGGAGAATGGATTGCACCCGGGCAGTCGGGAGGCCGACGGCCAACGATCGGTACACCGGCAGACGCACCGATGGGACCCGCTCGACCGGTACATCCAGGTACCGGTCGGGGCCCAGACCTGGCGCGACGACCATCGCCTCGTGACCCGAGCGTCCGAGGTGCTCGAGGACCCTGAGCACGGAGTTCGTCACCCCGTTGCACTCCGGGAGGAAACACTCGGCGATGATCGCCACGCGCACTGACCATGACGGTAAGGAACCGGAATGTCCGACGCGCATCATCGGGGTGAAGCCCGGACGAACTCCACACGACATCTGGCGTTCACCGTCTGGTGCGAGACTCCGACCGTGCGCGACGTGTCCGGCAAGTACTACCCGATCCGACCTGCCGTTCCCGGTCCCGTGGGCGCACAATTCGGCTCCACGCATCAACCAGTTCCCGCAGCTCTTGACCGACTGCGCCAAGGACGCTTGCGAGTGTTTCGTTCGTGGACCCGTCGTTCAACGGCGAAGGCCAGCTTCCCCAAACAACCGGCCCCCCGCCGATCGCGTGCGACCCAACGTCGACCCCGGCCCACAAGCCGACTGCGTTGTCCACCGCCGGGAGCACCGGCGCCGAGGCCACGCCGTCTGGGGGCGGTCCGTCGGGAGGCCAGGCGCTGAGGAGCACCGGTTCCGCAGGGGTGCTCCCCAGGACCGGGGTCCCCGCCGGCCTGGCCGTCGCCGGGGCGGCGGCACTGGCCGGCGGGTTGGGGATCTGCCAGCGGGGACCCGGGGCGAGGGTTAGTCGGCGATCCCGACGGTTTCGGAGCCTGCGGGTTTGCCACCGTTCGAGCCCTTGAACACAGCGTCGCCGAAGTTGAACACCCCGCCGTCGGTGGCGACCATGTAGTAGCCGTTGCCGGTTGGGCTCATGGTGGCGGCGACGATCGGCTGTGCCAGCTTGATGGCGCCGGTCGAGCCAAAGAACTTGGCGTCGCCGAAACTGAACACGCCGCCGTCGGATCCGACGAGGTCGTAGCCCTTGCCGGAGGGCGTGGCGACCATGTCGACGATCGGCTGGTTGAGCTTCATGGCTCCGGTCGACCCCTCGTAGGCGGCGTCACCGAAGTCGAAGATCCCCCCGTCGGCGGCGACCAGGCGATAGCCCTGACCGGTGGGCGTGGCCGTGATCCCCACGATGGGCTTGTTGAGCTTCATGGCGCCGGTCGAGCCAAAGAACTTGGCGTCGCCGAAGCTGAACACGCCGCCGTCCTCGGCCACGAGCCAGTAGCCCCGCAGCGTCGGGGTGGGAGCCAGGGCGATGACCGGCCGGTTTAGCGAAATGTTCCCAGTCGAGCCGTAGAACGCCGCGTCGCCGAAGCTGAAGACCCCGCCGTCGGCCCCGACCATCCGGTAGCCCCGGTGATCCGGGGTGCCCGAGACCTTGACGATGGGCGCGGCCAACCCGGCGGGCGCAGATCCGGCCGGTGGACCGTCACCGAACGAGGTGGCGACGCCCTTGTCCGTCACCGTGACATAGCCGAGGCCGTCGCTGGCCGCCGTCCCCACCGCCCCGGTGGTGGGGTTGAGGAAAAGGGGTGGGTTCTTCGGGCCGGCGGCGAAGTCGAACATGTTGGTGAGCGGGCCAGCGATGGCGTCGAACGACCCGGCGATGCGGCCGAGTCCCCAGTTGTCCTCGATGAACCGAAGGATCGACGACTGGTCGGTGAGGGTGTGGTCAACGAAGTTCGCCTTGGCGTACGGGGAGATCACCATGAGCGGTATCCGAGGTCCGTACCCGCACCGGCCGTTCTCGCCGGCCAACGGTGTCTTTGTGTTTGTGCCACCGCACAGCCCGGCCCCGGTGAGGAAGTCCTGCGGTCCGGGGGGCGTGGCCGCTGCAGACGTGTTGGACGGGTTGGTGACCCCGCTATACGCGTGGTCGTACCAGCCGTCGGAGTCGTCGTAGGAGATGACCACGGCGGTGCTGCTCCACTCCGGCGTCTTTTGCAGGGCGTTGATCTCCCGGGCGATGAACTGCTGCTCGTCGATCGGGTCCGAGTAGCCGGCGTGTCCATCCTGGTAGCCCGATGCCTTCAGGTAGCTGACCGCCGGAAGGGCCGAACCCGCCATCTTGCCCGCGTTGATGGCCCCTACCAGCTTGTCGAAGTCGCTCATGTCGTACTGGTGGTTGGCCGTGTCGAACTGCGGTGTGCCCCCGGAGATCGTTTGGGTATCGGTGCCGATGGCGCTGAGCGAGGCCGGCGGCAGGTGGTGCGGGTTGGCCGTCGATGGGTAGTACTGGAACGGCTCGTGATGCGCGATGTAGTCGTCCTTGTTGCCGTAGTTGGTGGCGATGCCCGTGCCGGTTCCGCCAAGGGCGGCGCCGACCGGATGGTAGGAGTTGCAGATCCCCTGGTCTGACGCCGGCTTCTGGACGAACTTGCCCTTGAACTGGTCGGGCGTGAACGTGGCCGTGGATTGTCCCGGCGCCGCTTGGGGGAATGGGGTCGTCGGCGTGAACCCGCCCTGGAACCAACCCCAACTCACTCCAGCGGTGTTGAGCAGGTCTCCCACGTTCTTGCCGGACATGCTCACTGCGTCGCGCGTCGAGCAGTCGTCGAAGTAGGGCTGCGCGTCGGAAACGAGAGTGCTACCGCCCTGGCCGTCTCCTACGGTGTCGCCGTTGGTGTCGGCTCCGTTGATCATCTTGTCAACACCACCGGTGTCGCCGGCGGCAAGGTTGATGGCACCCGGCGCGGACGGCCCGAAAGTGGTCCCGAACGAGTTGTCGCTCATCGCAGCGTGCTGGGCGTAGTTCCACATCCCTGGCACTCCGCTGCCGTCGAAGTAGCTCATGACGTCGGCCGGGTTGCACGCCTGACCGGTGCCACTCTTTCCCGATCCGGTGCCCACCGTGGTGACGAACTTGTCCATCGCCCCGTTGTCGAAGGCCTTCTGCTCGTCCGGGTAGTTGTGGTCCTGGTCGCACTGAAGAACGTCGTTGATGTTGGTCGGGTCGAGTCGGCGCGGGTTGACCTGGTTGCCGGATGCATCCTTGTTGGGATTGTTGGTGAGTAGGTCTTTGGTGAGGCCATTGACCCCGGGGTAGGTCCCGAAGTAGTGGTCGAAGGAGACGTTCTCCTGGAAGATGACCACCACGTGCTTGATCGGCGTGGTCGGTGTGGCCGCGGCGGCAGCTGCGGTCGTCGCGGGGCCGGCCACCCCGGCCAAGGTCATGGCTGCGGCTGCGCCGGCGGCGACGCTGGCGGCACCCGCCTTGCGGAACGTGATCAATGCTTCCCCTTGCGTGGTCCGAGACACCGGAGACTCCGGCCTTCCCGCATGGTAAAAGGGCTCGGGGAACGCGAGATGAACTGCGGACGGCGGCATGGTGGCGGCCCGGTGACTTCTAGACACACCGGCGTGCGCAGCTTCGCGCTGGGACTGGAGTGGACCTCGTCGAGTTCGTCATTTGCCGCCTCGATCTCGCGTCGGCCAGCCCCCACCGCGTGATCAGTGAGCCGCGCAGCCGGCGTCATTGCCAGATCGACGGCTGCGTCTACCTGGTACCCGTCCAACCCGAGCCGGTCGGCCGGGAAACGCCGGCGCAGATCGCCGGCACTACGGCACAGGCTGGCCGGGTGCCGTCTAGCGGGATTCATACGCCGTTGGCGTCTGCGAGCGTGGGAGGTCGGCTACATCCCGATCCCACGGTCGATGTCGGGAGCGCGAGTGAGCTGGGGCGACTGGTGGGCTTGGGCTTGGATCGTCTGTGCCCACCGCTTGGGGTCGGCTCGGTTGGCTTGGGCGCCGGGGCCAGGGCGGGCTGATGCCCGAGCGATGACCTGGTGTGCGAACGCGACGGTCGTCGGCTCGGGGCGCAGCAGTCCGGCCACCACGGCGTCGAGATGCTGGTGTGACCATCCGAGGCGGGAAGCCTGGGATGGTTCGTCGAGGGCGGTCTCGATCCGGTAGGCGAGCCCGCACCAGGCCTCCCGGCCGTTCGGGTTCTCCGGCACCGATCCGAGGAGGTGCCCCAGATGTGCCCCGGCGGGATCTGCGGCCGCGGCGGCGACCCGCTCGGGCCTGGTGGCCACGATGGCAGCGGCGATCATCCCGGTCGCCTGGTGGGCGGCGCCACGCTCGGAGGCGATCCGGGTCTCGGCCTCGGCGCGCTGCGCCACGGCCTGGCGTTCGACCCGGACGACGGCTTCGACCCTGCCCAGTTGCTCGGCGGTGCGTTCCACGTCGTCGGCGGCCCGGGCTATGTTGCCTCGGGCTGACACCATGGCCGGCTTGTCCCGCATCCCGAGGTGGCGGGTGCTGGCCTTCTCGAGTCGTTGCTCGGCCCGAGCTCGGACGTCGAGGGCATGGGTGTGGTTCACCTGATGATGAGCGAGGTCGACCTCGGCCCGGGCGAGAGCCTCGGAGCGATCAGGGGGCAGGCTCGCCTCCAGACGGCGTACGACGTCGGCGAAGTGGTGGCGGGCCTGGCGGAGCCGGCCGATGCCGAAGGCGAGCGGATCATCCTCACGTACCGCGCCCACCACGGTGCGGGCCCAGTGGGCGCCGAGATCGGCGGTGGCCCTGGTGAGCGCATCGACCCGCCAGGACTGCTCATGTTGCCAGGCGGTCCGCTCGTCTCGCATCGGCTCGAGTCGTGAGACCTCGGAGCGCCAGTGGGTGAGTGTGCGTTGGGCCTCAACCAGTGCGACCCGATGAACGCTGGCCGCGGTGACCCACCGCTCGCGTCGGGCCCGTGGCTCGCGGCGCAGGCCGGCGAGCGGTCCGATCAAGTCGGCCTGGGCCCGGGCAAAGCTCAGGCGCTCGGCCACCTCGGTGGCCCGCGTGGTGGCCGAAACCAGCTGTTGGCGGGCGGCATCGAGCTCGGCGGCCACCTCCGGTGGTCCTGCTGCGAGTACCGCCTGATGTCCGGCGATCTCGGTGCGCAGTTGGCGATCGAGGACATAGGGGTCGTCGTGGGCGGCGAAGGTCTTGAGCGGGGCCCGACGCATTGCGTCGGCGGCCACCTCGGCGCCGGTGCGCTGATCGGCCAGGCGCCCGCCCCAGTCCCCGGTTGGGAGTGCAGCCACGTTCCAGGTGTGGGTGCCGACGCGGGCCCGGCTCTGGCCGACATAGCCGCTGAAGTTGTCCAACGCTGCGCTGCCAAGGAGATGGACCCGCTCCCAGGTCCCGCCCTGGGACCCGTCGACGGTGCGACACCAGGCGTGGGAGATATTG
>Ga0102924_1005123_pt1 | contig 12859 bp, 11 predicted proteins | sample PaiPotPPM11metaG_FD_80116 | JGI IMG/M metagenome (GOLD analysis project Ga0102924, IMG submission 80116) | Iron sulfur acid spring bacterial and archeal communities from Banff, Canada, to study Microbial Dark Matter (Phase II) - Paint Pots PPM... ... | reverse complement strand
TGCTCCGGCCGAAGCGGGCGTAGAGCATCTCGGCGAAATTGCGCTCGGGCGGCGCGATCGAGTACGTGAAGGCCATGGCGAGCGCCGTGCGGGCGGGGGGGATCGCGCTCTCCGAGGGGCTCGTCTCGGTGGACCTGCGCAAGCGTGTGGCGCGGACGACGCGGCGCGAGCTTCGTTACGAGCGGCTGGTGTCGAGCGCGCCGTTCGACCGCTTCTTGGGGCTATGCGGGCTGGCCGGCGATCGCGACGAGCCCGGGACGTGGGCGTACAACAAGGTGCTCGTCTTCAACTTCGGCTTCGACCGGAAGGGCGAGACCGGCGTCCACTGGACGTATTACCCGGCCCGCGAAACGGCCTTCTACCGCGTCGGCTGGTACGACAACATCTTCGACACCGACCGAATGAGCCTTTACGTCGAGGTGGGCTACCCGAAGGACGCGCGCGTCGATTCCGCCGAGGTGAGCGCGATGCGCGATCGCGTCCTCCGCGATCTCGCGCGCGAGGGCGTGGTCACCGGGCAGGCGCTGATCGCCGAGCACTCGGTGCTCCTCGACCCGGCGTACGTGCACATCACGCGAGCGTCGCTGGCCGCGCACCGGCGACTGTCGGCCGAGCTGCGCGATCACGGGGTCTGGTCCATCGGCCGCTACGGCGGCTGGACGTACTGCTCCATCGAGGACAACATCGTGGAAGCGCGAGCTCTCGTCGCGAGCTGGAAGTGAGCCCCCCTTTCGTGTAAAGGGCCTTGCCCCCCATGGTAGCCGTGGAACGACCCCACCCCGTACCCCAACCAGCCGAGCCGCACATCTCGATCGTCATCCCGATCTACAACGAGCAGGCGATCCTCCACGCCGCCGTCGTCGATCTGCGCGAGCGCCTCAAGCCCCTCGGCTGGGCCTACGAGGTCATACTCGCCGAGAACGGCTCGAAGGACCGCACGGTCGAAATCGGCCACGAGCTCGCCGCCAAGTACGGCGACCCGGACGACGGCCAGGTGAAGATCATCAGCCTCGGCGAGCCCAATTACGGCAAGGCGCTGAAGCAGGGCATTCTCCTCGCGCGCGGGGACATCGTCGTCTGCGACGAGATCGACCTTTGCGACACGAACTTCCACAAGAACGCCGTCGAGATCCTCGAAACGGGCGAGGCCGACCTGGTCATCGGCAGCAAGCTCGCCGCCGGCGCCGCCGACGAGCGACCCCTCATCCGGCACGCGGCGAGCATCGCGTACTCGACGCTCCTCAAGGTGATGCTCGGCTTCCGCGGGACCGACACGCACGGCCTGAAGGCGTTCCGGCGTTCGGCGCTGCTCGACACGGTGCGCGCGTGCCTGGTCGACAAGGACGTCTTCGCGAGCGAGTTCGTCATCCGCGCCGACCGCGGCGGGATCCCCATCAAGGAGATCCCCGTTCACATCATCGAGAAGCGGCCGCCGAGCATCAACCTGTTCAAGCGGGTGCCCAACGTGATGAAGAGCGTCGCGAAGCTCACGTGGTCGATCCGCATCCGCGGGTGAGCGTCACTTCGCGCGCCGAAGGAGCGTGCCCGTACTGGAAAGCGCCGAGCCCGAGTCCACGTCGAGCGTGCCGTTGCTGAGCCAGAAGACGTAGTTCCCGCTCACCGCGACGGCCTCGGGAGTGGCCAGCGACGCGGCGAGGACCGTGGATCCTCCGCCGGCCACGGGCACCTTGCCGATGGTGCCGTCGTTGGCGAACCCGCTTCCCCAGTCGGACCAGTAGAGGGCGCCCGTGGCGGTGTCGAGGGCGAGCCCGTCGGGATCGGGCACCGTCGACACGATCGGGACGCCGCCGTCGGTCCACGTCTTGTCCGCGCGGAGGATCTGGCCCGCGCCGCCGTAGTAGACGCTATTCGTATCGAGGACGAGTGGCCAGTAGCCGTAGGTTCCGTTGGGCGGCGCGATCTGCGCGGGGTTGCCGCCGGTGAGGGGCATGCGGTACACGCCGGTCTGCGTGTCGGTGAGATACACGTACGCGCTGTCCACGGCGCAGAAGCGCGGCGCGTTGATGGCGCCGCTGCCGGCGTCGTAGAGGAGCGACGACGAGCCGCCCCCGGCCTTGGCGACGCGGAGGACGGTGTACGCGTCGCCGTCGACCCAGTAGACGTACGCGCCGTCGACGGCGAGGCCGTACGGGATCCCGGCGGTGGCGAGCTGCTTGGGACCGTTCGCGCAGCCGGCGATGGGGCAGGACCAGATGCCGCCGTTGACGTTCCCGTAGGTTGCCGTTCCCCAGTAGACGTTCTGCGCGTCGACGACGACGCCGCGGGGGTTCAGAAGCGCGATGGCGTACACGAGCGGTCCCGAGCCGCACCCCGCGACCGGACAGCTCTTCACCGATCCGTTGGCGGTGCCCTGGTCGTCGCCGAACTCCGTCCAGTACACGCGCGTGTCGTCGCTCGTCATCATGAACGGGTGGTTCAAGCCGCTTGCGAGGACGCACGGGTCGCCGCAGGCGCTCGCGTCGCCGGCGCCGGCGTCCCCGGCTCCGCTGTCGCCGCCAGTCCCGCTGCTGCTCGACGTGGCTCCGCCGCTTCCGCCGGACGAGCCGCTGGTCATCCCCGAGGAGCTCCCCGACGAGGAGCCGCTCGACCCGCTGGACGAGCCGCTCGCCATACCGGAGGAGCCGCCCGACGACGAGCCGCTTCCGTCCGCCGCCGCGTCGAGGGTGGGGTCGATCGAGCGATCGCCGATCCCGAGGACGGTGCTGCACGCGACGGCCGCAGCCGCGGCCGCAGCCAGAACCCCTGCGGCGATCCCCGTCCCCTTACGTCGCCGGTCGCGCATCCTGAGGACGCGACTTTACCTCATGTGGCCGCGGTTGTGGACTCCGCTTCGAGCTCCGTCCGGCTCTGGCCAGCATCGGCAGGCGCGCTCCCGCTCTCGCGCGCCGCGCTCCGCTACCGCGACATTTTCGTGATGTTTCGCTTTTGCGCGCGACGCCCACGCGAGCGTGCCTTAGCCTCGCAACGATGCGAATCCTCTACGGTGTCGTCGGCGAGGGGATGGGCCACGCGACCCGCAGCAAGGTCGTTTGCGAGCACCTGGTCGGGCGCGGCCACGAGGTGAAGATCGTCGTCAGCGGCCGGGCGCACTCGTTTCTCTCCAAGACGTTCGACGACGTCGTCGAGATACGCGGGCTCACGATCAAGTACGTGGACAACCGCATGGACCAGAGCGGCACGTTCGCGCGGAACGTCCTCGCCGCCCCGGCGATGCTCGCGGCGAACGTCGGCGCCTATTACGACCGCGTCGCGAAGTTCAAGCCCGACGCCGTCATCAGCGACTTCGACTCGTTCGCCTACTTCTTCGCCAAGCGCCACCGCGTGCCGGTCCTGTCCATCGACAACCAGCAGATCATCAGCCGGTGCAAGCTCGGCAAGTTCGCCAAGCAAGGGGTGAAGGTCGACTACCAGATGATCAAGGCGTTCGTCCGCGCCAAGCTGCCCGCCTGCGACCACTACGTAGTGACGACGTTCTTCTATCCGCCCGTGCGCGGCAAGTACGAGAAGAACACGACGCTCGTCCCGCCCATCCTGCGCCGGGCGATCCTCGACGCCAGGGGGCGCGCGCACGGGGGCGACCACGTCCTCGTGTACCAGACGTCGACGAGCGACACGCGCCTCCTCGACGAGCTCAACGCCGTGCACGGCGCGAAGTTCGTCGTGTACGGCCTGCGGAAGAACGCGCGCCACGGCAACTGCACCATCAAGGAGTTCAGCGAAGACGGCTTCGTCGACGACCTTGCCGGCGCGCGGGCCGTCGTCTCGAACGGGGGCTTGTCGCTCATCGGCGAGGCGGTGTACCTGGGCAAGCCCATCTTCAGCGTGCCCGTGCGAAACCAGTACGAGCAGATCCTCAACGCGCGCTACCTGGAGGAGCTCGGCTATGGCCTGGCCGCCGAGCGCATCGACGCGGACGTGCTGCGCCTCTTCTTGAAGGAGGTACCGAAGTACGCGAACCGCGTCTCCCGGCACAAGCAGGACGGCAACCGCGAGCTCTTCGACGTCGTCGATCGCGTGCTCGAGCGCTTCGCGCGCAAAGCGAAGCGGGCGCGCGAGGCGCACGCATAGAGAGGGCCACGCATGCACGCATGCACGCATGGAGAGAGGTTCTCTCTCGCCCGTGACCTCGCCCGCGACGCGGCGCGTAACGTTTGCTACATGGCTGGGTGGTGCAAGGCGAGTCCGTTCCCCCCCCGGTGTCGCTGCCGCCGCTGCAGCGCGCGATGCCCGTCGCCGAAGAGGGGCTCGCGACGACCTCGACGGATGTGGTCGTCGTCGGCGGCGGGGTCAACGGCGTCGGGGTCGCGCGCGACTTCGCGCTGCGCGGCCTCCGCGTCGTCCTCTTCGAGCGCAACGACCTGGCCTTCGGCGCGAGCGGCAACTCGAGCGGGATGATCCACGGCGGCGTGCGCTACCTCTCGCAGGCGCCGCACGTCACCGAGAGCTCGTGCCGGGACTCGGGCTACATCCAGCGAATCGCGCCCCACCTGCTCTTTCGGCTGCCGTTCCTCATGCCGATCCGCAACGGAGCGATGGGGCGGATCGCCCTCGAGCTCATCGACGCGTACTTCCGCGCCTACGACGACTACCAGCCGCTCAAACGCGGCGAGCCGCACTGCCGCCTCGACGCCACGGACGTCGCGCGGCTGGAGCCGGGCCTCGCGGGAACCCTCCTCGGGGGCATCACGTTCGACGAGTGGGGCATCGACGGCGCGCGCCTCTGCGTCCTCAACGCGCTCGACGCGATCGAGAACGGCGCCCGCGTGCACGTGCACACGACCGTCGAGACGATCGCGCGCGCGCCCGGCGGCGACGGCCCGGTGCGCTACGTCGTCGAGGCGCGCGATCGCTCTACGGGCGAGCGGGTGTGCGTCGGTGCACGCGTCGTCGTCAACGCGACCGGTGCCTGGAGCCCGGTGACGGCGTCGCTCGGGGCATTGCCGCAGGCGCGCGTCCGCGTGCGGCCGGGCAAGGGCGTCCACATCGTGCTCGACCGGCGGCTGAGCAACTACGGGATCCTCTCCGAGGCGATCGACGGCCGCCAGATGTTCCTCATGCCGTGGCAGAACGTGAGCGTCATCGGCACGACCGACGACGACTACTACGGCGACCTCGACGACGTGCACGCCACGAGCGAAGAGGTGCGCTACCTCGTGCAGGGCGTCGCGCGCATCTTCCCGAGCGTCCGCGAGGCGCGGGCGATCGGCACGTACGCGGGGGTGCGGCCCACGCTCTACGAGTACGGCCGCAACGAGGACGCCCTCTCGCGCGATCACCGCGTCGTCGACCACGCGGCGGACGGCGCCCCCGGCGTGTACTCGATGATCGGGGGGAAGCTCGCGAGCTACCGGATGTTCGCTCAGGAGCTGTGCGATCGCGTCGCGACGGCCGACTTCGAGGTCACCGTGCCCTGCGCGACGCACACGCGGCGCCTGCCGGGCGGCGAGGGGATCCCCGACGCCACGGCGCTGGCCGTCGAGCACGGGCTCACTCCAGTCGCGGCGCGGAGGCTCGTCTACCGGCACGGCGGGCGGGCGCGTCGCATCCTCGAGCGCGTCGCCCGCACCCCGACCGAGCGCGACGTGACCTGTCCGTGCGAGCCGGTCCTCGAGGCCGAGGTACGCCACGTCATCCGCGAAGAGATGGCGCGGACGGTGTACGACGTCGCGCGCCGCACGCGTCTGGGGCTGGGGGCGTGCGGCGGCATGCGCTGCGCCGCCCGCTGCGGGCAGATCGTCGCGCAGGAGCGACAGCTCCCGCCGAGCGAGGGCGGCCGGATGGCGCGCGAGTTCGTGGAGACTCAGGCCCGAGCGCGAGTGGTCGCCATGGGCCCGGCGCAGGCCAGGCAAGAGGCTCTGGCGCTGGCGCACCTGCGGTCGAGCCTCGGGGAGTCGCGCGACGCATGACCGACGTGGTCGTCGTCGGGGCCGGCGTCGCGGCCACGGCCGCGGCGCTCTCGGCGGCGCGCGAGCACGCCAGGGTGGTGCTCGTCGACGGAGGCACGGGAGCGTCGTCGCTCGCGACGGGCGCGATCGACGCGCTGCCCTGGCAGAACGCAGCGGCAGCGTCCGACCGCGAGGCGAGCGCGAACGGCCCTGCGGCGCGGAGCGGAGCGGTCGACCCGCGAGGACGGGCGGTCCTGGACGCCCTCGGCGGCTACGCCCTGCCCGACCGCCCGGCGCTTCTCCTGACGACCGCCGGCATCGCGCGGCGCGCCGACGGGCACGACGCCGGGCTGCTGAACGTCGCGCCTCTCGCCGGACGACGGATCGGCGTCGTGCGCTGCGAGCGGCCGGGCTGGGACGCTGCGGCGTTCGCGGCCGCGTGGGGAGACTCGTTCGTCGTCGTCGACGCGACGGTGCTGCGGTACCTGGACGAACGCGTCCTGCCGGACGGCGATTTCGCCGCCCGATGCGACGACGCGGGCCGCCTCGGGTGGCTGTCGGAGCGGCTGCGCGAGGCGGTGGCGACGGCGGGCGGATCGCCGATCGCCGCGCTCGTTCTACCTCCGTCGCTCGGCATCGAGCGAGCGCGCGCCGCGGAGCTGAGCGCGCGGGTCGGGCTGCCGTGCGGCGAGGCCCTCGCCGCGCCGGGCGGCCCTGCAGGCCTCCGCTTCGAGCGGGCGCGCGATCGAGCGCTCGAGGCCGCGGGGGTCGAGCGCGTGCGCGCGCGCGCGTCGGAGGTGACGCGCGAGAGCGATCGCTGGTGCGTGGCGCTCGACGGGGGACGGACTGCGCTCGCCGACGCGCTCGTCCTGGCGACGGGAGGACTCATCGGCGGCGGGATCGAGTACGCGCCGTCCGAGGCGATGATCGCGTCGGTGCTGCCGCCCTTCGCGCGGGTGCCCTTCCGCGCGACGGTCGCGATCGAGGGGGGCTCCCCGCTGGGCATGCACGGGAGACCGCTCGAGCTCCCGGGGTCGCTCTTCGGGGTAGCGCCCGAGTCGCTCGCATGGCCTTTCGCCCGCGAGGCGCCGATGGACCGCGTGGGCGTGCTTGCCGACGCCGACGGACGCGTCTCGCCGGGCCTGTACGCCGCCGGTGACCTCGTCGCCGACGCACCGCGCACGTGGCTGCACGCGCTCGAGTCGGGAGCGCGCGCAGGCACCAACGCAGCCCGCGACGCCGGCGCGGCGACCTCCGGGCACGCGCTGGCTACCGCGGGCGGCGCAGCGTCTCCCAGCCGACCTTGAGGACGGCGTCGGTGCCGGTCTCGGGATCGTCCGGGACGTTCCGCGCCTCGGTCCCGTTCGTGTCCTGGGTCGCGGCGCCGGCGTCGGCCGGGAGGACCACGACGCTGGCCGGCTTCGCCGTCGAGGCGTTCGCCGCCGACTCCGGCGCCAGGTGTCCCTCGAGGTCCTTCTCGCGGAACGAGATGCCTCCGCCGTCCTTCTTCGACTCGACGCCCACGTCGGGGTGAACGCCGTCGGCCTGGATCGCTCGCCCGCTCGGCGTGTAGTAGCGCGACACCGTGAGCCGCATGCCGGCTCCGCCGGGCAGAGCGAGAATCGCCTGGACGCTGCCCTTTCCGAACGTCGGCTCGCCGACCACGGTCGCGCGCTTGTGGTCCTGCAGCGCGCCCGCGACGAGCTCGGACGCGCTCGCCGTCCACTGGTTCACGAGGACGACGCACGGCTCGTGGAGGAAGGCGCCGCCGGTGCGGGCCTTCACCTCGTCGATGATCTGGCCGCGGTGACGCGCGGTGTAGATGACGCCGTCGTCGAGGAACTCGTCCGCGACCTCGGCAGCCTGGTCGACGAGCCCGCCGGGGTCGCTGCGCAGGTCCAGCAGCACGCCCGAGAGCTTGCCGCCCGCCCGCGCGCGGAGCTTGGCCGCGGCCTCGAGGAGCTCGTCGTGCGTGCGCTCCTGGAACTGGCGGACGTGGACATAAGCGACGCGGTCGACGAGGAGCTTCGACGCGACGCTCGGGACGCGGATGACCTCGCGCACGAGGTCGAAGGTGAGGAGGTCGGCGACGCCGGTGCGACGAACGCTGACTCTAACGTGCGATCCGGGTGCGCCGCGCAGGCGCTTGACGAGCTTCTCGAGCGACTGGCTGGTCGGGTCTCGGCCGTCCACCGCGACGATCAGGTCCCCGCTGCGGATTCCGGCGCGCTCCGCCGGGGATCCCTCGATGGGCGCGAGCACCACGAGCTGATCGCTTCGGTTCTCGACCTCGATCCCGATGCCCCCGAACGCCCCCTCGGTGTCGCTCTCGAACGCCTGGAACTCGTCGGGAGGCATGTAGCTGGAGTGGGGATCGAGCTGCGACACCATGCCCTTGATTGCGCCATCGACGAGCTTGGCCCGGTCGACGGGGTCGACGTACTCGTTCTCCACTTCGACGAGCACCCGTCCGAGCTGCTCTACCGCCGCGTACGGGGTGTCACCTCGCGCCACGCGCGTCCCACCTGTGAGGCTACCGAGACCGGTCGCGCACGCCCCGCCGGCAAAAGACGCGACGACGCAAAGAGGAAGCGCGACGCTGGCCTTGTTCCATCGCATGCCCCCACCATAGCCGCGGCGGCACGCCGCAGCCCGCGAGGGCCGCCGCGAACGATTGCAAGCACTATCCTCGCGGCCACCTGGACATACACCCGTTGGGGCCGGGGCCCCAAGAAAACCTGGGATAGCCCCAAGAAAACCTGGGAGACCTGCCCCTAGAGAAAACCTGGGAGGAGAAAACCTGGGAGAGAAACAACTGGGAGCAAAACCTGGGACCAAACCTGAAGGCCCATGTGCGCAAGATGCTCAGCTTGATCCCTGTCGTAAGGCAGTCGACAATCGCAGTGCTCACGTGAAGGCAATCGCAGCGCTCCCCCGCACCTTTCACGCGCGGCACCCGAAGGAGGTTCCCCTTGGCGACTAGTGACAAGGAGTCGATGGCCAGTCTGCCCGGCTCGAAGACGGACAAGCGCAAGCAGAGTCTCTACTTCCCGGAGTCGATGCTCCAGGAGATCAAGGAAGAGGCGGCGCGCCTCGATCGATCGCTGTCGTGGGTCGTGCAGCGCGCGTGGAAGATCTCGCGCATGGAGATCAAGAAGCTCCCGAGCGTCAACGACGTCGAAGGAGCCGAGGACGAGGAGGGCGGCTGAGCAACGAGTCGCGTCCACGCCGCGGAGCGTCCGCGGCGGTGGAGCCGGCCGGCGATCGCGCCAAGCCGATAAGCGCCATGGATCCGGCGTCCTTTGCGCGCGGACCAGACGGAACGCGCCTCTTCGTGCGGACCAGGCTGGACGGCCACCCATCGGGGGCCGTCCACGCCATCTTCAGCGACGGCATCCTGTGCGACGGGTTCATCTGGAAGTACCTCTGGGAAGAGCTGGCCCCCGTGCTTCCGCTGGTGCATTGGCACTACCGGGGGCACGGGCGAAGCGCCACGCCAGCAGACCCTGAGCGCGTGGACATCGCGGCGCACGCGGACGACCTCGATTGTGTGCGCCGTCACGTGGGCGATCCCGCGACCGTCCTCTTCGGGCACTCGATGGGTTGCCAGGTGGCGCTCGAGGCCTTTCGCCGTCGGCCGGACAGCGTGCGGGCGATGGTGCTTCTGTGCGGAAGCTTCGGCAACGTCACGAGCACCTTCCACGGCATCCCCGTGCTCGAGCTGGTCTTGCCCAAGCTTCTCGACCTCGCGCAGAAGGCCCCGGATGTCGTCCGCGCAGTCTGGACCCGGCTGCCGCCCCAGCTCGCCCTCAAGATTGCTCTGCGCGCAGGAGAGATCGATCCCGAGCGGGTCCACGCCGAGGACATGATCCCGTACCTTTCGCACATGACGCACGTGGACTTTCCGATGTTCCTGCGCATGCTGCGCGCCGCCGGAGAACACACGGCGGGGGACATCCTCACGCGCGTCGACGTGCCGGTGCTCGTCGTCGCAGGCGAGCGAGACTCGTTCACGCCTGCGTTTCTGGCGACGGCCATGGCCGAGGCGTTGCCCCGTGGTGAGCTCCTCGTCGTGCCGAGCGGCACGCACGTAGCGCCCATCGAGCAGCCGGAGCTCGTCAATGCCCGTATCGAAACGTTCTTGCGCGAGCGCGTTCTGTAGCGTCGGCCTCGCCGTCGCTGCGTGCAGCAAGCCGGCGGGACAGGCGGACTCCTCGCCCGCGACGGCGGCCACGTCGGCGAGCATCTCCGTCGCGCCGGTGGCGGATCGTGCTCAGCCCGAACGTCGCGTCGACCCCGACGAACCGGTCGCTGCGAAGAGCATCGGCCACACGTCGTACGTCCTGAAGGTGACGCTCGCGGGCGGCGCGGTCGGCGTCTTCAAGCCGCGATCGCGACGCTACCTCGGCGACCGCCGTTATCGCGGGGAGATCGCCGCGTACCGTCTGGGCGCGGCGCTCGGCCTCGACAACGTGCCGCGCGCTACACCGCGCGCGTTCGACGCGGCCGCGCTGCGGGCCGCCTGCGGCTCGACGCCGGGGAACGCCGAACGATTCGACCGCGAGGCGCTCGTCGATCCCGACGGCAAGCTGCGCGGCGCGTTCATCGACTGGATCGACGACTACCGCGAGCTTCCGCTCGAGAACGCGGACTGGCGCGCGCGATGGGAGCCGTGGCTGATGAATCCGGCGACGCAGGTGCCGAAGGTGGACCTGGGGCTGGCGTCCGCGATTTCGACGATGATCGCGTTCGATTATCTGACGGGGAACTGGGACCGGTGGAGCGGCGGGAACGTGGCGCGGGCGGGGACGGGCGCGCTCCTCTACGTCGACAACGACGGCGCGTTCTACGAGCGCCCGCCGTCCGATGCGCTCGAGCACCAGCTCGGCGTCCTTCGTCGCGTCGTGCGGTTCTCGCGTCGCTTCGTGGATGCCCTGCGGGCGCTCGATCCTCCGAAGCTCGCCGCCGCGATCGGCGACGAGGAGCCGGGGGCTCCGCTGTTGCCGCCGTCGGTCCTGGCCGGCGTCGAGGAGCGCGGCCGCGCCATCCTGCAGCTCGTCGACAGCCGCGTCGCGCGCCTCGGCGAGCGCGCGGCGCTCGCTTTCGAGTGAGCCGCGTCACGCGGCCTGGCGCCGCAGCCCCATGCGTTCGGCGACGCCGTCCCGGTAGGCGGACCACATCGAGAGCGCCTCTTCGCAGGTGCCCGCCACGGCGTTCGCGAGGTGGCTGTCGTCGGGCGCGTGGGGCAAGACGACGCTCCACGCATCCGCCCGATGCCCGCCTTCCACCTGTGCGTGTGCGCGCGTGAGCTCCATCGCGTGCGCCGGGCAGCCGTAGAGCTTCACGAGCGGGTGCTCGCGAACGGCATCCTCGCCCTGCCGGCGAACGAAGGTGCCGGCGAGCTCCGCGCGTTCGTTGACGCTGCCCTCGACGAAAATCGTGAGCAGCGCCACGGCGGCTTGCCAGGGTCCGGCGGCCGAACGATCGCGCAAGAAGTCCCGATAGCGCCGCGCGGACGCGTGGAGCCACGCGTCGTCGTCGTCGAAGGCCGCAGCCTCGAACCCGAGTCCCTCCATCATGCGGAGGAAGAGCAAGGGATGGGCGCCGGTGCCGGAGAGCCCGCCGGTCTGCTCCTCGTACAGGTTCGCGGCGAGCGCGCCCCTCACGTCCTGGATGGGCGGCGTCTGACCGAGCGCGCGACCGAGGAGCACGGGGAAATCGCGCACGTACACGAGGTACTCGTGACGGAAGTGGCAAAAGAGCTGGTCACGCGTCAGACCCGGGCCCGTCAGGGCGGGATACGCCCAGTGGTGCTTGCGGTCCATCACGGCCAGCAGGCGCTCTTGCAGAGACTTCACGCCACCGATCGTGGCACCGCGATCGGGTCGGGTCACGTTTCCCGCGCTGGGGCCAGAGGCATCGCCGCCTCAGCTCGCGCGAAGCAGAAAGAAGGGCGAGCCGGCTTTTGTCCAAAGCGCGGCTCGCACAATCGTTCCTTACCGCCTGGGCCGTGAGTCGGACGACATGAACCCCTAGCCAACGGCTAGGTGGGGGGCGCCGACCGCGCTTCAGGCTTCCGGGTTATCCGTCCGGTGAGGGACGGCCCGGCATGCTCACCGAGCGGTCGTTTGCCCCCCGGGTTCGTGGTCGCTGGGATCCATGTGATGCCGACAAACACAAACCCGGCAGAGGGAACACTTCGAGGATAACACCCGTCCGACCTCGGTCAACGCACCTCTCCCCCGCAATCGGGTCCGGAAATTGGCCAAGGATGCGCCGGCCATGCCTACATCGAGCGGGACCATGGAGCCGCTCGGACAAGGATTGCAGCCAGGTTTGCCTTTCGGAAGTCCGGCCGCGACAGGTTTCGCTGCTCGAGCCCCGGACGGTGTCTCGGGACGGGAGTGTGACGGGATCGGCGAGAACGGCGGAGGGTTTGCCGCGGCGGAGCAACGAGACGCCGCAGGTGCGGAGCTCGGCGCCAAGGGCTGGGTCGTGGTGGAGCTGGAGGGGCTCGGGCCGTCCGCGCGCGGAAGACTCGGCGACGTCATCGACGAAGGCATCGAGCGCGCGCTCGCAGCACGTGGCGCTGCGGCGCCCGGTATCGCGTCGAGCAGCGACCGCGACGCAACCCTGAGCGACCAGCTGTTCCGCGCTCGCCGCGTGGGGGCGGCGGGCATCGCAGTCGTTCTCGGGCCGCTGCGCGCCGCGACTGGTTCGGCCGGCGCGCTCGAGCCGGAAGACTGCGCGGTCCTCCGCTTTCTGGTCGGCGCGACGCGGGAGCGCCCGTTCGCCTTGCTGCTCGATGCGCGCGACGCGACCACGGGAGGATATGGCGACCCGGTGCCGCTCGCGTACTTGCTTGGCGCTGCGGCGACGGCGACCGCGACCCCGACCGCGACCGCGACCGCGACCGCGACCTCGACCGCGACCCCGACCCCGACCGCGACCGC
>Ga0102924_1005121_pt1 | contig 12861 bp, 13 predicted proteins | sample PaiPotPPM11metaG_FD_80116 | JGI IMG/M metagenome (GOLD analysis project Ga0102924, IMG submission 80116) | Iron sulfur acid spring bacterial and archeal communities from Banff, Canada, to study Microbial Dark Matter (Phase II) - Paint Pots PPM... ... | reverse complement strand
TGCGCCGGCCGGCTTTCGGCCCAGAATGAGCAGAAGGCGGCGACTGCTGCGGCCTCGGCGCATCCGAACTGTAGCCGCTCCGCATTCCGTGTCGTCGTCGATGTCGGCCACACTCTGGACGTGCCCGGCGCGATCAGCGCGCACGGCATTCCCGAATACACTTTTAATCTTCAGCTTGCCCAGGACGTCCAGCAATCTCTCGTCGACGCCGGCTTTGACAAAACCGTCCTCCTGATCACCAACAAGCCTCCGCCGAACGGCGTCGTTGAGCGGGCGGTGCGCGCAAACCGCCTGCCGGCCGATCTGTTCATCGCCATCCATCACGATTCGGTGCCGGATAATCTTCTCGAAACATGGGAGTACGAAGGACAAGCGCAGCATTACAACGATAGTTTTCCCGGCTACGCAATTTTCATTTCAAACGACAATGCCGACCGCGCCGGCAGCCTTCTGTTCGGCCGCCTTTTGGGCAAAGCGCTGCAAGCCCGCGGCTTGCAATACACCCCGCATTATACGCTGCCGCTGATGGGACATCGCCGGCGCGAGCTGGTCGATGCCGATGCCGGAGTCTATCGATACGATCAGTTGATCGTGCTGCGAATGACCCGCATGCCGGCGGTGCTGCTCGAAGCCGGATCGATCATCAATCGGCAGGAAGAACTGGACCTGGCGACCAAGGAGCGCCGCTTGGCGATCAGCGGAGCAATTGCGGCCGCGGTCGAGGATTTCTGCGCGGCGCGCGCGCATCCAAAAGCCGAGCGCATTGTGAAACACCCGCCCACTCCGCTCCGGGCCCTGCCGGGCACGGTTGCTCGCTAATCCGTCACGCCGGCGCGGTTTGGCTGCGCCGGAACGCCAGCGTGCTGATGATCATGAAATTGATTGCGCTGACCGCGACGCCGGCGGCAAAGGCCGGCGCGTAATAGCCAAAATGGTCATACAACACACCGCCGATCCAGGCGCCCGTCGCCATTCCCGCGCCGCTGCACAGGAGCAGCGTGGGAATGCGCCAATAGGCTTCGCCAACCGGGAAGAGCTCGCGCGTGGCCAGCACGTTGGCGGGAACCAGGCCGCTGAAACCGAATCCGAACATAGCCGAAATCGCAAACAGCCCGAGTTCGTCCTGGGTGAGCATAAACGCCGACAGGGCGACCGTCTGGCATGCCGATCCCACAAGCATCGTGTACACGCCGCCGATTCGGTCGGATAGAGCTCCCCACACTTGGCGGCTCAGGAATGCGGCACCGAGCAAGACCGAGAGCATCGCAGCACCGTGCGCGGGGCTGATGCCGAGATCGCTGCAAAACGCGACGAGATGAGCTTGCGGCATCGACATCGGCACGCAGCATGTGAAGATCGCGCACATCTGAAGCGTGAAAACGAGATTGGGCGGCCAGCCCAGCGCCGATTGCCGCGCGTGCTCGGCACTCTTCAGCACAACATGATGCGGCGTATCCGGCGGCTTCTGCAAGACGATGGCGGCAACAGGCACGATGAGAAGAAGCTCGATGGCCGCATAGTACAGCATCGTGTGCCGCCAGCCTGCATAGGAAATGACGCGCTCGAAGATCGACGGCCAGACGGCGCCAGCGAGAAAGCTGCCGCTGGAAATCAATGCCAGCGCCGAACCGCGCCGGCGATCGAACCAGCGGCTGACATAGACGTAGGACGGCGCATTGATGCCGCCGATGCCGAGCAATCCGATGAACAGGCCGTGGCCGATATAGAGCGGCGAGGGCGGGCCCAGGGTCGATAGCGCAAGCCCCACGGCAATCATCGCGGCGCCGCCGATGACCGTCCAGCGAATGCCGAACCGCTCCGCGACTTGGCCCATGATGATGCCACCCAAGCCAGCGCCGATCCAAACCAGAGCGCCCGCGAGTGCCGGAATGGAGCGCTCGCCGTTGACTTCGGCGGCGATGTTCTTGAGCGCGACCACGGTGATCCACGGCGCGCCGAACGCAACCGCCATGACGATGAGCACGACGGTCGCGACCACCCACGATGTGCGCGTCTCCACGCTCTGTAATGACGGCGATTTCAGCATGGATTTCGCGTTGCTGGCGCGCCCGGCGGGGCAGTTGGCGGAAGCCCCGGTATAGCAGCGCCCGCGCGCAATCTCCCACAAAAATCACTTCGGCCCGGGAATAAACCTCCCCGATACCTGATCTCGTCCCCGCAAGCCGCATGGGCTCCATGCACTTCGGCTTTAACGGAGATGGATAATGAGCAAATTTGAGCGCGACGACGGCATCAACCGGCGCAAAGTACTCGAATGCATGACCTGGGTCGGAACCGGCGTTTTGTGGACTATTTCCGGCGGCGTTCCCCACTCGCTCGGCATTATGGGTGAGGCGGCGGCGCAGGAAGCGAAGGGTCTGACGTTCCTGCAAATCAGCGACAGCCATGTCGGTTTCGACAAGCCGGCCAATCCCAATGCGCTCGGCACGCTCGAAGAAGCCATCGCCAAGGTTAATGCGCTGCCACAGAAACCCGCCTTCATGATCCACACCGGCGACATCAGCCACCTGTCGCTGGCCGCGCAATTCGACGACGCCGATCGCATCATCTCGCAGTCGCGGCTCGACGTGCATTACGTCCCCGGCGAGCACGACTTTCTCGACCCGGAGCAGAAGTTTTATCGCGAGCGTTACGGCCGCGCCGCCAAAGGCGCCGGCTGGTACAGCTTCGACGCCAACGGCGTGCACTTCATCGGCCTCGTCAATGTCGTCGATCTCAAGGCCGGCGGGCTCGGCAATTTGGGCGCCGAGCAGCTCGAATGGCTCGAAACCGACCTCAAAGGGCGATCGGCCTCGGCGCCCATCGTCGTCTTCGCCCACATCCCGCTCTGGACCGTCTATCCGGAATGGGGCTGGGGCACGGACGATGGCGCGCAGGCGCTGACCTATCTCAAGCGCTTCGGCTCGGTGACGGTGCTCAACGGCCACATCCATCAGGTGATGCAGAAGGTCGAAGGCAACGTCACCTTCCACACCGCGCGTTCGACGGCATTTCCGCAACCGGCGCCGGGCGCGGCGCCCTCGCCCGGTCCCATGAAGGTCCCCGACGACCAACTGCGCAAAATGCTCGGCATCGCCAATGTCACGTTCAAGCAGAACGAGCAGCGGCTCGCGATCATCGATACGCCGCTGGCCGGCTAAGGACTACGAACATGATGCGACGTGCAATTGCCGCCGCGCTGCTCGGCGCGGCGGTCGGAGCGGGTCTCGCCGGCGGCGTGCCGGTGGCCAGGGCGCAGAGCCCGGCCGCCACTATCTCAATCGACAATTTCACGTTCAACCCACAAAAGTTGACGGTGAAGGCCGGCACCACGGTGACCTGGACCAACAAGGACGATATCCCGCACGGCATCGGCGCGACCAACAACGCTTTCGCAAGATCGCAGGCGCTGGATACGGACGACAGTTATTCGTTCACGTTCACGACGCCCGGCAGCTATCAGTACTTCTGCTACATCCATCCTCACATGACGGGTACGATCGTGGTAGAAGCAGCAACGGGAAGCAACGCTTCGAACTGATGCTCGACAGGCCGCAGCAAGAAGCGTGGACGACGCCGTGCAAAGCCGAGCGCCACGCGATGGCAGGTGACGCCAATGACGAACACGAAAGAGCGCAGCGCTTTCGCGACGCAGCGCTACCTTATCTCGATGACGTCTTCACGCTGGCGCGTTATCTCATGCGCAACGCCGCGGACGCCGACGACGCCGTGCAGGAATGCTATCTGCGGGCATTGCGTCATTTCGACAGCTATCGTGGTCCGGCCATGAAGCCTTGGCTGCTCACGATCTTGCGCAATGTCTGCAACGCCGAATTTGCCCGGCGCGGCAGGCATGAGACGCCGGCCGATTTCGTCGAGGAAGCGCCAACAGCGGAAGTTTTGCCGATGTGGCAGGAGCCGCAAGCCTCGCCCGAAGCGATGCTGGTACGCCTCCACGACGGCGACACCATCCGCAGGCTGGTTGCCGCGTTGCCGCAGCCGTTTCGCGAAGCCATCGTGCTGCGGGAGGTGAACGATTTGTCCTATCACGAGATTGCCGAAGTCGCCGGCGTGCCGGTCGGGACGGTGATGTCGCGGCTCGCCCGCGCGCGCTCCATGCTGCGCGCGGCATGGAATGTCGCGGAAGGTTCCACGCCATGAACTGCGCCGAATCCGAAATCCTGCTTCATGCGCTGATCGACGGCGAGCTCGATGCCGGCCATGCTCGCGACGTCGAAACGCATGTGGCGACTTGCCCTGCATGTGCCGAGAAACTCGAAGCGTTCCGCGCGATGCGTCAGACAATGGCCGGAGCCAACCTCAAAGAGGCCGCGCCGGGCTATCTGCGCAGCCGCATCGAAGCGGCGCTGCCGCCGCCCGCACAGCATGTCGCAGCGCCGCGCAAATTCCTGCAACCGTCCCGCCGGACGTTCTTCGGTGGCTTTGCCGCCGGCACCGCGCTGTCCGCGGCGGTCGCCGCAAGCCTCGTCTTCACCGTGTTCCGCGACGATCAGGATCGAACGATCGCCGGCGAAGTCGTGTCGGCGCATATCCGCTCGCTGCAACCCGGCCACCTGATGGACGTCGAAACCAGCGACCGGCACACGGTCAAACCGTGGTTCAACGGCAAGCTCGACGTCGCGCCGCCCGTTATCGACCTGACCGCACAGGGCTTCACGCTGCTCGGTGGCCGCCTCGATTACATCGATGGCGAACCGGTGGCATCGATCGTCTATCAACGCCGCAAGCACATCATCAATCTGTTCGTTGCCCAGCGCTTGGGCGCCAAGCGCGCCCTCGCTAAAGCCGAGTCGATCCAAGGCTACAATGTCCGCCACTGGTCGGATGACGGTCTCGATTTCTGGGCCGTCAGCGATATTGCCGCCGATGAACTCGAAGAATTCGGCCAAAAGGTTGCGGCCGCGATGGGTCCGCATCCTGCATCGTGACGGGCCAGTTGGTGCGGACGTAGGCGGCAATTTTGGCCACCATATGCGCTTTCCAATCGTGCGACATTGCCGCTGCAATCATGATCCCATCGTGCTAATGCTGTCTCGACGGGTGCAGATCGGGCAGGTCTCGGCAGCGGCGTATTGACGCCTGTCTCGTTCACGACAGGATGGTCCGGGATTTTCTACCGATTCGACGATTGACCAGCGGCGGCCGGCGCCACGCGGCGTTGCCCTGCCCTGCTCTCGTCGTGACGATCGGGCGGGCGACATCGCGGGTGCTGAGCAGCGGATTACGGCAATGCTTCAAATCCTCGTAACGACCTTGCTCGCGCTCGCGGCAATCATCCTTGCTGCTCCAGTAACCCGGCCGGAGCCGCAGACGATCAAGCTCGATCTCTTCATGGTCGACTACAAGTTCATACCAAATCATCTGGTCCTTCAGCACGACGTGCATTACCGGCTGCACATGGAAAACCACGGCAAGGAAACGCACGAAGTCACGGCGCCGACGTTTTTCGCCACGGCCGATATCGGCAATCCCGAAGTTCTCAATCGCGAGCATACCGAGGTTGTGATGCAGCCCGGCGAGACCAAGGATCTGTTCCTGACGGCTCACCGGCTCGGGACCTACGATCTCAGGTGCTCCGATCACGATTGGAATGGCATGGTCGGCGGGATCACCGTCGAATAGAACCGGATTTCCGTTTCCGCCCGGCAACGCCGGCCGCCGCCGTTATGGGCAGGACAGTCAGCATCGTGCCTCATCCAGTGGCAGCCGCGCGATCGATCGAGGAAGGCTTCGGTATCGGCGCCGCGCGCCACGGCAACCGGATGCTCACGTTGCGCGTTTTCCTCAAAAAGCCGCCGCGCTGACATCAGACGGCACCAATCTTGCTTGATTATTTGCCGGAGGCAGCATTTTGGGGGGCTTTCATCGGGCAACCTTGGAAGAAAAGGAGTCGCCAATGTGTGACTTTAGCCTTCAAAGCGTTCGATCGAGGCCCGCGCAGGTGGGCGACAAACTCGTGACACGTGACTTCGGAACGGGAACGCGTGGATTCTCCGCGTCGGATGATCACGGCCTGGCGGTATGTGTGCTGCCGGGGACAGAACTGGCGTTCGCCGGCGACGTAGCATGCCTGCCCGCCGGCTTGCTTGGGTGGAAGACCAGGACGGTCAACCACCAAACTGCCATCTTTCGGCAAGTCAACAAAGACAAGATGGCGGCCCATCACGATGCGCTCGAATTTCCGGATGGACGCACCGTGCTGCTGACATTGCTGTGCGAGGGCCAGACGGCAACCGTGCTGCAATTGCCGGCAAAGCCGGCAAATGCGGAACAAGCGCGCGAACAGGAACGAGCCGGTTACGTCGGCTGAACGGCGCGGGACTGAAGTTCCGCTCGTGTCGATATCAAGAATTAACAAGCGCCGACCGCCTTCATGGCGGCCGGCGTTTTTTGCGACAAGTCCTGCTGTCCTAGTCGTCAAGCTGCTATTGCCGTGAACGCAAGATTGCATCACCGAACCGCAGATTTCCTTTCCTGAATTCCCCACAATGAACGATCCGACGGCAGAGAATAACCCACGCGTCGAACCGGCCGCGGCTTCGAGCGCGGTCACAGCCGCCGTCGAGCAACCGCTACCGACGGGCTCGCTATTTTTGAAGGTGTTCCCCTCGATCATGCTGCCGATGTTTCTGGCGGTCGCGGACCAGACCATCGTCGCCACGGCATTGCCAACCATCGCTTCAAGCCTGGGCGAAATCGAGCGCGCATCGTGGGTGGTGGTCTCATACCTGATCGCCAATACGATTGCCGCGCCTGCTTACGGCCGGCTCGGCGACACGTTCGGCCGGCGTTCCATGATGATCGCCGCGCTCGCGATCTTCATGGCCGGCTCGGTGCTCTGCGCGCTCGCTCCCAATATCGAATTCCTGACCGCCTCGCGCGTGTTGCAGGGGTTCGGCGGCGGCGGCCTGATGACACTGTCGCAGGCGCTGATCGGCGAAACCATACCGCCGCGCGAGCGCGGCCGTTATCAAGGCTACCTTGCTGGCGTAGCGGTCAGCTCCAGCACGTTCGGTCCCGTCGCTGGCGGCTATCTGACCCAGGCGCTGGGCTGGCAATCGATCTTCCTGGTCAACATTCCGCTCGGTTTGATCGCCGCCGTGCTCGTGCTGCGCCTCGCCGCACGCCCAGGTGATTGGCGCCGCACGACCTTCGACACTCCGGGTCTCGTGCTGTTCATCATGTTCGTTGGTCCGGTCATCCTGGCGCTGGAACAGGTGCAGCGCATGGATGCGCGAACGCTGCCGATGGTGCTGGGCCTGCTGGCGTTTGGTATCTTCTCGCTCGTTCTTCTGATTTGGCAGGAGAAGCGCAATCCGTCGCCGCTCATTCCCCCGCTCCTGTTCAGGCAGCCGTCGATTTGGCACAGCGACGCCTTGGCGGCATGCCACGGCGCGGCGCTCGTCTCATTGCTGACGTTCCTACCGATCTATCTGCGCGCCGTTCGCGGCGCCTCGCCGGCCGAGACCGGGTTGATGCTGTTGCCGCTGACATTCGGCATCGGGCTCGGCTCGCTGATCACCGGCCAGTTGGTGACGAAAACGGGCCGCACCGCCGTATTCCCGACCTACGGATTGATGGCGGCGACGGCGGGATTGGTAGCGCTCGGCTTCGGGATTTCGTATCTCAGCATCGGCGAAATGCCGTGGGTGTTCGGTTTCATCGCGCTGTGCATGGGCACGGTGATGGGCGTCGTGCAGATCACGGTGCAGATTGTGGCCGGACCGCGGATGCTCGGCACCGGCGCGGCGATGGTGCAGTTCTCCCGCTCCGTCGGCGCGGCATTCGGGACCGCCGCAGTCGCCGCTGTTCTGTTCTCGGTCCTCGCCCTCACCGACCGAGACACGGCAAGCCTGTTCGGAACGATCCTCGATCAGGGCCCCGAAGCTATCGCGTCGCTCGCGCCGGCGCGGCAGGCCATCATCCAATCCGAGATCGCTGACGCCTTCCGCGCCGCTTTCCTCACGATCGCCGCTTTCACCACCGCAGCAGCGTGGCTGGCCTGGTCGATGCCGCTGCGCCGGCTCTAGCGCAACGGCATTGCAGCGCACGGCGACACGCGGCAGACTCCCCGCGACAAATCCGCGAGGCACGCCATGATCGTCGATGCGCAAGTCCACCTCTGGAAGGCCAACACTCCCGATCGGCCGTGGCTGCCCAACCGCGTCGCCCAGCTTCCCGAGCCGTTCACGATCGAGAAGCTGGTGCCGATGATGGACGAGGCCGGTGTCGACCGCGCCGTCATCGTGCCGCCGTCATGGGAGGGCGATCGCAACGACTACGCGCTCGAAGCGGTACGCCGGTATCCGACGCGCTTTGCCGTCATGGGCCGCATACCACTCACCGAGCCGAAGATCGTCGAGCAGTTTCCGGATTGGAGGAAGCAACCCGGCATGGTCGGCATCAGGGTGACGTTCCATCCGCCGCAGTGGAAATGGTTCAGCGACGGCACGGCCGACTGGTTTTGGCCTGCGGCGGAGAAATACAAGTTGCCGGTAATGTTCTATGGCGCGCCGATGTCGAACTTCGCGCGCGTCGCCGAGCGCCATCCGCAGCTTGCCATGATTGCCGACCATTTGGGCGTCACCGGCGATATCGTCAAAGAAGGCAGATTGACCGACGCCGTCAAGGAGACCGCCGGGCTTGCCAAATACCCGAATGTGTCGGTGAAGCTGTCGACGACGCCGTTCTATTCCGCGGAATCCTATCCGTTCCGCGACATGGCGGTGCACATCCGCCGGTTGTTCGACGCGTTCGGTCCGCGGCGTTGCTATTGGGGGACGGACCTTACCAACTCGTTCGGCAAAGCGACGTACAAGCAGCGCATAACCCAGTTCACCGAGACGCTCGACTTCCTCTCGGCCGAGGACAAAGAATGGATCATGGGCCGCGCGATCCTGGAGCGCCTAGGATGGACCTAGGGTCCAGACTCATTAAATCCACCATACCAGTGCGGCAACGAGGCAGACAGAGGCCAAGTAGTTTCGTGCCAACCTGTCGTAGCGCGTCGCAATGCGCCTGAAGTCCTTCAGTCTGTTGAAGGCACTCTCGATACGCCAGCGCAGCTTGTAGAGACGCTTGCTGAAGCTAAACGGTTGTTTCCTGTTGCTGCGGTTGGGAATGACCGGCTTGGTTCCGCGCTCGTCCAATTCCTCGCGCAACTCGGCGCTGTCGTAGGCCTTGTCGCCGAGCATGCGTTCCGGCGACTTCACTCTGCGGATAAGTCGCTCCGCGACCGGGCAGTCGTGGGCTTCGCCTCCGGTCAACAGGATGGCGATGAGGCGTCCTTTAGCATCTGCGAGTGCGTGAATCTTCGTGTTGCGCCCTCCGCGCGAACGGCCAACAGCCTGCTTTTGCTCCCCCCTTTTCCGCCCGACGCCGAGCGGTGCGCTTTGACATGTGTGGAATCGATCATCTGCGTATCTGCGGATCGGCCATTCGCGGCGAGCTCACGGAACAGGTTTTCCCAGATGCCGCGCCGCGCCCAGCGTACGAAGCGGTTATAGATCGTCGTTGGCGGACCATAGGCTTGCGGGCAATCGCACCAGCGGCAGCCACTCTTGAGCACATGCACAATTCCGCTGATGACCCGGCGATCGTCCACTCGTTCGACACCACGCACATCCGTTGGCAAATGCCGCTCGATCCGCGCCCACTGCTGATCGCTCAGCCAGAATAAATTCCTGCTCATGGTCTCTCCCTCAAATCGAATCAATATCGTATTGTCCGGAGAGAAAGATTAATGAGTTCTGACCCTAGTACATTGATTCCGTGAAATCGCACATATCCATTGGGGTCCTGCCATGAGCCGCCTAGGTCGATGCGGATTTGCCCTATAGGAGTCGTTCCTTGGAAACGTTGTGCCAGGTTCCATAAATGCCCGACACCTTCCTATTTCGCTTTGATGGTGCCCGGGAAAATGACGAGTTCCTGAATCACGCTCGTTCAAAAGGGCATATTGTCTACGCCGGCCTCGCTATGCAACTCCAGCGCGGGTGGATCCCAGACTTTGTCGAGGTCTCTCTCGATGAGGAGGTTGCCACATGCACAATCACGATTGTCGAACTCGAAAGCAATGAGGGCAGCGCGCTCGTCTCAGCACGGAAGTACCTCCCGGAATCCTCAAAAGACATTCTATCGATATTTCAAAAGTACCTGCAGCGGGTGCTTCAGAAATGCCGGACAACTGCCGATCCACGCGTTGAACACATTCAGAGGGTTCTCGATGCCTTAGCTTGCTCAGCGAAGATCAGCATTTGGAGCGCAGGGGCACTTCGACAACCGCCACGGATCGTTGAAAGACTGCCGCTCATTGATCAAGGGCGTGTATCGGACAGCGCTTCCATTGACCCACAGGCCGAGAAGAAGCCCGACTCGCTTGAGGGAGAAATATCGCTGTCGGCGCGCCAACACAAAAATCTATCCCGCTCAATCCTTATCTTGGACGCGGTGATACGCGGATGGGACAACAGCGACGCGTCGCTTCGATCATGGCGAACGTCTCGCTCGCAGCCATTGAGGCGTCACGTTAAAGAACACTCCGTGGACTTTCCGACACTGTCTGCGCTCCTCTTGGGACAAAAAACTGGGAGCCGAATAGTAATTGAGGATGTAGCCCGCGAGGTTTCGGTGATCTGGAATGATTTTCAACCTAACTGCCATACAGAAGCTACAGTCCGTACCCTCCTTTCGAGATTTATGCCCGTAGATCTTACGCTTGACCCGAATGCGCCTGTGCGTATTGCCTTCGAGAAGGCACGCCTGATAGCTAGTGTATCGATTCCGTGAAACCGCACATATCCATTGGGGTCGTGCCATGAGCTGTCTAGGTCGGGGCGGGTTTGCTCAATAGGAGTCGTTCCTCGGAAACGGTGTACTAGCCCTCTTGCATGACCAAAATCCTGCTGACCCGGCATGGCCACGTCGACGGCATCAAACCGGAACGCTTCCGCGGCCGCGAACCGCTCGCGCTCACCGCGCGCGGACGCGCCGAAGCGAATTCGGTCGCCCAGCGCATCGCCAGTATGTGGCGCCCAACCAGGATCTACACCAGCCCGATGGGCCGCTGCATCGACACCGGCGCCGCCATCGCGAAAGCCTGCGGCATTGCCGCCGAAGTATGCGGTGATCTCAACGATCTCGATTACGGCGCCTGGCAGTTCAAGACCTTCGAGCAGACCAACAGCGAAAACCCCGCGCTGTTTGCTGCGTGGTTTGCGACACCGCATCTCATACGCTTCCCGAACGGCGAAGCTTTGCAGGACCTGGTCGCCAGGGCTGCCAACGCCTTGCGTCTGGTTCTTTCGCGTCACCCCGATGAAACGATCGTGCTGGTCGGCCACGACAGCGTGAACCGTGCGCTGTTGCTCGAATTGCTCGATCAGCCGTTGTCGGCCTATTGGCGCGTCACGCAAGCGCCCTGCTGCCTCAATGAAATCGATGTGACCGGCGGCGTGATTTGCGTCCAGCGCGTCAACGAGACGCGGCACCTGGAGGACTGAACGCGATGGCCTTCATCGGTCGTTCGGTTCCGCGGCTGGAGGATTTGCCGCTCGTCACCGGTAACGGCCGGTTTGCGGCCGATGTTTCGTTTGCCGGTCAATTGCATATGCGCGTGGTTCGCTCGGCCCATGCCCACGGGCGCATCCGCTCGATCGATACCGGCGCGGCGCGCAACGCACCGGGCGTTTTTGCGGTATGGACTGCCGCCGATGTCACCGACATTCCCCCAATCGATTTCCGCCTGACGCGCATTGAAGGCCTCGATCCCTATCGCCAGCCGATCCTCGCCACAGACACCGTGCGCTATGTCGGCGAGCCCGTCGCTGTCGTGTTCGCTGCCGATCCGTATGTAGCGGAGGATGCAGCCGATCTCGTGACCATCGAAGTCGAGCCGCTACCCGAACTCATCGACGCCGACGCGCCACCCGGCGCGTTCGATGCGACGCACTCGACCGACGTCGCCAGTGTCCGCAAAAGCTACGGCGACGTGGACAAGGCCTTCGCTGCCGCCCACGCCGTTGTCGAGCTTGATCTCGAAACCGGACGCCACAGCGGAACGCCGATGGAAACGCGCGGCGCCATCGCGCGCGTGGCGCGCGGCGTTCTTGAACTGCACGGCGCCGCCAAGGTGCCGCACTGGAATCGCGATGCGCTGGCCAAAATGCTCGGCCGCGAGCCGTCCAGCATGCACTTGCATGAAGGGCACGTCGGCGGTGGCTTTGGCATACGCGGCGAGATTTATCCGGAGGACGTTCTGATCTGTGCCGCCGCGCTGCGCCTTGGCTGGCCGGTGAAATGGATCGAGGACCGGCGCGAGCATTTGATGGCCGCCAATCATTCGCGCCAGCAGCATTATCGCGTTCGCGCCGCGGTCGATGCCGGCGGCCGCCTGCTCGCCATCGACGGCGAATTCTTGCACGATCAAGGCGCCTATGTGCGCACGCACGCGGCGACGGTGCCCGACCTTGCCGCCGCCATGCTGCCCGGACCGTATCGCATGGCCGCCTATCGCATGGTTGGCCATATCCGGCTCACCAACAAGACGCCGTGCGGCACCTACCGCGCTCCGGGACGGTTCGAGAGCACATTCGTGCGCGAGCGGCTGATGGATGCCATCGCGGCGCGGCTTAAAATCGATCCGATCGAAATCCGCCGCCGCAATCTCATCGCCAAGACGGAGATGCCATACGTCCGGGGGTTCGACACGCTCGGCACCGACCTGACCTACGATTCCGGCGATTACGCCGGCCTGCTCGACAAGACGCTGGCGGCGAGCGGCTGGGACGAGCTGCAAAAGAACCTGAGGCGGCGGCGCGCCGGCGGCGAAGCGGTCGGCGC
>Ga0102924_1005120_pt1 | contig 12863 bp, 1 predicted proteins | sample PaiPotPPM11metaG_FD_80116 | JGI IMG/M metagenome (GOLD analysis project Ga0102924, IMG submission 80116) | Iron sulfur acid spring bacterial and archeal communities from Banff, Canada, to study Microbial Dark Matter (Phase II) - Paint Pots PPM... ... | reverse complement strand
CTGCGCGTATATTTGCAGCAGCATGAAGAGAGCGATTTAGCGGATGTGGCGTACACGCTGCACGTTGGGCGACAGCGCATGACCTACCGGCGGATGTTGCTCTGCCGCGATCGCGAGGAGGCGATGCGCCTGTTGGAAACACCGCCGTCGGCGCAGGTCTGGGATCGCGTCGAACAGCGCGTGGATCGTCCGGTCGCCTTTCTGTTTCCCGGAGTGGGCGAGCAGTTCGTGGGGCTGGCGCGAGACCTCTATCAACAGGAGGAAACGTTTCGCGAGATTATCGATCGTTGTTGCAATTTCTTGCAAACCCGCCTGGGACTGGACATGGGTGATGTTCTTCTTGCCGAGGACGCAATAGCAAATGAGCAGCATAGTACTGCATCTCTCCCGACAAAGCCAGACCTGCGGGCGCTACTGGAGCGCGATGGTCGTAATGGACATCTTGAGCAGAATGGCATCAGCCAGGGTGAGGGACACGGAGTCTACGAACACAACGGGCATCTATCTCCTGCGCAGGAGCGATTGAAGCAGACGGCGGTAGCGCAGCCACTTGTCTTCGTTATTGAATATGCCCTGGCGCAGTTGCTCATCTCGTGGGGCATCCGTCCACAGGCCATGATCGGCTACAGCCTGGGCGAATACGTTGCCGCCTGCCTTTCTGGCGTCCTCTCGCTTGAAGACGCCCTTACGCTGGTTGCGCGCCGCGCTCAGCTTATTCAAGAATTGCCGCCGGGAGCTATGCTGGCGGTGGCTCTATCAGAAGCAGATGCGCAGTCCTACCTGGATGAGCAGGTCAATCTGGCGGCCATCAACGCGCCTGCGACCTGTGTGCTGGCCGGGCCGGTAGAGGCCATCGAGCGTCTGGAAGAGCAACTGAGCCGCTGCGACATTGCTCACCGGCGCGTAGAAACCACCCACGCTTTTCACTCGCATATGCTGGCGTCAATTCGCGAACCCTTGATAGAGCTGGTAAGCGGCGTAGCGCTGCACGAACCGCGTATTCCTTATATATCTAATGTCACAGGCACATGGATCACGGCTGAACAGGCCACTGACCCGGCGTACTGGGCGCGGCACATGTGCCAGACCGTGCGCTTTGCTGATGGCGTTAACCAGCTATTACAGCAAAGCGAGCAAGTTTTGCTGGAAGTTGGGCCGGGCCAATCTCTGACTTCGTTTGTCAAGCAGCACCCGTCCTGCAAGCGCGAGCGCGTGCCGTTCGTTCTCTCGACCATGCCCGCGCGGGTCGAACGCCAATCGGAGCAGGCATATCTGCTGACCGCGCTGGGTAAGCTGTGGCTGCTGGGCGTGCCTATCGATTGGGAAGGTTTCTCGGCTCACGAACGACGGCGGCGGCTTTCTTTGCCAACGTATCCTTTTGAGCGACAACGCTACTGGATCGAGGCGAAGAAACAGAGCGCGCCTGATTCTTATAAAAGAATAGACGCGGATGGTGAGTTAAGGCACATAGATGATATCACTGGTTGGTTCTCTCTGCCTTCCTGGAAGCAATCGCTGCCGCCAGCGCCTTTCACGACGGATGCGTTGCCAAAACAGGCAGGCTGCTGGCTGCTGTTGAGTGATGCATGCGGTGTCGGCAAGCGGCTGGCGGAGCAATTGGCAGCGCATCACCAGGATGTTGTCGTCGTGCTGCCGGGAGCAACTTTCGCCAGGCAGGACGAGAATGTCTATACCATCCAGCCGGGCCAACGCGCCGATTACGAAAGCCTGCTCAAAGCTATGAGAGAGCAAGGAAAGATGCCCGGTCGCGTCGTTCACCTGTGGAGCGTCACTCCGCCGGGCGCGATTGATCTGGATGGTCTGCTTGCTACAGGCTTCTACAGTCTACTCGCGCTGGCCCAGGCGCTGGGTGATCTCGCCTCTGATAGTGCTTGTGAGATTACCGTGATCTCCAACGAGTTGCAGAATGTCACGGGCAACGAGCGGTTGTGTCCAGAGAAGGCGACGATCACCGGCCCCTGCCGGGTGATCCCGCAGGAGTATCTTTCGCTTAGTTGCCGTAGTATCGATATCTGCTTGCCAGAGCCGGGAAGTTGGCGGGAAGAGGCGCTGGCGCAACAATTGTGGGGAGAACTTATCTCCGATTCAGCAGCGACTGATAGCGTGGTTGCGCTGCGTGGAGATAGCCGTTGGATACAGATGTTTGAGCCAGTGGCAATGACCGGCCAGCAGCCGCAAAATGCGCGCCTGCGCGAGGGCGGCGTCTACCTTATAACCGGTGGTCTTGGCGGCATCGGATTGGCGATAGCCGGATACCTGGCCCGTACTCTGCACGCGAAACTTGCGCTGGTAGGACGCGGCGGCCTGCCGCCACGCCAGGAATGGCTGCTTCTCCTGGCAGGGCAGGGAGATACGGCGGGCGTTGGGCGGCAAATTCGCCAGGTACAGGCATTGGAAGAAGCGGGAGCCGAAACGCTGATTGTGGCCGCGGATGTGACCGACGAGGTACAGATGCGCGCCGCCGTCCAGCAGACCCTTGCCGCGTTCGGCGCACTGAATGGCGTTATACACACGGCGGGTGTGCCGGGCATTGGCCTGATACAGTTAAAGACGCCGGAGGCAGCGGGGCGCGTACTGGCGCCGAAAGTGCATGGGACGCTCAATTTGGAGCGCGTGCTGGCGGGTCTGTCCCTCGATTTCCTGGTCTTGTTCTCGTCGATCACCGCCATTACTGGCGGCCCTGGTCAGGTCGATTACTGTGCCGCCAATGCTTTCCTGGATGCCTATGCGCGCGAGCGCGGCTCGCGGAATGGGCTGACTGTCGCCATTAATTGGAGTGAATGGCAGTGGGATGCCTGGGAAGAGGGTTTGCTGGGCTACGGCGCAGAGGCGCGCGCTTTCTTCAAAGCACACCGCCAGAAGTTCGGTATCTCGTTTGAGGAAGGAACCGAGGCGCTCAGGCGTATCCTCTCCTACCGGCTTCCCAACGTGGTGGTCTCTACGCAGGATTTCCAGGCTATGGTCGCATTGAGCAAGTCCTTTACGGCGACCTCGGTACTGGAGAAGGAGCGGCAAGGAGAGCAGGGACGGGAACTGTACCCGCGTCCAGTGTTGGGCAGTTCCTATCTGCCGCCGCGCAGCGATCTCGAACGGCAGATTGCCGCTATCTGGGAGGAACTGCTCGGTATAGCGTCGGTGGGCGTCAACGATAACTTTTTCGAGTTGGGCGGTAATTCCTTGATGGGTGTTAACCTGGTGGCTCGCTTGCGCAAAGCCCTCGCGCTGGAATCGCTCGCGGCCTATATACTCTATGAAGCGCCGTCGGTGAGCGCGTTGGCGCACTACGTGGAGCAGGGCAGAGAAACGCAGTTTGTTGAGGAACGGCGTGAGAGAGGCGAAAAACGCCGCGAGAGCCTTAAACAGCGTATGCGTGCAACTGGACGAACGAGGTGAGAGAGTTATGACACACGATGCTTCCTATGAAACAGCCCTGGCGCTGATTGGCATGTCAGGCCGCTTCCCCGGCGCGCGCAGCGTCGAGGCGTTCTGGAGCAATATCGCCGGGGGCGTCAAGTCCATTCGCTTTTTCAGCGACGAAGAATTGCTGGCGGCAGGCGCTGATCCGGCCCTGTTGCGGCGCTCCAATTACGTCAAAGCCGGGACGGTGATCGAGGATATCGACCGCTTCGATGCCACTTTCTTCGGTTTCACGCCGCGTGAGGCCGAGATTATGGACCCGCAGCATCGTCTCTTCCTGGAATGCGCCTGGGAAGCCTTAGAGCGCGCCGGATATGACCCGGAGACCTATCAGGGCTTGATAGGGGTATTTGCTGGTTCGGCAATCAGCATGTACCTGCTCGATCATGTCTACCCCAATCCAGATGTGATCAACCGCGTGGGCAGGCTGCAAGCCTCTATCGGCAATGATCGAGACTCGCTGGCCTCGACCGTCTCGTACAAGCTCAACTTGAAGGGGCCGAGCTTTGCTGTACAGACGTTCTGTTCGACCTCGCTGGTAGCCGTCCACCTGGCCTGTCAGAGCTTGCTTAACTACGAATGCGATATAGCCCTGGCGGGTGGCGTCGCCATCGCTCTCCCGCAGGTCAGCGGCTATCTCTATGAAGAAGGCGGTATTCTTTCGCCTGATGGCGAGTGCCGCACCTTCGATGCGCGCGGGCAGGGCAGCGTCATGGGCAATGGCCTCGGCGTGGTGACGCTTAAACGCTTCCAGGAAGCGGTTGACGATGGCGATTATATTTATGCGGTCGTGCATGGTTCCGCGCTCAACAACGACGGCAGCCAGAGGGTGAGCTATACTGCTCCTGGCCTGGATGGACAAACCGGCGTCATTGCCGAAGCGTTGGGTCACTCTGGCGTGGATGTTGAGAGCATTGGCTATATTGAGGCGCACGGCACAGCGACCGAACTGGGCGACGCCGTGGAACTGGCGGCCATGATCAAAGCCTTTGGCGCGAAAACGCAGAAGAAACAATTTTGCGCCATTGGATCGGTCAAGCCCAACGTGGGCCATCTCGACCGCGCGGCAGGCGTCACCGGCCTGATTAAAACGGCGCTGGCGCTGCATCAGAAGCAATTGCCGCCCAGCCTCAACTTTGACAGCGCCAACCCGGATATTGACCTTGATAACAGTCCGTTCTATGTCAATACCATCCTGCGCGACTGGCCGGACAGCGCGGATGGCACGCCGCGCCGGGCTGGCGTCAGTTCGTTTGGCCTGGGCGGCACGAACGTGCATATGACGTTGGAGGAAGCTCCTCAACGCAAGCCATCCGCTCCCTCTCGTCCCTGGCAACTGCTGCTGCTCTCCGCCAAAACCGCGACGGCCCTCGAAACAATGACTGCTAATATGGCTGCTTATCTCAGAACGCGTGAAGCGGCGCTGCCTGACATAGCCTATACTCTGCAAGTGGGCCGCGGCGTCTTGGCCCACCGGCGCGCCGTTCTCTGTAGCGACCGGGACGAGGCTCTCGCCGCCTTAGAGTCCGCAGATACCCAGCGTGTCTTTACCTTGCATGAGCCATATCGAGACCGCCCAGTCGTTTTCCTGTTCCCCGGCTCCGGTGAACGGTACGTTGAGCTGGCCCAGGAACTCTCTGCGCGGGAGCCAGTCTTTCGTGAGGCGATGCAACGTTGCTGCGACTTCCTCGAGCGCCGCTTTGATCTGACCCTTGACGGCATGTTTCATGAACATCCTAAAGAGCCGGCCAGTGCGCGTTTGCAGCATGCGGCGGCGGCTCAGCCCGCGCTCTTTGCCGTCGAGTACGCGCTGGCGCAATTGCTCATCTCGTGGGGGATGCGTCCGTCGGCTATGCTGGGTTTCGATCTAGGCGAGTACGTTGCTGCCTGCCTCTCCGGCGTCCTCGCGCTGGAAGACGCTTTGACACTGCTCACGCGCCGCGCTCAGCTTACTGAGAAACTGCCGCTTGAGTCGCTGCGCGAACCTCTAACCGCGTTGGCGCGGAGTGTGCGTTTGCACGCGCCAGAGATTCCGTATATATCGGATGTGACCGGCACATGGATCACGAACGAGCAGGCCACTGACCCTGCTTACTGGGCCAATCAGATGTGCCAGGCGACGAACGTTGCAGAGGGTGTGGGGCAACTCTTAGAGAACCCTGACTGGCTTTTGCTGGAAGTTGGCCCTGGCCAATCGCTCTGCTCTCTCGTCACACAACATCCGGCTTATGGGAGCGAGCGCGTAGCGCTGCCTGCGTTGCCCTCAACTTCTGTTCGGCAATCGAGCCAGGAGCGCCTGCTGGAGACGCTGGGCAGGCTCTGGCTGGCAGGCGTCACTATCGATTGGACGGGCTTTTACGCCAACGAGCGCCGCTCGCGGCTGCCCTTGCCTACCTATCCCTTTGAACGCCAACGCTACTGGATCGAGGCGAAAAAGCCGATGGCGCAGGCGGCGCAGGTCACACCGGAAGCATCGACAGCGCAAGCGGTGTCAAACGCTGCCATCGGCATCGAGGGCGAATTAGGGCGCATACCGGATATCACGGACTGGTTTTTCTTGCCTTCATGGAAGCTCACCTTGCCGCTCAGCCGCTTTACGCCGGAGACGTTCTGGTCGCAAGAGCATTGCTGGCTGGTCTTTAGCGATGAGCAGCCGGTTGGTCCGCGCGTGATCGATGCGCTGCGGCGACATGGACAGCAGGTGATTGCCGTCACTCCAGGGCCAGCTTTTGCCAGGAGCGGTGAGGATACCTATACCGTGCGTCCAGATTGGCGCGCTGACTACGAAAGTTTGCTCAAGGATCTGCGCTCCAACGGGAAAACGCCTGCCCATGTTGCGCACTTGTGGACCGTCACCGAGCCCGGTATGGCGAACCTGGGCGAGACGCTGGATAGAGGCTTCCACAGCCTGATCGCTCTGGCCCAGGCGCTGGGAGACCTCGGACTTGAGCATAGCTGCGACATTACCATCATCTCCAATGAGATACAGCAGGTAAGCGGCAACGAACGACTTTGCCCGGGAAAGGCCGCGGTTATTGGCCCCTGTCGCGTCATTCCGCAGGAATACGCCAATCTGCGCTGTCGCAGTATCGACATTGTGCCTGGTGATCCAGGCAGCCAGGCGGAACAGGAGTTGGTAGCGCAGATCATGGAGGAACTGGCGTCTGAACCTCGCGATGTGATCGTCGCTTTGCGCGGCGGCCAGCGCTGGGCGCAGATCTTTGAGCCGGTATCCTTGCATGGCGAGGGACGCCATACACCGCGTTTGCGCGAAGGAGGCGTGTACTTGATTACCGGCGGCCTGGGCGGCATCGGCCTGGCAATGGCCCACTACCTGGCGTGTACTGTGCAGGCGCGCCTGGTCCTCACCAGTCGCTCAGGGCTGCCGCCGCGCTCAGCATGGCCGAGCATTCTTGAGGCGCAAGGAGACGAGCAGGGCGTTGGGCGGCAGATTCGCATCGTACAGGAAATGGAGGCGACGGGAACTGAGATGCTGGCGCTGGCTGCCGATGTAACTGATGAAGCGCAAATGCGATCAGTCGTTCAGCAAGCCCTGGCGACTTTCGGTCGCATCGATGGCGTGCTGCACACGGCGGGCGTGCCGGGCGTTGGCTTGATGCAGTTGAAGACGTCGGAGATGGCCGCGCGCGTGCTGGCCCCTAAGATCATGGGAACGCTGGTACTGGAGCGCGTGCTGGAGGGGTTGTCCCTCGACTTCCTGGCGCTGTTCTCATCGATGACTTCCACCACCGGTGGTGGTCCCGGCCAGGTCGATTATTGCGCCGCCAACGCCTTCCTGGATGCCTACGCGCGCCAGCACGCTACCGAACATGGCCTGACTGTCGCCATCGACTGGGGTGAGTGGCAGTGGAATGCCTGGGAAGCTGGCCTGACGGGCTATGACATGGCTGCTCAAACCTTCTTCCGCGCGCATCGCCAGGAGTTTGGTATCTCATTTGATGAAGGCGCCGAAGCGTTGAAGCGCATTCTGTCCTATGATCTCCCACTGGTCGTTGTCTCAACCCAGGATTTCCGGTCCGTTGCCGAAGTGAGCAAGCAATTCACGGCTGCCGCTATGTTACGGCGCACGCGGGAGAGCCGTCAGAGCCAGGAACTGCATCCGCGCCCCGCGCTGGGCAGCTCGTATGCCGCGCCGGGCAAAGAGCTTGAGCAGCAGATCGCCGCTATCTGGGAAGAACTGCTGGGCATTACGCCGGTGGGCATTGAAGATAACTTTTTTGAATTGGGCGGCAACTCCCTGACCGGCATTGATCTGATGGCGCGCTTGCGTAAAGCTTTGCATACGGAAGCGCTCGCGGCCCATATCCTCTATGAAGCGCCGACCGTGAGCGCGCTTGCGCGCTACGTCGAACGGGGACATGCAGCCGTGGCAGTCGAAGAATGGCAGGATCGCAGCGAACGACGTCGCGAAGGTTTGCGACAGAGAGTACATGAAACAGGGCGTGTCCGATAGACGGGTGTTACAAAGCAAAAAGTAAGTACGAAAGCAGCGGATAGTACGAACCAATTGGGATAAGAGGGGTCTATGACACACGATACTTCGTATGAAACGGCATTGGCGCTGATCGGCCTGTCAGGCCGCTTCCCCGGCGCGCGCAGCGTCGAGGTGTTCTGGCGCAATATCGCCGGGGGCGTCAAATCTATGCGCTTTTTCAACGACGAGGAGTTGCTGGCGGCAGGCATCGATCCGGCGCTGCTGCGGCGTCCCAACTACGTCAAAGCCGGGACGGTGATCGAGGATATCGACCGCTTCGATGCCGCCTTCTTCGGCTTCACGCCGCGTGAGGCCGAGATCATGGACCCGCAGCACCGCCTCTTCCTGGAGTGTGCCTGGGAAGTTCTGGAAAGCGCGGCGTATGACCCACGTTCTTATCGCGGCCTGATCGGCGTCTTCGCCGGTTCCGCCTTCAGTACCTATCTGCTGAACAACCTCTATCCCAACACGGAAATGCTGGAGTTGTTGGGGCAATTGCAGATCGATGTTGGCAATGATCGCGATTCACTGGCCTCGATGGTCTCCTACAAACTCAATTTACGCGGCCCCAGTATCGCTGTGCAGACCTTCTGCTCGACCTCGCTGGTGGCAGTTCACCTGGCCTGTCAGAGCCTCATAAATTATGAATGCGATATAGCCCTGGCGGGCGGCGTCGCCATTATCCTGCCGCAGGAGAACGGCTATCTCTATGAAGAGGGCGGCATTCTCTCGCCTGATGGGCAGTGCCGCACCTTCGACGCGCGCGGCCAGGGCAGCGTCATGGGCAATGGCCTCGGCATCGTTGCTCTCAAACGTTACGCGGAGGCCGTTGATGACGGCGATCATATCTACGCCGTTATTCGCGGCTCGGCGGTCAACAACGACGGCAGCACGCGGGTGAGCTACACCGCGCCCGGACTGGATGGGCAGGCGGGCGTCATCGCCGGAGCATTGAGCTACGCTGGAGTGGATGTTGAGACGATCAATTACCTGGAAGCGCATGGCACGGGTACCAGATTGGGCGACGCGGTCGAATTGGCGGCCATGATCAAAGCCTTTGGCGCGAAGACGCGGAAGAAGCAGTTCTGCGCCATTGGCTCGGTCAAGCCCAACGTGGGCCATCTCGATCGCGCGGCTGGCGTCACCGGCCTGATCAAAACGGCGCTGGCGCTGCACCAGAAGCAATTGCCGCCCAGCCTCAACTTTGAACGCGCCAATACCGACCTGGACCTGGAAAACAGTCCGTTCTACATCAACACGCGCCTGCGCGAATGGCCCGCGAGTCAGGATGGCGCGCCGCGCCGCGCTGGAGTCAGCTCATTTGGTCTCGGTGGCACGAACGCTCACGTCGTTCTGGAAGAAGCTCCTGTGCCTGAACCTGCCAGCCTCTCGCGTCCCTGGCAATTGCTGCTGCTCTCAGCTCGTACCGAAACGGCCTTGCAAGCGGCCGCCGCTAACCTGGAGGAGCATCTCAAAACGCGCGCGGATAGCTCACTGCCCGATGTCGCTTACACCTTGCAAGTGGGACGCGCCGTCTTTAATCACCGGCGCGTGGTTTTCTGCCGTGACCGGCAAGACGCGCTTAATGACCTGGGACAGAATGATGTCGGGCGCGTCTGGACTGCCGAGCAGTCGCGCCGCGATCGTCCTGTCGCCTTCCTGTTCCCAGGCGTGGGCGAGCAGTATGCCGGGCTGGCGCGGGAACTCTACCAGCAAGAACCGACCTTCCGCGAGACGGTAGAGCATTGCTGCGCGTTCCTCAAAGCGCAATTTGGCCTTGATCTCCACGAAGTTCTTTTCGCGGTGGATCAGCCTCCCGCCGCGGATACTACTCAAAACGGCCTGAATCTCCGCGCCCTGCTTGGGCGCACAGAGACTACCGCCTCAACGGCCAACGAGCGGCTCAAGCAGACGGCGCTGGCGCAGCCCGCACTTTTCGTCATCGAATATGCGCTGGCCCAACTGCTTGCCGCGTGGGGCATTCGCCCGTCAGCAATGATCGGCTACAGCCTGGGCGAATACGTCGCTGCCTGTCTCTCCGGCGTTCTCTCGCTCGAAGACGCGCTCGCGCTGGTTACGCGCCGCGCTCAGCTCATTCAAGAGATGGCGCCGGGAGCCATGCTCGCCGTGGCTCTCTCGGAGCAAGCCGTGCAGCCCTATCTGGATAAGCAGGCATCGCTGGCCTGTATCAACGCGCCCAATACCTGCGTGCTGGCCGGGTCGGCGCAGGCTATCGAGAGGCTGCAAGAGCGGCTGAACGAGCAGGATATTGCTCACCGGCGCGTGGAGACAACGCACGCCTTCCATTCCCATATGCTGGAGTCCCTGCGCGAACCATTAACCGACCTGGCGCGTACTATTACGCTCAATGCCCCACAAGTCCCGTATATCTCGAATGTGACGGGAACCTGGATCACGGCGGAACAGGCCACCGATCCGGCTTACTGGGCGCGGCACATGTGCCAGACCGTGCGCTTCGCCGATGGCGTCGGCCAACTTTTGCAACAGGGCGAGCATATAGTGCTGGAGATCGGGCCGGGTCAGTCGTTGGGATCGTTTGTGCGCCAGCATCCCGCCTGCGGGCGCGAAGGCATGGCTCGCGTTCTCTCTACATTGCCCGCGGCCACTGAAGGCCGATCTGATATGGAGACGCTGCTAGCTGCGCTGGGCAAGCTCTGGTTAGCCGGAGTCACCATCGACTGGCCGGGCTTTTATGCCAACGAGCGGCGTTACCGTCTGCCGCTGCCCACCTATCCTTTCGAGCGCCAACGCTATTGGATCGATCCCCCGCGGAAGCGCGTCTCGCCGCGGCGGCAAGAAGAGCCGCCCAAAGGCAAAAAAGGGGACATCGCCGATTGGTTCTACGTTCCTACCTGGGAGCAAGCGACTTTGCCTGCATTGTCGCCGGGCCACGCGGCGACGCAATCTCCCTGGCTCATTTTTGAAGATAGTCATGGCCCTGGTCAGCAGATAGCGGAGCGCCTGCTCCAGCAGGGGCATTCTGTCATTCGCGTGCAGATTGGAGCGCATTTTGACCGACTCGAAAAAGATCTCTTCACGCTTAGAGCGGACGAGAGCGCGGATTACCTGGCGCTGTTTGAGACTCTGACGGCAGCGGGGCAGCAGCCCGGAACTATCGTGCATTGTTGGAGTATTACTCAGGAGGACGCGGCGGCAGCGAGCGCGGCACGCTTCAAGGCCATGCAGGAGGTTGGCTTTTACAGCCTGCTCTCTCTGACAAAGGCGTTGGGCGCGTACATGGGCGAGCAAACGGTGCGCCTGATAGTCGTATCGAATGCTATGCAGGCAGTGACCGGTCAAGAGCAGGCGTTGCCGGAGCAAGTTACCCTTCTGGGCGCGTGCAAGGTTATCGCGCAAGAGAACATGAACATCTCCTGCCGTAGTATCGATTTGTCCGCTATCGATGACTGGTCAGATGCTCAACTGGTTGATCTGCTGTTAGCGGAACTGAGTTCAGGCGCGCCAGACCCGACGGTGGCGTATCGCGCTGGTCAGCGCTGGGTGCAGAGCTATGAGGCCCGGCGTCTTGAGGTGGTCGGGCCAGGGACGAGCAGGCTGCGCGAACGCGGAGTCTATCTCATTACGGGCGGCCTGGGCGGCGTTGGCCCCGTGCTGGCCGCGTATCTGGCGGACACGATGCGGGCGCGCCTGGTTCTGGTCGGGCGTTCTGCCTTGCCTGAGCGTGACATGTGGGAAACATGGCTAGAGAGCCACGACGACGCTGATCGCATCAGTCGCAAGATACGACAGGTGCAAGATATCGAAGCGCGGGGCGGAGAAGTACTGCTACTCAGCGCGGACGTGGCGAATGAAGCGCAGATGCGCGAGGCGATCCAGAGCATCTACGCTCGCTTTGGCGAACTGCATGGCGTGATCCACGCCGCCGGTATCTCCGATGAAAGGGCTTTTGGCCTCGCGCAGCAGATCGAGCGCGAGACCTGCGAGTGGCATTTCCAGCCAAAAGTCTATGGAACCTGTACGCTAGAAAAGGTGTTGGAGGGACACAATCTCGATTTCTGTGTGTTGTTCTCCTCAATCTCCTCTGTCCTTGGCGGCCTGGGTTTCGCGGCCTACGCCGCGGCCAATCTGTTCATGGATGCTTTTGTACGGAGACATAACCGCGCGGCAACCATGCCCTGGATCAGCGTCAACTGGGATACCTGGCAGGTTAAAGAACTGACGCAGGGTTCGTTGGGCAGTACTGTGGCTGAGTATGCTATGACGCCAGCGGAAGGCACGGAAGTCCTGGCTCGTGTCCTGGCGAGCCAGGGTTTGTCACAGATCATCACTTCAACCGGAGATCTACAGGCGCGCATACGCCAGTGGGTTTTGCTCGAATCTTTGCGAGAGAGCGATGAGGACGAAGCTGGAAGCAACGATGCTCATTCCTCTCTCGCCGCCATTCCTGAGCGCGCGGATTACGAGCGCAGATTGACGGAAATCTGGCAACAGGTGTTGGGCATCGGGCAGGTGGGACTCGACGCGAATTTCTTTGACCTCGGCGGCAATTCGCTGATTGCCTTGCAAGTGGTGAGCAAGATCAGGAAAGTCTTCCGCGTGCAGATTCCCGTGGTGGCGCTATTTGAAGCCCCCACCATCAGCGCGATGGCAGCCTATTTACAGCCAGCCGCACCTGCGTCACAGGAACAGCGCCCGGCGCTGGCGCAGCGGCGCGATCAGGCGCGGCGGCGTGTGGAGCAGCAGGATATTGCCATCATTGGTCTGTCGGGCCGCTTCCCTGGCGCGCCGACGATCGCGCAGTTCTGGCAGAACTTGCGCAATGGCGTGGAGTCCATCAGCTTCTTCAGCGACGCGGAACTGCTCTCGGCTGGCGTCGATCCGGCTCTGCTGCGTGATCCCAACTACGTGCGCGCGCGTCCCATCCTGGCGGATGTCGAACACTTTGACG
>Ga0102924_1005118_pt1 | contig 12867 bp, 10 predicted proteins | sample PaiPotPPM11metaG_FD_80116 | JGI IMG/M metagenome (GOLD analysis project Ga0102924, IMG submission 80116) | Iron sulfur acid spring bacterial and archeal communities from Banff, Canada, to study Microbial Dark Matter (Phase II) - Paint Pots PPM... ... | reverse complement strand
GCCCTGGGTGTTCTTCCACCAGAAATAGATCACGACGACGATGGCTAGGCCGGCGGCGAAATGATCGTCGGAAAAGTTCAGCGGCCGGTGCATATAAACGCCGATGTCCTTGATAAACCCCGCAAGGTATTGACCTGCCGAGACGGCGCTTATCGGACCCGTAAGAACGTAATCGAAGAGCAGCGCGGAGACGGAAAACTTCGCAAGAGTGCCGCCCATCGCTTCTTTCACCACTCGATAGACGCCGCCCCGCACGAACATGCTGCTGGATTCGATATAGAGCGCCCGGACGGCATAGCTGAACAGCATGACGGCCAGGATGAACCAGGGAGCACTCTTGCCGATCACTTTTTCGGCGTCGCCGCCCGCGTAATAGGCAGAGGAGGCCAAATCGGAAAGAACAATGGCCGAAGCGCGCCAGAAGGAGATGAAGGTCAACATCACCGTGGTGGCGACGAAGACCTTTACGACCGGTTTAGTTCCTTCTGGGGATGTTGCCATTCTCAGGACAATTGCGCGAAAGAGGTATTAGATAAGCCTAGAAGATAACATACGCCGGATCAGCAGATCAGAACGCCGCGCCTTTGCTCTTTCCAACTGCCAGATCCTACTTGTTCTTTTGCTCGGTTATCCATCGATCGGTGCGGGCATCGAGCATATCGAGAGGAAGCGTGCCGCCGTCGATCATCGCATCATGGAACTTGCGGATGTCGAATTTCGGGCCGAGTTCTTTTTTCGCACGATCGCGGAGTTCCCGAAACTTAAGCTGCCCAAGCTTATAGCTCAGGGCCTGGGCGGGCCATGAGATGTAGCGATCGGTCTCGGACTGAATTGGACAGTGCATCTTCGTAAGAGCACCGCTCCGCTTATTTGTTGGCAGGACGTTGCGGCGCCATGTAGCTATGGGTGATTCGGTCATGCCAGCAAAGTGCGTCTTCGTCGAGAAAAACCCAGGCATACCCCATGCCGAGGGAGGCCGCCGAAAGGTAAGAACCCAGTACACGCCAGCGGCGCAGGGATCGCGTGGTCGAACTGCCGTCGAAACGAGTCAGTTCCAGATGTGTGGCCCGCAGTCCTGGAGTGCTGCCGGAGTACACGATCAGCAAATATTGGTAGGTCCCCCAGAACAGGCATGAGATTCCGGCTACCAGGGACATAATCTGGATCTGTGGGGGACGGAACGCAGCTACTTTCCAGAAAATGAATGCGAAGAGGGCGGATGCTGCCCCAACAATCACTGAGTCGATTAGAAAAGCCACCAGCCGCAAGCCAAGCGGTGCGCTTTGAAGAGGAATGTCGATTCCGGGACGCTTTTCGATTTCCCGCGGCTGGGCGGGTTCGATGGTGATTCCGCCGAGCGCCGGAGGCGGGGGAGCAACCTCGGGCACTTCAAGAATGCGAAGCGTGTCAGTTACCGGCTCGGCCAGCTGATCGGAAGGAGGCGGAGGTGGTCCCCAGGCCAACCGAGGAAACTCGATGATCTTGGCGCCGCCATGCGGAACATGATGGCGAGCGGGCGCCTGAACTTCCGCCACGGGCTCTGGCGGACTGGTTTCCATATGCAACAATTCGGGCTGTGGCTCGAGTGCCAGCGCGTGATTCGACAAGGATCCAAAGGTCGAGGACTCCGGGGCCGACGGCCGAAGCGACTCCAGTGGGCTGAAAGGCAGTTTGAGTGACGGATATCGCGGCGGAGGGGCCTTGCGACGCGCACGGTATCGGTTCAACCGGGCAGAAAGCTCATCGCGCCACGCAGAATTTTCCTCTTCCGGGCAGATCCGCCCAGATTCCGGCAAAGCCGAAGTTGAGCTTTCGGCTGCGGGATCTGAAACAGGAGTCAGCATTTCGGTGGGAGGGGGCTCCATAGGGCAACCGCTGATGTCGTCAGACCTCTTACAATCCATCTTCCTAAAATCCGTGAAAAACAATTCGTTTCGGCAAACTGTTCCGTGCAACCGGGAGGCAAGCCACGGCAATCCTAGCCTTTGTCACTACTTTTCCTTGCTGGCAGCGGCGTGCTAAGTTCACGATGCCACGACAGCTACGCGAAAGGCAGGCAGCTCTCGATGGAGTTCGTCTTCCGTCGACTTTCTTCCGATGACTCTGCGCACTAGATTCCTTATCACGGCGCTGTTCCTTTGTCATCAGCATCTCGCGCAAGGGCTAGTAACCAGACAGTTGCTATCTGATTCGGCAGAGACAGCAAGCCAGCCCAGTCAGAAGGCTTCGCAGAAGTCCTCGACCGCCACCGACGCGACACCCTGCTCTGCGCAATCCGCAACGCAAGATGAGGATTCCACGACGATTTGCGCGTTGCAGCAGGAGAAAGACGGCGACCTTTACAAACTGCACGGCAATGCTGAGATTCACTATCGCAATTACGTATTACGCGCCGATGAAGTGACTTACAACTCCGATAGCGGCGAAGCCACTGCTTCCGGTCACTTTACCGTCGATGGCGGCCCAAACGACGACCACATCAAGGCCAGCCATGGAACCTATAACCTCACAGCCGAGACGGGCCGTTTTTATGATGTCTCGGCGACAACTGGCCTGCGATTTCAAGCCAACCGAACCATTCTGACGTCGAGCGCGCCTTTTGCCTTTAACGGAAAATTCGTGGAAAAGACCAGGTCTGATCGCTACATCGTTTACGATGGAAGCATCACCACGTGTGAACTGCCGCATCCCTACTGGAGGTTTCAGGCACACAAGGTGGTTGTGGATGTCGGAGGAAATGCCAGCATCTACCACAGCGACTTCTGGCTGCATGGATTTCCGATCTTTTACTTCCCCTACGCCACTCACCCGGTCGCCAAAGAGGCGCGACACTCTGGCTTTCTCGTACCCACGGCCGGACGTTCTTCCACCAATGGCAACATGGTCGGAGATTCATTCTATTGGGCAATCAATCGCAGCATGGACGGAACAATCGGAGGAGAGTACTTTTCCAAGCGTGGATCCTCGCAACGGGGAGAATTTCGAGCGCGTCCGAGCGATACGTCTTATGTGGATCTAAATTATTTCGGCGTGGTCGACCGTGGTATTGAAGTCGGCACGAGCACCGGTTTCCAGTTGCTGCGCGAAGGCGGCCAGGAAGTGCGACTTACCGGGGACGGACATTTCTACGGCTTTCGTGCGGTCTCTAACATCGACTACTTGAGTTCCTTCCTGTTCCGCCTTGCCTTTAATGAGGTCTTTACCCAAGCCATCAACTCTGAGGTGAAGTCGGAGCTTTTTTTGTCGAAAGCGTATCAAGGATTTTTTTTCGGCGGAGCGGTCGAGCGTTACCAGAACTTCTTTCAAACGGCGGAGAATGGCGTGTTGTCGAATCCGCCGGTTTTTGACTCAATCCGTATCCTGCACACCCCCAGGATCGACGCATCGAGCGTCGACCAACAGGTCCACCGCTGGCCCCTGTTCTGGTCTTTTGACTCATCATTTTCCGGGCTTTCGGGCAGCGAGCCTGGCTTCAACACCAGCAGTCTGCTGGCACGCTTCGACTTCAATCCGCAAATCTCGCTTCCTCTGCAATTCCACGGATGGATGTTGCGGCCGGCACTGGCGATCCACGAAACCTACTATTCCGAACGCTTTGTGAATGGGGTGTCGGTCAGCGATCCCACGAATCGCCAGGCCCTAGATGCTTCCGTTGAGTTGCGCCCACCTGTGCTCGAGAAACTTTTCGACAAGCAGTTCCTGGGACGCAAGTGGAAGCATGTCATTGAACCGAAAATCACCTATCGCATGGTGACGGGGGTCAACGATTTTGCCAACGTTCTTCACTTTGACGACCGAGACATTTTGAGCAACACCCACGAAGTGGAGTACGGCTTCGTTACGCGGCTTTACTCGAAACGTCCCTCTTCGGCAGTTCAAGAATGCGAAACACCCATGACAGGCCTTGCCGTGGGCTCGCCGGCACCGGAGCAGAGTTTGCCCTGGGGACACACCAATCTCCTCGGGAGTCGGCCCTGCGTGATCGGTCCCAGTGTCAGAGAAGTAGTCACCTGGGAACTTGCTCAGAAATATTTTCTTGACCCCACTTTTGGGGGAGCGCTCGTCCCCGGGGAGCGCAATGTCTTCACCACAACGGAAGACCTTACCGGCATCGCCTTCATCACTCAACCACGCCATCTTTCGCCGCTCGTATCGCGTCTGCGAGCTGCAACCGCAAGTCACACTGATACTGAATGGGATCTCGACTATGACTTTCAACTGCACCGGGTAAATGCCAGCACGCTGCTCGTGAACTACAACTTCGGCTCATTTACAGTTGGCGGCGGCGATGCCTATCTGGAGATTCCGCAGACCAGCACAGTTACTCCGGGCCTAAGCGAGGGTAAATGCGGGCCGTCAGAAGGGACGACGCAAGTCACCTGCAAGTTCCAGCAGTTTCGTGCTGCGCTGGGTTATGGCGGACTCACTCGCCCAGGCTTCAGCGCCGCCACCAGTCTTGGTTTCGACGCAGAAACGAAGCAGCTGCAGTTCGCGACCGCACAAACGACCTACAATTGGAACTGTTGCGGCGTCACGCTCGAATATCGTCGTTTTGCCATCGCCAACGTGCGCAATGAGAATCTATTTCGTTTTACATTCAGTCTGGCGAATATAGGATCATTCGGAAACCTAAGGCGGCAAGAACGGCTGTACTGAGGCTTTACCGAGTCCGCCCTGATGAAGGTCTCGGCTGATACCATAGGTTTATGGAAGTCCCCGAAGCTCTATTGAGTACGAAGGCCTCTCAGCTTGAGGCGGAACTTCGTCACCTGGGCCGCTTGCTTGTGGCCTACTCGGGTGGGATCGATTCCGCATACCTGGCTTGGACCGCGCACCGAGTGCTCGGGGACAACATGCTGGCTGTAATTGCCGATTCTCCCAGTCTGGCGCGCACACATCTTGCGGATGCGCTCGCTTTTGCGCACGAACAGAATTTCCGCGTCGAGGTCATCAATACTGCCGAACTGGATCGCGCCGACTATGTCCGCAATGATGGACAGCGCTGCTTTCAATGTAAGGACGAACTTTTCGCGGTAATGGAACAACTCCGAATAGATCGGGGGTTCGATGCCATTGCCTATGGCGTGAACCTCGACGATCAGGGTGATTTTCGTCCAGGACAGCAGGCAGCCCAACTTCATCGAGTGGCCGCGCCGCTCCTGAGTGTAGGACTGACGAAGCAGCAAATTCGTGAACTGGCGCGCCAAGCCGGATTGCGAGTGTGGGACAAACCGGCATCGGCTTGTCTTTCCTCGCGAATCGAATACGGACGACCCGTAACACGAGAGGCACTGGCAGTCGTGGAGCGCGGAGAGGATGCAATTCGCGCCTTGGGATTCCGCCAATTTCGGGTGCGCCATCACGGGGACATCGTTCGCATTGAAATAGCACGGGAGGAACTGGAGCGTGCTCTCCATCCACTCGTAGCGGCGCAGTTCACCGCCATCTTCAAGCAGCTCGGCTTTAAATTCGTCACCCTCGACCTGGAGGGATTCCGTTCCGGTTCGATGAACGCATTGCTCCCAATCGATGAGCTTCGCCGCACTGGCTGAGGTGCATGGGAAGCCTTCTGCTCACTCGGGTTTGGCCGATTATGCTGTGAGATAATCGAACCTTAGCGAATGCTACTGAGGCGGTTTTTGGTGACCCTGATTCGTCGTTCCCTTTTCATTCTGATATTGATTTGCCTGGGCTGCGTCGCCCAGTCTGCCCCTCCGGACCTGGCCCGAAAAATCGAGCACCAGGTTCGCTCTTTTTACAATTTGCCCAGCGAAGTGAAGGTAACGGTCGGTGAGATCACTCCCAGTAACGACATGCCCGGTTACGACAACGTCGCCGTGAAGCTTGACGGCGATGGCAAGCACAAGGACTACACGTTCTTGATCTCCAAAGACCGGGCGACCATGCTGCGGGTCACTAAATTCGACCTCAGTAAAGACGCGTATAGCGATCTGATGAGCAAGATCAACGTGGGTGGACGGCCTACGCGTGGCGCCAAGTCGGCCAAGGTTGTCGTCATCGATTTCGACGACTTTGAGTGCCCGTTCTGCTCGCGAATGCACCAGACGCTGTTCCCCGAACTGCTGAAAGAATATGGGGATCGCGTCACGTTTATCTACAAGGACTATCCCCTGACCGAGATTCATCCTTGGGCTGTTCATGCCGCCGTGGACGCCAACTGCCTGGCAAGCCAGAACGGCGATGCCTACTGGGATTTCGCGGACTACATTCACGCGAACAAGCAGGAAGTGGATAGTCAGAAGACGGCGGACGCCCGCTTCGACGAAGTCGACAAGATGGCGCTTCTGCAAGGACAAAAACACAATTTAGATACTGCCAAGCTCCAGGCTTGTGTAAAGGCGCAGAACGAGGATGCAGTGAGAGCCTCCATGAAAGAAGCCGACGGACTTGGGATCAACGCAACCCCGACCCTGTTCATCAACGGCCAGAAGATTGACGGCGCAGTTCCCATCAGCGAGATCCGGGCCGCATTGGACTCCGCCCTTACGGATGCAGGCCAATCCGCGCCCGAACACGTCCCGTCAGCGCCTACGCCTGCATCCAAGTAGAATGGGCGGGGAAATGAATTGGGCGCATTGCGCAGTTCTGTAGCTTTTTAGCAGTGGCGTTGTGGTTGCGAATTGCAACTGGAGAAACATCCTTGAAAAAAAGAACACTATGTTCGCAAGCGGCTGCCGGCCTCTTCGCAGCGCTTCTGCTTGCGATCTTGTCGGGCTGCAACGCGCAGCCGGGTGGCGACGTGATGGCCACGGTCGACGGCCGGAAGATTTTCCGCTCGGACGTCGACAAGTACTACGACAATAACGTTGCTTCGGCGCAACAGGCCCCAACGGGCGAGCAGGCAACTGCATTGCGTCTGAACATTTTGCATCAGATGATCGACGACGAAGTCCTGATGCGGCGTGCCGAGAAGCTTGGACTGCTCGCGACAGATGATGAAGTCGACAAGAAGTTCAATGACTACAAGGCGCCGTTCACGCAAGAAGAGTTCGACAAGCGCATGCAGGCCCAGAAAATCACCGTAGCGGACTTCAAGCGCGACATACGGCGATCGATCACCGTGGAGAAAGTGCTAAACAAGGAAGTCGTTTCCAAGATCAACGTCACCGATCAGGACATCAGCGACTATTACAACGCTCACAAATCCGAGTTTAATCTGATCGAACCCCAGTACCACCTCGCACAGATCATGGTGACTACGTCACCGAACCCGCAGGCTCACAATCAGAATGATAAGGCACAGAACGAAGCGGATGCGCGTAAGAAAATTCAGATGATTTCCAATCGCTTGGACAGCGGCGACGATTTCGCCACACTCGCGATGAAATATTCAGAAGACCCGGAAACATCCGGTAACGGCGGCGATCTGGGAACGGTTCCCGAATCTGGTCTTAGGGGAACGGACCCTGCTACACGAGACACAGTTACCAAACTCAAGCCCGGCCAATACAGCTCCATCATCAGCGTCGTGAATCCCGCGAACAAGCAGGCAGTGGGTTTTCGCATTGTGAAGCTGGTTTCGAAAGAACCCGCGGGACAGCGTGAATTGGCAGACCCGCGAGTGCAGCAGGCGATCCGATCGCAACTGCACGATCGTCGCGAGCAGTTGCTCAAAGCCGCTTACTATGAGGTTCTCCGGGATTCTGCCAAGGTTGAAAATTACTACGCGAAGAAAGTATTGGAGAATAACGGCATCGAGAAGTAGGTTCGGCTACTCCACGATGGCAAGCACATCCCCGGAGTTTACGGCCGTGCCCTCGCTGACGAGAATCTTCTGGATGATTCCCTTCTTCGGCGATTTCACCTCGTTCTGCATCTTCATTGCCTCGACCACCAGGACGCCGGTACCAGCCTCGACCTCGGCTCCCTGACTCAAAAGGATGCGCACAACCTTGCCGGGCATCGGCGCCGTCAATTTTTTCGGTCCATGCTCGTCTACTGCTCGAACCCGGCTGCGCAATGATCGCGGATCGCGCACCTCGGCGGAAAATCTACGACTGCCCACCCAGATATGTACATCGCCGGCCACGCGCTCGCATTTCACTTCATAGGCTTTGTTGCCGATCCGCAGCGACAGGACGTCTGGCCGTGCCAGCACCGCATCGACTTCGATCTCGCGTCCTTCCAGTTGGCAGGACCACCGGTCTTCGACCTGATTGAGATCGAGCCGGTAGTTTTTGCCGTCGATAGCGATTTCGTACGTCATAAGAAGAAAATGCCGATAGCCCGTTGGCCATAGCCGCAGTCAGGCCCGCGAAAGTCCCTCATCGCAGCCCTTCCCGGCGGGCCGCCGTTTTCCAGTTCGACGTGGGCGCTGGTTTGGCGGGAGCGCTGCCGATTGCAGCACGCTCACCGGCGCCGGCAGCCGCCGGTCCGAGAACGGCGAACATTCCGGCCGCGATGACGGCCACTTCCGCCGCCTGAGGATCATCCTGCGGGTCAGATCGTTCGTCTTTTTGCTTTAAGAGCCGATCCAGAAAACCGGTGTCCAGCTTCGCTGCGCGAAAGTTTGGATCATTCAGGATGCGGCGGAAGAGCGAGATATTTGTCTTGATGCCTCCCACGAAGTATTCGTTCAGCGCGCGGGTCAGGCGGCTAATCGCCTGATCGCGGTCAGTCCCGTAGCCGATCAGCTTCGCCAGCAGCGGATCGTAGTCCATGGGCACCGTCCAACCCTCGTACATGCCGCTATCACGGCGAATTCCTGGGCCTGAGGGCAACAGGAGCAGTGTGATCTTGCCAGGACTCGGGAAATAGTTATTGTCGGGATCTTCCGCGTAGATGCGGCACTCAATGGCATGGCCGCGAATCTTCACATCCTCCTGCGTGAACGGCAAACGCTCGCCGTTCGCTATATGGATCTGCAGATGAACCAGGTCGAGTCCAGTGATCAGTTCGGTTACGGGATGCTCTACCTGAAGGCGAGTGTTCATCTCAAGGAAATAGAAATTCTTCTCCTGATCCACAAGAAACTCGACGGTCCCTGCGTTGGTATATCCGGCAGCCTGCGCGACGCGGACGGCGACTTCGCCCATTCTGCGCCGCATATCGGCGTCGACAATCGGAGATGGCGCCTCCTCGATGACCTTCTGATGCCTGCGCTGCAGTGAGCACTCGCGCTCGCCCAGATAGAGGATGTTCCCATGTTCGTCTGCAAGTATCTGCATTTCGATGTGGCGTGGATTGATAATCGCCTTCTCGATGTAAACTTCGCTATCGCCGAAGGAGCGTTCGGCTTCGCTGCGGGCTCCTTCAAGTGCTGACCTCAGCTCTACGGAGGCCTGCACCAGCCGCATCCCCTTGCCCCCGCCTCCCGCCGCGGCTTTCAGCATGATCGGATAGCCGATTCGCGCGGCGACTTCTTCGGCTTGCTCGAACGACTCTAAACCCCGCGATGTACCGGGGACGAAGGGAACACCGGCGCGTTCCATGGCTTGCCGCGCGCGTGTCTTGGATCCCATCGCTTCCATCGCCGCAGCGGTGGGGCCGATGAATTTCACCCCGCTATCGGCGCATGCGCGGGCGAATTTGGCGTTTTCGGAGAGAAATCCGTAACCGGGATGAATGGCGTCGGCTCCGGAGCGCGCGGCAACATCGAGGATCTTCTGAATATTGAGATATGATTCGGACGCGGCGGGTGCACCGATAGGATAGGCCTCGTCAGCCTTGCGCACGTGCAGGGACGCACGGTCTACGTCAGAGTAAACGGCGACCGCGGCGATGCCCATCTCGTGGCACGCGCGAATCACGCGGACTGCGATCTCTCCCCGATTCGCGATCAGAATCTTCTTGAACATGGGCGTCGTGGCCGATGGAAAATCAATTTACTGCCGGAGCAGACGGGTTATTGTACTGGAGAGATCGTAGTTGGGGATGTGATTTGTCGACCCTGATGGAGTTAGCGAAAAAACTTTCGCGACTTGCCAGCATAGTATGATCGGCAGACAAGCGGACGTCTTTCCGGACATGCAACCATCCCAAGACGCGAATCAAGCAGTAGCCGCTTCCCCCTCGCCGTCTCGGCCGCTTGGCAAATTCCAGTGGCTGGCCTTGCTCTTGCTTTTTGCCGCAGGGTTGACCGTGCGCCTGTTTTGCCTCGCTTGCAAGCCGTTCTGGTTCGACGAAACTTTCAGCGTTGAGGTCGCGCGACTGGATTGGCGAAACTTTCTGCATCTGCTGTGGTGGCGCGAAGCGAATATGTCGCTGTACTACCTGCTGCTGCGGTTCTGGCTGCATTTTGGTCACAGCCCGTTTTTCATCCGCAGCCTGTCGGCGGTGATCGCCGCAGGCACCATTCCAGCCATCTACTGGCTCGGGAATTTGCTCTACGACCGCCGGGTCGCGACCGTCGCCGCGACTCTGTTCACGTTCAATGGCTTCGACATCCGCTATGCGCAAGAGGCACGCAGCTATTCGCTATTTGTACTGCTGGCAACGCTCTCGTCGGGATTTCTGATTGCATTCCTCAAAGAGCCGACGCGAAAGCATCGGGTCGGCTACGTGCTCTGCAGCGTACTCGCGGTGTATGCCCATTTTTACGCGCTTTTGCTGATAGCGGCCCATTGGCTTGCTTTACGTTGGAGGGGTCAACCTGCCAGGGAAGATGCGCCGCTCGCGGCGTTGTCGCATTCGCTGCGGCGCGCCTGGTGGGAGATCGGAATCGCGGCGCTCCCTCTGCTGGTTTTCGTCGCCAAGACTGGAGCCGGCCCCATCCGTTGGATTCACCGGCCAGGGCTATCTGATTTGGCACGCTTCAGCATCTATTTCACAAATGGATTTCCGATTATCTATTTCGCAGCCTGTCTGCTGGCATTGGTGCCATTGCAAAAGAGTCTGTTTGCGCGGACTCACCTCTGGGAGAAGTGGCGAGTTCAATTTCTCTTTATTTGGCTCCTGTTTCCAATTCTGCTGACGGTGCTGCTGTCGTTCGCACGTCCGGTTTTTCTGCCGCGGTACATGATCTTCTGCATTCCAGCTATCATGCTTCTTACGGCCGCTGGCCTGGGAAACATCCGGCCAGCGTGGCTGAGCGTTGGGCTGGCCATCGGCCTAATTGTTTTGTCCGCGAGGTTCGTGCCTTTCGTCTACTATCACGATTTTGACGACGAGCGCGATGCATCCATTGCGGCAGCGAATCTCATTCTCGACCAGACGCAGCCGGGAGATGCGGTTCTATTTCATATTGCCGACACCCGAATTCCCTTTGAGTTCGCCCGCTCATTTCGCGCGGCAGAGAATACGTCCAACGGGGATTTCACAACGCAGTTTGGGCCCGCGATTGTCTTTCCGAACCACGGACCCGGCCTTGATTATCGCGACTTCACCGGCAAACCAACAGACAGCTTACTGCGCCTGACACTGCCAAAGTATTCACGGGTCTGGGTAATGCTCATGAACAATGGCACGGCGGAGAAACCCGATCCTGCGACCGCAATATTGACGCGAGTTCTGCCGGAGATGTTTCCGAAGATGCAGCGATGGCAACTCGCCAAAGTAGAGATTCGCCTCTACAGCAGACAGAATACCGCGAAATAGAAAGCCTCCCGCGCGAAGGCGGAAGGCTCAACTAACCGGAGAAATTATTTCGGACTGTCCACGGTGATTCCGCCACTCTGACTCTGCGCCGCTTTTTCAGCTTTCGCCTTTTTCACTCGCAGCGTTTCGTCGACCCAGTGGTCGGCGGTCTTCAGGTCTTCGGTACGCGCCGCCTCGTCATCGCATTCCACGTCAGCCCGTTCGCGGTACATCAGGTTCATGTATGCCATCGCGTCATCGTAATCAGGACGTAACTGAATCGCCTTGTTCAGGCTATCGATGCCTTCCTGAATCGCCGGACCGTTTAGCGTCTTGAGTTCTTCGCAGACCTTTTTCTGGTCTTTGTTCTTCGCGCTCAAGTGCTCTTCGGGCTTCATGCCCAGCGCCGCCCGCTTTTCCATACGTGGCTGATAGGCCGCGGTCCAATCGATAACGCCCACTGAATAGTACGGCTCGGGATCGTTGGGATCGAGATCAGACGCCATTCGGTAGTACTTCTTGGCGTCATCCCACTTCTTCATGTTGAGGTACAGATAGGCGATGCCCTTCGCGCTGTTCACCTTCTGATCGCGCGAAGGATTCATGTCGATCACCTTCTGGTATTCGTCGATAGCCTGCTGCGCGGTCCTGAGATTGTCCTGATCTTCAACGCCCGGAATATACTGTGACACAAACGCCGTCGCCAGATACATGCGCGCATTGATCAGGGCCGGATCGAGTTTTACGGCCTCTTGAAAGTGGCCGATGGCCTGCTCGTAGTGATTGTCTTTATAGGCTTTCACGCCCTTGTTGAGCTGGTCGCGTGCCTTCAGCTTGTCGCATCCCACAGAGGAGAAGAGCGCCAGCACTACTGCCGCCAGCGTCAGCAGCCTTAGAGTTTTATTCATTGCGGTATAAGTCTCCCTCGCCACAGCATCCTAGGCCCAGAGACAACGATTTGACAAGCGGACCCTTGGGAGCACGGAAGCGAAAAGCTTCCGTGCCTTGGGCCGTTGACTGAAGAATCTTACAACCCCGGGCCGTTCGGGACGGACAGTTTAATTGCCCGCTTCGATCTTCGCGGTAATCAGACCGACTTTGTCCACGCCCGAGGCATGAGCGATATCGATCACATTGGCGACGTTCACGAAAGGGATGGGATCATCTCCCTTCACGAACATCACTTTTTCCGCGCGTTGTTTGTAGATGTCGGTAAGCCGACCCTGCAAGTTATCCCAAGTCGCATCTTCGTTGTTGATCTTGACGCCGGGGTCCTGTCCGGCACCGCGATCGATCAACTGCACGACAATGGTTCGGTCTGGAGTATTGTTC
>Ga0102924_1005116_pt1 | contig 12869 bp, 19 predicted proteins | sample PaiPotPPM11metaG_FD_80116 | JGI IMG/M metagenome (GOLD analysis project Ga0102924, IMG submission 80116) | Iron sulfur acid spring bacterial and archeal communities from Banff, Canada, to study Microbial Dark Matter (Phase II) - Paint Pots PPM... ... | reverse complement strand
GCGCCGGCCTTGCTTAGCCTGGTCATCCAGCCAGTCGGCGAGATTGCCCGAAGTTTGATCGCCGCCGGATTTGGCTTTTTTGCCCGCGGCAGCTTTGCGCTTTTTCGCAGGAGCGGCCGGAGTAGCCGCGTCGCGCGCGAGCCGCAGCGCGCGCAGGCGCTCGGTCTTGGCGCGGGTCGCTATGGCCTCGGCTTCATATTCGGCCATGGCCTGTTTGGCGTCGTTCAGCCGCTGATCTTTCACAAACTGGGCGTTCGCCGCCTTCTTTTCCGACGTGTCGTCCATCTTTCTTTCCTGTGCAGTCATCGCCGCCGCGGAACCTGATCCTGAAAAGGTGTCGCGCACTTGATCCGTGATTGGAACCGAGTCCTCGGAAGATCAGCTATGCGCGATTGAACAAATTTGTCTCAACTTGATTGGGAATGGGGGTGTAGCGGCATATGGCGCGCGGAACAAGCCGTTCGTGCTCCCGCGAGCCGGTGAAAGCGGGCGAGCGATGCGTCGGGGTGTGTCGGGCTTGGCGCGGTTCCTTGTGGGATTTGTGGGCGGCGGCGCGTTGCCGGTGGCCGTCTTGTTCCTTGCCGGGCCTTCATTCGCTGCGGAAAAACCGGGCATCGCTTCGATCTGTACCCAAGTCGGCGGCACGACCTCGAGCGGCGAGCGCTTCGTATCGGAAAAGCTGACAGCGGCGCACCGGACTTTGCCATTCGGCACAATGGTGCGCGTCACCAATCTGCGCAACGGCCGCACTGTGGTCGTCCGCATCAACGATCGCGGACCGTTCAACAAGGGCCGCATCATCGATGTGTCGCCCGCGGCGGCGAGAGTCTTGCAATTTTCCGGACTGACATCGGTCACGCTCGACGTCGTGACGGCGCAACGGTAAGCCCGCAATACTTTGTCTTCGCCATCGCGGTCGTGCGGGTGAAATCTACTTGCCGGCGGCCTTGCGCAGCGCGGCATTGATGCGGTCCTGCCAGCCCGGGCCGTTTTCCTGGAAGAAATCGAGTACGTCGCGGTCGAGCCGCAGCGTGACCTGTTCCTTCACGCCGGGAATTGCCGCCGGTGCCTTGGGCGGCCCTTCGATGGGCTTCGTGGTCGCCGCCTTGAAGGCTTGCTCGGCGGTGGTGCGGGGATCGGACGGGCGTCGTGACATGACTTGCTTATAGCAGGGCCGGCGCGGATTTCGAAAGAGTATGACGCATCCCGCTTAGCTCACGGGTACGCACTTGCGTGTTGCGCGCCGTGCATAGGGCGCGTGAAAACGCAATTTCGTCTCGGCTTCTGCGCCATAAGCGTCATGCAAGGCCTTCAACATGAGATCCGCGAGTGACTTGAAATCGGGCGGCTCGCCAATGTCGAGATCGACATTGAAATTTCCTTTTGAATCGTCGGTAGAAAATCCGAGGCGTCCCAGCGCGTCGATTGCGCGCGCTGGCAAACGCCTTGTTCTCGGCTGACCCGGGGCATCGAGAAAATAGCCAGAGGCCGCCTCGCAGTACAATTTGTGTGATGCGTGGAAAATGCATTGCACGTAAGTCTCAGACTGCGTCGGAATATCGATGATGAGATATTCGTCACGATGCTTGTCCGGATCGCCCACGGCATAGATGCGCTCGAGACGATCGATGACCGGGCAGCGATATTGATCGAGGAAGCGCTCCAGCGGTGTAGGTTCTTGCGCTGCTGCGGTGACCAAGTTCATCGAAGCGGCAAAAGCTAACAGTGCCGCCGTCTTTGTGACGCGGATAAGCATTGCATCCCCCAAATCCTGCAACTTATTGTAGTTGACTTCTTGGAACAAAACAAGAACAATCGGATTGGCAGTGAGGGGCATATGCATGTTTGGGACCGTCAAAGAAAACTTGTGGCGCATTGGCCGCGTCTTCGTTTCATCGTTTGCGGTCGCCCTGGTCTGGATCGGAATGCCGCGCGCTGATGCGCAATCGGCGGCGCCATCTCACACAGCGGACGAGATGATCAGCTGGGTCGTGCTCTCCGATACCTACGTTGATCTTGATGTCGACCTGCTGCGCGCGAAGCTGGCTGAAATTTATCCGGGCCAATTTTTGCCGCCCCGCGACAAAGGCAACTTCGTCGTCAATGGAACCGTACCGGGGCAGTTCTTCGTGAATGCGAATGTGCCCAACGCAGCAGGTATGTTTCTAGTGATGAGCGTACCCGGCCTTACACGGAATTCTCCAGCTTTCAAAAGAACATCACAGATCCTTTATTGCGTCGGCGGGCCGAGGCCCAAAAATGTTGGATGTCGGTCGATATGATTCACAGGAACACGACCAATGAGGACGCCTACCGATTTATTGAACAGGTGCTCGCCAAGCTTGCGCCCGCTGACGCGGCGTTCCTGGTTCACCCGTCAAAGCTTCTTACCATTCGGTTCGACGACGAAATTCGCCGTCGCATGGCCACTGGCGCTGCGATCATTCCGTTGCAATGAAGAATTGCTACTGCGCCGCCGCCTTGCTCTCCTGTAGGCAGCGATTGCGCGCTCGCTCCAGGTCGGCATCGAGCGTGCTCGCCGCTACCGGAGGCAGCGTGCAGCCGGACGAGCCGTCGCGAATGACATAAGCGGATTCGCAATAGGCCTTGGGCAGCTTCAAGGTGTTCAAGCAATTGTCGCGGAGGGCGCTCACCTTGTCCGCACTCGCCTTGCATTGCGCGGCCTGCGAGGCAGCGTGAGCGGCGTCGGCATCCTTCAGGCAAGTTCGATAGCGGGCTTGCGCCGCGAGCAGCGCTTGAGCCTGTGCTTGCACTCGGCGCCTTTCGAGCTCTTGCTGTTGCGCAAACAGGCGCTCCTGCTCCGCACGTTTGGCCGCGGTTGAACGCGCGTCTTCGAGTTTTTGCGCATCGGCGCGCACAGCATCGCGGCGCGGCAAATAGACGGCATAGTAGTAACCGGCGCCGGACGCGGCGACGATGGCCGCGATTACGCCGACTTTGAGAATCGTGCCGATCCTTGCTGCCGAGGCCGATCCTTAAATCACCATCCAAATCGCCGGTTTGCCGCCGCAGAATGCCGGCGAACGGAACCATCTGAAAACCGGCGAAAACACCAGACATGAGGCCGTGATTCTCGTCAATGCGCGGTCGCAAGCACGGAGGATGCAGAAATCGGGTGGGCCGCAGCGCTTGCCGCGCTCAAATATCGGCCATCAACTTATGGAGGATATCATCGTGCACTTTCGCATTCAGGGCCTGCCGGCCGAGCAGTTCGCTCCCCTGTTCGCGCTTTCCGACGCGGAGCTCGCCAAGCACGGTGCCGTGCGTCAGATCGCCGACGCAGCGCGGCCGTGCCGCATCAGTCTCACCGACGCCGATCTCGGCGATGAACTGATCCTGGTCAATTACGAGCATCATGCCGTCGCGTCGCCTTACCGGATGCGCTTTGCCATCTATGTGCGGCGGGACGAAAAGACTTTTGACGCCGTCGATACCGTGCCGGAGCAGTTGCGCAAACGCACACTTGCGGTCCGCGGCTTCGACGCCGATGGCATGATGACCGGATGGGAGCTGGTCGAAGGCGCGCAGCTCGAAAGCGTGATCGAAAAGCTGCTCACCAATCCGCGCGCCGCTTATCTGCACGTTCATTTCGCCGCACCCGGCTGTTATGCCGCGCGGATCGAACGGGCGTGACTCCTGACTCTTGACTCGCGAACAGCGCCGAGGACAAACGGCCCTCGGCGAAATCGGGAGCGATAACGCGGAGTGTGCGCGCGATTTATGCTTTCACCGCATCGTTGACGGCGCGCAGCAGCGTGAGCAGCGCGCGATTGACCGGCGTCGCAATGCCGTGGCGTTCGCCGGCGGCGACGATCGCGCCGGTCAGCGCCTCGATCTCCATTTCGCGACCGGCGAGGCGGTCGAAATACATCGAGGTGCCGAGTTCGCCGGAGAATGTCATGAGCGCTGCCATCGTCAGTGCAGGCTCATCCGCGGCGACCTCGACGCCTTCGGCGCGCGCTACCGCCACCGCCTCGCCGAGTACGGCATGGCAAAGCTCTTGGATGTCCGGACGCCGCAGCACCGCCTGCCGCTGCTGCGTCAACGCCGTGATCGGATTGGCGATCGCATTGATCAGGAGCTTGCGCCACAACAGCGTGGCGAAATTGTCGCTCAACAGTACCTGCAAGCCGGTGCCATCGAGCAGCGTTACGAAGGCGCGACCGGTTTCGTTATCCGGCACCACGATATCGTTGGCGCTGGCGCGTCGCATGCGCACGTGATCGGGCGCCAGCCGCTCGCCGTTATAGTAAACGATGACCGGCAACACTGTGGCGCCATTGGCGAGCGGAGCGACACGCGCCACGTGATCGATGCCGTTCTGCAGGACGGCGACGCGGGTTTGCGGCGTGCACAGGCGCGCAAGCCACGGCGCCGCGGTTTCGGTGTGATGCGTCTTGGTGCAGAGCAGGACCCAGTCGGCGGGTGCGGCCTGCGCCGGGTCGGTGAGCGAATTGAGCGGTATCTCGGTGGTGCCTTCGGGCCGGTCGAGCGTGAGGTGATCGAGCGGCCGGCGCGCACAGGCGACAACGTCATGACGGCCCGCCGCGGCGAGACAGCCGGCGGCAACGCCACCGATGCTACCGAGCCCGATCACGGCGATGGTCGAGCGGCGCGGGCCGGAAGCGAAAGCGGGCATGCGGACCTGTGGGCCTTTTCCGACGCCGGGACGAGCCGGCAGGCGGGAGCGCTCTCAATCTCGGCTAAATAGTTGACAAAGTCAAATATCGACGGCCGCGGGTCGGGCCGCCGGAGTCGGGGATGACGAGATCAAACGCCAACTGGCCACCGCGATGCCCGCAGTGACCCGCTATTATTTTCGGCTCGATCCCGGCGGGCCTCGGACCTGCAATCAATGACGCAGCCCGTCAAGCCGAAATCATGCGAGCCGCTCTAGCGCACGGCACGAATGGTCGAACGCGGGCTCGGCTGCCGATAGCTGTTGCCGGATTCATCAAAGGAGCCATACCAACGGACCGGGGGGTAATAGCCGTATGTGGTCGCGTATCCCGGCGCATAGTCGTAAAGCCCATAGGCCGGGACGGATGGATAAACGACAACAGCCGGCGGCCCGTAAACCACATAGCCTTGCGCCGACGCCGCCAGAGGAGCCGCCGAGGTCCCGGCGACGACAATCCCGGCCGCCATCAGAAGCTTTTTCATGATTTGGTCTCCGAATCGATTATTCATCGGGAATACAACCGCCGATGTTGTGTTCGGTTCGCTGACCAAAGCTGCGAACGATCGCGTTCACGAGAAATTGCTTTCATCAAACGCCCGATGAATACATTCGATGTCGTTGTCATCGCTGTCGCTTTAATCGCTGTCGTCATGGGCTTCGCCTCGGGCCTATTGCGAAGCCTCAGTGCCATACTCGCCTACCTGATCGCGGCGCCGATCGCGGTAGCGCTGACGCCGCGCCTGACCCCCCTGATCTTCGGGCAGGGCCATCTCACGACGGATCGCATCTGGATCGCGCTGTTCGCGGTTTTTGTCGTGCTCGGTCTCGTCATCAGCGCGTTATTGCGCAAACTGGTCGACGAACTGGCCGGCGAAGACATCGGGCCGTTTGACCGGCTCATGGGGGCGGCGCTCGGCGCCGTGCGCATCTTTCTGGTCGCCACGCTGATCGTCATCGTGTTCGATCGGCTGATCCCGGCCGATCGCGAGCCGGCCTTTCTCATCGGCTCGAAGCTGCGACCATACTTGTCCGCCGCCGGGCAGAAGGGGCTGCAAAAGCTACCGCCTGACATTTCGGACTATATCGACAGCGTCAAACGCGACCGGGGTCTGTAAGGACCGCTCGCTCGCGACTTGTGACCTACTTGAATGCATCGAGCCGCAGCGGCAGCACGGCGCCGAACCAAGCGGCATGCGCGGTGTGATCGATGAGATCGTCGCCGGTTTCGGGATGAAGCAGCACGGTCAAGCCGTCGCGGTTGAGCATCAGCCACGGCACGAATGCGGCCAGCATCTGCGTCGGAAACGCGATCTGATACATCGATTGCGGGTGCGGTCCGACCAATTCGTCATGCCAGCGTCCGAGCTTGGCGGCAGGAAATAATTCGGCGACGCGCTGACGCAGCCGCTCGGCGCGATCGCGGCTTGTCGCCGGATCGTAATAAATGTGCGCGTGGTAATCCTTGATATCCGCAGTGTTTGGCATCGCAGCCTGTCTCTATCTGCCGGAATCCGCTTTAGCGTCTTTGCCGATCGTCCTATAAGCTCCGCGCCGCGATCCGGCTTCGCAAAAAATCCAGAACAAAGGCGTGCACGCCATGCTGACGCTTTATTCTTATCCCGAACTGTTCGGCGTTGCCGACAATAATGGCTACGGACTGAAAGTCTTCGCATTCTTGCGCCTGTGCGGCGTGCCATTCAAGCACGAACATATTGTCGACACGTCGACGGCGCCGCGCGGGCAATTGCCCTATATCATCGACGACGGCGAAACGATCGGCGACAGCGATACGATCATCGCCTTTTTGACGCGTAAGTATCGCCTGACCATCGACGAGTTGCTCAGCGCCCGGCAGCGCGACACCAATCTCATGGTCACGCGGATGCTCGACGATCTCTACTGGGTCATGTCTTATTCGCGCTGGAAGGACGATCGCTACTGGCCTTCTTTTCGTGACGCGCTGTTGCAGCAGCATCCGAGCCTGACGGAAGCCGTGTTACTGAAGGCGCGCGAATTCAACGCGCAGCGTTATCATTTTCAGGGCATCGGCCGTTACGCGCCGGACGCCGCCTTCGCTCGTGGGCTCGCCGATTTGCAAGTGCTGGCCGACCTCATTCCAGCGTCGGGATATGTGCACGGGCCGCAGCCGACCAGCATCGACGCCGGCATCTACGGCTTCATCGCCGATATCTATTTCTACGCGATCGACACGCCGCTGAAACAATTCGTCGTGGCGCATGACAACATCGTGCGTCACTGCAAGGCGATCCACGCCGCGGTCACGGTGAAATAAATTTTGCTATTGCCACTGCGGCTGTCGCGGTTGGGGAAACAGGCAGGCGATGAGGACGGCGAGAATACCGGTGAGGAAAATGCCGTCGAACGTGCCGGCGCCGCCGATCGAGGCAACCGGCGCGCCGAGGCCGCGCACTTTGTCGAGATTGGTGAGATCGGCGCCGATCAAAGTGCCGAGGCTGCCGGCGATATAGGCGAGGGGAGCCGCATTCCGGCGTGTCAGCAATAGCGCGACGGCAGCGGTCACCACCACCGGCACGAAGACCGGCACCGCGATGCCGAGGCCGGGCACCGGGTCGGCCAGCAGATGCAGCACCGCCGCGACGATGACGGTCGCGATCAGGCCCTTAATCCACAGGTCGCGTTTGGCGAGAAGATAAAGCGACATCAGCGTCGGGATCACGGCGCCGCCGACATTGACCGCGATTACGGTGCCGGCGAGATCGTTCACGACCGGCACTTCGTATTGCATGCCGAAGAAATTGATCACCTGGTCGGACATGACCCGTTCCGGCGGCAATTCGGCGATCGGGATGTTGAAGATGCTGCCAAGGAGCGAGCCGAACAACAGCCACATCGCAGCGCCGGACGAGATACCCAGGCTCTCATAGGCGAAGCGCACCGAGCGCAGCACCAGTACGATGACAAAGAGGCCGATCAGGATGGCGAAAAAGCCGGGCGCCAGAGGCAGGTAATGGTATTGGCTCATTTGCATCGGGGTGCGGCTCCAAATGCCCGCTTGTTCAATATCCGCGCCTGTGCGTCGTTCCGCGATCTTAACCAAATGACTGGTGACATCATCATAGCCGCCTTGTAACGCCAAGGCGCGGGCCTATAATCCGGCGCTTCCTTTGCGCATAGGATTCCTCGCGTGGCGCCGTCGGAAGCAAAATCAGCCGGCAGTAAATCAGGCGGCACTAAATCTGTCGCCATTATCACGGGCAGCCAGTCCGACTGGTCGACCATGAAACATGCCGCCGAGACGCTCGACGCGCTCGGCGTCGCGTATGAGGCGCGCATCGTCTCGGCGCATCGGACCCCCGAGCGGCTTTACGCCTTTGCCAAGGGCGCCAAGGCCGAGGGTTTCAAGGTCATCATCGCCGGAGCCGGAGGCGCCGCCCATCTGCCGGGCATGACGGCCTCGCTGACCAGCCTTCCGGTGTTCGGCGTGCCGGTCGAATCCAAGGCGCTGTCGGGACAGGACTCGCTCTATTCCATCGTGCAGATGCCACCCGGCATTCCGGTCGGCACGCTCGCTATCGGCCATGCCGGCGCTATAAACGCGGCGCTTCTAGCCGCAAGCGTCTTGGCATTGAGTGATCCAGCGCTGGCTGGCCGGCTCGAAGCCTGGCGGGCGCGGCAGACGTCGTCCGTCGCCGAAACCCCGAAGGACGGAGCGTGAGCACGGCGCCGTCTGCACTCGAGCCCGAGGCTACGATCGGCATCCTCGGCGGCGGCCAGCTCGGCCGGATGCTGGCGATGGCGGCGGCCCGGCTCGGCTTCAAGTGTCATGTCTTCTGCCCGAGCCCGGATTCGCCGGCCTTCGATGTTGTCCATCGCGTAACCTGCGCGGACTATACCGACACCGAAGCACTCGATCGTTTCGCCGCCGATGTCGATGTCATCACCTATGAGTTTGAGAACGTGCCGGCGGAAACCGCGACTTTTCTGTCGGCGCGGGTGCCGGTTCTGCCTGATCCAAAAATTCTTGCGACGACGCAGGACCGTCTGGCCGAGAAGCAGTTCGTATCGAGCCTTGGCATCGGCACCGCGCCGTTTGCCAATGTGGGCGAAGCGGCTGCGCTCGCGCCCGCGCTCGATCGGGTCGGCCGGCCGGCAGTGCTGAAGACCCGGCGCTTTGGCTATGACGGCAAGGGCCAGGTGACGATCAAGAACGGCAGCGACGTCGAAGCAGTATGGCGCGAGGTCGGCGGCCAGCCCTGCATCGTGGAAGCTTTCGTCCCGTTCGCGCGCGAAGTCTCCGTAGTCGCGGCGCGGGGGCAGGACGGGTCGGTCGTCTGCTACGACGTGACCGAGAACGAGCATCGCGATCACATATTAAAGGTGTCGCGCGTCCCGGCCGAGATTTCGGAGGCCGGCGCGCGGGAGGCGCTCCGGATCGCCGAAACCATCGCCCAGACATTCGGCTATGTCGGCGTGCTCGCGGTCGAGATGTTCGTGCTGCGGGACGGAGGCGTCCTGGTCAATGAAATCGCGCCGCGGGTCCATAATTCCGGCCATTGGACCCTCGACGGCGCCTCGATTTCGCAATTTGAGCAGCATATCCGGGCGGTTGCCGGCTGGGCGCTCGCCAAACCTGTCCGTCACGGCCGGGTGGAAATGATCAATCTCATCGGCGCCGAGGTCGAAGACTATAAGAAATGGCTCGCCGTGCCCGGCGCCGCGGTGCACCTCTATGGCAAGGCGGCGGTCCGGCCCGGACGTAAAATGGGTCATGTGACCCGGGTCTTTTGACGGGCCTTGACCCTAAAAGCGGGCCGTTTGTGCGCCCTTGTGGACTTTCCTGCCTTATTCTGCTACAGGCCGCGGCCAAGGTGGTTCGGGCGTTGCGCCTAACCTTACCCAGCAATCTCAACGAACCGACTGCAAAGGAGCACGCGTGCAGGTTCTCGTCCGTGACAACAATGTTGACCAGGCCCTCAAGGCGCTGAAAAAAAAGATGCAGCGCGAGGGCATTTTCCGCGAGATGAAGCTCCGCGGCCACTACGAAAAACCCTCGGAAAAGAAGGCGCGGGAAAAGGCGGAAGCGATCCGCCGGGCCCGTAAGCTCGCGCGCAAGCGGTTGCAGCGCGAGGGCCTGTTGCCGATGAAGCCGAAGCCCACCCCGGGTGGCCCGGGCGCCGGGCGTTCCGCGGGTCCGGCCCGTACGCCCCGCTTCGGCTGATCGCAGAAGCCAGTATTTCAGATGGCGCGGGTCGTTACGGCCCGCGCCGTTTTTTTGGCGTTCTGGGCTACTATTATTTCCTTTCGCCATGCATGACGATGATCACGAGGGGCGTGGTGCCAGGATTAACGCGAAACAACTCGGCATCGGATGACACGATCAGCTCGCGCCGGAGCCGAAGATAGAGCCGGTCACGCGACCCGCCGCTGGGCGGCGGCAGGCGCGGCTTTGGCCGCCGCGGCTTTGGCGCTGGCCGGCTGCGCTGGCTTGGGCAACCCGGCGCCTGGCGAGAATGACACCGCGCTCTATGCCACCTCGCAATCGAACCTGGCGTCGCTGAGCGAGGTCATCGAGCAGCATCCCAACGATCCGCAGGCCTACAATATGCGCGGCTCGGTCTATGGCGAGGCCGGACGCAACGAACAGGCGCTCGCCGATTTCAGCAAAGCGGTGAGCCTCGACCCCAACTACGTCCAGGCCTATGCCAATCGCGCGCTCATTTATCGCAAGACCAACCGCCTCGATCTGGCGCTCGCCGACGACAACAAGGCGCTCGCCATCGACGCCTCTTATTCGCCTGCTTATCTCGGCCGCGGCATCGTCTATCGCGAGGAGGGCAAATCGAGCCTCGCGCTCGGCGATTTCAATAAGGCGATTGCCCTGAAGCCGGACAATGCGGAAGCCTATTACAATCGCGGCCTGCTCTATCAGAGCCAGAATCAGCACTCCTTCGCCATTGACGATTTCTCGACCGCGATCGCGCTCAACGGCCAGAGGTCCGATCCGTTGGTCGCCCGCGGCCTGAGCTATCTCGCCATCGGCGACAACAGGTCGGCTACCGACGATCTCGATCAGGCGGTGCAGCTTAGTCCGACCGATCTGCGCGCCTGGACCAGCCGCGGCCTCGCTTATGAGCGGACCGGCGTCAAGGACAAGGCCGCCGGCTCCTATGCCAAGGCGCTCAACATCAACAGCAAATACCAGCCGGCGCAGACCGGCTTCGCCCGCGTCGGCGGCAGGATAGGCCAGACCTATCCGACGTTTTAGAGCATGATTTCCGAAACAGTGGCGCGCGCCGTCGGCTCAATCCAACTCGCCGGCGAGAAAGCGCGCAACGGCATTGAGCGCGCCATGCGCGTCGAGATCGTTGTGGCCGCCGTCAAGGAAACGCACGATGTGCTTGGGCTTGTTGGCGAGCTCGAACATCTGTTCGCCCATCGAATAGGGCACGGTGCGATCGAGCACGCCGTGCAAGATCAACAACGGCGCCTTCACTTTGCCGATGCGCTGGTCGGAATGAAATTGATCCTTCATCAGGAAGCGCACCGGCAGATACCAATAGTGCTGCGCGCCGACGGCTTCCGTAGAAGTGTAGGGCGCCTCCAGGATAAGACGGCCGATCGGTTTTTCGGCGGCCAGCGCCACCGCCACGCCACTGCCGAGCGATCCGCCCCAGACGACGATTTGCTGCACCGGATAATGCGATACGGCGAAAGCATAAGCCGCTTCTGCGTCGGCGATCAGACCCTGTTCGCTCGGTGAGCCCTCGGAGCCGCCATACCCGCGATATTCGACGCCGATCAGACCGATGCCGTCACTGATCAACTGGTGAAAGCGGTCGACCTCGCTGGCAAGCGATCCGCCATTGCCATGGAAGAAGAGAATGACCGGCCGATCGCCACGTGGCGGCGCGTGCCAGACGTGGATCCGCGTGCCGTCGACGTCGGTGAGCGGCACCTCTTCGGCCTCGGGCAGTCCGGCTGCCGCGGGAGTCACGTGCGCCGTGTCCGGGAAATACATCAGTGAGCATTGCGCGAAATAGATCGTCACCGCGAGCGCGGCATAGGCCACAAGCGCAATCGCGGCGATCCAACCGAGCATGGCCCTGCCTCTGCGTGTGCGCAGGCGGACAACGCCCAAGGCGATGCGCACCGCCACCGCGCCGGCAAGCGCGCGCGCAAGATCGGTGAGGCGTTGCATCGTCCCGCCGCCGGCCGGCGCTGCATTTCGTGGAGTCCCGACTGTCATCGTGTCATGGATAGGCCGAATTGACTGGTGCGGGTAGCGCTATCGGCGACATCACCAAGCATTGGTGAAGTTCCAAAAACAAACCGGCCGGCTGTCACAGCCGGCCGGTTGAATCGATTGGTCACAGATGCCGAGTCATCGGCTGACGTGTTACTGGCAGACCTGAACGGTGCGCCAGCGATAGCCCAAGCCTTCAACCCACACCTTGCGCTGACCCCAGTAGCAACCGGGGGCGAGCTGCGCATAGCCCGGACCGGGCGGCGGGCCGTAGCCGGGAGGCGGCGGACCGTAAGCACCAGGCGGCGGTCCATAAGCACCAGGCGGTGGACCGTAGTACGGCGAGGGCGGGGGCGGGTTATTGGCGATAGCGCTGCCGATGATGGCACCGGCGGCAATGCCACCGATGACTCCCGCACCCACGGCGCAACCGTAGCAACCCGCATTCGCGGGGCTCGGCCCGGCCAAGGCAGCAAGCCCGACCGCACTGGCCGCGACAAGGCCTAAGAGCGACTTATGCATGAGTTTCCTCTTGTGACCGGCCGGGCGCCGATCCGGAACGTGGATGAGCGGGAAGTCCCCGTAACCCCCGACTGCAGACCCTCACTCATTAGACCGCGACTATTGGGCGGAAATTGGATGCCAGCCCTGCCGTCAAATGAATTCCGCCCGATGCGGTAGTCACTTACGGCATCCCCGCGACGGGGGACGTGGCCCGGCGCGGGAATTGCGCAATTGCTCGAACGGCGTTCAAGCGCTTGGCACCTTGGCGTCACACGCAGGCGCGAACCCAGGTGTAGCCATTCCAGATGCGGCGCCACACGCAGGTCGGCGCGGCGTAGGGATAGGCCGCAGGCGCATAACCGTAATAGCCATAGCCATACGGATACGGAGAATATCCGTAGCCGCCGTAATAGCCGCCATAATAGGGCGCCGCTATTG
>Ga0102924_1005114_pt1 | contig 12871 bp, 11 predicted proteins | sample PaiPotPPM11metaG_FD_80116 | JGI IMG/M metagenome (GOLD analysis project Ga0102924, IMG submission 80116) | Iron sulfur acid spring bacterial and archeal communities from Banff, Canada, to study Microbial Dark Matter (Phase II) - Paint Pots PPM... ... | reverse complement strand
GGCCGAGGATGGCGGTTAGGGCTTGGGGGGTGTCGGAGAGGTCGGGGAGAGCGGCGTGGGCGCCGGCGGCCAGCAGTTCCTCGGCCGTGTAGCCGCCGGTGCCGACGCCGACCGCGCGGGCGCCGGTGGCCAGGGCTGCCTCGACGTCGAGCGGGGTGTCGCCGACCAGGACGGTGGCCTGGCCGCTGAAGTCGGCGCCGTAGCGGCGGGCCGCGTTGGCGCGGGCGACCGGGACCAGGTCGGCGCGGATCTCGCTCTCGGTGCCGTAGGCGCCCGCGTCCAGGTCCAGGTGCTCGGTCAGCCCCAGCGAGCTCAGCTTGACCTCGGCCAGCTCGCGAACGTTGCCGGTGAGCAGCGACTGGACGATCCGCAGGCCGGGCCGCGGGCCGGCGGCGATGGCCGCGATGACCTCGCGCACGCCGGGCAGCACCCGGCCCCTGGCCGCCAGCTCCGGGGCCAGCGTGGGCGCGTGGCGGGCCTGGACGGCCTGGAACTCGGCCACCTGGCCGTGCGGGTCGGCCAGCCCGGCCACGGTCAGCATCTCGATGGCGATGGCCCGGTCGGTGCGGCCGGCCATGTTGATCCGGACCGACGGCACGTCCAGGCTGTAGAGCTCGCGGAACGCGCGTTCGTAGACCTGAACGCCGACTCCGCCGGCGTTGATGAGCGTGTGATCGACATCCCAGAGCACGAGGAGGCTGGCCACGCCGGGGACGGTATCAGGTCACTCTAAACCGCTCGTGAACAACCCGGCCCGTACCGCTGCCTGTACCGCGGTCAGACTGACGGCCGGCCGGACTAGACTCGCCGGGACTGGGCGACGCAGGACGGGGAATCGACAGGTGCCAGGCCGGATACGCGACGAGGACATCGCGCTAGTCCGCGAGCGCTCGGCCATCGACGATGTGGTGGGGGAGTACCTCCAGCTCCGCAACGCCGGCGGCGGCTCGCTCAAGGGGCTGTGCCCGTTCCACGAGGAGAAGACCCCGTCGTTCAACGTGACCCCGGCCCGCGGGCTGTGGTACTGCTTCTCGTGCGCCGAGGGCGGCGACGTCATCAAGTTCGTGCAGCGCATCGACAGCCTGGGCTTCGCCGAGGCGGTGGAGCGGCTGGCCGCCCGGATCGGCATCGAGCTGCGCTACGAGCAGGGCGGCCACGTGCCCGGCCAGGAGCAGACCCTGCGCCGCCGGCTGATCCAGGCCCACCGCGCCGCGGCTGACTTCTACGCGGAGCAGCTGGCCAGCCCCGGCGCCGCGGCGGGCCGGGACTTCCTGACCTCGCGCGGCTTCACCCGGGCCGACGCCGAGCGCTTCGGGGTCGGGTTCGCGCCCGAGGGCTGGGACGCGGCGACCCGGCACCTGCGCGGCCGCGGCTTCACCGAGCACGAGCTGCTCACGGGTGGCCTGGCCAGCAACGGGCGGCGCGGGCTGATCGACAAGTTCCGCGGTCGGCTTATCTGGCCGATCTCCGACCTGACCGGCGATGTGATCGCGTTCGGCGCCCGGAAGTTGCGCGCCGACGATGACGGCCCCAAGTACCTGAACACACCCGAGTCTCCCTTGTTCAAAAAAAGCTCGCTGCTCTACGGTGCGGACCTGGCCCGCCGCGAGATCTCCCAGCGCCGCCAGGCGGTGATCGTGGAGGGTTACACCGACGTGATGGCCTGCCACCTGTCGGGCATCGGCACGGCGGTGGCCACCAGCGGCACCTCGTTCGGCGAGGGGCACGTGGGCATCCTGCGACGGCTGCTGATGGACTCGGACAAGTTCCTGGGCGAGGTGATCTTCACCTTCGACGGGGACGCGGCCGGGCAGAAGGCGGCGCTGCGCGCGTTCGGCCTGGAGGAGCGGTTCGTCACCCAGACCTTCGTGGCCGTCCAGCCCGACGGGCTCGATCCGTGCGACCTGCGGATCAAGCACGGCGACGCGGCGGTGCGGGACCTGATCGCGCAGCGCGTGCCGGTGTTCGAGTTCGCCATCCGCAGCGAGCTGGCCCGGCACAACCTGGAGACCAACGAGGGCCGCCTGGCCGCCCTGGACGACGCGGCGCAGATCGTCGGCCGGATCAAGGATCCCGGCCTGCGTGACCGGTACGCGATCAGCCTGGACCGGTGGCTGGGCATGATGGACGAGGGCTTCGTGCTGCAGCGCGTCCGCGAGCACTCGGGGCCGGTCCCGGCCAGCGGCCGGGGTCAGCCCAGGCGCCGGTCCCCGGCCGGGAACGGCGCGGCGGCGCCCAGCGTGCCGCATCCCCGTGACGGCGACGTGCCGCCCTACGATCTGCGCGAACCGGTCACCCAGATCGAGCGCGAGGCGCTCAAGCTGGCCGTGCAGCGCCCGGCCCTGTGCGGCCCGGCGTTCGACGCCCTGGGCGCCGGCTGCTTTACGGCCGCCGCCGTGCACTCGGCGGCATTTTCGGTCATCAGTAGTTGCGGCGGGGCGGCCTCGGCGGCCGGCGGCGGCCGGGGGTGGGCCGAGCAGTTGCGCAACGCCGCGCCCGATGAGGCGGTCCGGGCGTTCATCACCCAGCTCGCCGTCGAGCCCGCCCGCGCGCCCCGCGCCGACGGCGAGCCCGATGCCCGGTACGCCAGCGAGGTCCTGGCCCGGGTCGAGGAGCTGGCCGTGAGCAGGCAGATCGCCGCGATCAAGTCCCGTCTCCAGCGCCTCAACCCGGTCACCGAGCCGAGCGACTACAACAAGATGTTCGGCGATCTCGTGGCGCTCGAGCAGCGCAGGAAGGTGCTGTCCGGCCCGGCCGCCGATGCCGTCTGAGTAATGGCATGCACACAATGGGCCGGCCGTGTTACTACCGTTGAGGTAACAATATTGTGACCTCGCAACGGCCGTTCTGTGACGCACACTTGTCCCCATGAGCGTTACGGCTGCGCCCCCCCGTGCCGATCAGGTAGCAGATCTCATCGCTCAGGCGCGAGAACGCGGGACGATCACCATGTCCGAGCTCGCCGCCGCGTTCGAGCGGCACGAGTTCACCCAGCAAGCCGTCGATGAGGTGCTCAAGCTCCTCGCCGATGAGGGCGTGGAGGTGATCGAGACCCAGCCCGAGGAAGTCGAAGAGGTCCGCCCCGCCGACGACAGCGCCCGGCGGGCCGCGACCGGTGACCTCGTCCGGATCTACCTACGGGAGATCGGTCGGGTGCCGCTGCTGACCGCCCAGGATGAGGTCGAGCTGGCCAAGGCTATCGAGGCCGGGCTGTTCGCCGAGGAGAAGCTCCAGCGGGGCTTCCCGGCCAGCAACGGGCACGGCGTCCTGATGGGGGAGCTGTCCCTGGTCGCCGCCGACGGCCTGCGGGCCAAGCAGCGGCTCATCGAAGCCAACCTGCGGCTGGTCGTGTCCATCGCCAAGCGCTACATCGGCCGCGGGCTGGTGTTCCTGGACCTGATCCAGGAGGGCAACCTCGGGCTCATCCGGGCGGTGGAGAAGTTCGACTACACCAAGGGCTATAAGTTCTCCACCTACGCCACGTGGTGGATCCGTCAGGCCATCACCAGGGCCATTGCCGACCAGGCCCGGACCATCAGGATCCCGGTGCACATGGTTGAGACGATCAACAAGATGGCTCGCATCCAGCGTCAGCTGCACCAGGACCTGGGCCGGGAGGCCAGCCCGGACGAGATCGCCGCCGAGATGGGCCTGCACCCCGACCGGGTGGCCGAGATCCAGCGGATCGCCCAGGAGCCGGTCTCCCTCCAGTCGCCGATCGGCGAGGAGGACTCCGACCTCGGCGACTTCATCGAGGACGCGGACGCGGTGGTACCGATGGAGGCGGCCGCGTTCATCATGCTCCAGGACCAGCTTGAGCGGGTGCTGGACAACCTGTCGATCCGCGAGCAGCGCATTATCCAGCTGCGTTTCGGCCTGACCGACGGGCATCCGCGCACCCTGGAGGAGGTCGGCCGGGAGTTCGGCGTGACCCGCGAGCGCATCCGGCAGATCGAGTCCAAGACCCTGGCCAAGCTGCGCCATCCGAGCCGGGCCCAGATGCTGAAGGAATACCTGGCCTAGGCCGCGCCGGCACCTCGGCGGGTGACCAGCCGGTACCCCGGCAGGTGACCAGCCGGCACCTCGGCGGGCGATCAGCGCCCGCCGAGGTCAGTTTGCGCTAACTGTTCTCCGGGCCGGCCGCCGCGTAGCTCCGGCTGCCGTTGCCCTCATGGCTCCCGTGGCTCGGCCGCAGGCCAGGCACCCGCTCCCGGACGCCGTCGCTGATCTTGGTCCCGGCCGTCGTGGCCAGGCCGGTGGCCTGGGCCTGGACAGCGCCGGCGGCCTGCTGCACGGTCGGGTTCTCGGCCACGTTGCGGGCCGCCTGCCTGATCTGCTCGTAGCGCTCCCGGCCCGCCCGCGCGCCCAGGACATAGCCGGCGGCCAGGCCGGCCAGAAAGCTGAACCGATATTTACCCATCTGCAACCTCTCCTCGGCAGCCTGGCGCGACGCTCCCAGTGCCCCCGTTGGCGTGCCGCTGCGCCCAGCTGTGACACTCCTACATGCCCGTGCTGGGGCCGGTTATGCGCGGATGGATCTTGGGGCCGGACGTGCGGTGCGCGGGTTCTCCCGTGGTGCGCTACCCTGGTGACCGCGATAACGAGGTCCGCTGGCCCTGGCTGGCGGGTCGAGCGATCCCGCGTAGCTCAATCGGCAGAGCGTCCGGCTGTTAACCGGCAGGTTATAGGTTCGAGTCCTATCGCGGGAGCCCATCGCTGTCAGCCTTCTCACCTGCGACAACGCAGGAAGAGAGGGATGTTCCATGGCGCAGTCGGCGCCCGCGATCTCCGCGAAACCCACAAAAAACCCACAACTGGCCCGCGGCAAGGCTGCGCTCGCCGCCCGGCGGCCGAAGACCGGGCGCCTTTCCGACAGGCTCGTAGCGCACGACAGGAAATCGGTGCCCTGCCGACAACCCGGCGCTGCGGAGCAAGTGTCAACACCTGCAGATGCCATGATCACAACTAGCTGTGGGCCAGGACGCGCTCGGACAGCTCGTGGTCGAGGTCGGTCCACTGCCCGGTCTTCGCCACGGAGTAGAGGGTCAAAGAGATGCGGGCGTCGTATCCGGTACCGGTCGTCGCCACCACCGACGGGGTCCGCACGGGCCTCACCTTGCGGCTAGGCCTGCCACCAACTCCAGCCGTCCCCCACCCTCCGCGTCCGCGCTGACTAGCAGCAGCTACGAAGTCCCGCTTATGGCCCGCTCAGGAGTTCCAGGCGGCCTGGATGGCTGCGGCTTCGCGTTCCGCCTGCCGCTTGCCGATCTGGAAAGCGTGGATGGCGGAGTTCGGGTCCATATGATTCGCCGGATTCTCGACGTGGCTGAAATCGGGTTCGACCGTTACCAGCCGTCTGGTTTCGCGCAACTGTGCCAGTTCAGCGTCCGCCGTGGCGGCCAGTGCGCTGTCGGCTCCGGCGCCCTGGGACCCGAGGGGGTGGCAGGACAGCACGAGGAGAACGTCGGTCGGCGGTGCCGCCGTGGCGTTCAGGGGGCTGAGGATGCCTCCGTCCATGTAGTGGCGGCCCTTGATGGTGACGGCGGGGAACAGCATCGGTACGGAGCAACTGGCGGCGACAGCGTGTAGCAGCGGCACCCCGGATCCTTGGTCCCACACGACCAGATCGCCGCTGTCGGTGTCGATCGCAGTGCACCGGAAGGCTGCGGGCCAGGCGGTGCCGTCGAGTGTGGCGAACAGGCCGAGGTAGACGTCTTCGGCGGGCGTGCTCGCCTCCTTGGATGCGCGGCCGATCGTTGTTAGTGCTTGCCGCGGGTCGGTGTCGAGGCTGGCCTGGCGCCTTGCGCTCAGGAACGCTTCATCGCCTGCCGCCAGGCCGTCGGGGTTGATGCTCTGCCCGAGCGCTGCCAGGCTGGTGAGGGCATCGGTGACGTCACGGCCGCTGGACAGCAGCGCGCCGACGAGGGCACCTGCGGATGTTCCCGTGATTGCCGTCGCTCCCGCCAGGTCGACACCGGCCTCGCGCAGCCCTGCGAGCAGACCGGTCTGCCAGCCGACACCGACGGCGCCGCCGCCTCCCAGGACAAGAGCGCGTGCTGGTGAGCCATTTCGCGGAGAAGTCATTCCAGTTCCCTTCACGATGGAGTCGATCGGTCCGGTCAGGTCAGTTGGAGCAGGGCTCAACCTCACTCATCGCTTGTTGAGCCAACCATACACATTTCGCTCAACAACGGTAGAGTGGGCTGGTGAGCGAGCAGAACAGCAGGGCCGCCAGGCGGGCAGCCACCGCGCAGCGCATCCTCGAGGCGGCGCGCGCGGAATTCGGTGAGCACGGCCTGGAAGCGGCCACGATCCGCGGGATCGCCCGCCGCGCGAAGGTCGACCCGTCCCTGGTGATGCAGCACTACGGGTCGAAGGCCGCCCTCTTCAGCAGCGCCATCCAGCTGGGGGAAGCAGGCTCCGGCGAGATCGAGGCCCACCTGCATGACGTGCTGGACGTCCGGCTCGCTGCCCTGCCACCGGAAACCAAGGCCCTCGTCCGGTCGATGCTCACCGCACCCGAAGCAGCAGCCCAGGTGCGCGCATTCCTCAACGAGCGGGCCGCCAACCTGAGCCGCGCCATGAGCGGCGACGACGCCGACCTGCGGGCCGCGCTGACCGTCAGCAGCATCCTCGGGCTCATCATCGCCCGGCACTTCCTGCACCTCGACGCGTTCGCCCGCGCCTCCGACGCCGAAATCGCCCGCGTCGCCCGCCCGTGGGTCACCACCGGAGTCGACCCCGCCACCGGGCTGTAGGGCTCCGTAACCTCGTCGGACCGTCTGACCTGCGATTTCACGACTGGCCGCTGGCGGTCATGCTGCCCGTCCGTACTCGTCCGGGACCCCGCGCAGGTGCCGCGGCCCGGCCATCCCCGACTCCGAGCGCGCCGCCCGTATTACGCAATCCTCCAATGACATTTCTCTCGGCAGGGTCAGGCACAGCGCGGACGTGCCTGCTGCCACCAGCACCAGCACGATCACTTCCGTGCGCGCGGGCCACTGAGCCCAGCACGCCAGGCGCCGCGGCCGTCCTCGTATGATGCGGTCCCCGGCCGCCACCCGGCGCGGGGCACGGCGCCACGACCCCGCAGGAGGACCGTATGCCACCGCCGTCCGGCAGGAATGAAGAACGTGACGCCCGCAAGGCCGCACTGGAAGCCGAGGCCGACCGGGTCAGCTCGCTGCCACTGCCGCAGCTGGCGGCCGAGGTGATGACCAGAGCGTTCAGGGTCCCGGAGCTGAGGTCTGAAACCGGGTACCCGGGCTTCGGGACCCTCGTCTCCCGGTTTGCTCCCGGTACGAGCCACCACGATGAGCAGCTGTATCAGCGCTTTGCCGAGCTCGTCGGCGAGGGCCTCCAGGTTCTCGAGCACGCGAGCCTGGTACGCGGCCCGGTGCCGACATCGGGCGGGGATGGCTACGCGATCACGCGCCTCGGGCGAGCGGCGCTGGAGGCCGGGGCAGTCGACCGCATCATCGCCGGCGGCAGCCTGTAGCCACTGGTCCCGGGGCCGTTTACCGGGTGGCGCGGCTCAGGTCGCGGGGATGATCACTACGATGCCGCCGGTGCCGTTGTGGCCGGAGAGGTCGTTGCCGGGAACCGCGCCGGCGCCGCCGGAGCCGGCGATGGCTGCCGGGCCTCCGCCGCTGCCTGCGCTGCTGCCGGCTGCGGCGGCCAGTTCCTCCGCTCCGGTGGCCGGGGGGGTGACTGAGGCCGTGCCGGCCGGGCCGCCTGTGGTGGAGAACAGGCAGGTTCCGGCCCCGCCGCCGCCGGCGCTGGCCAGCACCGTGCCGCTGACGGCGGCGGTCGAGGCCGTGCCGTTCCCCCCGTCCGTGCAGCTGGTCGGGTCGACGATGCCGCCGGCGCCGCCCGAGCCGACGGTGACGGCGAGGGCGGATCCTGCGCTGACGGGCACGAGCGCCTCGAGCTGCGCGCCCTGCCCGCCGCCTCCGCCTGGAATGCCGCTCTGGGCAGCCGCTCCGGCGCCGCCGCCCCCGCCGCCGCGGAGCTCGACCAGCACTCGGGTCACGCCGCGGGGCACGGTGTAGGTCCCGGAGGCGGTAAAGGCCGCTGCTCCCGGCCCGGCGGGGCCCGCCGGGCCCGCCGCTCCGGCCGGTCCCTGCGGGCCGGTCTGGTTCCAGCTCACTGAGGTGTCTGCCGCCTTGCACGTGGCTGGGCGGGCGGGGCTGACGGTGACGCGGTAAAGGGTTCTGGCGGACTTGCTCAGGCAGGCGCCGTAGGTCGGCGTCGTGGTGGTGGCACTGGCAGCGACGATCGAGCCGCCGGCTACCAAGGCGCTGGAGATCAGGGCCGCCGGGACGACGGCGCGAAGCCACCCAGCGCGGTGCAGGTTGCGGATAGGACTGGGCATCGTGATGTCCTCATTCCGGATTGGCGTGGCAGTGCGGTGGCTGGTCGCTAAGGTCGTTCTTGCGGATCTCGCCGCCAGGGCGGAGGCTCGGGGGCGGGAATAGGCCATGAACTGAATGTGCGGCATAAGGCCCTCTCGCGGCCAGTCACACAGCCGCGACAACTCCCTGACAACGCTAGGACAATGGCCTGCTATACCTGTCAGCCGCCGAAGTCCTCACCGGTGACCGATTCCAGCAGCCTCATATCGGTCTCGAACCGCGGGATCAGCTCTTGCCGGTCCCGCCAGGTCAGCGGCGCAGGTTTTGCGCGGCCCGCAGGCAGCCGGTGTTTGAGGGAGGCTCCCTCCTGGCATCAGGGAACCTTCAGGACCAGCGCTACGGCATCGTCGCAGATTTTCCTGCCGCTGAAGGCCAGCACAGCTTGCTGGATGGCGTCGGCCATGTGCCCGGCGGGCATGCCGCCGAGGCCGGCGACGACGTCATGGAGGCGGTCGCAGCCGTAGAGGTTACGGTCGGTCTGGCTGCGGGCCTCCGTGACACCATCGGTGAACAGGATGAGGCTGTCGCCTGTCCGCAGTGAGGTCTGCGAGTCCCGCAACTCCGGATCGGGCAGCAATCCGAGCAGTGTCCCGGGGCGCCCGAATGTCTGCACGCGCCCGCCGGCGCGGCGTACCAGTGCCAGTGGGTGACCTGCGGAGCTGATCTGCACCGAGGCCCCGGTCAGGGTCGATCGCGTCGTGGCATAGATCGCGGTGAGAAAGCGCGGGTCATTGGTAGGCCAGTCCAGCAGCGCCTGGTTCAGGGCAGCCAGAATCAGGCTTGGCCGGCCGTGCCGCCGTGCCTCCGCCCGCAAGGTGTACCGGGCCAGTGCGGTGCTCTTAGCAGCCGGAGCCCCCTTGCCGCACACGTCGCCGACAACCATCCCCCAGCTTCCCCGTACCGAGGGGAATATGTCGTAGAAATCGCCCAGAACCTCGGCCCCTGTCCCGCCCGCCACGTACCGCGCCGCGACGTGCAAGCCCGGGATCTCCGGCAGCCGCGGCGGCAGGAGGCTTTCCTGCAGGATCTCCGCCAGCTCGGCACGCTCCGCGCTGCGCTGCAATGCCACCTGAAGCGCGACCTCACGCGAGGCGACCTGGGCCAGGGCTTCCAGGAGCTCGACCTCCCCGGCGCTCCAGTGGCGCGGCAGGTGGTCAGCCACGCAAAGCGCGCCCACCACGTTGCCGTGCGGGTCACGTACCGGGAAGCCCGCCCAGGCGCTCACACGTGCCGGCCTGGACAGGCAGTCGGCCCTCGGGTGCAGGCCCAGCCGGGCGTCGTCGATGACCAGCTTCTCCCGGGACTCGATCACGGACTGGAGCCATAAGTGCTCGAGGGGGCTCGGCCGGCCGGCCGGGTCCGGGGCGCCGGGACAGCTGCTGCCAGGGGATGCGCGCCATCTGGCGACGGTGACCGATGCCGGCGAAGTGGCCAGGATCATCGCGGCCAGCCGCGCAATACGGTCGAAGTACTCTGCCGGACCGGGAGCTGGCAGACGGTCCGGCCGTCGCGCACTCCAGCCCGGCGGACCGGTAATGTCCGCCCGTGCCAGCCCGGCCAGCGCACCGGATCGGGCCGGAAATTGAATTGAAGAGTAACCGAGAAAGTCCATATCCGCCGCTTCCGTCAAGTTTGTGACATGTGACGAAATCCGGGCTGGCGGGGTCCAGACCTCCCAAGTTCGCATTCAACCACGGAACGGCCCGATCGATGTCTCTGTTTACCAGATATCTTTGCGGTAATAACCACTATGCGCAGGATCTATCAGATATCCATAGATAAATGTGCCATAGTAAACAGATCTGGCGAAGGGGTCCGCGGTCCTGATGCGCCTGGCCAGGCCGACGGGGTCAGCCATGACTGATGGCCGCCGCCCGCTCCGTCACCGAGACCGTCACCATCGACCGTCCGTAGCCGCAGGTGCACCGGTACCTGGCCGGTGCCCGCAACTGGCCCCAGCGGCCAGCGGTCAACGCGCTGGCCGCCGCCACCGGCGACCCCGACTGGTGGGATATGACAACCCCGCGCAGTACCGGCCAGCTGCGGTGGCCGCGGCGCCGCGGCCACCGGACTGGAAGAAAGCGTGGCCATGCGCAGAATCACCCATTCTGCGAGAATTCGGCAGCGACGCACACGCCCCGCGACAAGCGGCGCGTAATCGCCTGAGCTGCGCAGCGCAATGACGGTCGCGCGATTGCCTGCAGGCGATGCGAATCTGGGAGATATGGCGATGCTGGCGGCAGTCGCTGACCGGCACGGACCGGGCCGCTGCGCAGGCCGACCGGCAGTAGCAGTGCCCCACCATGGGCCGGTGACTCCGGGCGCAGGCGGGCAGCGGCCGACGAGGACGAGCGGGATTTCCGGGCACTGATCAAGGCCACGCGGACAGCGGCGGCCCCCGCAAGCCCATCAGGCCCGCCGGGGCGCTGCCTGGCCGCGACCCTGGCACTCGGCCAGACACCACCGCCGCGGATGGATTGCTCGGCGTGTTCCTGGCTACCCAGTCCGGCCGCCCGCCGGCCCTCCGGCGGGGACTTGACCCGCCTGGACCGGGTGCTTGAGCGCACGCTCTACGACCTGGACCGCAACGATATCCACGACGTCATCGGCGGCTCCAGCGACGGCTTCTTGTACGCCCGCGGTTACATCGCTGGCCTGGGCCGCGACTTCTGCCAGGCCGTGGCCGCCGTCACGCTAGCGCGTGCGGATAGCACGGCTGAAACATCGCAGGAGCACACTGGGGCCATGGGCATGCGACGGGTCCGGGTGGGGTGCGAGTTCGTGTACGTGGCTGCCGTTGACACGCCGGCCGTTTTCCAGGTCGAGCCCCGGGACGCGGCACCGGTCAGCCTCGCGCGGCAGGAGTGGTCGACGGAGCCGGAGGTGCGCATCCGTCACTACTTCGACCTGTATGGCAACCGGTGTGCGCGGGCGACGCTGCCCGCCGGGCGTTCCGCGCTGCGTTTCGGCGCCCTGGCGCTGGTGCCCGACGCGACCGAGGACGCTGATGAGCAAGCGCCGGAACAGCCGCCGGCAAGGCTGCCGGACGAGGTGCTCATCTATACGCTGCCCAGCCGCTACTGCTTGCCCGACATGCTCGGCGACGAGGCCTGGTCACGTTTCGGCGCCATGCCCGCTGGCTATTCCCGGGTGCAGGCGATCTGCGACTACGTCAACACTCACCTGACGTTCGAGTACGGCCGGAGCGGCCCGCTGACGACGGCGGCGGATGTCAACGCCTCCGGGTTCGGTGTCTGCCGCGACTTCACTCACCTGGCGATCTCGTTCTGCCGGGCGCTGAACATCCCGGCTCGGTATGTCTTCGGCTATCTGCCGGACATGGACGTCCCGCCGGATCCGGCGCCGATGGACTTCGCCGCGTGGATGGAGGTCTGGCTGGGCGATCGGTGGTGGACCTTCGATCCGCGCAACAACCGCCGGCGCAAGGGCCGGATTCTGATCGGATGCGGACGGGACGCGTCTGACGTGGCCATGGTGACCACCTTCGGCGCGCCGCTGCTGGAGTCGATGACCGTGCATGCGCAGGAGGAGCCGGAATGAGTCTCCTCGCGCGCGGCTCGCTCAGCCGAGCCGGGTGACCTCGACGGTGACGGCGAAGTGCTCCGCCGCCGGGCCGGAGTAGATGCCGGATAGCGGACGGACGTCGGCGTAGTCGCGGCCGCGGGCCAGCAGCACGTGCCGGCTGCCCACCGGGGCGAGACTGGTCGGGTCGGCCGCGGCCCAGCCGCCGGCCCAGAATTCCACCCAGGCGTGGCTCTCTCCGGTCGTAGCCTCCCCGATCCCCGCTTCTGCGGCCGGATGGAGGTAGCCGGAGACGTAGCGCGCAGGCAGCCCGGCGGCGCGCAGCAAGGCCAGCGTGACGTGCGCGAAGTCCTGGCACACGCCCCCGCCCGCGGCGCGGGCCTGGGCCGAGGAGGTGCGGACGTGCGTCGCGCCCCGCTCATAGCGCAAACTCTCATGGGTCCACTCGGCAATACGAAACCCGGCCTGCGCGGGCGTGGACCCGGCGCGCAGGGACCTGCCGAGCTCGGTGAGCTCCGGCTCGGCCGTGACGTAGGACGAGGCGGTGAGATACTCGGCGAAGCGATCCTGGACCGCGGGATCGGCCAGCTCGGACCAGCTGACGCCGGACGGTACCGGCCGCGGCTGGCCGGTCTCAACCGTCGACGTCGCCAGTATGACGAGCTCGGTGTGCGGCACGTGGACGTCGAACGAGTCCACCGCCGTGCCCCAGTAGTCCACGTAATGAAACGGCCGCACCGCGGGCGTGATCACGAGGGCGGCCTGCAGGAGGCGCTGACCGTCCACGCTGGGCGGGGTCAGCCTCGCTTCGTTGTATGACGCCCGCACCGGCTCGGCGTACTTGTAGCCGGTGCGGTGCCTGATTGCGATCCGCCAGCTCATGCCTGCGTCTCCTTCAGGCCCCACTGGGGCGG
>Ga0102924_1005113_pt1 | contig 12876 bp, 10 predicted proteins | sample PaiPotPPM11metaG_FD_80116 | JGI IMG/M metagenome (GOLD analysis project Ga0102924, IMG submission 80116) | Iron sulfur acid spring bacterial and archeal communities from Banff, Canada, to study Microbial Dark Matter (Phase II) - Paint Pots PPM... ... | reverse complement strand
GGGCCGCGACCGCGCAGGTCGAGTTCATTGAGATGCGGCCCCGTGACGCCGGCGCCTGGCTGGCCACCGGCCGCATCGCCGGGGCCTTCATCTCGACCGACATCATGATCGAGGAGGAGCTGGCCGACCTGACCAAGGTTCCGCTCGGGCTGGCCCGCTCCGACCTGATCCTGGCCTCGCGGGAGGATGACGGGCGGACCGGGGCGGCCGACCTGGCCGGCGGCACGGTCGCCACCCACCTGCCGGGCGCGACGCACCGCTGGTTCGCGGCGGCCGGGGTCGACGTCACCGTGGTGACCATGGGCGGGTCGCTGGAGGGCGTGTGCGCGGCCGGGCTGGCCGACGCCATCGTCGACCTGCGCGAGACCGGCAACAGCCTGGCCCGCAACCGGCTCCGGGTGCTGGCCGAGATCGCCTCCTGCGAGGCGCTGTTCGTGCATCACCCCGCGTATCACCACAGCGAGGCGCTGGCCGACCTGACGCTGCGCATCGCCGCCGTGCTGACCGCCCGCGACCAGCGGTACGTCATGCTGCATCTGCCGCCGGGCCGGATCGGCGATCTGACCACGGTCTTCTCTGGCCTGGCCGCCCCGACCGTGCTGCCGCTGGCCGGCCGCGACGACTTGGTCGCCGTGCACCTGGTCGTCCAGGCCAGCACGTTCTGGAGCCGGCTGGCACCGCTGCGCGAGCTGGGCGCCAGCGGCATCGTGGCCCTGCCCCCCGACGCGCTGCTGCCCTAGCGGGCGGGCTGAGCGGATCGCGGCCCGGTTCCGGTCCGACCGCATCCCGCCTTGTGGGGCGCCGGAAGGTGCGACGTCATGATCACGGTCACTCCTCAGTGATTAATCCCTGAGAAGTGACCATGATCATGAAGAACCTGAGGGAGGCGCGCCTGGTCAGGCGGGCTGATGGCCCTCCCGGGACTCCCCGCCGGCGGCGCATTCCGCGTAAATCGGGGGTTGACAGGCGAACCGGCTCAGACCAGGTTGATAACGTTGTCATCTCCGCGCAGATGGGTCCATCTCCATGCCTGAACAGCACGACCAGGTCTCCCGGCGGACGTTTCTCTCGGCCAACGCCGTGCTCCTGGCCGGGTTCGGCCTGAGCGGCGCTCTCGCCGCGCCGGCCCTGGCCAGCGCCCGTCCGGGGCGATCCGGGTCCGCGGCCGGCAACGATCTGGCCCGCTACCGGCCGGTGACCGTGTCGTCCACCGCCTACGGCCCCGCCCCCGCGGAGTTCGCCGTCGACCGGCTGGCGCAGACCGGGGTGGCCGGCACCGGATGGCGGGCCGGAGGGCCGGATCCGCAGTGGATCGCCGTCGACCTGCAGGCGCCGTGCCAGGTCGAGTCCGTGGTCCTGGTGTTCGAGGCCGCGCTCTCTGACCCGGCCTGGGTCCCGGCGTCGGGCAGCAACCCCTACGTCAACACGACCGGCTGGGAGGTCATGTCGAGCTGTCCCACCGCGTTCCAGCTCGACGTGTCGACCGACGGCACGACGTGGAGCACCGTGTACCAGACCACGTCGGGCGCCGGCGGGGTGGTGCAGATCCCGCTCACCCAGCCGGTGACTGCGCGCTGGGTGCGGATGACCGCGACCCAGCAGTCCAACGACACCCCGCTGCAGGTCAACGGCTTCCAGGTGTACGGCACCAGCGCGCATTCGCGGCCGCCGGCCACCGGGTGGAGCAACTGGGGCAGCCAGGAACCGCCGCCCGCGCCGCCGCTGAGCGTCGACCCGGACGGGACGGTGCCCATCGAGTCCGGCTGGGCCCTGACGCTGGATGACTGGGCCGAGCCCGATGACGGCCGGACCCTGTCGACCAGCTCGGCCGACACCGCCGGCTGGGTCGGCGCGACCGTGCCGGGGACGGTCCTGGCCAGCCTGGTTGAGCAGGGCCATTTCCCTGATCCGGTGGAGGGCTACAACAACCTGCACATCCCCGAGGCGCTGTCCCGGCATTCCTGGTGGTACCGGCGGCCCTTCCGGGTACCGCCCGGCCTGGCCGGCGGTCCTGGCCGGCGCGTCTGGCTGGAGTTCGACGGGATCAACCACCAGGCCGAGATCTGGCTCAACGGGACCCAGGTCGGCCAGCTCACCCACCCGTTCGCCCGCGGCGTCTTCGACGTCACCGGCGTCCTGTCCGGCGGGTCCGCCGGCTCCGCCGGCTCCGGCGGCGAGCAGGTGCTGGCCGTGCGGATCACCCCGATGCCGCATCCGGGCAGCCCCGGCGACAAGGGACCGAGCGGCGTCTCGTTCCTGAACTCCAACCAGGTCAGCCTGGACTTTCCCAGCTACATCTCGGTGTCGGGCTGGGACTGGATGCCGGCCGTGCGCGACCGGGTGGCGGGCATCTGGAACCACGTCCGGCTGCGCTCGACGGGGCCGGTTCAGCTCGGCGACCCGCGGGTCGACACGACGCTGCCCGGCCTGCCCGACACCAGCCTGGCCGAGGTCACCATCGTCGTCCCGGTCAGCAACGCCAGCACCGCCGCCCAGTCGGTAACCGTGACCGCGGCCCTCGGCGACGTTCAGGTCAGCACCACGGTCTCCGTCCCGGCCGGCGGCAGCGCCGAGGCGACGTTCTCGCCCGCGGCCTTCCCGGTCCTGCGGATCAGCCACCCCCGCCTGTGGTGGCCCAGCGGGTACGGCGCGCCCGACCTGTACGACCTGGTCATGACCGCCAGCGTGGGCGGCGTGCCGAGCGACCGCCGGGCCCGGCGCGTCGGCCTGCGGCAGATCGACTACGCCCTGCCCGAGCTGGTCATCGACAGCGCCACCGACCGCGGCACCCAGACCGAGAACTTCGCCCTCCAGCAGGCGCAGTACCTGCGGATACAGTGCGGCACCCGGGCCACCCAGTGGGGCGACTCGATGTGGACGCTGTCGGTGTTCAACACCGCCTCGCCGGGCACCGACCTGGCGCTGCACCAGACGGCCACGGCGTCGTCGGTGGACAACAGCAGCGACGAGCCCGGCAACGCCGTCGACGGCGACCCGGACACCCGGTGGTCGTCGGCCTACGAGGACAACCAGTGGATCCAGGTCGACCTCGGCTCCGCCGTCGCCTTCGACCAGGTCGTCATCGTGTGGGAGCAGGCCTACGCGCTCACCTACGTCATCCAGGTCTCCGACGACGGCGCCACCTGGACCGACGTCAAGTCGGTCAGCAACTCCGCGCCGCTGGTGATCAAGGTCAACGGCGTGCCCGTCTTCTGCCGCGGCGGCAACTGGGGCTGGGACGAACTGCTCCGGCGCATGCTCCCCGATCGCATGGGCGACGTCCTGGCCCTGCACCGGGACATGAACTTCACCATGATCCGCAACTGGGGCGGCTGCAGCACCCGCGAGGAGTTCTACAGCGGCTGCGACGAGAACGGGCTCCTCGTCTGGACCGAGTTCTGGGAAGGTGACGGGCTGTTCCCCGACACCGACAGCACCGGTGTCTTCCTCGACCAGGCCAGGGACACCATCCTGCGCTACCGCAGCCACCCGTGCATCGCGGTGTGGTGCGGAGCCAACGAGAGCACCCCGCCCGCCGCGGTCGACTCCGGGCTGAGCCAGGCCGTGCAGGACCTCGCCCCCGGCGTGCTCTACCACAGCGACTCGGCCGCCGGCGGGACCAGCAGCGGAGGCCCCTACCAGTGGGTCGATCCCACCCAGTACTTCTCCGGGATCTGGGGCGGCGGCGAGTTCGGGTTCCACACCGAGATCGGGCTGCCCACCGTCTCGGTCACCGAGAGCATGGCCGGCCTGATCGGTAACACGCCCGACCCGGACTCCGACCTGCCGATCGACATCGACGGCGCCACCGACCGGGGCACCCAGACCGAGAACTTCCCCCAGCAGAACGCCCGCTACCTGCGGATCCAGTGCTACCACCGGATAACAGGATGGGGCGTGTCCATGTGGAGCCTGTCGGTCTTCGACTCCGCTGCCCCCGGCACCGACCTGGCGCTCGGCAAGACCGCGACGGCATCCTCGGTGGACAACAGCGGCGACCAGCCCGGCAACGCCGTCGACGGCAAGCCGGACACCCGGTGGTCATCGGCCTACGAGGACAACCAGTGGATCCAGGTCGACCTCGGCTCGGCCGTCGCCTTCGACCAGGTCGTCATCGTCTGGGAGCAGGCCGACGCGCTGAACTACGCCATCCAGGTCTCCAGCGACGGCACGACCTGGACCGATGTCAAGACCGTCCTCGACGGCGGCCCCTGGTTCCTGCACGACTGGTGCACCCAGGGCAACCAGCAGGTCGACGCCTACCAGGCCGCGATCGAGACACGGCTCGGCACCGCGACCAGCCTCTCCGACTTCTGCGCCAAGGCGCAGTTCGTCAACTACGAGAGCATCCGGGCGATGTTCGAAGGCTGGAACACCAAGCTGTGGAACGACGCCTCCGGCCTCATGCTCTGGATGTCCAACCCGGCGCATAACAGCACGGTCTGGCAGACGTATGACTACTATCTCGACGTCAACGGCACCTACTACGGTGCCCGCAAGGGCTGTGAGCCCGTACACGTCCAGGCCAGCCTGGCTGACTGGCAGGTGCTGGTGGCCAACCACACGGCGCAAGAGCTGAGCGGTGCCACCGTCACCGCCGAGCTCTTCGACCTGACCGGCAGCAGCCTGGCCGCGCCGCAGACTCAGCCGGTCACCGTCGCCCCGTCGGCGGCCACCTCGCTGTTCACGGTCGGCTTCGGCGCCGCCCTGCCCTCGCCGCATCTGCTCCGGCTTCGGCTGACCGGCCAGCAGAATCAGTTGCTGTCCGAGAACGTGTACTGGCGGTACAACAGCGCCTCCGACATGCAGGCCCTCAACCAGCTGCCGCGGGTGCCGGTGTCGGCCACCGTCCAGCACCAGGGCGGCGGTTCCGGCAACGAGCTCACCGTCTCCCTGCGCAACGACGGCCGCGCGGTCGCGGCCATGGTCGTGCTGTCCCTGCGCGACCGGCGCTCGGGCCAGCGGGTCCTGCCCACCCTGTACAGCGAGAACTACCTGTGGCTGCTGCCCGGCGAGACCAGGGATGTCACCCTGTCCTGGCGGCACAGCCAGCCGGTTGCCCCGCAGGTGGTGGTCAGCGGCTACAACGTGGCCGCTCCGTAGGGTGAGCCGGTCTTGTCCTGAGCCTGGTCAGTGCCGGCCTGGCCAGTGCCGGCCTGGCCGGTGCCCTTGGCCTGGTGCCAGGTCTGCACGTCGTCCAGGAAGTTGCCCCAGCTCTCCGGGGTGTAGAACTGCCGGAAGCTGTCCTGGCTCGCCTGCTGGTCGGCCAGGAGGATCCAGGTCAGCGCGTCCTCGACGCCGATGTCGTTGCCCCGGAACAGCGGCGAGCCTTCCAGCGGCACGGCGAAGATCTCCCTGGTCAGGTACTCGTCCAGCTGGGCCACCGTGGAGATGGCGATCGACGTGAGGACCTTGAGCAGGTCCTTGCGGTCCCTGGCCAGCTTGCGCGACGACGGCTCCTCGATGCGCCCGCCGTTGCCGGTCACGATCCGCTCCACCCGCGAGCGGTGACGCTGGTCCTGCAGGTAGGCGGCCAGCGAGACCTCGTCAAGCGGGATCTCCAGCTGGCCGTCCTCGACCTCGGTCGCGTACTGGGCCTCGATCCGCACGCGGGCGTCCCTGAGCCCGGAGAACTGCTCGTCGGCCAGCTCGAACAGCGCGCTGAGCCGGAACAGCCGCCGGCGCAGCTCGGGCGGCGCCTCGGTGGCCGACTTGTAGTCCAGCTTGTGGTTGACCGCGGCCCAGGCGTGCTGCAGCGCCGTCCGCACCTGGACCTCGGCCCTGATCTTCGCGTACGGCCGCCACTCGCTCAGCCGCTGCCGCGCCGGGGACAGCGAGACGACGTAATGCACCGACGCGTAGCCAAACCGGTCAGGGTCCTGCCACGCCGCCTTGTCGATCGAGTTGGCCTCGTCGACCTGGAACTCGCTCCTGATCAGCTCGCCGACCCTGGCCACGTCCTCCACGTAGTAGGTGATGATCCGCAGCCCGACGATGTCGGTGATATCGGTGAGCGGATCGGCGTACTTGGACCGCTTGCGGATGATCTTCTCCGTGAAGCTGTCGATGTCCTTGGTCCGGGCCTCGACCTGGATAACCTCGACGTCGGCCGCCGCCAGCAGGTCGATGACCAGGGCCCGCAGCCGGGCCGTCATGGACTGGTAGGTGCCCCGCGCGGCGCGGTAGCGCGTGCCCCACTCCTCGGGGCTCACCTCCGCCATGCGGCCTCCCTTGTATTGGCTGGCACAGTGTTGGCCGGCACAGTGCTGGCTGGCACAGTGATGTCAGTCACATGGCGAAGACTACGACGCCGTGCCTGTCGTCGGGCTATGGCAGTAGCGGTCGGACTATGGCAGTAAATGCACCCGCGAGGTGATGCCGGACCGGCCATCGTTTTGTTAATCCGCTTTCTTGGTGACCCCGGCGGAATCGGAGGCGGACACGATGCTCCGGGATGCGCGCCGGGCCGACCAGGCCGACGAGACCCGGTCGAGGAACCGGCCCTCCGGCTCGGGCTGAGTCCACGCGTCCGCCTCGCTGCCCTGCGGCAGGCGGCCCGGCGCCGCGGGCGAGGAGTTGACGTGCATGATCGTCAGGGGCGGCTGGACGCCGGCCCCTTCGGACCGGCCGAAGGAGGCGATCGCCGTGCCCAGAATCGCGACCTCGGCCACGTGATCGCGCTGGCCCTCCTGGGCCGGGCACTCCCGCTCCCTCAGGTGCAGCGTCAGCTGGTCGGCAACGACACCGTCGGCGCCGAGGTCGGCCACCGCCTTCTCGAGCTGTCTTCGCGCGTCCCGGCGAGCGTCCCTGATCACGTCGCTGTAGCCCGGTATCTCGCCGGTGGCCCTGCGGCGCGTCTGCTGGCGGGTGCGCAGGTCGTCATGCCGCGCGCCGAGCGAGATGCCGAACACCAGCGCGGCCGGGACCCAGCCGGCCCGCAGCAGCCTCGCGAATTCCTGCGCTGAGACATGCGAGGTGAACGGCACTTCCGGGTGGATCCGGGCCCGCGCCCGGACCGCCGTTCCGCGCATGGTGAACTCCGTCCCGCCGGCCGGGAACGGCCTGATGGTCAGCGTCACGCCGATGATGCCGTCCGCACCCAGCGCCCGGCATTCATCGATCACCCGTGACAGCACCCGGCGGCGGGCGCCGTACCGCTGCCGGAGCAGGCGCCCGAACGAGCCCTCCTGCTCCGAAGCCAGATCTGTCCGCGACGCGTACGTGCCGGTGCTCGAGCACCTTCCCCCGAGGCTGGCAAAGCCCAGATTGAGCACCGAGGTGCCCATCACCTGTCCGACCGGGTCGAATCCCGCGCCGGTAACCGCGGTGAAGTCCCTGGCCGACAGCAGCGACCCCCAGGCACGCGCCGTAGGGGTAGTCGCGCCGGCCCGATCGTCAGCCACTGACCTGTCCCGTTCAGCCGATGGCTTATCCGCCTGAGACAAGGTTAGAGGGTCGGCTTCATGATCACGGAACCTCTGCCGACCGCGTCGCGGGCGGAGCGGACTGCCGAAGCTATGACTATGACGCTGGCGTCCTGGCCGCGTTCGCGGCGAATGCCAGCCGGACCTGCGCGGGATCCACGAACGGCGACGGCCCCGGCCAGGCACTCTCGGTCAGTTCCGCCTCGATGAGGCAGGGCCGCCCGAGCTCGGCCAGTGCCCGGCGCAGGCCTGAATCGCTGCTGACACGCAGCCCGGCTATCCCGCCCAGGGCCTGTGCCACCGCGGCGAACCGTGGTGGCGCGCTGAGCTGCTGCCCGCCAGTTATGTCATAAGCCCCGTCGGACAGCACGACCGCGACGAGGTTGCGGGGCCGGTACGCCGATACCGACCACAGGGCGCTGGCGCCCATGAGCAGCTCGCCATCTCCCAGCACGGCAACCACCAGCCGGTCAGGCACAGCCTCGGCGACGCCCATGGCCGCGGCCAGGGCCGACCCCATCGATGCCCCGAGGTAGAAGTGCGGGCCGTCATCCGAGGCGGCCCGCAGTGCCGACGTGGCCGTGCCCAGCGACGAAACGCACAAGGCATCGGCGAAGGTCTCGACCACCGCCTGGGCGACGTCAGCTGCCTTCACGGCCGCCTCCAAGCTCTGCCTCCAGCATCAGCGCCGCGCATTCGCCCGCCTGGAACGCCAGCGTGACGGCGCCCGCCGTCACCTGCGCGGCCGCTGCGGCGGTGCGCAGCGAGAACGCCTGGATCCCCAGCGTGCGCAGGAGCTCTGCCGCGGATCGTCCCAGCGGGACCTGGCTCGGATTGGCCTCGCCAAGCGTTCCTCGCATCGATACCACCAGCGGCAGACCGAGCCGATAGGGCACGGCCAGGCTGCCGAGTGCGTTCAGCGCGTTTCCCAGCCCTGAGCTCTGCATGAGCACCACCGGTCGCCGGCCCGCGATCCGCTGCCCGGCCGCGTAGCCGATGCACTCTTCCTCGCGCGTCAGCGAGCGCATGCGCACACCGTTGTCAGCAAGCAGGGACAGAATCCCCTGAAGGCGGGTGTCGGGCACGTACGCGGCGACCGTAATGCCCGCCGCCACCAGCGCGTCAGCGACGGCAGACTGCCAGTCGAGTCGGGGGGTGTCGGTAACCATCGCCGCTTTCCCGCCTAGCTGTCCGGCTGAAGGGACAGGGCCTTGGACGCTGGGTACTGCTCGGCGAACTGCCGCGCGATGTCGACGCGCCGCAGGAACGCGACGTCGGAGAACCCCCGGGCATATTCGATGAATCGCGCCAGCCCGTCCGACCGCGCGGGATTGCCGCTGATCCGGGGGTGAACGCCGATCGACATCATCCGGCCGAGGTCGTCTCCGTCCGCGCGCAGCCGGTCCAGGGTCGCCTTCGCGGTCAGGAAGAAGTCATCGGGATTGCCGTAGCCGGTACCGACGATGTACCTGGCATCGTTGACGACCAGCGAGTACGGCACGACGAGGTGAGGGCGCCCTAGCGTCGTCGTCCAGTAGGGCAGGTCGTCGTTGTAGCAGTCGGAGTCGTACTCGAAGCCGCCTTCCTCCACCACGAGTTCCCTGGTGTTCGTGCTCATCTCGCGGCAGTACCAGCCCACCGGGCGCGATCCGGTGGTCTCCTCGATGGACGCGATCGCGAGCTTGATCGCCTCACGTTCCTGCTCGCGGGTCATCTCGAAGTGATTGCTCCAGCGGTAACCATGACCCGCGGCCTCGTCGCCCCGGCGGGCCAGCTTCACCGCCACGGCGGGATTGCGCTCGAGCGCTACCGCCGCGGCGAAGAAGGTAACTGGTATGCCGGCGTCATCGAACACCCGGAACAGCCGCCATATGCCGGCCCGTGAGCCGTACTCATACATCGACTCCACGGCCAGGTCGCGCTGTCCCTCAAGGGCGAACGGCAGCTCGTAGAGGATGTCGTTGGTGTTGTCGCCCATGGCGAAGGTCTTCTCCGACCCCTCCTCGTAGTTCACCACCAGCTGGATCGCGACCTTTGCGTCACGGTTCCACCGGATCAGCGGGGGATGCTCGCCGTAACCGACGATCTCGCGAGGCGGGCCGGCCACGTCAGAGTCGGTGCGCCGGAAGAAGGATTCAGCTTGCGTCATGGCTCGCTCCTCATCGACATCCCCTAGTCCAGCCCCGCGAGGTGGCGCGCCCCGTCCGCGACGATGAGCTGACCGCTGACGTACGAAGCCTCCTCACTGGCGAGAAACTGGTAAAGATACGCGATGTCCTCCGGCCGTCCGACCCGGCCTGATGGCACTTTCGGGGCTGCCGCCCGTACCCCGTCCGGCCCGAGCGAGTTCACCGGGTCGTTGGCCTGCGGTGTATCGATGACGCCGGGCGCGACGGCGTTCGCGGTGATGCCGTCCGGGCCGTACTCGACGGCAAGAGTCTCGATGAGACCGCGCAGCCCGGCCTTGGCGGCAGCGTAATGCGGATGAGCCGGCCACGCCTGGACCGTGCCCGCGACCGAGGACGTGGCCAGCAGGCGACCGTAGCGCGCCCGGCGCATGTGCGGAAGCGCAGCACGGAAGCAGCGCCACGCGCCGTTGAGATCCACGTCCAGGACGGTGGTCCAGGCCTCGTCGTCCAGCTGGGCCAGATCCACCTTGCGCGCGATGCCCGCGTTGGCCACCACGATGTCGATGGCGCCGAACTCCGCGACGGCCTGCTCGGTTATCGCGTTGACGTCGGCCGTGCTGCGCACGTCCACGGCGGCTATGAGGCAGCGCCCGCCCGCGCTCGTGATCTCCTCCTGCACCGGGCGCACGTCGTGTCCGTCAGGGGGATACCAGGCCAGCGCCACGCTGGCGCCAGCCCGGGCGAAGACACGAGCCGTTGCCGCGCCGATTCCCGAGGCCGCCCCCGTGATGAGCGCCACCCGGCCATTCAGGTCAAACATTCTTTCCACGCCTCACGGCGTCCCCCCTTGGTCAGGACGGCTTGGTCAGGACGGCTTGGTCAGGACGGCCACCGATCAGAGCATGACGTCTCCGCCGTTCGGGCAGAGCGTCTGACCGACGTAGTACGAGGAGTCGTCTGAGGCGAGGAAAACCGCCGTGGGGGCGACCTCCTGCACCTCGCCGAAACGCGCCATCGGGAGTTCTGCGAGCTTTCGCGCCGCCCATTCCTCGGTTTCCTGCGCCATCATCTCGGTGAGGATCGGGCCAGGCGCGATCGCGTTGACATGAATGCCCTGGCTCGAGACCTCGCGCGCCAGGGCTTTCGTAAAGCCGATCACGCCCGCCTTGCTCGCGCTGTAGTGCACCATCTCGATGCCGCCGATCTGGCCCAGCTGCGACGCGACATTGATGATCTTGCCGTGCCCGCGCTCGAGCATGCCCGGCAGCACGAACCTTGTGCACAAGAAGACACCGCGCAAGTTAACCGACATGACGCGGTCCCATTCACTGACCTCGAGCTCAGCGAAGGCGACCTGGCCGACAACTCCGGCGTTATTGACCAGGATGTCGATCCGGCCGAACTCTGCCAGCGCTGCATCCACCATGGCCCGGACCTGCCGCTCGTCGGAGACATCGGTCTGCAGCAGCAGCGAGCGGCGGCCTGACTCGGCGACCGAGGACAGCACGGGCGCCGCCACCTCGGCACCGAGCACGTCAGCGATCACGACATCGGCGCCTTCAGCGGCGAGCGCGGTCGCGATCTCGCCCCCTATCCCGCGCGCGCCGCCAGTAACCACGGCGACCTTTCCATCCAGTTTCCCGGCCACAGCGTTCCCTCGATTCAGCATTCTTGAGCTAGATGGATCACGACGCCCAGATCTTGCGGATGTCCTCAGTAGTCGCGAGGTCAAAGCGCCGCGCCATGAGATACATGGACGCGTCGTGCTGGGCCGGATCATCGCTGCCGACGGCATCCGTGGCTATGACCACGTAGTAGTCGCTGAACATCGCGTCCCTGGCGGTTGACTCGACGCAGCCCTCGGTCGTACATCCGCAGACAACGACCGACTTGATGCCGTTGCTTCTCAGCACCAGGCCGAGATTGGTTCCCCAGAAGCCGCTGGACCGGTATTTCTTTACGACTATCTCGCCGTCGCATGGCTCCAGGCCAGGCACGAACTGCTGGCCTTCGGATCCGTCGAGCGCATAGGTGAGCGGCTCGGCCGACCCGTGATGACCGTCGTGCATGCGGAGGTTGAACCTGATCTGCGCGGGCGAGTCACTGGCCTGGCCCGGCAGCACTGTCATCTGGATGAAGACCAGGTGCACCCCGGCCTGGCGCGCGCCCTCGATGAGCTCGCCGGCCCGCTCGATCACCGGCGGGTACATCGACAGGTCGACGCCCAGGCGGCCGAAGCAGCCGTCGGCACAGCAGAAGTCACGCTGCATGTCCACGACCAGCAGGGCGGTGTGTGCCGGGTCGACGATCTCGGAAAGCTCAGTGAAGACCTGCTTGCCGGCAATCTCGATCACGGCTTCTCCGTTCAGGCAGGTCGACCGGCCTGCTACCGAAGAGTTCGGCAAGTTGGCCTCGGCGCATCGATCTCGTCGCTGGTCATGGTACGTGCTGGGCTCGAGCCGGTGATCACCTCGGGGTCGCATGCAGGTGCAGCAGGGCAGCCGCGGTGCTGGCTGCGCGGACCTGCCCGGCGGCGATCAGGGCCGGTACCTCGCGCAGCGGTATCCAGTCCAGGCGCTCGGTCTCCCAGCCCGGCGCGCCGCGGTGCCGGGCCCGGTCGGTCCAGAAGACGTGCTGGGCGGCGGCGGCCAGACCGGGCAGCTCATCGAACCGGACCAGCGGCCGGGGATCCAGCGGCTCCCAGCCGGTCTCGGCGAGCGCCTCGCGCGCCGCCGCGGCCGGCAGCTCATCGTCTCGGCCCGCCAGCCCCGACGGCAGTTCCCATCCCCTGGCACCGGTGATGAAGCGATACCGCCAGACCACCAGCACCCGATCCTGGTCGTCCAGCATCGCCGTCAGCACCACCGGCGGCCGCCTCAGCACGTAGTGTTCCAGGCTCTTCCCGCCGGGCAGTTCCACCGCCGCCAGCGACACCTCGAACCACGGCGTCTGCAGCACGCTGTCCTCGCTGGTAATCCGCCACTCCGCCATGTCGCCCTCCTCGCCATCACCGGCCGCCACGCTACAGCCGGTGACGGCCGCCCGGCTATGACGCCGCAGCGGGCCAGTCTGCTGACTGAGCCGCGCGGCGTCTACGGATGGTGAAGCGTGCCTTGTGAAATCGTTCACAAGGCGCTTCCGCGGAAGCGCGGCTCTGGGCTATGGCGTCGGCTGGCGAGGAACTGGGTGAGTCGGTCCAGGGGCCAGGTGTTGATGACGTCGCCGGGGGTGAGCCAGCCGCGCTGGGCGGTGCCGGCGCCGTAGATCATGTTGGCCAGGTGGCCGGTGGAGTGGGCGTCGCTGTCGATGGAGAACTTGACGCC
>Ga0102924_1005112_pt1 | contig 12876 bp, 12 predicted proteins | sample PaiPotPPM11metaG_FD_80116 | JGI IMG/M metagenome (GOLD analysis project Ga0102924, IMG submission 80116) | Iron sulfur acid spring bacterial and archeal communities from Banff, Canada, to study Microbial Dark Matter (Phase II) - Paint Pots PPM... ... | reverse complement strand
TTTCCACACTGGGCGCGTGTTTTGGTTTTTGGCCCGCGCGTATCTGCCGCTGCCATGGACGCAGAAACTTGGGGCAACCGCGAAGAGAGGTCGTCGTGGTGCCGACGCATCGCACGCGATGTCTGGCAATTCGATCAGCAAGCCTGCTCCTCGCCGCAAACCCTTTTTCTGGAGCGCGGGGGCGGCGATCACGCTGAGTTTGTCGAGGATCTCAAGAAAGCGTTTGACGAAGAGAACCGCGCGCATCCGCGCGAGCAGATCGAAGCGTCGTTGAGTTCGTCGATCTGTCTGGCTCGCGCTTCCTGGCTGCTCGCTGGAAACGGAAACTCTGCTGTGTTTCCGCCCTCGCCGGATTGGACCATTCTGGTTGGGACGGGCACGCAGATGCCGAATCCCACGCAGGGTCGAACGTTGACTGTGCTCCTCGTCGATGATCTTCTGGACGTAATTTCAAAATTCGATGGCACCTTGCAGACGTTGGGATTGGGAATCCGCGACTCCCAGAGGGAAGAAATCATTGCGAGGGCAGCAGGGCGCTGCGGCGTGGATCGGATTGTGAAGCTGGGCCGGATGCATGTTTTCAGTTCGCCGCGGGACGGAACGGAACTGATCCGTCCGCTTGTGCGGCTCGTTCGGCACGTGCAGTCTCAAGATTAATGGGGGGGAACTATGGAGCATGGGGAACGTTTTCTCGAGGCTCTTGATCGCAAGGCCAAAATATTTTCCCGCTCGGCGCGGGCAACGGTCGCGGCGAATCGGGAACTGTGCATGTGGCTGCTGAATCCACTAGCGCGCTGGGCCGAGGCTGCCTATGGAAGCAATGTGTTTGACGTCGCGGCTCATGGCTATGCCGAGTATTGCCTCGGTGTCGCCAAGGCAAAGCAGATTTACGAGCGCGCAGGGCATTACACACCTGAGAGCATGCCGGAAATCGTTTCCGGCGTGTACGAAGACGAGAGCTACATGGTGCCGTACATGTGGGCCGCCATTCTCATCTATCCCTTCTGGCCTTCCGTCGTAGGCCACATTGCAATGTTCCGCGACGACTTCGTGAGACGCTTGCCCAAGAACGCCACGGTCTGTGAGCTGGCTGCTGGCCACGGTGTCCTGAGTCTTCTGGCGGCGGAAGATCGCCCCGACCTTCAAATAGAAAGCTCCGACATCAGTCCTCCGGCCGTAGCTGTAGCCAATCGCCTGCTGGCCGCCTCCGGACACGCGGGAAGGGTAAAGTTCTCAGTCAAGGACGCGCTGAACGGAAACGGCAACGGTCAGGCGAAGTGCCACGGCCTGATCTCCGCGATGCTTGCCGAGCACCTGTCGGATCCCAAGCCGCTCTTCCAAACAATTTCACGGCAGATTGCCCCGGATGGGCTTGTCTATTTCAGTACCGCCCTGGAGTCTCCGCAGCGGGATCACGTCTTCGAATACAACCAGGAGAGCGAACCCCTTCAAATGGCCGAAAATGCCGGGCTGCGAGTAAGTCGCATGGTCTCCGATGCCGGCCTCGTCCCTCCGGGCACGCGCTTCCTGCCGCGCTCCACAGCTATGATTTTGAGGGCGCGATGAGGACGGACCGGGCAGGAAAGTTGCTCCCAAGATGACCGCGCCCGTAATGACGTTTGAGGAAGTAAGAGCGGCTCTGAAACAGCGTTTTCCGATGTTGATGGTTGACACCGTAATTTCTCTGGAGCCGGGCAAGAGCATTCGAACAACGAAAAATGTCACCGGCAATGAACTCCAGTTTCTTGGTCATTTTCCCGAACATGCGGTGATGCCCGGCACGCTGATTGTTGAGGCCATCGGTCAATCCGCGTCGATCCTGTTTTCGAAAACGACGGGAAGCGGAATGCAGCCGGGAGAGTTCCTGGTCCTGGGATCCATCAATGACATGCGATTTCTGGTCCCGGTCGTTCCGGGCAACCGAATGGAAATGGAGATCCAGGTTCTGAAATTCATTGAGGGGTTTGCGCTGATTGAGGCGGTTGCGACTGTCGACGGCACGCCGGTGGCTAGAGGAAAGCTAGGTTTCGCGCGTCGAAGCTTGCAGGCCCAATCCCCGGCGTAAGTTTGTTCGGCAGTTATCTGAATGGTACACTTTTAGTTAGTTCCGCATCCTTTTTAGTTAACACTTGCCTGATCATAGCTACTGCGTGAGGAAATCATAAGATGTCCGTACGTCCGTTGGTAGAGGCTGATCTCCCGCAGGTAGTAAATCTGTATTGGCGGTTCATGCGGCGTCGGGAGGGTTCAGCTCCAGCGGAACTTCGACCTCTATTCCGGGAGCTTTATTTTGAAAATCCCTGGGTCGACAGTGCTTATCCCTCACTTGTCTATGAAGGGAACGATGGCGACATTATTGGATTTCTGGGAATCATCGCCAGGAAGATGTCCTTGGGCGGACAGCCCCTTCGCGTCGCATTCGGCGGCAATTTCATTGTTCGTCCTGAATCCCGCTCGAACCTTGCGGCCCCACGGTTGTTGGGCGCATACCTGGCGGGAAAGTATGATCTTTGGCAGACCGACTCCGCCAACGACATCTCGCGAAAGCTGCTGGAGCGGCTGAAATTTCGCACCATTCCTGCGCTCAACATTCATTGGATTCGCGCCCTTCGTCCAAGTCGTTACGCCGTCTATGCCCTCACGCGCGGCAGTTCACCGTTGATGTCGGCTACCCTGAAAGTTCTCTCGACGCCCTTTTGCAGCGTGGCAGATGGGGTCGCGGCCGTGATCTCTGCCAATCCGTTCCATCTGACAGAATCGTCGTTGCACGGCACAGAGCTTGATGTCGAGACGCTCTATGAATGTTTGGTCGAGTTCCGCAAGGATTATTCGTTTTGGGCTGAGTATGACGTCAATGCTCTGACGTGGCTTCTCGGTTTCATGGAGCATCGTCCGGCGCGCGGAAAACTGCGCAAGGTCGCGGTGCGCGATGAAAAACAGAAAATTGTGGGTTGGTATATGTACTACGTGAAGCCGGGTTCTGTGGGCGAGGTTGTGCAGGTTGGGGGCGACAAAAAGTACACGAAAGCTGTTCTCCAGCATCTTTTTCTTGATGCCCGCGAACAAGGCGTGATCGGCCTTCATGGGGTAGTGGATAGGCGTCACATGGCCGATTTTTCCGACAGCGGCTGTTTCTTTACTTGCCGCGGTGGTTGGAATGTTGCGTATTCGCGGAAGCCGGAGATCCTCGATGCACTGGAGCGAGGCGATGCATTGCTCACGCGCCTGGATGGCGAGTGGTGTCTGGACCCGGGTGACTGACACGGAGTTTTTCAGTACGCAGTCGGAAAGCGTTTATCGTAGAATCCCTCGAAAGTGACTGGGGCATTTTGTAGTCGAACCTCCCCGCAGAAATCCTGAAACGCATTTCGACTTACCGTCGCCGCGCCGCCCGGCAAAGCCGGAAACATTCGACGGATCGGACGGCGTGAGAATGCGCGGGTACTCAACATTGCACGGAGACGAACCAAATGGCAGTGCGTCCGTTGGCTGAAACCGACATTCCCAAAGTGGCGGATCTGTACTGGTCTTACATGCGTCGTCGTTCGGGCTCGCCATCGCCCGAAATTCTCTCTTTGTTTCACGAACTGTTCGTTACTAATCCGTTTCTCGACCCTGAGTTTCCTTCACTCGTGTACGAGAACTCGAGCGGGAAGCTTGGCGGATTTCTGGGACGGATGGTTCGAAAGATGGCATTCGGTGGAAAGCTAATTCGAGTTCTATTTGGCGGCAATCTCGTAGTTCATCCCGAGTTCCGGTCCGGTCTCGCGGCCGCGCGTCTGGTCAATACCTTCCTGTCAACCCCCTATGACCTTTCCATGACGGACTCCGCGAACAACATCTCCAAAGACATTTTGCAGCGAATGGGATACGACGTGGTTCCGGCGATGAACATCCATTGGAGGCGTCCGTTACGGCCGAGCCACTATGCCGTGTTTGGTCTTTCGATGGCCGCAGGAAACGTTCTTTCGGCAAGTGTGCGGGCAGCCGCAAAGCCGTTTTGCAGCGTCGCTGACGGCATTGCCGGAAAGCTCTCTGCCAGTCCGTTCCGCCAGAACAAATCCCATTTGCGCAGCGAAGACCTCGACGTGCCAACGCTTCTGCAATGCATGACAGAATTCCGCGACGGTTACTCGCTATGGCCCGAGTACGATCTCCAATCATTGCAGTGGCTTATCAGCTTCATGGAGCGCAGACGGGTGCGCGGTGAGCTGCGGAAAGTTCTGGTTCGTGACGATACCCAGAAAATCGTGGGCTGGTACGTCTACTATGTGAGTCCGGGAGCCGTTGGTGAGGTGGTTCAAATCGGAGGCGATCTGAAATATACCAAGGAGATCCTTGACCACCTTTTTTGGGATGCTCAGGAACATGGTGTAATCGGACTTCACGGGATGGTCGATAGCCGCCGCATGCCCGATTTTTCAGACAAAGGCTGTTTCTTTACGTGTCGCGGCGGCTGGACAGTGGTAAGCTCTCCCCATCCCGAACTCATGAAACTCATTGAGCGCGGTGACGCTCTTTTTTCCCGTCTTGACGGCGAGTGGTGCCTGGACCCCGGCGATTGATTTTGGCATCACCAGCGACGAGAGCACAGTCGCAGTCCTGATCTGGCCCTCCCCCGGCGCAGTCAGCATTCTTGCTCACCTATTCTCTTGCGCGGGAAGGACGCCATGTCCCTACGACCATTGGCCGAAGCGGATATTCCGCGAGTGACCGATCTGTTCTGGCATCACATGCGCGGCCGTCAAGGCCCGGCTCCCGCCTCATTACTCTCGAGTTTTCACGACCTCTATTTCAAAAGCCCCTTCGTCGATAGCGCTGTGTGTTCCTTTGTCTTCGAAGGACCGACCGGCGACATTGTTGGATTTCTGGGGGGACTTGTCCGCAGGATGACGCTTTGCGGCCAATCCATTCGCGTCACTTACGGCAGCAATCTGGTGATGCATCCGGACTTTCGTTCAGGGGTCATAGCGCCTCACATGGTGGCGACCTTCCTATCCTTGGATTACGACCTCACCATGACCGACTCGGCCAACAACATCTCACGGAAAATACTGGAACGGAACGGTCTCCGCATAATTCCGGCTCTCAACATTCACTGGAGACGCTTGCTGCGCCCGGCACGCTACGGGGTCTGCGGACTCACCCGATCGAGCAACCGGTGGATGTCACGCGGCGTGCGGCTCGCTACGAATCCTTTCTGCGAGATCGCTGACGGCATCGCGGCTCGTCACGCATCCAGCCCCTTCCGGCTGACCAAGTCTCATCTGCATGGCAGCGAATTGGACGCCGCAACACTTTTGCAATGCCTGAACGATTTCGGCAAAGGCTATTCTCTTAGGGCCGAATACACTCTCGAGTCTCTTCAATAGCTCCTCAGCTTTATGGAGCGAGCACGCAGCCGCGGCAACCTGCGGAAGATTGCTGTTCGCGACGATAGCGGAAAAGTCGTTGGCTGGTACATCTACTACGTAAACCCAGGAACGGTTGGGGAAGTCGTCCAAATTGGCGGCGATCCGAAATTCGCGATGGATGTTCTCGATCATCTTTTCTGCGACGCCTGGGAGCAAGAAGTGGCGGGCTTGCATGGAGTCGTGGATAGCCGAAGGGTTCCAGACTTCTCCGATAAGGGCTGTTTCTTTACCTGCCGCGGCGGTTGGACACTGGCGCGTTCCGACAATTCTGAATTATTGAGGTTGCTCGACTACGGCGAGGCTTTATTTTCGCGTTTAGACGGCGAATGGTGTCTGGACCCCGGCCACTAGGATCGATGAGCGAGACATCATTTTCTAGAGGTGAGCAATTTCTTCCAGGATCAACCGGAAATCTTCGATGGTTTGACGGATCGAGTCTTTCGTGAATAAATCCGGATTGTACTGAGCACGCCCCAGCATTGCTTCCGGACGATCACTCATCTCAATGTAAAGATCCCACCGCGCCCCGCCACTCTCCACATCCATATAAGTCATGCTCCATCCGGGAGGAAGGGAGGCTACGTCTGGGGCAACGGACAAGGCGACGGTGAAGAAAGGATGGCGGCTGGCATTGGCCTTGAGGCCAACTCGCTCGGCAATCATCTCCAGCGGAACATCATCGTTGGAGATGGCACCCAGTGTCCTTTCGCGCATCTGTCCCAGCAAGGAGCGGAATGACGGATTTCCCTTGAAGTCTGCCCGCAGCGCTACGGGATTGAGAAAATACCCCATGCATCGCTGGAAAGCGCTTTCCTTGCGTCCTGAGGGAGCCAGTGTACCAACGATGATGTCGTCTTGCCCGGTGTAGCGATGCAGCAGCGTAAACAGACCGGCGAGCAAAATCATAAAAAGCGTCGCACCTTCGCGACGGCCTAGATCCTTTAGCGATTGTTCCAGCTGGCTCGAGAACTGGAACGAATACATCGCACCACGATAAGTCTGCCGTTCCGGCCGCACGCCATGATTCGGCCATTGCAGAGTCGGCAAATCTCCTGCGAGTTGCTTCTGCCAGTACGTCAGCTGCCTTTCCTGAATTGCCCCGGCGAGCTTTCGCCTCTGCCAGCAAGCGAAGTCTGCGTATTGAGACTCCAATTCCGCGAGCGGCGAAGGCTTTCCTGAAACATAGCTCTCATAAAGACTCGTCAGCTCGGACGGGAAAATATCGAAGACAGTGATTCCATCGACAATGCTTTGATGAGCAGTCAGGTACAGCCGATGCTCGTCGTCATGGAACGTAACCAAGCGTACGCGAAATACTGGACCTTGTTTCAAGTCGAACGGCAGTCTTGCATCTTGCGTGGCCAGATCAAGCGCCGTTGTTTCCCGTTCGCTGTCTAGCAGCGTTCTAAGATCCGAAACGGCAAACTCAAGAGGGTAGGGAGCGGGATGAACAATCTGAACTGGATGCCCAGCTGTGACCTCAAAAGTCGTGCGCCAACTCTCGTGACGCCTGACAATCTCTGCCAGACTTCTTTTCACTATTGCTGAGTCGACCGGGCCGCGCCGGTGAATCGTGATCGACTCGTTATGGAGCGGCGTTAGCTTGCCCGCCGTCTGATCGAGTCGCCAAACTTGCTCTTGCGCAAGGGATAGCGGAACCGGTGTGTCACGTGGCTGCCGCTTCGTCTCTGCTTGACCGGAAGCAGCAGGCAGCGAGTCCCCTCGCTTTAGCTGCAGCTCCAGCAGTTTTCGCTTAGCCTCGGAAAGGAGTGGTTCCTTCTGCATTCCAGAATTCTTTTCAGATTTTACGCGGCAGGATGAGATGCCAGAAACTTCACCGGCAACGCGGTGAGGCCCCGCAAGCCCAGATTGTTCCGCCAGGTAAGGGGACCGCCCTGCAACTCCAGATTGGGCAAGCGCCGCGTGATTGCTTCGAACACTTCCTGTCCTTCTACCCGCGCCAGCGCAGCGCCGAAACAGAAATGAGCGGCATAACCGAAGGCGAGGTGGCGATTGTCAGTGCGTGAAACATCAAAGCGGTCGGGATCAGGGAAGCGCTCCGGATCGCGGTTCGCCGCAGCCATCACGGCCATTACGGCTTGTCCTTTGCGGATCGTGCGGCCTCCCAACTCAACGTCCTGCGCCGCCAGCCTGCCGGTATGCTGGCTGGGACTTTCGTAGCGCAACATCTCTTCGACGGCGGCCGGAATCAGCGAGGGGTCATCCTGCAACCGCTTCAGCTCTCCTGGATTGCGCAGTAAAGTCAGCACCCCGTTGCCGATGAGATTCGTGGTCGTCTCCAGTCCGCCCACCATGGTTACGATGCAGGTCGCAACCACCTCGTCCTCGGTCAATCGGTCTCCGTCCACTTCTGCTGTCATGAGAGATCGCACCAGCCCCTCTTGCGGATGATCCTTTTGCGATCGCACGCGATCGTGAAAGTACGCCGACATCTCCTCGACAGCGCGCAGCATGCGCGGGGCATGCTCGGGATTGTGTTGGAAGTTTCCCAACATCTCTGCAAAATCCGTCGACCACTTTTTCAACTGATGCCGGTCGCCGGTTGGAACCCCAAGCATTTCCGCTGTCACGATCGAGGGCAGCGGATCGCCCAGATCGCGAATGATGTCCATTTCGCCTTTGTCCTGCACGTCGTCGAGCAGACGTTTCACGATCTCTCGAATGTGGGTGCGCAGCACCGCGACCCGGGCAGGACTGAAGGCATAGGAGGCTAAACTGCGCAGCCGCGTGTGAGCAGGCGGGTCCATAAAGAGCATCTGCTGCACCATTAGCTTGGCGATCGGACTCATTTCCGCAAGTCCCATCGCTTTGAGTTTTTCCGGTGTATGTGTGCGCTCCGCGGAAAATGTGTGCAGCACTTCGAGCACATCCACGTACCGAGTCACGACCCAGGTGTGCAGAAAAACGTCCCAGTGCACTGGATCTTCTGTGCGTAAGCGGCTAAAAAGAGGGTAGGGATTCGCCAGCACCTCGGGGTCCAGCAGGTGATACAGGCTCAGCGCACTCGCTCCTGAACTTCTGGAAATGGCGCCGCTAGTCAAGGTCATACGCTGGCTTGCTCTGTGTTCAGGGCAAGTAACCGTTGCGCTTCTTCTTCACTCATCGCATCGAGCTTGGCGACAATCAACTGTTCGACTTCCCGGGCAAGTTCTGCAACGGTCGGATGATCAAACAGGCCGAGCAGGGGAACCTCCACGTTGAACGCATCTCGCAGGCGGGCGATCAACTGAGTACCGAACAAAGAGTTACCCCCAAGATAGAAGAAATTATCTTTCACCCCTACGGTCTCCAATCCCAGGAGCGTTGCCACAATCGAAGCCACGCGCTTCTCGGTCGCCGATTGCGGCGCCTGGAAGATTTCATCGCGCAGCATATTTTCGTCGGTCGGCGCAGGCAACGCCAACCGGTCCACTTTGCCGCTGGATCCAATGGGAAGCTCATGCATGTCGACGAAGATCGCCGGGAACATGTAATCCGGCAGCTCTTTGCCAAGAAACTCACGCAGGTTGCTAACCGACGGCAAAGCTGCAGAACGAACGACGTATGCCACCAGTTGCTTCTCGCCCGCCTCATTTGCGCGTGCGCAGATTGTGCAGTTACGAATCTCCGGATGCCGCCGTAGCGCGTTCGCCACTTCATTCAACTCCACCCGGAAGCCGTTGATCTTAACTTGATCATCAGAGCGTCCATGAAACGCGATCTGACCATCGGCGAGGTAGCGCCCTAAATCACCAGTTCGATACAGCTTGTCGCCGGCGATTGCACTGAAGGGATTCGTAATGAAGCGCTCAGCGGTCAGGGCCGGATCATTTAGATAACCCTGACCTATGCCGCCGCCTCCGACATATATCTCGCCCACAGCGCCGTTTGCTACACGCTGCATCTGGCTGTCGAGGATATAGACTTGTGCGTTGTCGATCGGACACCCGATTGGGGGTAACTGGTCACCAGATTGTTGCGGCCGAACGGCTGCCGAGGTCGCGACTACAGTGCACTCCGTCGGTCCATAATTGTTTACCAGTGTGAAGGGAAGCCCCGCCGGAGGATATTGATGAAGAATGTCTGCTCCGGTCAGCAGATAGCGGAGAGCGGTCTCCTTCGGCCACGTAAGATTCAGCATCCGCTCGGCCAGCGGGGTTGGGGCGAAACTGATGGTAATCTTCTCGCGCACCAGCCAGGTGCGGAGTCGCTCTGCATCGGTGCGGGCGTCCTCGTCGACCAGATGCACGCTGGCTCCAGCCGCAAGGTAAGGCCAGAGTTCCCACACAGCCGCGTCAAACCCAATCGATGCCAGTTGAGTCGCGCGATCGGCTGCGGTAACGCCGAAGGTTCGGTTGTGCCAGTGCACCAAATTTAGCAAGCTGCTGTGACGAATAGCGACAGCTTTCGGCGTTCCTGTTGATCCTGAGGTAAAGATCACATACGCCAACTGATCCGGAGTGACGCAAACGTTCGGGGCCTCCGACGACGAACGGCTGATGTCCGCGGCCGAGTCATCCAAGGCAACTACCGTTCTGCCATCACCCACTAAAGTTTCACGCGCGCTGGAATTCGTCAGTACGACCGAAACGTTGGCCGTCTCCAACATCATTTGCAGGCGACGGCTGGGTGATTTGGGCTCAAGCGGCAGGTACGCGGCGGCACATTTCAGAATTGCCAGCGCGGCGACCGGAAAAGCGACCGAGCGCTCCATGCACAGCCCAACCGCCCTGCCTGCGGTTACACCCTTGGTGCGCAGAAAGTTCGCCAGTTGGTTGGAGCGGACTTCCAATTCGCGATAGGTTAGGCGGTCGGAGCCGGCAGAAACCGCCAGAGTTTCCGCGCCAATAGTGGCGTGACGTTGTACCAAACCTTGAATACTATGACTTGAATCTGCTCCGTCGTTTATCGGTTTTTGGCCAGAACCTGATTGCGCGCTGCTTTGCATATCGAAGCTATGCTCCCGTCCAGTCCCACGAACAAAAACCGGCCCGCATTTCGCGAAACCCAATCATGTTGTGGGGGCAAGAGGCTGCAGGGGATACAGCCTACCAATATTACTGGACATTATACATGACTTCAAAACCCTCCTCAAGAACCCCGTCAGCGCAGCCCACAGGGCTAATTGGGACGAAACGAGCTCGATGGAGGGCACGGAATTGCCACTTTCATTCGCCATAAATCCCATCGCCTCTGTTATATAGTTGTTGCAGCCGACCTGGCTGGTTCGGTTCGTCGGCTATGCGCGTTGCTCATCAGAAACCTGCGCAACGAGGGCATTCCCAGGACCTCGCGGCTCCGGTGTCGTACTCATGATCGCTGACCCTCGAAGCAAGACTGCGCCCGCTCTATTCCCGCCCAAGTCGCCCAAGTTGCGGGAAGCTCGGTTTGAAGATTATTCCCAGATATCCGCACTGGCAGCGAAGTTTGATTTGCACACGGAGAGTTATCCGGCTTGGACGCATCTGTGGCAAGACAACCCCGTTTACCGGGAGACTCAAACAAAGATCTCCATCGGATGGGTCCTCGACAGTGGAGAGAACACAATCTCCGGTTATCTGGGCAATATTCCTGTGGCGTACGAACTCGGAGGGAAGCGGCTTCTGGCCGCGACCACCCGGGCTTGGGTTGTAGACACGCCCTATCGTTCCTATTCTCCTCTACTGCTCGCCACCTATTTTCAGCAACGCAATATCGATCTTTTCCTTAGCACAACGGTGAACTCCCAGTCCGAAGCCGCATACACCAGTTTTAAGAGCTCTCGCGTTCCCGTCGGTGCATGGGATCGAACCTTGTTTTGGATCACCAATTACCGCGGCTTCATGGCCAGCTATCTTCGAAAGGGCAGCAGCAGGATGGTAAAGCCGTTGCGAACTCCACTTTCACTCGGCTTGTTCCTTCGCGACAGAGTCATGGGAAGTCGTCTTCCAAAGAACGGAAATTTGGTGTCTGTCCTGCCCTGTGCTTCGTTCGACGAACGATTCCAAGGTTTCTGGGATGCTCTAAGAAAGGCGAAATGGAACGTCCTGCTCGCAGACCGCAGTCGTGAGAGCCTGGAATGGCACTTCAAATTCGCTCTGCTGCAGAACATGGCGTGGATCTTCATCGCGGAAGGCAGCGGCGGACTGGTAGCGTACTCAGTATTCCTGCGACACGACTATCCTCAGGTAGGGCTCACACGCATGCGCCTCGCCGACTTTCAGTGTCTCGAACCTACTCGGTCGATGGATCTGCTCACGGCCATGTTGACCGCCGCGGCGGATCGTTGCCGTCAAGACTCCATTCATATGCTGGAACTTGTTGGCGTGACGCCCGCAATGGAAGCCAGACTCAGCTCTGCGTCTCCGCACCACCGCCCGCTCGGCAGTTGGCTATCTTTCTATAAGGCAAATAGTCAGGCCTGGGCCAAGGTGCTCGATAACCCCTCTGTTTGGGAGCCGTCGCTTTTTGACGGCGACTCGAGCCTTTAGAGTCAGGGCTCCAGGGAGATATGTCGAGTCCCGTCGCGAAGATTAAAAAAATTCTTTTTGCCGTGATCGCAAGAACCGCGATCGCAATTTATTCTCGTGTACCGCTCTTCGGTTATCTCCCAGCGTCGCTCGCCGTGTTGCGAAAGGGTGAACTGATCCTTGTAATCGACCGCAACGACGGTCGTGGTTTTTCCTTTCCCGGAGGGCTCGCGCACCGCAGAGAGAACGCCGAAGATGCCATGCGAAGGGAAGTGCGTGAGGAAACCGGACTGCAGGTGGAGAAATCTAGGCTGCTTTTTCAATACCGAACATCGGCCGACGTTCCGTGCGACGTGACAGTATTCGAGGTCGAGGCCAGCGGCACTCTGTGTGAGTCCTGGGAAGGCACGCCCCGCTGGCTGTCAACGGCTGAGATACGACCCAGGCTGCTCGCAAGCCAAAGGGACGTCATCGATCGCATCTACCCTACTTCGTAGCCGGTCTATCCTAGAACGGGATATCTTCGTCCGTGATCGGTCCTGCGCCGGCTGGTTCATGCTCTGGGGTGCGCTGATCGAAGTTATTCGTGGAGGCCGACGAAGCGCGCGAGCTGCCGGCAAAATCGCCGCCGCCTTCGCCGCGCCCGCCGAGCAGGATCAGGTCACTGGCCACGACCTCGGTCATATACTTCTTCTGCCCCGTCTGCTTGTCGTCCCACGAGCGGGTCTGCAAGCGCCCTTCAACGTAGACCTTGCCGCCTTTTTTCAAATACTCGCCCGCAATCTCCGCCAGTCGCTGCCAGAGCACGACGTTGTGCCATTCGGTGCGATCCTGCCACTCGCCCGCCTTATCTTTGAAGCGCTCGTTGGTCGCGATTGTCAGCTTGGCCACAGGCGTCCCCTGCGGTGTGTACTTGATCTCGGGATCCTTGCCCAGATTTCCGATCAGTTGAACGCGGTTCAGACTCTTTCCAGCCATGACGGGCTCCTTTGCAGGGGTTCACTATAACAGAA
>Ga0102924_1005108_pt1 | contig 12880 bp, 11 predicted proteins | sample PaiPotPPM11metaG_FD_80116 | JGI IMG/M metagenome (GOLD analysis project Ga0102924, IMG submission 80116) | Iron sulfur acid spring bacterial and archeal communities from Banff, Canada, to study Microbial Dark Matter (Phase II) - Paint Pots PPM... ... | reverse complement strand
GGATATACACTTCCTAGCAGAAGTGTAACCTAAGTCTGTAAGTGAATTTGTTACCTATGTGTGTAAGTACAACAAGTAGTCAATAATGTAGGCAGGTTAGGATTTGAGTTTTAATTATATAATTTGAACTTTTCAGAAATTTTTCGGGACCGAAATATTTTTTGATCTCAATGTTGTATCTTTAAATAATTCACTCATTTAGATGATTCATAGGCTACTATGACCACGAATTACAGTATATATAGCAAGCTAGCATTTGCTAAGAAAATGCGCATCAAGAGCTAAAATCATATTCTAACGACGATATAGTGACCCTCTAGAACTGTATGGTAGGTAAAAAAGCAGGTTTTGAAATATGTGATAGATCAACTAACAATACAAGCTTATTATGACAGATTCATTTCCGGAATAAAATACTTTCAAATCTTGCACAGCAATATGTTTAACAATTACTTTTCCTTTTGAGATATCATGAGTGTTTTTGCAAATTTGTCAAGCGGTTTTGACTTTAATAGAACGAAGGAATCAGTGGTCTACGCACAATCCCGTACGGGATTCCATATATGCTGATGTCTATGACTCAGAGACACAGAATGGCCCTGAAGAGCGGGACTAAGCAATAGCCTATTCTATGCAAGGTCATTCTTTACCACCTCTGGCGTCGCAAAGACAAGTCTTATTTCTTTTCGATTCCAAACGGTCATTCTAGTCGGAGGTATGTTCTTTCCTGTAACTACTGCTACGCCATCCTCAGGCATATTTAACTCTGAAAAGAATGAGCTCATATGCTGAGCTACAAGCGGTTTGGTCGGAGCCATCACCAAGACTCTTTTTGACTCGTAATCATACAGAAATTCCGCACAAACTAGTATGGCTACAACTGTTTTACCTAAAGCAGTTGGAAGAATAACTAGGGTATTCTTATTCTTACTTCTCACAGGTTCAGATATGTTGTTTTGGTACGATCTAAATTCAATGCTTCGTTTTTTTGTCAACGCATGATTGAAGTATTGAGGTCCACTCTCTTGAGTAAGTGCGTTTACCACTTTCCATAATGATTGATTGAAAGAATAGGTTAATATTCATTACAGTATGAGGTGCCATAGATTATAATTTTGAGCGAAATTTGATTTATTTCAAATCAATCGATTTTCAAGTGAAATAATCTTTTGCTCAAGGTCTTCTAATATTAAATCTCTTTCCTTCGACTCTTTTACCAACACTGCAATCAGTTTTTTATTGTGTATTAATGCCATAATGTTTAGTTTATCGCATACGGTCGGAGAGGTAGAGTTTCCCATCGCAGCTTGCTCCGGATTCCTCGCTTCTTTCAGAAGTAAGTCAAATGCACTTTTGTGACCGAGATCCACTAATGCTGCTTGTAATTCTATTTTAAGTTCTGATATTGTCTCTTCGTACAATTGCCTGAAGGACGGGATTATTCTTCCCATTTTTCTATCCCTTGCTCATCGGCATCAATCTAAAAGTAGCATGCCTCCTGTCTTCCTTGACACTGAGCCAGATATAATCTGTTTTAATAAATCGATATCTTTATAGCTCTGTGGTACAATATATAATCCTAGTATGAAGCGTACAACCCTCGATGATAAGACCGAAAAAGGGGTTTGACAATACTTTAAAGTGTATTAAAAAAAAGATAAATAGAATTATACCATCCTCAAACGATAAATGCCATCACTCGAATTAGAACACCCCCGAATACGCACGTTTTATTTATCTTACCGAAGATGATACCGAATCACACATATTTCAAGTAGAATATTACTAAACATAATGAAAGAAGAGCCAGAGCGTATTCAAAAACCGGTTGATGGTACCGGCCTGCCTCACCCAGTATCTGAACCTTCTTCTGATAACCTTAATATTAAAACTAATATATCGCCGCAAGACAGAACGAATAAATCGTGTGGCTGTGGTATTGAGGAAAATTGTTCTTGCAAATCTGAAACCAGAATGCAAGGAACTTCATACGTTTATGCGATAGGTAGAGTTCAAGTTCGTTTTCCAAGCGTTGGGGTAGAAAAAGAATTCGCCCAAGCTATTGGTAAAGCAGAAACACCCGGGCTGTCAGATCGTCAAGCAATGCAATCCGTCCTATCTCAACGACAGAATCGGTACCTATCACGTCAAATGTGTTGGGTTCTAACTGTTGAGGGACTGGAGACGTACATACTTAGACCTCGCGATCCAACAGACTTTGATCTTCTACTGGAAGCCCTCAGCCCATCGCCACGACCTACGGATATTAACGTGATCATTGGTGTGCGAGGAACTATGGCTACTCCTGAATTGTGCAATGGTCTTCTGCTTCCAATAGTCGCAGCTGATCAAATCTATTCGTTTGATGTCGATTCTCTATTGAAATCCATTCCAAAACCTGACTCGACATCAGCAAAGCAATTTAATGCGACGGCGGAGGAACTATTCTATAGGATAATGCAAATGGCGGATAATGCTGGTGCAACAGATGAGCATCGTGCTGTCAACTACCTGTCAGTTCGCTATCCTGCTATTTATGAAAAAACTACAGAAATGCATGGCCAGGACTTTTCCTTATCAGCAGTTGAGGTCCTTCCCTCACCTCTCAGTGGTGCGAGAAAAATAGTTGACGTAGTCTTTTCTTATACCAACAGGAAAAACGATGTGACCGAGAAATATTTTGTTAGAGTAGATGTAACGGAAGAGTTCCCATTCTTAGTCTCAAAAATGTCTCCTTATTACGACAGATGATGTAGAAAAAACATCAGATTAATAATGGATCCACTAGAGCAGGTGAAACTACGTTCATTAATGAACATCACGGAAGGGAGACCCGAAATAGGCATCGGAGTGATTGATGGTCCGGTTGACTTTAACCATAGTTCTTTTCGGAGTGCTAGGCTTAAAGCAGTCAAAGAATCTCAGATGGCTGCATGTAAGGCTGCGAGCGATGTAGCTTGTACTCATGGAACTTTTGTAACAGGAATTTTGTGCGGCAGCCGTGACACATCGGCGCCCGCGATATGTCCTGATTGTACAATACTATTGCGTCCGATTTTTAGCGAATCTACCTCAGAAGTATTTCCCACTAGTACCCCAAAGGAGCTGTCGAAGGCACTCATTGAAACGGTAGATTCAGGGTCTAGAATTATTAATCTTAGTCTAGGCCTTTCTGGAACCTCGTTATTTGTTTACCGTGAATTGGAGGAAGCATATAATTATGTTCGCCGGAAAGGAGCTATCATAGTTGCAGCTGCAGGTAACCAAGGTAATATTGGTTATGCTGCTCTCCTTAACAATAAATGGATTATTCCAGTTGCGGCGTGTGATGAAAAGGGTTGGCTATCGGAGATGTCAAATTTTGGACCGTCCATTGGAATTCGAGGTTTGATGGCACCTGGCGTAGATATAACGAGCACTTCGCCAGGAGGAAAGTATACTAAACTTAGCGGTACGAGTTTTGCAGCACCCTTTGTGACGGGAGCGATGGCACTCCTTTGGTCTTTATCTCCTAAAGCCAGCCCTGTTCAAATAATCCAGTCTGTCATTAGAAGTTCTCTAAATCATTTTCGTGGAATTATTCCACCGTTATTGAATGCAGAAGCGTCATGGAAATTTTTGAAGAATTGCTATTAACCCTACGGCATTTGTCAGCAGTTCTTTTTACATATAATTCATATTTTAGCTGCTAACTGCTAACTGTTAGCTTAATTCAGAAATAATATCACTCAAGAGCGTTCCCGACAATCTATGCACCATCGTAATGGGTGTAGATGCTGATATAGCCTATGCGCCATGATGTGCCTGTAACGCGTAGAAGATCCCCTTATGGAATAATAAACGTCTTTCTCCCTGAACAACGAGGTTTCTGCGGTAAAACCGGGCATTGTTATTGGAATACTGTCGAAACGGGTTTGGATATTATACATCTTCGTTTGATAAACTAGCTGAATGGATTCAAAGTATTTGCTATTGTAACTCTATGCTTAGAATGCTAGGATCGGAATCGCAAGATGTCCAGGAATTAGATTAAAGAACAATTAAAGTATAGAGGCCGTACCCCTTAGCCGAGGAAATATGCGTAATGTTTGAGACTAAATTCGATGCGCAGCAATGATAGTTAGAGGTTTAACCATAGTAAAGAACAAAAATTTACTGTCAGGTGAAGTTCAATTTGTAGGAACAGATTGGCGTTACCAGAAAATAAACCTTGGACGGAGCTACTTTCTAGAAAATATTGCTCTGTCATACATTTGTTTGTCCGATCAACACGACTGTTCTCATTTTAGTCAATTCTAAAAGCATCTACGTTATTGCTAGGGTAGCGGATGTGAACATGTTGTAAATATTTAAATATTCAATATGCTATGAATTAGCCTGTTAAGAATGACTGAAAAGAAATTACCTGGATTCACAGCTGAAGAGTCACTTGATGTAAGAAATAGACACTACATAATGGCCCAAAACCATCCACTACAAAGGGGGATAATTAGTCCACAAGGATTTCTTCCTTTTCCTGGTCGTGGAGGAACAGTTGTCTGCATTTGGGATGATTATTACCAGATAGGTCGCTGCCATCGGTTTCCGTCTCACATTGGATACCAAGAATAAACTGATAGGAATAGGATGGTAAAGCTGCTACCTAACAGCGAAGACATATGGACTACATTTAAATTCGTGTTAAACTACTAAACGAACGAAGTAACAACATTTTGCATCCGGAGAAGGTAAGCAACCTTATACTTTACGCTAGTATATTTTGCTGACTTGTCTGCAGTCAAGACAGTTACGAATAGGAATAGATATCCAAAGAAGGGGCCGGTGTTAGTGTATGCTAATGCATTCGTGAGTCATCAATGTACGGCTTTGAATTCTATTTTTTGCCACGTATTATGAACTTGACCTTGTTAGGATTACCTAGCAATTCCATTATGGGTTTTGGAAGATACGCCTGACAACATTGCGCACCATGGTAGGTTAGGCTAACTACAAATTCTCGACCTTTCCTCCACTTTGGCAACACTGCCATTCACCTTCTTTTTCCTGTAAATACCACGTGGGTTATAATAACATTCATATTTCCACGTTAGAAACGAAAAGATGGTAGCAGTTGGGACGAGTATTACTTAACTGCAGAACAGCGAGAGAACGAGTCTGAGAGATTGAAAGATCCAAATGATCCTACTCAGATTTTAATAGTGGTCGATATGCTTCTTGTTGGATATGACGTCCCAAAAAGTGCAGGTAATGTATTTGGATAATGGACTGAGAACATAATTTACTTCAGGCAATTGCAAGAGTAAATAGACCATATGACGAGACAAAAGACTATGGCCTGATAGTTGATTATTGTGGAATAACAAAGGAGCTACAAAAAGCACTTGAGATTTTTGAAGTTATCAAAGGAGCACTAGAGCCTGCAGAAAAAGAACTAGAGGAACTGAAACTCAGACATTTCGATGCCATGTCATTTTTTTAAGGAGATGGATAGAAACGATGATGATGCAATAATAGAAAAGTTTGAACCAGTTAACATTAGAGATGAATTCGAATATGCCTTCAAGACGTTTTCAAAATCCTTGGAAGCTATTCATCCACAAAAAGAGGCAACACTCAAAACGTCCTAACTGTTATCATAATCGGTGCAGATCAGCTGGGCTGGGCGCCCTTTTCACAATGTGCTTGCTTTGTACAATAAGGAAAATGTACTAATGCTATGGTAGAGTGGTAGAGTTACGTATGGTGGCTTGAGCTCTAGTCGTTCACGTTTATCAATTTGGATTATTTTTATATCTGGAGATCGAACTAACCGATCAAAATATTCAACACAATTCTTATAATTTGGATTTCCTTTTCATGAAAATAAAAACTTCGTTTTACTATATTCCAGCCGCTGAGGATCGTACTGAATAAAGTGACGTAAGCGAAATAAACGCAACGTCAATCGTAATAATTAATGTCATCCCGGCTGATCTCGATCCTAATCGTTTCGGGAGTTCTATATGTTTTTCCACTGCAACATTTGCAGGAGTACCTTTGTCTATTCAGGATGTTTTATTAGCCTGCAATAGGTGAGCATCATATGCAGACCCGGCAGCCTGGATCTTTTCGACGGTACAATCGTCATAGATATTTAGATTGCAATATCTAAAATTCTCAGGAAAATTCCCAGCAGCGAAATTGGTTAGCTCGTTATCCACCGCCAGGCCCGCCACCATAAAAATAGCTTCCCCAGTCGGTGCCTACTTTCTCGGTCCTATCAACGATAGTCGTACTCTTCATACTGGTACCACAGATCTATAAATCTATCGCTCTTTGTGTCAAAAAATGAATTTGATGCTTGCACGTTTTTTCAATTATTGATATGCTTACTGACCGTACTGGTAAAATCCTCTAATGAAATCGGTTTTTTAATGATTTCGTCTACTTTGACGAATGGTAATTCTCTTCTGAATTCAATATCATCGATTTTAAAAACTGTCATTAAGAACACCTTTACGAGTCTAATCTAATCTCGAGAGAGAAAGGAAGTAGACAAATTATGAAAATCTATTGCACCTCGCTACTCGCAATGCAGTGCAATTGTATGAGGATGAGTTCGATCTCCCTTCTGACCACATACTGTAACTCTTATCCTCTCGTTACACGCCCTCCTAATGATTTCTTCTACTGCCATGTCTCTACTCTTGAACACCTTCTCACCGGGACAAAGATCTAGGACGAAGCCTTCAAAACTTCCGAAGCAATCATACACGATCTGCGATATCTTTCCTTCATAACACTCTTTTTCGTCTGGAATATGGCCATCAGTAGGAACTTCTTTCGCAGGAGAAGTCATTTTATAGTCGATGGCATAGGTCATTCCCCCCACCACTTTTCCATCTACAAAGCTGCGAATCTCAATTACCGCATTTTTTCCAGCTTTTTCAACGTCAACTGGATCAAATTCTTGGCCGGGAACAAGAGTCATTATGGCCTCACGAGTAACCCTAGGCCCCAACGTGAATGATACTCCACCCGGATTCATAAAGCGTAATTGCCAGCCTCGTTGGACTAGAAAGTCCGGAAGCATCGCATTCAGTGTTACGTGTGCCGTGTAGTCGTATGGGTTCCTGGCCCAGAAGTGCCTGCTCTCAAAAGCGGTAGCGAGAGCAGTTGCTCCTCCTCCACCAGGAACCGGGGCAACATTGCGTTGTGCTATATTGTTATCGAAAGGAACCAATCTGTAGTGAGGTATGGGGCCAGTTGCACAAGGGAGTGCCGATCCTGGATCAATATTACTCAGATCTTGATCGGCTGATACACTACCAAGCAGGCATTCATGTCCTACTTCTTGCGGCGTCCAACTAAATGGACCGACGACGACCTGACCGCCAGAGGGAAGCGGTCCACTTGTAATCGAAGGGGTGGTTACCGCCTGCCAGTCATCTGGCCATACAAGCCCTGTGGCTGGAGCGCAATGGAAAGCTCTTACTACTAAATTGTTTGCCGTCTGCGTCCCTCGGTTCTTTATCCTGATATAGAGGTAGTTGGTTACTCCAACAACGGGAGTCTCGTGGGAACTGCCGCCATCAGCCGCAAGACGATTCCAAATATCTAAAGTATTCCAGAAATCAGTCAAATATGGTGCATACTCACCGCTACGACCGTCGTCAATGTACACATCAACATTAGGTGGTGCACCTTCAGATGTGACAGGTGTTGGGGCACCTGGAGGTTGATATAGTCCCTGCTTTTCAAAGCTCCATCGAATCACTTTATTCACTGCGCCGCCTGCAATTCCTTGGAAGCTCGTTGTGTGGGAATCCGCATCAATAAGTGCATTTACAAAAACGTTAGGAGTGTTTGTGGGAGTGACTGGGTCGGTGTCAAGAGATGCAACTGCCCTAAAATACAAATATGCTGTGTAATTCGCAGCAAACGTTTGCTTGGGTATCTCTGGCGAATCTCCATCAGTACAACGGTACAACCGAAATAGAGTAGTTGAGAAAATTTGTTCGCTTTCATAAGAGCCGTCACCTAAATCGTTGACACCTCCCCATGCCCATCCGGCTGTCACCAAACGGTCATGACGACGAATATTGCCGCTTTCATCTATAATGGCAGGGATCCACGGGAACGTAACGAAGCGGTCAGGTGCACTTGATCCGGGGTCGTTCAGAATAGCCGCAATGCCATCACCACCATTATGTGCGAAGCCAAAATTTGGGGAATGTATGTTATCCTCTAACACGGCATGGCAGAATTCATGTGTGACAATTCTAATATCAGCAGCTATACCTACGGCGTTAGCACATGCAGCGGAGGAGAGATTGAATCCAAATCGTCCTACGCCTGTTCCAGTCGCGTTTGGATCTGCATGAGCGTTAACAGTGCCAGCAGAAGAATCTCGATGGTCAACGGGAACTGGGAAAGTTGTTCCGTCAAAGTAGCTCGCAATATTGAATCCAAAGCTCTGCACCAATCTGAAAAGACCGTCCACATGATAGTACGCGTTTACTGCAGAGAAGTTATCTGTTTCCGCGGAGTACAAGAAATTTCCTGTAGCGGACGTTGGAGGAGGGATATTCGGAGGCCAAATATCCGTGATTTGCACGAATTCGCCCGAGAGAGCCTGAGGGGTGCCGGGAGTCAGACCTAAAAGGGTCACAAAATCTCCTAAGACATCGAGTGTAGAGGCGGGCGAACATGGTGTTATTGTAGTATCGCCTGTTAGCGTCAATGGATCAACTCGGAATATGTTACCAGATGCTTCAGCAAAGAACGCACGAAGATATAGGACCGCACCTGTTTCAACTTCAATGAAGGCCCGCCAATTAAGCTCTGGCCATTCAGGAATCGTCATGGTGAATAGAATTTCGGTTACAACATAATGTTCGCCAGGGCGTATCGATTCAGGTACATTGGGCAGCGGAAGAGTAGGCGGTGAACGCTCGGATGGGTTTATGCCAATCGACTGCTGGCTCTTAGTCGGTTCAGCTATGCGAGCTAACGGGTCAAAGCGATAGATTAGGAGTCTAGATTTCGTAATCCTAATTAGTTTGCCGCGCACCTGCCTAGCAAGCTTTTTCAGCAGGTTCTCGATGGCGCTCCTTTCTGGCGTAAACACTGCATCGCGTTTCGGTCTTTTGACCTTCGCACCAAGATGGAGTGAGCTTTGTGAACTAGTGACGCTAAAACGTTCTTTATTGATTCGAACCGAGAAACCAGCTTGCCATATTGGCAATCCAAGGTGATTTTGTACATACCCGATGACAACAGTGTCAAGTACGGTCTTCTCTTCCCCCAACCGAAGTTGATTCGATTCATCCCTGAGCTGGTCACCAACTTTCTCTGAAAGTGTTGTGAGCATTGCCTGCTCTATTCCATAGATCGAAGCCACATCTCGAACGTAGGCAGCAGCTAGCAAATGTGGTATGGTCGACACAATACCAGCCGCTTGAGGAGTATAGGGTTGTTGGTAATGTAACAGAAGTCGAACAATTCCTTCTGCGTCGCGTGTCACTTCAACGTTAGGTGTTAATGCAAAAACCATGACTACTTGGCGTGTCTCTTGTATTTAAGAATGTCCAAAAATGGTGGAAAACGTTTTTTTAGCACCTATAGTGGTGCAAACGAATGTAGGAAAAATCGTCAATAGTCATTGGCAACTTCTCGAGCTACTGCTGGTTTACAACACAATTTCGTAATCTATTACAAAATAAGGTGTGCATGAAAAACGCCTTGGTTATCACGAGATAAGTTCTGGCAGAACTGTAGCTGAACTCAATAACATTAATTCGCTAACTATCATTCCTCAACAGATATTGGTTATGTCTAGTTTGAAACGTTTTGTTCTATAGTAATTGGCTATAGCACACTTTAGATTGGGATTTCCTGAAATTTCAATCATACTTTTCTGCTGGATACAAGATAAGGAGTAACTGGTTCTTCATATTCTTCTTTTATCCAGAGTAATTCAAAACCTTTCATTAAATCTTGTATCTCCTTTTCTGTAAAGAATCGAACTTGAAAGCCGTTTATATCATAGCACGCACATTTCAACAAGATCCTTCAGGCGTAGTATTTCTAAGGTAGAAAACTGAACGCTAGTTTTGACAGGATTTTTTTAGGTTTAAATTATTTTTCTAAAAGTACATATGGGGTGGGTAGTTCTCGCACAGGTCGATACCTCCGGTAACAGAGGGTAACAGCTGAAAACAGGTGAAAATACCATGGTAGCAAGCTGAAACATAATGGTAACACTTGGAAACAGGAAAAAAGACAAAAGATCTATTAATAACATACACGTAGTATTACTAGGAGACATATCATGGCGTGGTTATTAAACAGGGCGGAAAAAGAACAGTATGTGATCCAACTTTACAAAGTCAATAAGGGGAGAGGGAGGTCAATAAAGGAAGATGGTTTTCATCTGTTGGAAGTATTTAATATACTCAACTAGCATTCAAACCGACGAAACTACAACTGCGTGGACTACTTTATGCCTCCATAGTTGGATAACCTAAACGAAACGTCATCAATGCCTGCCAGGTTGGATTCGCAATGAGTTCCCTTAACGCATTTCCAAAAGTTTGTTTGATACCTAAACTCATTTCTCTGTCGGCGCGTTCAGTCATTTGATTCATAGGCTGCATAGCAAGTCCGTTTGGTGTAGCCCACAAATGTATTCTCTGATAAAACATTCCACCCTGTAATCTTTGAAGGTTGTCAAATACATCATGAATCGCAATAATTCCATACGCAGCGGCCGGTGCTACATGCGTATCTTTAGTAGACTGTAACCAAGAGTTGTCGCTTTGTTCCTGAGATATTGGTGTGTTATTTAGATACCAATCGTCCCGAATTTGGGGGATGATGAAAAAGTTTGATTCATAATAAAATAACAGCCAGCTGCTGGCGGTTGCTGCATTTGTCCGTAGGCTATCGATATTGGCCAACCGACTTTTAATGAAGACAGCCATTATATTCGTACTAAAATATCTTAAGTGGGAGTTAACTCAGACAGACAGACAGACAGACAGACAATCAATCAATCAAGGAAACCCTTTACATATTCACCTTTAAGTATCTTTTATGAATCGATTGTTCCTGCCTTCGGACTCTACTTCTTCCTGATATACTACTTTTCTATAAATTTTAAGAGATAGAGGAAAATATCAACCCTTCGGCAGGAAACCTACCAATAAAAGCTTAAATATTATTACACCAAAATGAATGCATGAGTTCACGTAAAAAAACTGGGAGAAGTCTGACTGCGCTCGCAGAAACCGTAAGGGAAAAGAAAGACTTGGATCTTGAAGTGGAGGTTCTCGATCAAGAGGTTCCAATACTGAGGGCCGGTGGCACTGGAGCAGCGTGTAATTGTTAGCGTTGACCGCTGCTTCTCCAAATAAATCATAAGCGTCAGTCAGTGAGATGTTGGAGAGGGTTATGATTCCTTTTCTATTCAAAACACATTCGTAAGATTGTTTATTGAAGACATAGGAGTTAGGATTGTGAATTCTGCTGTGAATGGCGGGGGCATGCGATGTATATCCTGGTTGAAACAACACGAGCATCAAAAATTAACTCACTTCATGCAACCTCCTTATGACGTTGAGAATGTAGTGATCTCAGTTTCTGACATGATCAAACCTATGCTATAAAAAGACTAATTTCTGGTTAGAGGAACCTGTTTTATGAAATCGACTATTGTGTCAAATTCGGGTATGCCTCCGAAACTTGATTTCATATCAGCTACTGCGTATCCTTCAGATGGTGGAACAACGAAGTGACCAAGTTCTTTAAGAGAGAAGATGTTCTTTTGATTCGCTTTACTGTACCACATATTAGGGCTCATCGAGGGAACAAAAACTAGTGGTGCTTTGGAAGCTATAGCTGCTGTAGATATCAAATCATCGCAAATTCCGTTCGCTACTTTGCCAATGATATTTGCTGTAGCTGGCATGACCAGGAATAGATCACATTTTTCTGTTAGCTGTACATGAGGGACTCTAATAGATTCAAACATGTTAAATGTATTAGTGAAAACATAATTTCCAGAAAACAGTCTCATGGTATATGGTGTTATAAACTTTTGAGCTGAATAAGACATCATAACATGCACTTTTTCAGCAAAGCTATCCCTGAGCAATTTTATATAGTGCGGCACTATTAGAACTCCAACAGACCCAGTAACTCCTAACAGCAGATTACTTAGAAAAAACTTTTTACTCATGCTGGTTCCTCAATTAATATCACTATAGATAGAATTTAAATGGTTTTTGATTGCTTTTTACCAGTTCGATTCGGGGTCGTCGCCTGTTTGCACACTCATGGTTAATATTCTGAGACAATCTTATATAGTTCACAGTAATTTTCTTCATATCAACGGCATGCTGTTTTACGGAACACACAAACATACCCCCCACAAATGTTGGGAATTTGGAACCTTTATAGAAACCAAAACTTGTTACGCTGGTCCCATATCGCAAAATGCACTGGGTAAAACTTTAAGACCGGACTTCCAAAAGGAAAACTGGATTACTTTTCCTTCAGTTCTGATTGATGGATCAAGCCAAACTTTATTCATAGTGAAAGCGGCGCAGGATCGTCAAATGGCTTTTGCATTCTTAAATCCCTTGCAGGATTCAGGATCAGCTGATGTGGTACCAGTATCGGATCACACTCAGTTACATGAAGAAATAAAGCCCTTGGGTGATACCTTACATCAAAGCCGAATTTGAAATGGCGTGGTTTCTCCGATGAAAATCTGAAAATAAGACTTTCTCCAAATGTATCATATTTTATTGTTAATGATCAATTAATTCTAAAGTATGATAACAAGCTGGTTAAGCTCTCAGGAGCATCGGCTCCTGATATACAAAGCGAACTATTC
>Ga0102924_1005107_pt1 | contig 12883 bp, 10 predicted proteins | sample PaiPotPPM11metaG_FD_80116 | JGI IMG/M metagenome (GOLD analysis project Ga0102924, IMG submission 80116) | Iron sulfur acid spring bacterial and archeal communities from Banff, Canada, to study Microbial Dark Matter (Phase II) - Paint Pots PPM... ... | reverse complement strand
GCATCAACCTGTGCAAAGCGAAAGGCTTTGACGGCGTCGAGTTCGACAATGTTGACGGCTACTCCAACAACACGGGCTTTCCCCTGACGTATAACGACCAGATCGCGTACAACACCTGGCTGGCGAACCAGGCGCACGCCAGTAATCTATCGGTCGCGTTGAAAAACGATCTGGGCCAGGTCAAAGACCTGCTGCCCTACTTCGACTGGGCGCTCGACGAGCAATGCTTCCAGTACCAGGAGTGCAACAAGTTGCTGCCCTTCATCAACGCGAACAAAGCGGTGATGGAGGTCGAATACAGGCTCAATCCATCGCAGTTCTGCGCGAAGGCCAACCAGATGAACTTCAATTCGCTGAAGAAGCATCTCAATCTTGGCTCGTACCGCGTGGCCTGCCGCTAGAGGAATCATAGCGCCGCGTTTGCTATCAAGCGCGGCGCATTTGCTCACTATCGAGCCAGATCGTCACCGGCCCGTCGTTCACCAACTCCACGTCCATGTGCGCGCCGAAGACGCCGCCCGCGACATGAATACCATAGGCGGCCAGCGCGGTCATGAAACGTTCGACCAGCGGCTCCGCCAGCGCGGGCGGCGCGGCCTCGATAAAGCTGGGACGGCGTCCTTTGCGCACATCAGCGTACAGCGTGAATTGAGAGACGACGAGGGACGCGCCGCCGCTATCGAGCAGCGAGCGGTTCATCTTGCCTTCATCGTCGGGGAAGACACGCAAATTGACGATCTTATCGACCAGCGCCTTCACCTCGGCCTCGCCGTCGCCCTGGCCGATGCCCAGCAAGATCAGGAAGCCGCGCCCGATTTGTCCCACAATCTCCCCATCAACGGTGACGCTGGCGCGGCTGACGCGCTGCAACAACGCTCTCATATGTTCCAGATCTGTGCATTCGTATAGACCACCTCCGCTGGCGTGGTAATATCACTGACCAGCACTCCAACGTAGCCACCGGTATAGGTCGCGTTCTGTAACTTCGTGAGGAACTTCTGATTAACATAGAAGTAGAGCTGGCTACCCTGGGCAATCACCGTCAGCGTGTTCTTCTGACCAAAACCAGCAGCAAACGAGCCGATAGTACCTGCGCCGAGTTCGGTGGTCAATTTGTGATTCTGTGAGATATAGATATGATAACTTCCATCCGGATAGACATGGAAATAATAAAAATTCCCCGCCAGGGTATCGCCGCGGAACGTTATGCCGCCGCCCGCTCCAGACAGAAGCTTCATCTCGACTTGAAAGGCAAAATTACTGAAATTCCCACGGCCCGAAGTGCAATAGATGAAGCGGCCGGTATCCTTGATGTAGAGATGCAAACCATCGCTCTCGATGTGACATCCGTAGGTTGGCTTCTCAAACATGGCCCATGTACTCAATGTCGCATCCTGAAGCGAATCTACAAACGCGGGGGTCTGGCTCGTTACCTGTCGGTAGAGTTGACTGGCATCTTGTGACGCACCGGCGGTAGCGGTCACAGTAGTCTGCCCCGTGACCACATTGTGGGATTGCCCGATGCTGATGCCCAGAAAAACGCCGCCAGCGACAAGCAGCAGTACCAGCACGCCCAGGATAATGGCTACGGCAAGCATTGGCCTCCGGCGTTTGGGCGCGGGCGTGACCGGCGGCATAAAACCTGGCAACATAGAACCAGGAGCATAGGGATAATTGCCGGGAAATGCAGGATTGCCAGGCGCGGGCGAAACAGGAGGCGGCGCGGCTCCCGCGTCCGCGGGCATCCAATTCGGAGCCTGCATCCCGCTGAACTCGGCCCAGCCTGACTCTATATACGGTTCTTCACCCGCCAGGGGCGCGAACCCCGCTGGCGTTGGCGCTTGATTCACTGTCGGCACCGCCTCCGCCACGGGCGCACCGCAATTGTAACAATGGACGCTCCCATTCGGTAACATTGCTCCACACCTGGGACATTGCATAATGATGTCTCCTTCCGAGCAGAAGCAAAAATTTCTCGCTCCGTCGATAAAATTTGGTTGTCTGCTCACTCCCCATCGATGTCTTCTTTCGCTTCCACGATGCCCGTTTCGCCCATAGTTGTCTGTACGGCAACGGCGACCGCTATGGAGAAGGCATTGAGATCGGCCATGCTCACATCGAAGGCGCTGATGCCGAGCAGTTCCGCGCGCTGTTTGGCTTTGCCGTGCAGGCGCACCGTGGGGCGGCCACTGCGTATCTGCACGATCTCCATCTCACGCCATGCCACGCCGTGCAGGCCCGTCCCCAGGGCTTTGCTGATGGCCTCTTTGGCGGCGAAACGCCCGGCCCAGCGCGTGGCCTTGCCCCGGCACTGCCGGATCTCGTTCTCTGTGAAGATGCGCTGCAAGAAACGCTCGCCGTGACGCTCGTAAGCGCCGCGCACGCGCTCGACTTCGATGATGTCGATGCCCACGGCGATATTGACGCCCCGCGGAATACGCAGGGGCGCGGGCAGACCGGCGACGCCGCCCGGCCCGAAGAGCCAGTCGGGGATGGCCTCGCCCGGCTTGCGCACCAGTGGCGTAAATAAGAGCGGCGGCTCGTCGTCTTGCATAGTTGATGGCTCCAGTTGTGGAGCAGCGGGGCAATTCATTGCGCTCCTGCCGATTCTGGCGCAATGAATTGCCCCGCTACTATTCCTTACGCTTCCAATTCGAGTTGCGCGGGCGGCAGGCTGGTCATGTCGCCGGGCGGCAGCACGGACGGAGCCGGACCGGTGCCGCGGCCCATGCCGCGATAGATGAAGCCCAGGCGATTCATCTCGGCGGCTTCGTAGATGTTGCGCCCGTCGATCAGTACCGGGCGGCGCATGGAGCCGCGAATTTGCGGCATGTTGAGCGACTTGAACTCGTTCCACTCGGTCACGATGACCAGCGCGTCCACGCCCTCGGCCACTTCATAGGCGTCTCCGCAGAATTGCACAGACTCCATACGCACGTTTTCATGCTTGAGGGCTTCTTCGGCGGTCTCGCGCGCCACCGGGTCGTAGACGCGCACTGTCGCGCCCTGGCTCGTGACCCAGCGAATGATGTCTACCGAAGGCGCTTCGCGCATGTCGTCGGTATTCGCTTTGAAAGCGAGACCCAGGACGCCGATAGTACTACCGCGCAGCGAGCCGAGGATCGAGGTGAGTTTCGTCACGACGAGGCGGCGCTGGTCGTAGTTAATGTCCATTACCGCGTGCAGCATCTGCGGATGCAAACCGGCCTCGTCGGTCATGTGCGCCAGGGCGCGCACGTCCTTCGGGAAACAGTTATGGCTGATCAGCCCGGACGACGCGATCAACGTTCCCGTGCTGGTCTCCATGCTGTAAACCGTCGTTTCCACGTCTTTCCGCTCGACCTCACGAACAACGAGCGTGGCAAAAGCTCCGCGCCTCTCATAGCCATGCGGCTGGATATGGCGTTGATAGCCCGCCAGGATACGCTCAATGCGCGCGCGATGTTTGTCCCCAAAGATATCTTTGAGCGCGGCAATCTGTTCGTAGGCGCTTACACGCAAGATGTAGGCATCCATCGTCGATTTGTTCATGCGGCGCACGCGAATGGATGGGATAACGCCAACCGTTTGCAGCAGCAGCGTCATGCCGTCTGCCAGCGCCTTGCTGACGGTTGCGTATTCCAGCATCAGATTCTGCCCGTCCTGCACCGGCGTGACCGCGCCGTCGCCGCTAAACGCTCCGCGAATGACCTCGCGGCGTAGCTCAGGCGAGACATTGAAGGCCAGCCGGGGCAGCGCCTTATCTTCCGAGCGCGTGCCGCAGCGCAGGACGTCTCTGAGTAGCCACGAGAAGATGCGCGAAGAGACGATCGTGGTCAGGGCATTGGTAGCGCGCCGCTCAATGAACTTGAGACCCCATTGACCCAGAATGCGTTGCACATCGGCGGTATATGCTGTCTCCTGTTCGTGGAAACTGAACCCGACGCGCTCTCGTACCGCGCCCGCGCGCCCAGTATCCTGAGAGATACAGCCTTCGGCGAGATAATAGCCGCACAGGCGCAGCAGATCAGCATCGACCGACAACAGGGCATTGATCATCGTCGCCGTGCCCTTCGCCGTGTACAGCCGCAACTTCTCAGCGGGAACATTCAGTACGCCCAACTCGCTCAGGCGGCGAAACAGCCGCAGCGGCATACGGTTATGCCGCTTGATCTCGTTTGGATACTTGAGTATGTCCTGCGGAATCGCGGCGGCAAATTGTTCATACTGCTCGCTGAATGTATTGTCGATGGGCTGCACGTAGACATCGGCTTCCAGGGCAGTATCCCGTAGTAAGTCGATCAGATTGAGGTATGCCGCCTGCTCAACGGTGGGTAATTCACATAGAGCCATCAAGCGATCTCCGGGTACAATCGCGGCAGCCGGAAGAATGCTGAACTCCTGATTCTTATACAGAACGACCGGGTGGTCGGCAGTAACGCGCATTGTGCGCCCCATACTGGTATTGATCTTCACCATCGTGCCTGTATAAGGCCGCCGCGTGATGGCTTTAACGTCGGCGAGGACGGGCTGACCACTTTCAAGATCAAAGGCCAGCACGCGCTGATCGCGCGGCAACGCCAATTCCACAACATCGCCGCGTAATGCCGCGCCGCCTTTGGCGAACAGCGTATCGAACCGTTCCGCCGCTACGTTGGGACTGTTCAGCGTGAAGACCGTCTCGTCGGCCTCAAAACAACTCCCACCGTATCCCAACCCGGCGTCCAATCCGGCGCGCCCGATGCGCTTGTCGAAACCCATACCGGCGGCCACCTCTTTGACGTCCGCGCCGAGACGCTCGCAGATCTGCGCGATCTCGTTAATGAACGAAATCTTGGTCGCCAGGAAAGCGTTGGAGGCATACTTGATCATCTCCGCCGTGTAGACGTCGGTGAGTACAAAGGGAGCGCGCAGCGGCAGGTAGAGCGTCGCCACTTTGCGCGCGGCGTCGGCGTCGGATGATCCCAACACAACGCGGTCGGGATTCATGAAGTCCTGCACCGCCGCTCCCTCGCGCAGAAACTCCGGGTTAGAGACGACGGCGAAGCCCACATCAGGCCGTTTCAAGCTGCTGGCTACAATGCGCGAAACGACATCACCGCTGCCCACCGGCACGGTACTCTTGTTAATGATGACGGCGTAATGATCCAGTTCCTCGGCGATGCTGCGCGCCGCGCTCTCTACGTAGCGCATATCGGCGCCGCCCTGGCCCGATCCCGTCGGCGTGTTGACGGAGATGAAAATATACTCGGCGCTGTCGAGACCTTCGCTGTAGCTGGTAGTGAAATGCAGCCGCCCGGCGCGCGTGTTGCGCTCCACCATCTCTTCCAATCCCGGCTCGTAGATGGGCAGAATGCCCTGTCTTAGCCGCTCGATCTTTTCGGCAACAATATCAACGCACGTCACCTGGTTGCCCAATTCGGCGAAACAGGTTCCCGTCACCAGGCCCACATAGCCCGTTCCAATCACGCATATCTTTGACATACTGACTCATTCCTCCACTGTAACAAAAGGATTTTCGTGCTTTTCCTCGATAATCGTCGTCGGCTTGCCGTGTCCGGGAAAGACGACGAGTTCTTCATCCAGTGTATACAACTTTTCGCGAATAGACGCGATAATCTGCTCGTAATTGCCGCCCGGCAGGTCGGTGCGCCCAACGCTGCGATAGAACAGCGTATCGCCGCTGAAAACGCAATACGGTCCGCTGACGAAACACACACCGCCTTCGGTGTGTCCAGGCGTGTGCAGGACAGTCAGCGAAAGCGTGCCGAAGGTGATACGATCGCCCTCTTTGAGCAGGATGTCCGGCTTGCGCTGCACCAGCGGCGACGGGCGGCCAAGCCAACGGGCGGCTTCCTCGTCCGCGTAGCGATACACGTCATCCGGGTGAATGGCGAGCGGAACGGGATAGACCGCGCTGACAGCATCGATGGCGCAGATGTGATCGAAATGCCCATGCGTATTCAGAATATATTTCGGCACGAGCTTCAGTTCTTGAATAGTCTCCAAAATTTGCTCCGCCTCGTCGCCGGGATCGATGATAACCGCCTCGCGCGTCTGCGGACAGGCATAGAGATAGCAATTTTCTTGTAATTCGCCCACCGTCACGCAGGCAACGATGGGCATAGCTTCAGTATCTGGCTCGGACATGCTGGCTTTTCCCTTCCTTATCCTGACTCCGCTCACATGTTTCATCATTATAACATAACGATGGTAGAGGGGGGTATGAAGGAATTGAGCGACAACAATCCCGCGGGATTGCCAGATTGTTGTCGCTCAATTCCTTCAGATACTTATTTAGTGCTGCGCGATGTACACGCCGGACCAGTCGCCGAAGTAGAGACCGTTGCCGTTCAGGATGAGGCCGTGTATATACGGCGGGATGATCGCGGCCATAGCCTCGTGGTCGAGCGGGAGCCAGCCAACCTGCTGGATGGCGATGTCCTCGGCCTGGTTATAGAGCGCGATACGCGCGCTGCCCGTCGCTTGCTCGGCCTGCGTCGTGAGCTGATCGAACTGCGCATTGCTCCAACGGCCATTGTTGTTGGGCGCGTTGGTCGTCAGGTTCAGCGTCAGCCAGTCGTAGGGATCGGGGAAGTCAGCGCCCCACTGCGTGAAGCCGAACTGGATTTTGAACTCGGACGTATCGTTGTTATAGGTACTCAACTCTTCAGGATGCGTCGTCACCTGGACACCCAGCGCCGTCTGCCACATCTGCTGTAAAGCGGCAGCCTCCTCCTCCGACACCTGCGAACTGGGATACGAGAAGACAATCTGCGGCGCTTTGCTCGCGTCGGGAAAGACCGACTGGAACAGCGACTTCGCCTTTGCCGCGTTATAGGGGATGCCAGGATAATTCGGCTGGTAGCCGGGCATCCCCGGCGGGATGATGGTCTGTGCGGCAACCACCGCGTTTTTGAAGACCGCCTGCACCAGCAATTGTTTGTTGGTCGCGTAGGCGAAGGCTTGCCGCACCGCCAGGTTGTTGAACGGCGGTTTGGTATTGTCGAAGAACAGCAAGTCGGTTTGCAGTAAGGGTTTTCTGACGAAGCCGGACTGGCTCTGTGCCTGCGGCTGCTCCAGTGGCGGAATGTTCCAGACGAAATCATACTGTTTCGCCTCGAATGAGCGATAGGCCGTGCTGGGATCGCTGACGAAGAGCATATCCACTTCCGTCAGTTTGGTTTTGGGGCCGTAGTAATAGGGATTCGGCACAAGCACCATTTTGACGTGGTGATCCCACGCTTTGATCATGAAGGGGCCGGTGCCAAAACCGGGGCCGATAACGTTGTTGCCCCACTGCGTCTGCCCGTACTTGTTGATCATTTTCTCGTTCAAAGGATAATAGAGCGAGTTGGTCATTTCCTCCAGGAAGTAGGGCGTGGGGCGCGTCAGCGTAATTTGCAGCGTCTGGCTGTCGAGCGCCAGCACGCCGGCCAGCGTCTTTGTCTTGCCACTCGCCACCGCGCTCGCGCCCTTGATGTTGGACTCGAAGAACGTGGCAATGGGCGAATTGACGGCGGGCAAAAGCTGGCGCGTCAGCGTATAGACATACGTCTGCGCCGTGACGGGTGTGCCATCGGAGAATTTGATGTCCGGTTTCAGGTGAAAGGTGTAGACCGTGTTGTTGGGCGAAACCTGCCACGTCGCCTGATCCGGTATCACACCCAGGTTAGCGTCCGAGCGCACCAGGCCGCTATAGATCATGCCGACGGCCTGGGCGGTGTTGGCGTCCGGCCCCGTCGCCGGATCGAGCGACGCGGCGTCCGCGATGCCGACGTTAGGAAACGTCAAGACCTGGCTGGATGCCAGCCCCGGCGTCCCGTTCTTCGTCGGCGTCGTACCCGTTGTGCCGCACGCCGCCAGGATAAGCAGAAGAATGCTAAGAAATACAAAAGAGAGCGGCACGCGCCGCCGACGTATAGAGCGCGTCTGTCTGTTCACAAGTCGCCTCGCTTTCCAAAATGACAGGGAGGACGGGCGCGATAAGTCGGCCCTCACCTATTAAACAGAGCCACCAAAGGAAAATATTCCAAGTAGGGGCGTGGGCTTGCCCCGCCCGTTGCTAGATTCCCGTAGGGGCGTGGGCTTGCCCCGCCCGTTGCTAGATTCCCGTAGGGGCGTGGGCTTGCATCCGCTAATCTGCCCTCCACGATCGCGATCTCGTTCTCCGTCAGCCCGTAGAGGCAATAGACGATCTTGTCGATCAGCTCTTCGATGGCTCTGATGCGCAGCTCCAGGCTGGCGAGCAGCGGCTGCTGCTCGTCAAATGCCTGCGCGGCGCTTTTGCGCCGCTCGTAACTGAGGTCCGGCAAACGTTCCCGAAGCAGCCATCGCCATTGATCGCTATCCAATTTGCCGGGCGCGTCTTCCAGCGTGAGCGACTGGCTGGCCCAATACCCCAACGCCTTGCGCGCCTCGTCGGCTTTTTGCTTTGCCGCTCTGTTGCCTTCCGGCGGCGGCAGTGATATCCACAGCTTGCGCAGCTTTGCCAACTGATCGCGGTAGAAGATATAATCAGGCGTTTTCGGGCCTTCGGACGTTTTCAGCGACGGCTGCACCTCGAAGGTATGCCCCAACACTTCCAGGATAGGCCGCACGAGACGATATTCCGTCTGCGCCTCTTTCCTGCCGCCGCGCTGGTAGCGTGTGAATATCTCCGCGATGCGCGGCAGCATCGCCGCCGCCTCGCCCAACAACGCCTGCCAGTCCTCGCGCCGCGGCAGCGTCTCCCCCAGATAATGGTCGGAAAACAACTGCTGATTATTATACGCTGATGTCATCACTCAAGCCCCGCCCTTATTTTTCATTGAAGTAGCTACATCTAAAGGGTATAACATGGGTAAACCCTCAAGAGCATCGGATGTGGATAGAAACACCATCAAAAGGATGTTCGACGATCCAAACTATTCCCCAACGTTAGACACGATAGACAAGGTAGCGCGAGTGTTGGGCGTGAAGGTAGATGAGCTGTATTCTCGCGTAGAAGACGACTAATATCAAATCCGGTTGAACGATGACGCCTGTAGCGGGGCAATTCATTGCGCCAGCCGCCTCGATAGAAGCCTTGATACTGGCGCAATGAATTGCCCCGCTACAGGGTTCTATGGGATTTGGTATAACGTAACCGGGCCTCTACCAGCAAGCAAGCTTTTTCCCGACCATAACAATTACCCAGGATATCTGCCACTATCAGTAGCCATCCTGGGTATCTTTTTGCTCTTCAATCCCCAACGGGACGCAGTGGCCTTTTAGCCCCGGTCTTAACACGTTCACGGACAACAAGAGCGAAATGTCTCAATCCCCAACGGGACGCAGTGGCCTTTTAGCCGCTACATGGGTTACGCCAACCTGCTGAACAACTGGGTCTCAATCCCGCACGGGAAGCCCACTCCGTCGCAACTTCCTGTTCATCGTTGAAATAGTGACCATCGCCTACGTTTCAATCCCGCACGGGAAGCCCACTCCGTCGCGACCAATAGAATATCTTTGCCCACTGTGTCGTCAATAACAGTTTCAATCCCGCACGGGAAGCCCACTCCGTCGCGACGAAGACTCATCTTGGGGTCGGCTTCGCGCTTAGATGGTTTCAATCCCGCACGGGAAGCCCACTCCGTCGCGACGGCGGCATGACTCGCATGGCTCCAGAGGCGGCCTCAGGAAGCGGTTTGCGAGCGAGACCTCAAAATGCTCTTACAGCAGAGCTTTCTTCGTGTCCTGATGAGAGTATACACGAAATACAGTCCTATTGCAAGAGCCTGTGAAGGGCGATGAGACATCTATCCTAATTTTGCGAGGCATCACGCTTAGCATTTCCGGAACTCTGTGCCTCGCAGCTGTGCTTGAGCTTCATTGTGGAAGCGTCGTCCAGGGAGATGTGGTTCCAGCGATCTGGCCGCAGGGCGCGATAAATCGGCTCCTACGATCCGTCCACCGGGTGCAAAATCACCATCGGAATCTGTCGTTGGGTGTGCTTCTGATAATCGGCATAGAAGGGCGCGACTTGCACAAGCTGCTCCCAGAGCGCGGCTTTTTTCTCAGGTCCGGCCACTTCTGCCGTCACCTGCATGTGTCTGTTATTGACCTGGATGGAAGCGCGCGGGCTACTGCGCACATTGAAAAACCAGCCGGGATGTTTGTCCGCGCCGCCTTTGGAAGCGGTGACGACATAATCCGCGCCATCCATGATATAGATGAGCGGCAATGTCCGCGTTTTGCCAGTCTTGCGTCCTGTGGTCGTCAGCAAAAGGACATCTCTTCCCCTCATCTTGCCGCCGATGCGCCCGCCGCTCGCGCTGTACAAAAAGACCATCAATCTGAATATGAGCATCTGCATGCTGTTCTTTCTCCTGTTCGCTGTTGTAGATTGCGATAATTCCTACCCCTGAACCATACCTCAGAATGAAGATTGTTTCAAGAGCAAAGCAAGACCGCGGAACATGCAAAAAAGGAGCGTTCTTTCCTGATGATCGACGGGGAACTGCGGCGCGACGCATAGGCGAGCCTGTCAAATCCGAGGGAATATAGTACCGGAAACAAATACGCAAATAGAATAGTATGCTATGATAGAGCCGCAAATTAAATAATGTGAAGGGAAATCTTGCTATATGGAAAGCCTGACCCATCAGGAAATACTTGATTATGTGCGGATCAGCGTCATTCAGCCGTTCTATCAGCTCCGATTAAGCAGGTTAGAAGAACTGTCCTTGCATGGAGTTCTGAAACGCAAGAACCCTTATCTGTTCAAGGCGAAAAATATCACTACTGCTCAAGACTTTGTTGTTGAGCTTCTCCAGGCGCATTTGTCTTCTCAGGAGGAAACCCTTTTCGGCACATATCTGGAACAGCTTGCCATTTTTGTCTGTTCGAAAGCCTATGGCGGCTTCAAATCATCAACGGCAGGCATCGATTTAGAGTTTGAACGGGAAGGCATCAGATATATCGTCGCGATTAAATCTGGCCCAAACTGGGAAATAGCGATCAAATTGCCAAGATGCGCCTGAATTTCAAAGTTGCGAAGAAAACACTTGGAACGAACACTTCCAAAACCAATATCGTCGCAGTCAACGGCTGCTGCTATGGAAGAGATAACACCCCTGACAAAGGCGATTACCTGAAACTTTGCGGACAGGAATTCTGGTCTTTTATTTCAGGAGATGACGATCTGTATGTAAGGATCATTGAACCGCTAGATGAAGAGGCCAGAAAGAAAGATGAGCAATTCAAAATTGCGTTTAGCAGGCAAATCAATATATTAACCAGCCAGTTTATTGATGAATTTTGTGACTCCGGCAATATTGACTGGATCAGTCTTCTACAATTTGTATCAAGCAGGGCCAGGCCACAGAAAGTCACGAAGATAGCTAAGAAACCATAGCTTTTTGAGGTAGTACTGGCTGATCTTGAACGTGTGTTATAATTTGATAGAGCTTGCTATTATTTGAGTTCAGCAACAACACGAGGGAACTAATGAACGACAACTATGTAGATGAACCTCAAATTTACCAGGGCGATTGTCTGAAGATTTTACCAACGCTTGCAGCCAATTCTGTCGATTTGATTGTCACATCTCCACCATACGCGGATCAGCGCAAAGATACCTATGGCGGAATTCATCCCGATCACTATGTCGAATGGTTTCTACCGATTGCCAGCGAACTCAAACGAGTCCTGAAAGACGAGGGTTCGTTTATCCTGAACATTAAAGAGCGCGTGGTAAACGGCGAGCGGCATACCTATGTACTTGAACTCATTCTTGCGCTGCGTAAGCAAGGTTGGTTGTGGACAGAGGAATATGCCTGGCATAAACGCAATAGCTATCCTGGTAAGTGGCCCAACCGCTTTCGCGATGCCTGGGAACGCTGCCTGCATTTTACAAAACAAAAACAATTTGCCATGTATCAGGATGCAGTCCGCGTGCCGATGGGCGATTGGAAACACAGTTGTTTGCGAAACCTCAGCGAGACGGACAGGCGGCGGGACAATTCGCGCGTGCAAAGCGGTTTCGGCAAGAAAATTGAAAACTGGGTTGGACGCGAATTGGCCTATCCTGATAACGTTCTCCACCTTGCCACAGAGTGCAGCAATCGCGGTCACAGCGCCGCGTTCCCCGTTGAGCTGCCGGAGTGGTTCATCAAGTTGTTCACACAACCCGGTGATATGGTACTCGACCCTTTCATTGGCTCCGGTACGACCGCTGTTGCCGCCAAACAGTTAGGGCGGGACTGCATTGGCATTGAGATCGATCCGACCTACATACAGGTTGCTCAAGAGCATGTGCTGGCTGCGCAAGCGCCGCGGCCATCGATAAATATCATCGAGTTTTTAGAAGAGCAGGAGACAAACGACGAGGAGCCATCAATGAATGGGCATAGAGCAGATGAGAGCGCCGCTCCAATGACCTTCTCTTCTATATGGGCAAGTGAGTAATATCATATCCGGTGGAAGGCTGACAATACCGCATGGGTGGGCGCGATAAATCTGGCCCCTACGCACAAACCGTGGTTTGTGCGTAGGGGCCAGATTATGGACATTAACAAATTAGTTTGGTAATAATTCCGCACAGGATTACCAGATTATTTCGTTAATGTGCATTATCGCGCCCCATACTGGCGGTGCGTAGGGGCGCAATGAATTGCCCCGCTACACCATTCAACCGGATTTGATATAAGTTGCGTCATTCCGGGTAGATATGAAGCGGGCGCGATAAATCGGCCCTACGGATTCCTCTCCCACGCGCGTTCCAGCGCGGCCCATGCCTGTTGTACCTGGGCTAATGCTGTGTCTTCCGGTACGACTGAGCCGTAGCGCGTCTCGATGTAGGCGGCGGTGATCTGGCCCAGCGGCGGCTCGGAGGCGGGCAGGTGTGCATCCAGTCGGTCTTTGAGTTCGGACGGCGTTTCGT
>Ga0102924_1005106_pt1 | contig 12883 bp, 13 predicted proteins | sample PaiPotPPM11metaG_FD_80116 | JGI IMG/M metagenome (GOLD analysis project Ga0102924, IMG submission 80116) | Iron sulfur acid spring bacterial and archeal communities from Banff, Canada, to study Microbial Dark Matter (Phase II) - Paint Pots PPM... ... | reverse complement strand
TCGCTATGGGGGAGGGGAAACGATGTTGATCATCCGATCTCCCTCCCCCATAGCGATGGGGGAGGGCCGGGGAGGGGGCCGGGCGGTAGAGCAGCGCTGGAATGCGCGTGCCGTCCGCCGACTCATACCAGATGTAGTCGCAATCCACGAACAGCGCCGGATCGATACTGCCGTACTCCGGTGCGAGCAAGGTACGCAGGCTGTCATCGGCGAGCGAGTAGAGGCTGAGGCCAGGGCGCGCCGTGGGCGTGCTTTCGGAATAGGCGATCGCGGAATCGTTCAGTGCGAAGGCCGCGAAGCCGACGACGCCGGGAGGCAGGCCAGGCTCGCGGGCCGCGCCGCTCGCCACGTCGTAGACGACGATCTCGGTCTGCGCGTCGCGGTTGCGCAGGCAGAGCACACTGCGGCCGTCCGCGGAGAACTCGACAGGATACTGCTCGATGCCCTCCGCGCCCAGCCAGTGCACGGCGCCCGTCTCGATCTCAAACAGACCGGAGCGGGTGACACCGCTCACGTCAGAGCCGATCAGCAGCGTGCGGCCGTCCGGCGACCAGTCGGCCGCCAGCTCTTGCGAGCCTTCGGCCAGGCGCAGCAGACGGCGCTGGTCGCTGCCGTCGGCGTTCATCAGATAGATATCGAGGTTGCGCAGGTCGGGCGATTCGTTCGTGGAGAAGGCGATGCGGTCGCCGTCCGGACTCCAGAGGCCGGCGGCGGTCGGGAAGGGGTAACGCGTGAGCTGCTGGTACTCGCTGCCGTCGGGGCGCATGCGCCAGAGGTTCATCTGGCCGACCTTGTTGGTTTGCACCAGCAGCCAGGCGTCGCCGGAGCTGAAGGCGATCGGGTACTCCTGGCAGGTGGGATCATCCGTAAGTGGCCGGAGCGTGCCATCGGCGAGGTCGATCGCGATCAGATTATGCTGCTCGTCGCCGTCGCGATCGCGTGGGAAGACGATGCGGTCGCCGGCGCGGTTCCAGACGAAGCCGGCGTGCAGGCTGCGCGGCAGGCCGCCGCGGCCCGCCTGGCGCTGCTCGCCCGATGCCAGGTCGAGCAGGCACAGCTCGAGTTCGCCCGTTTTGTCCGAGTAGAAGGCGACACGATCGCGCTGAAAGCTGACGGCGGGAAAGTAGATGCTTGGCAGCCGGGCCAGTTCTTCGAGCGGGATGCGGCCGGTATCGGCGACAGTCATGATCTGCTCCTGAGCGCGGGCATTGCTCACATCAAACCGTAGGGAATGGCAGGGATACAGCGATGTGGCTCCAGAGTAAACGAACGGCGATCGCGCTTTTGCGTATGCGGGTGGGCGGCGTGGCCTGGCGACGCAGTTGCCAGCGCGGGCCGCCCTGCGCCATCATGCCGGGGGTGGCGCACACGGAACCGACGTGCGCCGGTTGGGGGCAGGCATGAAGCTCCGGCTGGGCATCCACATCGGGCCGCAAAACATCAGCATGGCGGACCTGCGCCGGCTCTGGCGCTTCGCCGATGAGCATCTGGACTGGATCTCCGTCTGGGACCACTTCTACGAAGCGCCGTATATCAACGGCGAGAGCCCGCACTTCGAAGCGGTGGCGATGATGGCCGCGATCGCCACGGACACCCAGCGCGTGCGCATCGGCAACATGGTCTTCTGCATGCTCTACCGTAACCCCGGCCTGCTGGCGAAGTCCCTGATCACGATCGATCACCTCAGCAACGGCCGCCTGGAGATCGGGCTCGGCGCCGGCTGGCACGAGGCCGAGTTCGCCGCCTACGGCTACGCGTTCCCGCCGATCAAACAGCGGCTCGATATGCTGGAAGAGGGCACCGAAGTGCTCAAGTCGCTGCTGGCGCAGCCGCGCACGGAGCACCACGGCACGTACTATCAGATGAACAACGCCGCGCTCTATCCCAAGCCGGTGCAGGCGCATGTGCCGCTCTGGATCGGCGGGCGCGGCGAGCGGCGTACGCTGCGCATCGCCGCGCGCCACGCCGACGGCTGGAACGTGCCCTACATCGGCGCCGACGAGTTCGCCCACAAGTGCCGGGTGCTGGACGAGTGGTGCGAGAAGGAGGGCCGCGACCCGAAGTCCATTGAGCGCGGGATCAACCTCGCCTTCAACATGGCGTCGAACGCGAAGGCGGCGGCGCTAGCCACCGAGCGGGCGCGGCAGCAGTGGGGAGCGCAGGCCGAGGAGCGGATGGCCGGCGTGCTCACCGGCGGGCCGCAAGAAGCGATCGAGAAGATCGCCCGCTACGCCGAAGCGAGCGCCAGCCGCCTGAACATCGCCATCCGCCCGCCGGTGGACTGGGAGGCGCTCGACGCCTACGTGAAAGAGGTCGCGCCGCAGTTCAGCTAAGCGGGCGGGCGGCCCTACCCTTGCCCCCGTCCCCTCTCATCCAGGACCGCGCAACGACCGCAGATAGCGCTCGACTGAGCGCTCCACGCTGCGAGCGCCGTCGAGCGCGACAACGCGGCCGTCCCAGGCGCCGTAGATGCGCTCGTACGCATAGGGCCGTACCGTGTCCACGATCCGCTCGATCGCCGCGGCCGAGAGCGGGATCAAGTTGGGATAGCTGTACATGAAGCTGACGTAGCGGCGATCCATCACCACCGTGATCGTATCGCCGCTGAGCAGAGCGCCGCGGCCATCCGCACCTGCCGCCCAGTGCAGCAGCGCCGCACCGTCGAAATGCCCTCCGGGATTGAGCAGCGTAATGCCAGGCAGGATCTCGCGGCTCACGCCCTCCCAGAGCACGATCGCCGGGCTTTGGCGCTGCACCCAGCCAGCGTCGGCTCGGTGTACGTAGATCGGGCAGCGGTCGAAGACGTCGCTCCACGCCACCATCGCCCCGTAGAAATGCGGATGCGAAAGGGCGATCGCCTGCACGCCGCCCAGCGTCCGCAGCGCCGCGATCGTCTCGTCGTCCAGATAGCTGATGCAGTCCCAGAGCACGTTGCCCGCGGGCGTACACACGAGCAGCGCTCGCTGGCCGATCGCAAACTGCGGCTCGGTGCCGATGCTGACCAGGTCCGGCTCTTCGTCGCGCAGGACATTGCGCCGGCCGCTCTCTGCTAGCTCGGCAAGCGTTGTCCACTGCTGGCCGTGCCAGCCGACGTACTGACGCTCATCCTCGCAGATCGGGCAGCGGGCGGGCGACGTCTCGCCCGGTTGGGCCTGCACGCCGCAGGTCCGGCAGATGAACGCCTCCATGCCGCCTCCGAGTTCAGCCGGCAGCCGCGCGCTCAACGAGCGATATATCCGCCGTCCACCACCATCGCCGCGCCGGTGACGAAGGTCGATTCGTCGGAAGCGAGGAAGAGCGCCATGCGGGCGATGTCTTCGGCCTCGCCGACGCGCGGCATGGGCTGCATGCGTTTCAGCCGCTCCAGCGACTCGGCCGAGCCGCCGGTGATGCGCTCCACCATCACCGTGTTGACCACGCCGGGACAGATGCAGTTGACGCGCACGTTGTAGCGGGCGTTCTCCAGCGCCGCGGTGCGCGTGAGGTTGACCACGCCGGCCTTCGACGCGCTGTAGGCGGCGGCGCCGTGCCAGCCGACGAGGCCGGCGACCGAAGCGGTATTGATCACGCTGCCGGCGTTCTGCCGTGCCATCACCGGCAGTGTGTGCTTCATGCCCAGAAAGACGCCGGTCAGGTTCACGGCCAGCACGCGCTGAAAGTCGTCCAGACTCTGCTCGGTGAGGTGGGCGGAGGGTCCTTCGATGCCGGCGTTGTTGAAAAGGATGTCCAGCCAGCCATGTGCCGCCACGGCGCGGTCGATCAGCGCCTTCACCTCAAGCTCGTTGCTGACATCGGCGCGCTGAAAGACGGCCTCGCCGCCGCCCGCGCGGATGCTGGCCGCGGCCTCCTCGCCGCCGGCGACGTTGACGTCCGCGAGCACGAGCTTCGCCCCTTCGGCGGCGAACAGCCGTGCCGCCGTGCGCCCCATGCCCGAGCCGGCGCCGGTAATCACGGCCACTTTGTCGTCGAGTCTGCCCATGCCTTGCGCTCCTGCCTGCTGCTGCCGGCAGCGTACCATGCGAGGGAACAGGGGTTAGGGGATAGGGAATAGAGGGCTGGGGAGCGGGGCGCCGCGCACGAAGCCGAACGTACTGTGGCCGCGGTTGACCCGGCGTGAGGCGGCAGCATACGTTCGAGCGGGGCGGGTGCGCGCCCGCGCGGAGGGTTCAAATGGCGCTCGGCCGTTCGTCCGGCATGCCGCCGGTTCCAGAAGGGACCGCCGCGGTGCAAACCACGGCTTCAGGCCTGCAGTATCAGGATATCGTTGAGGGAAGCGGCGCCCAGCCGCAGCAGTATCAGAAGGTCAGCGTGCACTACACGGGCTGGCTGGAGGACGGCAAGAAGTTCGACAGCTCGCACGACCGGCGCGAGCCCTTCTCCTTCACCCTCGGCGCGCGCCAGGTGATCGCCGGCTGGGACGAAGGCGTGGCGTCGATGCGCGTGGGCGGCAAGCGCCGGCTGCTGATCCCGCCGGCGCTGGGCTACGGCGCACGCGGCGCGGCCGGCGTCATCCCGCCGAACGCGCGCCTGATCTTCGATGTGGAGCTGTTGGGCGCGAAGTAGTATCGCGTGAGGCATCGGCGTGCCAGGGTCGCGGCGACCGCTGCCCGCTGCCCGCCAGCTCCAGGCCGCGTCTCAGAATATCAACCCGCTCCGCAGCACGCTGAGAACCATGCCCGAGCCGGGAAGGGGCTGCTGGAACGTGTCCTGCGTCGTGCGGCGCCGGGGCCGGCGGTGTCCTTGCGGAACCGGGGCAGGCGCCCCGCCAGTCGATCGGCACAGCGCTTCACGACGAAGCGTAACCGGCCGCCGGCGCGTGGACCCTGCGCGGCCGGCCAGAGAGAATAGAGGGAGGGGCAGCCGGCGCCGAACCAGGTCGCCCAGCCTGGCCAGCACAGCAAAGGACTCACCCGCATGCGTGCCATCCTCAGCGTCTACGACAAGGCCGGCGTTGCCGGGTTCGCCGGCGGGCTGGCGCGGCTCGGCTGGGAGCTGTTCAGCACGGGCAACACGAAGACCGCGATCGATGCGGCCGGCGTGCCCGTGCGCAGCATCTCCGACCTCACCGGCTTTCCTGAAATCCTCGACGGCCGCGTGAAGACGCTGCATCCGGCGGTGCACGCCGGCCTGCTGGCGCGGCGCGATCTGCCGGAGCATGTGCGCGAGTTGGAGTCTGCCGGCCTCGGCACGATCGACCTGATCTGCAACAATCTCTATCCGTTCGTGCGCACCGTGCACGGCGGCGCCGATCTTGAAATGGCGCTGGAGAACATCGACATCGGCGGGCCGGCGATGCTGCGCGCCGCTGCGAAGAACTTTCCCCACGTGATCGCGATCGTCGATCCGGCCGACTACGCGCCGGTGCTGGACGCGCTGGCCGCCGGCGGTTTGCCTCTGGCCGAGCGGCGGCGGCTGGCGCAGAAGGCGTTCCAGCACGTCGCCAGCTACGACACGGCGGTTGCTGAATACTTGCGCGGACCGGACGATCGTTTCCCCGAGCACTTGACCCTGGCATACCAGAAACGTTTCGATCTGAGGTACGGGGAGAATCCCCATCAGCAGGCGGCCTTCTACGCCGAGCAATCGGTGTTTGCGTCCGGCGCGGCCGGCATCGCGGGTGCGCGGCAACTCCACGGAAAGGAGCTGTCCTTCAACAACATTTTGGACGCCGATGCGGCCTGGAGCGCGGCGTGCGGCTTTCCTGAGCAGACGGTCGCAATTATCAAGCACACCAACCCCTGCGGTCTCGCCTCGCACACGGACCAGGCAGAAGCCTACCGCCGGGCGCTCGCGGGCGATCCGGTCTCGGCCTTCGGCGGCATCGTCGCCGTCAACCGCCCGCTCGACGTGGCGACGGCGGAGGCGATGAAGCCGGTGTTCTACGAAATCGTGATCGCGCCCGCGTTCTCCGAAGAGGCGCTGGCCGTGCTCAAAAAGAAGCGCGACCTGCGCATTCTGGAAGTGGACGGCGGAGCGCAAGCGGCGGTCGAGCTGGACTACCGCCGCGTCTCCGGCGGCCTGCTGCTGCAAACGCCGGACGCCTATCCCGAGGAGCAGCTTGCCTTCACGCCGCAGAGCAAGCGGTCGCCCACGCCGGCCGAGCTGGACGATCTGCGCTTCGCCTGGCGGGCGGTGCAGAACGTGAAGTCGAATGCGATCGTGCTGGTGAAAGATCGGCAGATCGTGGGCATGGGCGCGGGCCAGCCGAACCGGGTGGTGAGCGTGCACCTGGCGGTGCGGGCGGCGGGCGAGCGGACGGCGGGCTCGGTGCTGGCCAGCGATGCCTTCTTCCCCTTCCCGGACGGCCCGCAGCTTGCCGCCGACGCCGGCGTGACGGCGATCGTGCAGCCGGGCGGCTCGATCCGGGACGCGGAGACGGTGGCCGTGTGCGACAACGCGGGGATCGCGCTGGTGCACACCGGCGTGCGGCACTTCCGGCACTGAGGTGCAATGCGCCCTGCTTCTCCGGCGGTAACTTTGCCCGCGCCGCGGCGTTTTGTCCTTTGAGGGATGAGACCCGGATATCGGGAGTCGCCATAATGGCGGCCGCTCCCGCATCGACACTAATGTTGAAATAATTCCGACACGGCGCGACCCCGCCCGCGTGGGAGTGAAAGGGAAAGATTTCGGTGGCCATCGCACCCGGACGCACGATTGCCGAGCTGGACCAGATCGTGGAGGCGCTGCCCCACGCGCGTCGCAGCTTGTTCGAGCGCATCTTCGACGTTCACGTCAGCCACGGCCGGCTGCTGCCGCCGGCCGAAATGGAACCGTGGATCATCAAGCAGTTCGGCAGCCTCGATGCCACGCTCGAACAGAAGATCGTGCGCGTCACCAACCAGATCACGCTCGACGGCGTGCTGTTCAACTGGCTGCGCTCCAGCCGGCCGATGTGGAAGGCGCCCTCGCTCGACCTCGACGCCGAGCTGGAGAAGAACGCGCCCAACGACCCGCTGCGCGACCCGTATCACGGCACGCCGGAAGACGTCTTCGGCCGCATCGAAGGCAAGTACTGCGTCACCGCGAGCAACATCGCCAAGTTCGACGGCTTCCACGGCCTCGTCGTCTTCCGCGAGCCGCATCCGCTCGCCTGGACGCGCGAGACGCTGCACGACTACATCGACACCGGCTCGCGCTGGGCTGAGGCGGCCAACGCGATCGACGCCGACGCGCAGTACTACCTCTATATCTGGAACTGCCTCTGGCGGGCGGGCGCCTCGCTGCTGCACGGTCACGCACAGGTGATGCTGGGCAAAGGTATGCACTACGCCGCCGTGGAACAGCTGCGCCGCGCGGCGCTGCTCTATCAGGCGCAGTACCGCGCCAACTACTTCAACGACCTCTACGAGGCGCACGCCGACATCGATTGCGCCTTCTCGCGCGGCGACGTGCGCGTGCTGGCCAATCTGGTGCCGAAGAAGGAGAACGAGGTACTGCTGTTCGCGCCCTCGCTCTCCGACGACCTCAAGGATCGTATCTACGACGTGCTCGCCTGCTACCGCGACCGCATCGGCGTCACCAGCTTCAACCTGGTGATGTACATGCCGCCGCTGGGCGAAACGGAGGAGAACTGGGAGGGCTTCCCGGTCGTGGTGCGCATTGTCGATCGCGGCGACCCGATGGCGCGCACCGCCGACATCGGCGCGATGGAGCTGTACGCCGCCAGTGTCGTCTCCAGCGACCCCTTCCGCCTCGCCGCCGCGCTGGACGATGCGGTCGGGGGGTAGCAGACACACCTGTTGTCACAGGCGCAGCGTCCCCTCTCCAGATGTGCTGGGAAGGGACGCTGCGCTGTGTTGACACCGCTCGCTCGGATCGATATAGCATAAATGCGATGGCATGGGGCGAGGTTGAAGCAGAGCACGAGGTCGAGGAGTGGCTCAATTCTCTGCCGGACGATGAGTTCGGCGCCGTTGAGTATCACATTGATTTGCTTGCCGAACGCGGCGTGCTTCTCGCCGAGCCGTACACGCGCCAGTTATTCGGGAAGCTGCGAGAGCTACGTTTCTACGTCGGCCGCGAGCAGATCCGCGTCACGTACTTCATCGCTTCGGGGCGGCGGATCGTTTTGCTCACTGTGTTCCGTAAGACAAGGCAGCGTGAGCGGGCTGAAATCGCCCGCGCGTATGCCGCGATGGAGCGCTGTCTCGCCGCGGGGCACACGGCGGAGGACGACTGATGACTGAACGCCGCACATGGAGCGCGATTAAGGCGCAGCGCGCCGATACGCCGGAACGGCGCGCGGGCTACGAGCGCGCCCGGTTGGCACACGAGCTGGGCGCGAAGGTCCGAGCATTGCGCGAGGCCCGGGGACTGAGCCAGGCGGAGCTGGCCCGGCGCATGGGCACCACGCAGTCCGTGATCGCACGGCTTGAACTCGGCGGCGCGGAGCCGCGCCTCGACACGCTGCGCCGCGTCTGCGCGGTGCTGGACGCCGACTTGACGGTCGAACTGAGCCCGCACGGAGCCGCCGCCGCTCGCGCCTGAGCTACGCCTGCCTCGAAGAGCGTGCGAAATGCAGGATAGACCCTCGCAGCACGAAATCCTCGACGCCGTGCAGCGCTTCCTCGACGACGAAGTTGTGCCGGCAACTGAAGGGCGCACGCAGTTCCTCGTGCGCGTGGCGGCGAACCTGCTGCGCACGCTGGACCGCGAGCTTGCACTCGAAGAAGACCAGCTCGCCCGCGAGTGGCAGGGGCTGGATGAACTGCTCGGCGCGGAGCCGCCGCCCGCCGGCCGCGAGGCGCTGCGCGAGGCCGTGCGCCGGCGCACCGCAGCGCTGTGCGAACGCATCCGCGCCGGCGCCGCCGACGAGGGCGAAGAACGCGCCCGCATCGTCGCCCATGTACGCGAGAGCGTGCGCGACAAGCTTGTGGTGACCAATCCCGGCCTGCTGAGACGCTAAGAAATCTCAAGCTTGAACCACGCCGCGCCTCTGCCGCATGCTGAGGGCGTTCGCCGCTCGTTTCGTCATGCAGAGGCGCTCGCCTCGCGCCGCTCGCGCCCAGTCTCCCCGCCGCCGGGCGCCAACCGCAAAAGGAGCCGTTGCCGTGGTCGATTTCATGCTCTCGCCCGAGATCCGCGAGTTGCGCGCCAGAGTCACCGTCTTCATGGATGAGCACATCTACCCGAACGAAGACGCGCTCGGCACGGAGGACGACCAGGCCGAGTCCCTGATGAAAGACCTGCAAGGCCGGGTCAAGCAGCAGGGCATGTGGGCGATGTTCATCGGCCCGGAGGCCGGCGGCACGGGCACCGGCTTCCTGCCTTACGCCTACGTGAACGAGATCCTCGGCCGCAGCCCCTACGCGCCGCGCGCCTTCGGCTGCCAGGCGCCGGACACGGGCAACGCCGAGATCCTGCACCAGTTCGGTAACGCCGAGCTGCAGGAGACATATATGAAGCCGCTAATCGCCGGCGAGTGCCGCTCGTTCTTCTCGATGACCGAGCCCGAGGTCTCCGGCGCGGACCCGACGAACCTGCAAACCCGCGCCGTGCAGGACGGCGATGAGTGGGTGATCAACGGCCACAAGTGGTTCAGCTCCGCGGCCGAAGGCTCGAAGTTCGGCATCGTCATGGCCTGCACCGACCCGGACGGCCTGCCGCACCGCCGCTTCAGCCAGATCGTCGTGCCGACGGACTCGCCTGGCGTCAACCTGATCCGCAACATCTCGGTGATGGGCCACGTCGGCCGCGGGCACGGCACGCACGCCGAGATCCGCTACGAGAACGTGCGCGTGCCGTATACGAACGTGCTGGGCAAGCCGGGCGACGGCTTCCTGATCGCGCAGAAGCGGCTGGGGCCGGGGCGCATCCACCACTCGATGCGCTGGCTGGGCCAGGCGCAGCGGGCCTTCGAGATCATGTGCCGCCACGTGCTCAAGCGCGAGGCGTTCGGCGGGCCGCTGGCCGAGAAGCAGACGATCCAGAACTGGATCGCCGACTCGGCCGCCGAGATCCAGGCCTGCCGCCTGCTCACGATGCACGCCGCCGCCAAGATTGACAGCGGCGCCGACGCGCGCGTCGAGATCTCGCTGATCAAGTTCTGGGGCGCGAAGATGCTGCACGATGTGATCGACCGCGCCATCCAGAGCCACGGCGCCCTCGGCGTCACCGATGACACGCCGCTGGCCGGCATGTACCGCAACGCCCGCGCCGCCCGCATCTACGACGGCCCGGACGAGGTGCACCGCATGGTCGTCTCCCGCCGCATCCTGCGCCGCTTTCAAGAGGGCGGTGTCTACGAGTTCGAGTAAGGGCTCGGCCTGTGCGGGCGCGGCGGGGCGCCTAACCCTGCTTTGCCTTGCGGCAAAGCTGTCCCTTCCCGACACAGGAAGGGTGGGGTTTTGAGAGCAAACGGGGGAGTGACAGACAAGCTCCCGACTGTCCGCCAGGGACACTCCAATCCCGCCGCCGTCGCACGGCGTAAGGAACGCTCCAGAAGTCCCTTCCTGGCTCGAGAAGGGACAGGTTCCGCTCCAGCGGAACCGGGGTTAGGTGCCCCGGGAGCCCGCCGCCGCTGGGAGCGCCCTCCGCCAACCTCACCCGCGACGGCAAGGAAACGCGCGTGACGCAGGAGATGTTCAGCGTAGCTGCCGACGGGCTGATCGCCCGCGCGCGGGCGCTGGCGCCGCTGGTGCGCGACTGCCGCGCGGCGATCGAGCGCGAGCGGCGGCTGCCCGATGCGCTGGTGCAGGCGTTCGTCGCCGCCGGCTTCATGCGCGTCAAGCTGCCGGCGTGCCTCGGCGGCGTCGGCGGCGGGCATCCGGTCACGGCAATTCGCATCGTCGAAGAGGTCTCGCGCGAGGACGGCGCCGCCGGCTGGAACCTCTGCTGGGCACCACGCGCGACACGCGCCGCGTGGCCGCAGCGGTCGTGCGGCTGCGGGCCCGGCGAGGTCAGTTCAAGGAATGGTGTGCCGCCGTGGCGCCGGCTCCGAGCGGCAGGGCGCCGGGCCGGCGCGGCGCCCGACGGGAATGTTCTCCGGGTTACGGTGCGGGGCGGCGGGCGCTGAAGCTGAAGCCCGTGCCGCTCGGGCGCTTCTGCACGGCGATGTCCGAAAAGCCGGCCTGCTCCAGCCGCGCACCGAAGCCGTCCGGGTCCACGGGATAGCGGTCGTCGAAGAGGTGGTAGAGGTTCCAGACAAAACTCGGCGTGCTGTCACGGCCGATAAAGACTGCGCCGGGCCTCAGCACGCGGCAGACCTCGCTCAACAGTCGGTCCTGCAGGCGCGTCGGCACATGATGCAGCATCGTGAGGCTCACGGCCGCGCTGAACGAGGCCTCCGGAAACGGCATCTGCGACGCGTCGCCTTCCACGACGGTCACGTTCGTTTCCGCCAGGCGCCGCTCCAGTGACTCGGCCAGCCGGTGGTCAATCTCGATCGCGGTCATCTGCGGCACGCGGCGGCGCAGCCAGTCGGTTGTCAGTCCCGGCCCCGGCCCGATCTCCAGCAGATCGTCGCCCAGATCGACGCCCTTGACCAGGGCGGGCAGAATCGTCGTATACAGCCGCTTGCGCCAGCGCCCGGAGCGGCAGTACCAGCGGTGGAACGCGTTCATCAGCGCCTCCTGCGTAGGGTCGCTTTGCCGCCGCGCTCAGGCCGACGCGGCCGGGGACGCCGCGTGAATGCACCGCCCGCGGCCGGGTCGAGGCAGCGGCAGGGAAGCCCGGCTACTCGTCGCTGCGCACCGGCTGCGTCGCAAGCTGATAGTGGTCGTCGGTACGGCGGTCGTGTCTGAGCAGCACGACGAGGCTGGCGAGCGAGGCGAAGGCAAAATATGACCAGCTCCGTGTGATCGCGAGCGTGATCAAGGGGAAGCCGAGGATATTGATACGTGTGGCGATGAAATTATCGCGGCGCACGGTGTAGACCGCCAGCCAGACGCAGGCGCTGGCCAGCAGCACCCACGGCACGACGATCAGGCAGACAAACACGCAGAGCGTCGAGCCGCGCCCACCCGCGAAGCCGAGGAACGCGGACCAGTTAACGCCGATCAACGCCAGCAGCGCACACAGCAGGGCGCCGCTGACGCTGCGCGTGAGCGCATGGCCCAGGGCGACGGCGGCGGCGCCCTTGCCGCCTTCAGCCAGGAAAACGATCATGCCAGCCGGCAGTCCGGCCTGGCGAATCGTGTTCATCACGCCGACGTTGCCGGTGCCGAGGCGGCGCAGATCGCGCCCCGTGAGCAGGCGCGTGACGAGATAGGCGACAGGCAGGGCGCCGATCAGATAGCCCGAAACGGCGACGAGCAAGAAGCGCATGCCGAGCCCTCGCGGCGGAACGGTGTGACCCGTCCATCGTACCGCGCGGGCAAGAAACCCGACAACGACTCGTGTTCACAGGCGCTGAGACGAGATGGTACCGCCGGTTTGCCCGCGGGCTCAGGAGGCGGCGGTGTCCGATGCCTTGCGTGATGAGCGCCGGCGGCGTTCCAGCAGGTAGCCGACGTTGCGCACATTGACAATGTAGTCAGGCTCGCCCGTCGCTTCGAACAGCTTCCGCCGCAGCCGCGCCACATGCACCTTGACGATCTCGCGGGCGCTGGGCGCCTTGAGGCTGAGACCTCCCGACTGTTGCAGCAGGAAATCGGCGCCCAGCACGCGGCCGGCGTGCTTCACCAGCGCGTGCAGGATGCGGTATTCGGTGGGCGTGAGGTCGAGGCGGCGGTGATTGGCCGTGACTTCACAGCGCAGCGTATCGACTTTGAGCGAGCGAACGCGCAGCAAACCCGCTGGCTCGTTGGCCGGCCGCGTGCCGGCGGCATGCCGCAGCACCGCGCGCAACTGTGCATGGACCAGCGAAGCGCGCGCACTCCACGGCAACACGGCCGTTGCGCCGGCGAACAGCGCCTGTTCGGCAACAGCCGGATCGTCGCTGAGC